>OGHS01000005.1_pt1 | contig 170255 bp, 147 predicted proteins | sample 1571611 | NCBI WGS metagenome assembly OGHS01 (sample SAMEA2581944, study PRJEB24529) | metagenome | biome: Human gut stool | place: China | collected 2011 | reverse complement strand
ATAATACGTTATACACTCGTAAATTAAGTTGGCATGTTTTGACCCCAACATCATACCATAATAATAACATTTTTACCAGTTTTTTCTTGGAGATACAATAAAAGCATGAGGATGGCGTGGACTGCAAAAAGTCTCCGTGTCATCCTCATGCTTTTATCGTCTATAATAACATACCTCTATTTATTATCCGTATTCAGACCGCCTAAATAATAAGGCATATTAACCCGCCGCTGTTATCATTTACAACCTTCTGCATGGTATCCATAAGCTTAGTCTGGCAGTCATCATTCATCATGGCAAGCTTCGTCCTTATGCCGTCATCCACAAGCTGTTCGATGGTCTTTCCGAAAATATTGATATCCCACGCGTCGCCGTTTTTCGTATTCTCATCGATATACTTTTTCAGGTCATTCGCCTGCTCCTCACTTCCGACAATAGGTGCAATCTCCGTTCCGATATTTACCTTAATCATGTGATAGGATGGGCTCTCCGCCTTAATCTTCACACCATAGCGCCCACCATTTTTGATGACCTCAGGCTCTGAGATGCTTATCTCGTCCCTTGAAGGCGATACCACGCCATAGCCCTTCTGACGCACAGTGTCGATTGCCGAGGTATATCTTGAAAGAGCGCTCTTTTCCTTGGCATATTCCTTTATCAGATTGATAAGCTCATATTCATTGTCTATCTTCTCGCCTGCAATGGAGCTTAGCATATCATAATACAGGTTCTCGTCGACCTTGAAGCTAAGGCGTATTATTCCATCCGCCATGTCCACAGGCTCACTCCTTACATCCTCTATGTATTTATTTTCAACCTTAATACTATCCTTATTGAAATCCTTAATATATGTAATCCTGTCAAGTATCTGTCCTGCGCACTCAACCATCGCCTGCTTTATCTCGTTGTCATCCGGAAGTGTCTCTATCCACCTGTCAAAATAGAATTCTATCCCATTTATAGGAAAACTGTTAAGAAGCAGCTCCAGTGTCCTGTTCACATCATCAAGAGTAAGCTGCTCACAGTCAAGGCTTACCGCTTCCGCCCCATAGGCTTTCTTTATCTCATCCACACATTCTGTGGCGGATTTTGCTGCCGGGTTCTTGGAATTGACAACCACCACAAAAGGTTTTCCTATTTTTTTCAATTCTTCTATCGTAGCAGCCTCCGCAGCCTTATAGCTGTCACGCGGCAGCTCACCGATGCTTCCGTCCGTGGTCATAACTATTCCCACAGTGGAATGATCCTTGATGACCTTGCGTGTCCCGAACTCCGCCGCCTCCGAAAACGGAATCTCATAATCATACCATGGGGTCTTTACAAGGCGCTCCTTTCCGTCCTCGACAACACCGGTCGCACCATCAATCATAAAGCCGACGCAGTCAATCAGTCTTATCTTCATTGAGATATCCTGCGCCGGAGTTATCACACACGCCTCCCTCGGGATAAACTTAGGTTCTGTGGTCATGACAGTTCTCCCTGCCGCTGACTGCGGAAGTTCATCCTTGGCGCGTTCCTTCCCGGCGCCATCACTCATAAACGGTAATATCAGCTTCTCTGCAAAATGCTTTATAAATGTCGACTTACCGCTTCTCACAGGTCCCACAACACCTATGTATATCTCGCCCTGTGTTCTGGCATTTATATCCTTGTAGATATTGTATGTATCCAAAAATCAAAACCTCCCCCGAATATAATTTATGACTGATAAATTATATTCGGGGGAGATTATATAATAGAACTAATTTCTTTCTATGTAACTATGGTTTCTATTCGTACTCAACCTTCCTGTCGCGAAGCATAAGCTCACGTACGGCATCCTTCGCATTCTTGCCTTCGAATAAAATCTCATTGATTTTCTCGGTGATAGGCATGGATATATTATATTTCTTCGCAAGAATAAGTGCTGCCTTGGCAGAGTACACTCCCTCGACAACCATCTGTACCTCATCCATTGCCTCCTGCATGGACTTTCCCTGCCCCATGAGAATGCCTGCGCGTCTGTTGCGGCTGTGCATGCTCGCGCAGGTCACGATGAGATCCCCCATTCCTGTAAGCCCATAGAATGTCTGAAGTCTTCCTCCCATTGCAACGCCAAGTCTTGATATCTCATGGATACCTCTTGTGATGAGTGCAGCCTTCGTGTTATCACCATAGCCAAGTCCATCCGCAATACCTGCGGCAAGCGCTATTACATTCTTAAGTGAACCTCCAAGCTCAATGCCAAGCACATCGGAGCTTGTATATATGCGGAAGTTCTCGTTCATAAAGAGATTCTGCAAAAAGCAGGCTGTCTCCTCAGCCTCGGCACCGATAACGCATGTGGTCGGTATAAAACGGCTGACCTCCTCAGCATGTGTAGGTCCGGATAATACTGCCACCTGTGCTGTCGGCAGTTCATCCTTTATTACCTGTGACAATGTATGGAGACTCTTCTCCTCAATTCCCTTTGCCACATCCACAATAATCTGTCCGTCCTTGATATAAGGCGCAAGCTTAGCCGCTGTAGCGCGCGTATAGGGTGACGCGACAGCCATCACTATGACATCCTTATCCGCAACAGCCTCGTCAAGCTTATCCGTAAGCCTTATTGTCTGTGGAATGATGACTCCCGGAAGACATCTCTTATTCTCATGCTCCTCTTTTAAAAGCCTTATCTCCTCAGGAAGTGCTGACCATACAGTCACTTCGTGTCCATTCTTTTCAAGTACAAGTGCAAGTGCAAGTCCCCAGCTCCCGGCACCGGCTATACATACCTTTGACATACCGCCAAACCTCCGTGTTCATATACTTAATTGCTATTTTTCTCTTTATTTCCGCCCCACAGCCTGCGCTCATTGCCATGCACAAGTCTCACGATATTCGCCCTGTGCCTCCAGAATGCCAGCACCGTAAGGATTGCCACAATGACTACCGCCTCAACAAGCTCTGCCGGATACAGACCCGGTATCATTCCGTTCACCGCAAAAATAATAAACTCAACAAGGAAGCCTGTCATCATAACCAATGAACCAAGCGAGACATATCTTGAGATAATGGTCACAATCATAAATGTACAAAAGCCAAGAAGAATGAGCGGCCAGTAGCCAAGTGCAACTATGACACCCGATGAAGCCGCGATACCCTTGCCGCCCTTGAATCCAAGATAGAAAGGAAAGTTATGTCCAAGTATAACTCCAAAACCGCTGTAAAGGACAAGAACCATAATGATGTCGGCATGGCTCTGACCGAATATCAGCCTTACAACCATAGCTGCAAGGACAGCCTTTACCATGTCACCGATATAGGTTATTATACCTGCTTTCTTACCAAGAACCCGGAGCGCGTTGGTCGTTCCGGCATTGCCGCTTCCCTCCTTGCGGATGTCAATTCCGTGCAGCTTGCCATAAATATAGCCTGTCTGAAAAAGTCCGAACGCATATCCGATAACCAGACATATAAGACGTTGTACAATAGTTTCCATGATATATCCTGTTTACTCCTTCTCATTTCTCTCACGTATTATAAACTTGAGTGCTGTACCTCTAAAGCCGAATGCTTCCCTTATCTTGTTCTCGATATATCTTGTATATGAGAAATGCATAAGCTCCTTGTCATTTACAAAAATAACGAACGTAGGCGGAGCAACGGCAACCTGTGTCATATAGAATATCTTAAGGCGGCGTCCCTTATCTGAAGGCGGCTGCTGCATAGCCACTGCCTCAGAGAGAATCTCATTGAGAACACCTGTCTGTATTCTGAGATTCTGGTTCTCAATAACCATGTCAATCATATCATATAGCTTGTTAAGTCTCTGACCGGTCTCTGCGGACACGAACATAATCTCGGCATAAGGGATGAATGAGAGTATCTCCTTAATCTTGTTGTTATGCTCATACATGGTCTTGTCATTCTTCTCAATGGCATCCCACTTGTTCACAACAACGATTATTCCCTTGCCCCTCTCATGAGCGATACCGGCAATCTTCGCATCCTGCTCTGTGACGCCCTCTGTCGCATCAATGACAACAAGCACCACATCTGCACGCTCAACAGCGCTTACTGTACGGATAATGCTGTAGCGCTCAAGATCCTCCTTAATCTTGCTCTTTCTTCTAAGACCTGCAGTGTCGATAAACACATATTCCCTGCCCTGATACTTAACCTCTGTATCAATGGCATCTCTTGTGGTGCCCGCAATATTCGATACAATGACACGATTAGCACCTGTAAGCTTATTGATTATTGATGACTTACCTACATTAGGCTTACCTACTATGGCAACCCTAGGGCGCTCATCCTCTGTGTCACTTAACATCTCCTCGGTAAAGTGACCTGTTACTGCGTCAAGCATCTCTCCGAAACCAAGTCTGTTCACAGATGATATCGGCATAGGGTCACCGATACCAAGATTATAGAACTCATATACATCCGGCATCATCTTGTTGAAATCGTCAACCTTGTTGACAACCAATACCACCGGCTTTCCCGAACGTCTGAGCATATCAGCGACCTTAGAATCAGAATCCACAAGTCCCTGCTTGACATCCACAAGGAAAATTATGACATCCGCAGTATCAATGGCTATCTGAGCCTGCTCTCTCATCTGCGAAAGAATAATGTCCTTACTATCCGGCTCAATACCGCCTGTGTCAATCATGGTAAACTTATAGCGCAGCCACTCAACATCTGCGTATATTCTGTCTCTTGTGACACCCGGTGTATCCTTGACTATAGAAATCTGCTGTCCCGCAAGTGCGTTAAACAGTGTAGACTTTCCGACATTAGGTCTGCCTACTATGGCAACAATTGGTTTACTCATTATTTCTTCACCTCTTTATATGATAAAAAATTTAGTGGGATTCTGCTTTCTTAAAAAAATACAACATTTATATGATAACAAGTAATTTTGAGTTTGTAAAGGTTTTCTCTTGACTATGAAGAAATATAAACTTATTATGTTAATGTTCAGAGTCAATCGTAATTTCAAAAAACCGGCTTTGGATGGTAACACTACTATAAATTCAACGGTAAAGAAAGGCAGATATTACTTATGAGCAGTGAAAAAGAACTTACAACTCTTCCGGTAGCTCCGCTTAAGCTTGTTGTTATGCAGAGCTGTGCTGAACTTGGAAAAAAAGTTGATGACTACATCGTACAATTCCGAAGAAAAGCTCACAACGAACACAAGGAAGGCATAGAATTCAAGGGATACCTTGAAGATTCTTATATAATCGACAGCGTTTGCCCAAGATTCGGTACAGGTGAAGCCAAGGGACAGCTACTCGACTCTGTGCGTGGAACCGACCTTTACATTCTCACTGATGTGTGCAATCACAGCATAACATACGATGTATTCGGTCATACCAACTACATGTCCCCGGACAACCATTTTCAGGATTTAAAAAGAATCATTGCGGCAGCAGGTTCACACTGCAAGAGAATCACCGTAATAATGCCGTTTTTATATGAGAGCAGGCAGCACAAGCGTTCCAAGCTCGAATCCCTCGACGCAGCACTTGCATTGCAGGAGCTGACAAGAATGGGTGTGAGCAACATCATCACCTTCGATGCACATGACCCTAGGGTTAACAACTCCATCCCGCTCCGCGGCTTTGACAACTTCCAGCCTCCTTATCAGTTTATCAAGGCCATTACAAAGAAATTCAGGGACATCACAATAGACAAGGATCACCTCATGATTATCTCTCCAGATGAAGGTGCCATGAGCCGCGCAGTATATTTTTCAAGTGTACTTGGTGTGGAACTCGGTATGTTCTACAAGAGACGTGATTATGCACATGTGGTAAACGGAAAGAATCCTATTGTTGCTCATGAATTCTTAGGTGCTGATGTAACCGGCAAGGATGTCTTAGTCATTGATGATATGATTTCTTCCGGTGAGAGCATTCTTGACACCGCAGCCAGCTTAAAGCAGCGCGGATGCCGCAGAGTATTTGTCTGCACCACATTCGGTCTTTTTACTGACGGAATGGCTAAGTTTGATGAATATTACAATAAGGGATATATCGCAGGCGTTGTCACAACCAACCTCACCTATATAAGTGACAATATCAAGGCTAAACCATACTTTATTGAAGCCGACATGAGCAAGTTCCTCGCCAAGATTATAGATGCTCTTAATCACGATAAGTCTATCGGCGGACTGATGGATCCGACCGAGAGAATACATGAGCTTATCGACAAGTATAATCAGGAATGTAAGCTTGAGTATGAGAATGAATGTAAATAGGTGAAAACGCAAAAAAGAGTTTCCGCAGGAAACTCTTTTTTTTGCACATATAATATACAAATATGATGCTTGGCAGAACATGCTGACATCACTTCAATTATCAGACCTCAGCAATCATCATATAAGCGCACAGCCCACCTCTTTTTCCCTTGGATGCGCGGTGTGAAAAGAGCAGCTCCGGGTTACAGCAGGTGCATATATCCGTCACAGATATATTTTCCTCCGTTATTCCGGCATTCAGCATATTGATTCTGTTAGCGGCATGGAGATTAAGATAATACTTTTTCCCCGCTTCCGTCTCCTTTTTTATCTTCAGCACCTTATCAGCCTCTGCACCGTATGCATTAAAAAAGTTCTCTGCGACATCCTCACCGACCTCATAGCATGACGCACATATAGACGGTCCGATAAATGCGATTATGTCCTCCGGCCTGCTGCCGAATTCGCTCCCAAGCTTATCAACCGCAGCCTGCGCCATATTGTTGACTGTACCGCGCCATCCGGAATGTGAGAGCCCTATCACATGCAGCCTTCTGTCCGCAAAATACAAAGGCACACAGTCTGCGTATGCCGTCACAAGCATAAGCCCCGGAACATCCGTCACAAATCCATCAATATCGTGAAAGCTTCTATCCCTTGTGATTCCCATACCGGCATGCTCCTCCGTAACGCGCAGCACATTCGTCGTGTGTGTCTGGTGGGAATACACAAGTCTGTCCGGCTTCACACCTAAGGCAGCCGCCATAATCCCATGATTCTTCCTGACAAGCTTCTCTTCATCGCCCTGTGAGAAGCTTAAGTTCAGGCTGCCGTATATCCCGGCACTCACCCCGCCCAATCTGGTAGAAAAGCCATGCGAAATCCATTTTTCATCCCTGTATGCCGCACAGCGGATAACCGGGACAGTGTGCGTGATGTTTCCATCTATAACACGCACTTCATTTATATATGTTGTCTTACTGTCATTGATAAATCGAATATCCTTCATCTATTATTTCTCCTCATCAGATAGCTTAGCTTTCTTTTTTCTTCTCTTTATGCCCGACTTGATAACCTTAACTATGATGAAAACAGCAAGCACACCGGCAGTACATCCGCCTATTATTACATATATCATAGGGTTGGTGCTCTCATTGACCAGACAGAACTGTCCGCTTGTTCCCTGCATGGATGTCTGCACATAGCTTCCCTTCACTCTATGTTCAACCTCAACCCATCCATTTCCATCATACTTATACAGCTTTACCTTATCGTATGGATTTAATACGCGCACATCAAGAGTATCTGAGGTGTCTTCGGAGATGTTCTCCAATGTAAGCTCATATACTATGTTATCTCTCATATGTGCTTCCTTTGGCAGCTCCATCCTGCTTATCTGGGCGTTAAGCTTTGTCTCCTCCGTGAAATTGTCCGATACAATGGCATAAGCTTTTCCACTCTCATCCGTCTGTGCACTCGACACCGAGGTGACATTGTTTCTGTACTCTCCGGCAACTACAATGTTTCCAGTCATCGTTTCCCCGGACAAATCCGGCCACACTACATAGCAGCCTTCTTTTTTAGGAACTGTGGGAAACTTTATTTCCGACAAGGACTGGCCATATTCAAACGTCTGTATTCCGACATAAATATCATCCACCCTGAATGTCACCTTAAGCTGTCTGAAACCCGCCGGCAGACCCTTTACATCAAGAAGGTCTTCATACGATATCGGCTGTGCCACACCTGTATAACTGATACCGTCTATTCCATGCACACCATTATCAACATAGAAATTCCCGGTAACTTTATCATCATTTTCGACCTCCTCATCCTCATAGGCTGTTGTCTGTCCAGCTACAGCACCTTCCCTCCCCGACTCAGTGTGCAGATGAACCATTGAGTAACAGCCTCTTATCACATTCCCATAGCCTGCTATACCGCCGACATACTTGTTCGCTTCCACAGAACATAGAGCGTAGGAATCGGAAATCATGGACAGTGACTGACCGCATATTCCGCCCGCATAAGCCCCATCACTGCTCTTTACACCTCCGAAAGACCTTGAATTTCTGATAATTCCAAGCTTCATATAGCCTGCAATTCCTCCTGCTCCATCCTTCTTCGATGTTATGTAGCCATTGTTCTGGCAATTATTTATCACGCATTTTGCCAGATAGCGGCTTCCGAGAGATATATCCGTCCTGCCTGCTGCATTATCTTCAAGGTCATCGCTGTCAACAGCCATGGCTCCTGCAATACCGCCGACATTGATATCCGCCGATACATCCCCTACGTTATTGCAGCCATCCACTCTTCCGGTAGTCTGTTCATCTATTTCCTCGTCCGATACATCATTGTAAAGCGGTTCCACATCAAGCTTCATGTATGCCTCAATCTTATCAAGCATCAAATCAAGAATCTCATTAATCTTGTCATTTATGTCCTGGAAGTCCTTGTTTACAACATCCGACTGCGATGACATATCATCATTGAACTTAGAAAGTCCCGATGAAATGTTCTTAATCTCGGCATAGAGCTCATTTCTGTGCGTGTCGAAATCATCAGACAGCCTCGTGAAACGTATATCCGACTGGGCGTTGAGATAAGTAAAAATCGACTTGATACCGTTGATGGCATTGTTGGCGTAGTTTACCGCATTCTGTATTTCATTCGCCGCATTTTCAATATCATTCCGCATGGTTTCACCTGCGTTTGTGAAATACGGCTTTAAGATATCATTTATCTTATTAATGCCATCAAGCACATCTGCTGCCGCCTGCGACATATCATTAGCTTTTTTCATTATGTCGACCACAGCTTCAACTATAGCCTTTAGATCATCCTGCGTAAGCTCATCGAAGCTCTTATAATTTCCATTCTCGTCCTTCAATATATTTTCTATTTCCTGCCATGAGCTGTTCTTTACAGCGTCATTGAACCTGTTGACAGCATCCCCAATCTGCTTGACGGCAGCATCATACGCCGCCTTATCGCCTGAGTTAGCTTCCAGACGGTTCTTGATATCCACATCGCTGTTCAGCTTTTTTATCCATTCAGCCATGCTGTTCATGCTGTTCATCGACTGGCTGAATGATTCCAGCACAGCCGGCAGTGAATCCGACACATACTCCATTCTCTCGACTATCAGATTCATCTGATCCATATTGCTGTTAGCGAAAGAGGATACCTCATCCGCCATAATATGTCCGGTATCAACAGCTTTGTCTGCATGCTGGATTAAATCTGCAAAATCATCATGAAAAACATTCTTGCCCGCAGTAAGGTCATCGAACGTCCGGTCAAGTATATCATGCAGCTCATCGACAGAATTTCTTATTGTCTCAGCGGCAACAACCTCTATGTAAGGCTCCATCTGCCCGACAATGCCGCCTATATCCTTTCGTCCGAATACCTTTCCTTCGTTGACACATGACAGGATAATTCCCGACTGTCTTCCCGCTATTCCTCCGATATTATAGCCAACATGCTCATAACCAACCTGCCCATTATTATTGCAGGAGGCGATTATTCCATCGGAGAATCCTGAAATTCCTCCGGTATCTATTCCGCTTCTGATGGAGCTGCTCTCATTGCCGGTAATATTTCCGATAATATTAGAGCTGTTTTCATCCTCGGATTCAACCCAGGCACTGTCATCATTTATGCCGGCAGCATTAGCACAATTATTTATTATTCCGTGATTAATTCCGGTTATTCCACCTGTATAATATGAGCCTGTTATACGTCCTCTGACTTCACATTTTTTGATAATTCCCGTGCTCTTGTTGAATGCAGCAATGCCACCGATTGTATTTTTTCCACTTACGTTTCCCTCAAAGGAACAATTCTTTATCGTGCCGTAATTACTTCCTACGATGCCACCTACGCACTCCTGTTCATCCAATGCCGCAATATTCCCCTTGACATTCAGGCTGTCAATGACGCCATTCTCCTCAACATAGCGGAATATCGCTGTGACATAGCTCTCCCCTGTAAAATCAATGCCGGATATGGTATGACCGTTTCCATCAAATTCCCCGGCAAAAACAGGAACCATGACAAGCTCACGCCCTGTAAAATCAAGGTTATTTCTAAGCACAATCTTCTTGTTCACCGACCATGAATCTATGTAGCAGTTAGCTGCAAACTCAAGGAAATCATCGACTGTTGATATGTACATCGTCTCTATCCCAGCCTGTGCACCGCTCTCCTCAATATCAGTGTTCTCCTGACCCGCACTGCTCTCCTCCTGCACATCATCCGCATACACCGGATAAATGTACGGCTGACAAACATTTACAGAAATGAGTGCAGCGGTAAAAGCACATAAACCGAATTTTTTCAAACCATCACCATATCTATTTGTTTTCTTCGTTTTCATCTGACTCCTCCGGCTTTCCACCATCATCCTGTTGCTGTTCTACATTGCCCGTGCTGACCAACAGGTTGGCATTTCCTCTTATAAATCCATGCATCTCACCTACAATATTTCCCTCTACCTGACCGCTCACAATTCCATCCACACGTATAAGTCCTGTTGTCTTTTCCATCTTAATAGGAATTGACACGGCAAATGAAGTCTTTTCAATAACCTTCTCACCAAGCAGGAGAATCTGTGGCAGCGCAAACATTACTATAATAATAGAAATGATTGTGCCACGTCCAAGACACTGACCGATTCCGCAGATAGCACCATCCGATGACATCTGACCAATAAGTATTCCCGCAATCGCAAGCATCGTACCTGATGTAACAATCGTAGGAAACGCGAAGTTCATCGTCTCTATAATAGCCTGCTCCTTGCTCATCTTATCCTTAAGCTCCATATAACGTCCCGAAATGACAATCGCGTAATCAATATTAGCACCCATCTGAATGGAGCTTACAATCAGGTAGCTCATAAAGAACAACGGCTTATTCTGAAGCGCCGGGAATGAGAAATTAATCCAGATGGCACCCTGTATTACAAGTATAAGAAGCACAGGCATTCCCGCAGACTTGAATGTGAACAGGAGTACCACAAGCACCGCAAGAATCGACACGACATTTACCACTGTGTTATCGACCTGGAATGTCTTGTATAAATCATACTGGCTCATCGATTCTCCCGGAATGAGTACCTCATCCTCCGGGTAATACACTCCCGCCATATCATGCATTCTGTCAAGGAAAGCAAATGTCTCATCACCTTCCTCAGGGAGGTTAAGATATACAAGAATACGGCTGTAATTCTCTCCCTGCAGCTGGTCCTTTGCAACCTTCATAAGAGTGTGTGCATTCTCAAGCGTATCCATCAGGTCATCATCCAGAGTCACATAGCCCTCTTCCACCTCATCATAGAGGAACATTATCATGTCAATGAGCGGTACGCTGTAGTTTGACAGACCATTCACAAGCTTTGCATAGTTCTCATCATTCACTGCGTAAGCCATATACAGAAGCTCTGCCACCTCATAGTCAAGCTCTAACAGCTCCGAAAATTCCCTTATAGTCAGCTTATCTGCAAGCATATATCCGTCCATCGCCTCTGTATTGGCAAGACCCATGCACGAATCTACCTCCTCACACGCCTCAAGGTCAGCTATAAGCTTAGCCTCCTTGTCATAGCTTCCCGCCGGCACCGTGAGCGCAACCATGTTGGAGGTGCCGAAGCTCTCATCAATCATCTCGTCTACAAGCTGTGAATCACTCTGTATAGGTGTGTCAATCTTAGAGTAACCATATACATAAGGACACTTTGATGAAATCAGGTATGCAACTACAATCAGTGCCACAAAGATAACCGGCATGACGAATCTCGTCTTATACGCAAATTTTCCGACGAAAGGAATCTTAGGAATAAAGCTTTTATGCCTGGTCTTATCCATAAGCTTTCCGAAAAGCATCAAAAGCCCCGGCATAAGAAGAAATACCGAAAGAAGACTTAAAAATATAGCTCTTATAAGACACAGAGCCATATCCCTTCCTATTCCGAACTGCATGAACATCATGGCGACAAGACCACCTATGGTGGTTAATGAACTGGAAGCAATCTCAGGAATAGCTTTGCTGAGAGCCACTATATCCGCCTCCCTGATAGGAAGCCGCTCATGCTCCTCCTTATATCTGTTACAGAAGATAATAGCATAGTCAATAGAGAGCGCAAGCTGTAAAACAACGGTAACGGAATTGGAGACAAACGAAATTGTTCCCATTATAAAATTCGTTCCGTTGGTTATAAGCATAGAAGCGACGAATGTAAGAAGAAGCACCGGAACCTCCGCCCATGTCTGGGAGGTGAGCAGAAGCACCGTCACAACTATGATTGCAACAAGAACCGTTATGACCGACATTTCACTCTCTATCTGCTCTGCCGAGGCATCACCCATCGTGGTTGACACATATATATCATATCCGGACAGCTTATCCTCAAGCTCGGACAGCGCCTCAAGCGCCCTGTCATCCGTCTCAGGATAATTAAAAGTCACGTCATAGAGTGCGGAAAAATTATTATAGTGTTCACTCGTATCATCAAATGTCAGCATTACTACAGAATCCATATCTTCTATCATATCCGATATCTCACATGCAGTCTCATAGGTGATATTAGTAACCATAATCTTAGCCGAACCATAGGTGACAAATTCATTCTCCATTCTGCTAAGACCCTTGCTCGTTTCCGTAGAATCCGGCAGATATGCCGAAAGTGCATTCTCGACCTTGACCCAGCTGCTTGAAACCAATGAAAAAATAATCGCAATACCAAATATAAGGAAGAAAAGATTTCTCTTATCAACTATAAAGGTCGCGACCTTGACCATGAAGCCGGCATCATCCTTTTCCTTCATCTTCTTGCTCATCTTCATCCTCCTTTATGTATCATATTGTAAAGCGGACATTCTCAATCCGCTTTCGCTACTTGCTCATGAACGCAGTCGCTTTGCGAACTGCGTTCAAATTCACCATTAAAATATTATAAGCCCACCCTCACAGATATTACAACTAAAAAAACAATAAACAGTTTGTTAAGAAACTGCTTACACCCCCCTAAAAGCAAAAAGGAGCCACAAACGGCTCCTATCTGCTCAAATAAAATGCATTTTCAATATGCTCAATTCTTCCGTCACCGTATATTCCTATAACATCGAAACGGCACACTTTTTTGTCATCATAATGTTTCATTGCAAAATGAAGAGAAGCTGCTCTTCCAATCCTTCTCCTCTTGGCATATCCCACAGCCTCAAACGGTGAACCATGCTCATCATTACTTCGGTATTTTACCTCACAGTACACTAAAACATCATCAGCGCTCTCAGCAATAATATCAATCTCTCCAAGCTTATTTTTATAATTCCGCTCTAATATCTTATACCCCTTATCTATCAGATATCCGCATGCTGCGCTCTCATATCTGCTGCCTATACTCCTTGTATTCAAAAATACTTCTCCTCCATATCCTTCAGTGCAGCCAGCCATAATAGTTTTTTACAGCTCCCCACGCCCCAGCTTTCTCATGTTCCGCACCAGAAGCGGAACCTCGAACAGGAGCATGAATACCCAGCCCCAGAAATTCGACCACGCAAGAGCATAAAAGCCTTTGCCCATCATGCTGATAAGAATATGAGCTGCAATTACGCGCACTCCCATATTGGTTATCGTACTTATCAGTGTAACCTTAAGGTCACCCATTCCCCTGAAGAAGCCCTGTACAATATTCGTCATTGCCGGCATTATGTACATAAAAGCGATAATCCTCAGATATGATACTCCAAGCGCCACAACCTCCGCGCTGTCATCAGCGACAAACATTTTCATAAGCGGTGCAGCTGCAAAAAATACGATGACGCTCACGGCAACGGAGAAGATAAGCTCCATTATTATGCCGCAGCGGTATCCCTTTTTGACACGCTCCACATCGCCCGCTCCGCGGTTCTGCGCAATAAATGTTGTCGTTGCATGTGCTATATTGCCCTCCGGCGACAGAACGAAATCGTCGACACGGTTTATCGCTGTGAATGCTGCAATAAAGGCAACTCCCTGAACATTTATGATTGCCTGAACAAGTATTTTTCCAAGCTGTACACACATCTGCTGAAGTGCACTCGTAATGCCATAGGAAAACGTCTTCCAGAGTACTCTTCTCTCAAATACGCGCCATCTCTTTCCAAGACACAGTACAGGCACCTTGAGCTTCACATATATTCCGCAGCACACACAGCAAAGTGCCTCAGAAAGGACGGTAGCCACCGCACTCCCCATAACTCCAAGCTTAAGCGTAACCACGAACAGTAAATCTCCTGCCACGTTCAGGAATGCACTTATGACAAGAAAATACAGCGGTGTTCTGCTATCCCCAAGCGCTCTAAGCGTGTTGGCCAGAAAATTATATACAAACGTGAAGATAAGACCTAAAAATACAACCCTTAGATAAATTGCTGCACTTCCTATAATTTCCTCAGGCGAATTGATTAATCTAAGTATCGGAACTGCAAAGACTATCATCAGAAAAGCTATCAAAAGTGAAAAAACCAGACCGCCTATAAGTGTTGTGCTTATCTGCTTTTCAAGGTTTTTCATATCCTTGGCACCGTAAAGGGTGCTCATAAGTATACCTGCGCCCATACACATACCGCTGATAAAAAGAATTGCCATGTTCATTATAGGTCCGGCAGTTCCGACTGCAGCCAGAGCATCATCGCCAACGAATTTTCCGACAATTATTGAATCCGTTGCATTATATAAAATCTGAAATAAATTTCCAAGTATAAGTGGTATTGCAAATGCTGTCATCTGTGGCAGTATTCTGCCTTTTGTCATATCCCTTGCCATATTTTTTCCTCTTACTGCTTCTTTTTCGTTGAATTGAGTTTCCCTTTTATCTTATCCATATTGTCAACAAAAACCAAGATATCAGCTACCACCTTATATAATTCCGGTGGAATTGTATCCCCTATTTCCAACCTCATAAGCGTATTGGACAACTCGCCGTCCTCATAAAGCGGAACCTCATTTTCCTGTGCCGTCTTAATAATCTTATCAGCCACATAGCCTCTTCCGGCAGCCACAATCGTCGGCGCCGTAGTTCCCGGTTCATAAGTCAGTGCTACCGCCTGTCTGTTTTGAAAATCATTCTTATCTCCCATGCCAAGCTCCATTCCGAAGATATTCTATATATTATGCCTTCATGTCAAATCTGAAACGCCGCACATCGCTCACCGGCAATACAGGCGCAATCACTTCCTTCTCAAAATCAAAGCCTGCACTATCATCCGTCTTGGAGATACTGGCAGTTACATTATATCCGTCCTCAGCCAGTTTCTTTGTGAGCTGTTCCATATTAGTCTCAAGGAAATCAAGCACGCTCTCATCCTCCACCTTGAAGTTGGTTGCTACACTGCTGCCCTTGAGTGTCACATATATATCAAGTGCCCCAAGGTGCTCCATATCAAGATGAAGAAACGCCTTAACCGTGTCATCCTCGCCACACTTCTGCTTATTCCTGCGGTAGACATACAACTCGCCCTCACCGTGCTCACCGATATTTTTTATCGGAACCTGCACCGCCGCCATGAACTGATTCATACTGTTTAAAAATTCCATATTATTACTCATCCGGGATGCCACATTTGAAAGTTCTGCGCTCTGATTAGATGCCGCATATTCGGAGACAGAGCTTAACTTGTCAAGCGTCTTTGCAATATGCTCCTTAACCGACTCACTATCCGCCACATCCGTCATTTTCATACTGAAAGTGTCGCGCACCAGTTCATTTAAAAGCCGCGAAGCCTTGTCTCCCTTCAAAACTCCATGAAGCTTATTTTTTAACAATGGCTCCATTTCAAACTCTTCTGCCATCCTGGCAAACTCATTCATAAACCTTGCCAGATTATCTGTATTCAGAAATTCATAGGAGAGCTTCAGACTCTTGCCTGTAGCCGCATTATAGTTGTCAACCATGCCTGCGACCATATTCTTTACATCACTCATCAGATTTTTCTGCGCTATATCAGCCTTTTCATCCGCCTGTGTCCCGACAGGCTGCTGCGTCTGCGCACCTGTTTTAGTGCTTTCCTTTGAATTATCTTCCACAGTGCCATTCCCTGTGAGAAGTTCATCCCCCACAAGAAGCTTTACCACATCGGATAAAGCTTTTCCTGAATCAACCGATTCAAAAAGCTTCTCTCCAAGTGCAGCTATGTCCCTCTGCATTGCTCCGTTATACTCTTTATAATTCTGATATGACTTAAGGCTGTCATCGGTGACCTCTATCCCCATCCTTTTGAGTGCTATTATACCGCCAATCTCTGCATTGCTATGGGAGGACAGCTCTTTTACCATATCAAGAAGCGCATCCCTGCCGATAGGCATTCCGTTTCTCATAAGCTCTAACACCATCTCTCGGTTTCTGAGCGTTGGCATGATTCCCGCAGCCTTAAGTGACTTGTTAATCATAGCTGTCTCAAGTGCCGTAGCCTGCATTGTGACAGCCTTTAAGACAATATTCTCACCCTTATTGTCCTGAATGACAAAGTCTGCCCTGTCACCGATATTGTAGGCTGTGCTGTTGAGCAGGCTTGCTGTAAATGACTGTCCTCCGTCAAGCGTTATGGTCACCTGTTCACCGCTAACATCCGTGATATTCGCCGAAAATGTATCTCCGTCAGCAAGTGAACGAAGTATGGTCAGCGCCGTGTTCCCCTGCTCAGAACCGTTAACAGTGACCGTAGGCTGTGTACTGTGTATATTCGGGTGCACATTTATATTAATCGATGTATTTCCGTTTGCCATCTGTCCCAGATTGATATTCATAGCACGCCTCCTATTTTACATCATCAGACTATTGTATTATATGACATATATTGATGTCTGACATCTCGTTGATTTTGTTTGCATATATTTTTATTTGTTTTGTAGTATTACTTGTTCAGCATTATTTTCTACATTATCAGTCTCATGTTTTTTATTTTATTTTTCTTTTGTATTATTCTCTTCAACAAAATTATTTATGAAGGTTCTTCTATGTATAGGGCATGGACCAAGCCTTTTGATTGCCTCAATATGCATCTTGGAGCCATATCCCTTGTTGGACGCAAAACCGTATTCCGGGTACAGCTTATCATACTCATACATAAGTCTGTCCCTCGTAACCTTCGCTATTATGCTCGCGGAGGCTATCGAAAGGCTCTTCGCATCGCCCTTTATAATCGAAATCTGCTTCATGGTAAGCTCCGGGATAATCACAGCATCATTTAAAAGAATATCCGGCTGCGGCGTAAGCTGTGACACCGCCTCACGCATTGCCTCATAGTCTGCCTGAAGAATATTAATCTCGTCAATTCTTTCAGGTGAGGCGATTCCGATGCCTACGCTCACCGCCTCCTTCATTATGACATCATACAGCTCCTCCCTCTTTTTTTCGGAGAGCTGCTTCGAATCATTCACATAGAGAAGCCTTGCATCCTTAGGCAGTATGACCGCAGCCGCCACAACCGGGCCTGCAAGCGGTCCGCGTCCTGCCTCGTCAATACCGCATATATTGGAAAACATACTGTATTCCTTCTCAAAGGCGAGCATGTTCTCAACGCGCTCTCTCTCAGCCTCTAACATGTCAAGCTGCTTCTGATACTTTGCGACAAGCTTAATAATCCCTGCCTTATCCGACTGTCCATACTCAGCAATCAATTCTCTTACAGTATTTTCATCGGCATTTTCAAATTTATTTTTAACCGCACTGATTTTTTCTTCCATAAAAAACTCCCATGTCACTGCTTTTGCAGTGACTCAAATAGTAATGAAAATTAAGCCTGCTCAGGGCTTTCAAGAGACACTCTGCCCAGCTTTCCGCTTCTGAAATCGTCAAAAAGAAGCTTTATCGCCTTCTCCTCGTCCGGCTCCCCTCCCTTTTTAAGGCATGCCCTTGCTATTGCTATATCCGACAGCACCTCATGCGGCTCCTTGTTCTCATCGACGCTGTATCTCTCTGCGAGTCTTCCTGAATAATTCCCACGCATGAACTTGATAAGCTCGTAGGACAGCTCCGTCATGTTGATTATCTGGTCATTTATTGAACCGACAAGTGCCAGTCTCACGCCGACCTGCTCATCGGAGAACTTAGGCCACAGTATTCCCGGTGTATCTAACAGCTCAACATTCTTGTTAAGCCTTATCCACTGCTTACCCTTGGTGACACCCGGCATATTTCCGGTCTTGGCACAATTACGCCCCGCATAGGCATTGATAAAGGTCGACTTTCCCACGTTCGGAATACCGACAACCATTGCCCTTATAGGTCTGTTTAATATGCCTCTCTTCCTGTCCCGCTCAATCTTCTCCTTGCAGGCCTCATTGATTACGCCCTGAATGGATTTAAGTCCACTGCCGTTCTTAGCGTTTATCTTGACCGCATGGATTCCCTTGTTCTTAAAATACTCAACCCACGCATCGTTTATCTTCTCATCCGCAAGGTCGTGTTTATTGAGAAGTATAAGCCGCGCTTTGTTCTTTCCAAGCTCATCTATATCCGGATTGCGGCTCGACAGCGGAAGCCTCGCATCCACCAGCTCAATGACCAGATCGATAAGCTTGATATCCTCCTGCATCATTCTCTTTGCTTTGGTCATATGACCGGGATACCACTGTATATTCATTCATACCTCCGATTTTTCTATTCTTAATGTAATAAATAATTGCAAAATACAAATCCGTCAATAAGCAGCTGTGTAATCCTAATAATTCCCAGCATCCGGCTATCGCACACTGAATTTCGTAATTACTTAATTATAATATAATTTAATGTCTCATTTCACAAGCCCCATTCGCCCAAAGGGTGATGAGACTGCCCATATACGCCCTATAATCGCAGAATATTTGACATTCCCGACATTTGAAAAGCGACTGTCCTCACTGTTATTCCTGTTATCTCCAAGGACAAAATATTCATCATAGCCAAGTGTGATCGGCTTTTCAGCAAGACCCGCGTTATATATTTTCTCCGGCTCAACCGGCTTTCCATCTTCATCCTTAAGTCCGAAACTATATATCACATCATTCTCAAGTGGTTCTCCGTTGATATATACAACCCCATCTATTATCTGGATCGTCTCCCCGGGCAGTCCTACTATACGCTTGACATAATACTTAGAAACATTCGCTATAGCCGGCTCAAACACAATCACGTCATAGCGCTCAGGCTGTCTGAAGCAGTAGCTCACCTTATCCACAAGCAGACTGTCATCGTTCTCAAGTGTCGGCTCCATCGAATGTCCGACAACCGTTGTCTTTCCAAGCATATAGGTTGCAAGGATGAATGACAGACACACAACCATTGTTATATCAACTATCCATTTAAGGATTATCTCATGTACATGATACTTTTTCTCTCTTCGGTAAACCTCAAATTCTGCCATAGACACCTCTTATTAATTTTATTTTTAACAGGTAACTGCGAACCCTGATTCTGAATTTACCAATAAACCGGTTTTCAATTACCTGCTTTTATTTTTAAATCAACATCAAAATTCTTCCTACACTGTCTTACTCGTAATTGAAGAAAAGGGAATGCCACACTGACATTCCCTTAATGGTCATATTACATATAAAGTTATATTACTTTACAAGCTCCTTAACCTTAGCTGCCTTACCTACTCTGTCTCTTAAGTAGAATAACTTAGCTCTTCTGGCCTTACCTGTTCTTACAACCTCAATCTTCTCGATAGTTGGGGAATGTAATGGCCATGTTCTCTCAACGCCTACGCCATTTGAAAGCTTTCTGACTGTGAAAGTCTCTCTTGAGCTTCCGCCCTGTCTCTTAAGTACTGTACCCTCGAATACCTGTACTCTCTCACGGTTACCTTCCTTAATCTTAGCTGATACTCTAACTGTATCACCTACGTTGAAATCTGCAACAGATTCCTTTAACTGAGCGTCTTCAATCTTCTTAATAATATCGTTCATTTGTGAGCCTCCTTAAAAATTTTGATGTTCATTAATACCCTTTCGTACCAGAGGAACATCGAGCTATATTCACAACATTCGAGATTATAACATGCTGCAGCAGGGAATGCAAGTGTTTTTTATGATTTTCATTAACCTTTTTATTAACCCTTTATTAATAATCATAATCAAACGTACAGATACTCTTTTAGATTCTCCTTCACACATTCCCTGATATCCTCCGCAGCCGTCCTTGCGGCTTTTATATCAAGTCCTGCTTTTTTTGCAACCTCAAGCAAATCGTCAATTCCCGGATTGACTCCGTTTCCATTTATGGTTGTCGCATGCTCTCCGTTCAATGAGCTGCTGTAGGTCAGGTCATACGCCGGAGACAGCACCCATCTTTTTTCATCCTCAAGATATATATAACTAAAATTTTTAGAATGGTCATCGCGGTTATGTGCAAAGACGTTAAAGCACATGAGCCTGTACAGCTTCTTACACTCCGTGGTATCTTTTGTCAGTATCATGGTTAAGCGCATAAGCAATTCATAATCCAGGTTCGGAATTCTGTGAGAAGTTTCGAGCAGCCCCGATACCGACACCATATGTCTGCTCACGACATTGTTACCATCACCTGTATTTATTCTGTCAAATCTTTTCGTTCCAAAATATCCTTGACACTCATTGGATTTAAACAGTCTTACCGGTGCCATGTCAATTCCGCATTTTCCTGCGCATAATGCGTAATCATATTCCTGTTTTCCGATATTTTTTGAATCATACGATGAAGGAAATTTAATTATCCAGTCATCGTTATCTATTTTCGTAAGGATTTTGGGTCTGGCTCCTCCTGAGGAACCTCCAAGCCTGAACAACGTATCTAACTTATCAGAATATTCTGTCTGCAATATTTTTTCACATTCTGCCGCAAGTTCATCAAGCGACATATCGTTTTCAGCCTCCTCAAGCGTTATCACCGGCTTATAGCTTAACGCTCCCATACCTGTTTCACCGACTATTGCAAGCCTGTCAAGATTGCCAATCTCCATCGGATTGATTCCATTCCTTTTCATAAGCCTGTCAACCAGCAATCTTCCCCAGCCATCCGGCAGACTATCGGCAAATACCCCGAAAATACCATCGAATGGGTCAATTTTCGGCATGAACACTCTTTTTTCAAGTGGCAGTGAAAACGGGCTTATCGAAAATCCATCCGCTATCCAATCATCCGAATATTCAAATGCAGCCTGCCTGTCCTGATAAAGTGCCATGGTGCCGACATGCCTGTCATGGCAAAACACATCAAGTTTATTTAGTCTGCGCATTAATAACCTCCTGTATTGAATTAAACGGCACTTCGGTAAACAGCTTTTCCAGTTCGTCCTCAATTCCCAATGCTATCGCCAGCTTTGTGAGGGAGGCAAGGGAGATATCTCCTGTCTGCTCAAAGCGCTTTAAAGAGCCAAGGCTGACTCCTGACCTTGTCGCCAGTTCCTTCTGCGATATTTTTCTTCTCTTTCTTATTCCTACAAGCCTTTCGGCAAGCTCCTTGTCTATCTCAGGTGCAGTTTTCAAAAATATATTTATCATATTATATCCTCATTTATCACGCTTTCTGTACTGCTAATATTTTATCCCAAATCCAGCAAAAATACAACAAATAGCTAATATTTTATCCATAAAAAAGCCGACTGCACAGAATATGCAGTCAGCCTTCATGCCAAAATATATCATATACAATTATGCTGTGTGAACGAAACCTATAGCTCCACCCTAAATCAGGCGTTGTCACTCTTCTCCCTGTCCCTTCTTTTAAGTTCGGCTAAATATGCCTTTTCCTTATTAGAAAGCACCGCATCTTTAAGCAAATCCGGTCTTGCATTGTATGTGCGAAGTATCGACTGTTGTCTCCGCCATTCATCAACCTTGCCATGATGCCCGGACAGAAGCACCTCCGGAACCTGCCTGCCCATGAACTCTACCGGGCGGGTATACTGTGGATACTCTAAAAGGTTATCGTGGAAAGTCTCGAACTCCGCGGAAACATCATTGTTGAGCACTCCCGGCACATTTCTGGAGATGGAATCAATCATAACCATCGCCGGAAGCTCCCCGCCTGTCAGAACATAGTCACCGATGGAGACATTATCCGTCACAATCATCTCAAGCACACGCTCATCAATGCCCTCATAATGTCCGCACAGGAATATGAGGTTATCCTCCTTCGCAAGTTCACGGCTCATCTCATGGTCAAAGCGCTTTCCCTGAGGTGTCATGTAGATAACCCTGACGCTTCCCTGCATATCCTTGCGTACATGCTCATATGCCTTATAGACAGGCTCCGGCTGCATGACCATCCCGGCACCGCCGCCATAAGGGTAATCGTCCACCTTCAAATGCTTGTTCGTGGAGAAATCCCTGATATCCGTTGCACCAATCTTTATTATGTTGTTCTCTACCGCCCTTCCGATGATGCTGGTGTTAAGCCCATTGAGCACCATATCCGGAAAAAGCGTAAGCACATGAAAATTAATCATAAGTCAAGCAACCCATCCATGACGTGAACCGTCATCGTATTCTCTTCCAGATTTACATTGAGCACACAGTCTGCTATTGCCGGAAGCAGTACCTCCCTGCCTTCCTTTGTCTTTACGGCATACACATCGTTAGCTCCTGTCTGGATGACATCAACAAGCTCACCCAGCTCCTCGCCCTCATCGGTCATAACCTTAAGACCAATCATATCGCATACAAAATATTCATCCTCATCTAATTCAACTGCATTCTCCCTTGTAACCCAGAGAGAACAGCCTCTGTATTTTTCAACATCATTAATATTATCAATACCCTTAAATTTAAGGATAACCATATTCTTAAAATATTTCACACCTGCCACCGTGAGATTAAGCTTCTCTCTGCCGGTATCCAATATAACGTCTTTCAAATAATCGAATCTGTTCACATCATCCGTTGTCGGGAACACCTTTACCTCTCCCGCAATTCCATGTGTAGATGATATAACACCAACCTGCAATAAATCCTGCATGCAAACCTCCAAATATAACTAACAACTGTCCTATAAAGCTTCTATGACAACAATAATTTTTCACTCATGCCGCAATACAACAATATTTTTATTAATAAAAATATTTCAATTGGCAACAGTTATATTATGATGTTGGGGTCAAAACATATGCTATAAACTTAGCATGTATAACGTATTATATTTATGCATATCACGACTTTTGGAAGAAGCTTAGATGTTCTTAGAACTCTGTTCACACACTAGCCAGAACCGGCACGGATGCCGGTTCAGAAGCAATGCATACAAGGATGTATGCCTGCTTCGGTGGCGGACGTATAGAAAGCCTATATCAGAGTTCTTAGAACATCTTGCTTCGTACAACGGAGCTGATATGCATAAATATAATACGTTATACACTCGTACATTAAGTTGGCATGTTTTGACCAAAACATCATATTATTGAACAATACATTTTCCTCACAAAAAGAATATGCCGGGCATAACCCGGCACCAAAAAGGTATTATTACATTATATCAACGATAACCTTCTTATCTTCCTTTGTCGCCGCTGCTTTAACAACTGCGCGGATTGACTTAGCAATTCGGCCCTGTTTGCCGATAACCTTGCCAGTGTCAGATGGGGCAACTTTTAACTCGAGGACGATGGCTTTTTCCTTAACGGTCTCAGTCACAACGACCTCGTCAGGATTGTCTACAAGTGCTTTCGCAATAACTTCAACCAATTCCTTCATGTCACACCTCCAACAAATTACTTCTCAATACCAGCGAGCTTGAAAATCTTGCTAACAACCTCTGTTGGCTGAGCGCCGCTTGCTAACCACTTCTTTGCTAACTCCTCGTTAACATTGTAGGTGCTAGGATCGTTATTAGGATCGTATGTTCCGATCTCCTCGATGAATCTGCCATCTCTTGGGGATCTTGAATCAGCAACGATGATTCTATAGAAAGGAGCCTTCTTCTGTCCCATTCTTCTTAATCTGATCTTAACTGCCATTTTAATTTCACCTCCTTGGATAATTTCTAAAATATGTTAAAAAGGAAGTCTGAACTTACCTCTTTTACCACCCTTGCCGCCGAGCATTCCTGGCATCTGCTTCATCATCTTCTTCATCTGCTCCTGCTGTTTCACAAGACGATTGACCTCGGCTATGTCAACTCCCGCACCCTTTGCAATTCGGTTCTTGCGGGAAGGATTAAGGAGTGACGGATTACGTCTCTCCTGCGGTGTCATGGAAAGAATGATGGCCTCGACGCGTCCGAGAGCACTCTCATCAACCGCATCCATGTTCACATTCTTCATCTGATTGCCAAGTCCCATGCCTGGAAGCATATTTAAAATACTTCCGATACCGCCCATGTTCTTGACCTGCTTCATTGATTCAAGATAATCCTCAAAATCAAATTCAGCCTTGCGGAGCTTCTGCTCCATCTCCTTGGCCTTCTCCTCATCAATCTGGCTCTGTGCCTTTTCGATAAGTGTGAGCACATCGCCCATACCAAGAATTCGTGATGCCATTCTGTCCGGATAAAACTGTTCCAGATCAGAAAGCTTCTCACCCATACCAACATATAAAATAGGCTTACCGGTCACTGCCTTGATTGAAAGTGCCGCGCCACCTCTGGTATCACCATCGAGCTTCGTGATAATAACACCATCTATGCCAACCTCATCATTGAAGTGGGTTGCCACATTCACGGCATCCTGTCCTGTCATGGCATCGACAACAAGTATACTCTGGTGCACATCCACAACCGACTTAATCTCTCTGAGCTCTGCCATCATCTCCTCATCTACATGGAGACGACCTGCTGTATCTAATATTACGACGTTATTGCCATTCTTCTCAGCATGGGCAACCGCAGCCTTGGCAATATCCGCAGGCTTAATCTTATCACCCATTGAGAATACAGGCACGCCCTGTTTCTCACCATTGATTTCCAACTGCTTGATTGCAGCCGGTCTATATACATCACAGGCAACAAGGAGAGGTCTCTTGCCCTTTTCCTTAAGCTTACCCGCTATCTTAGCAGTGGTAGTTGTCTTACCTGCTCCCTGAAGACCCATCATCATAATGACCGTGATTGCCTGACCACCCTTCAAATCAATCTCGGTAGTCTCAGAACCCATAAGAGAAATAAGTTCTTCATTCACAATCTTAATTACCATCTGTCCCGGTGTGAGACTGTTAAGAACATCCTGTCCGACCGCACGCTCCTGAACCGAGCTTATAAACTGCTTAACAACCTTAAAGCTGACATCGGCTTCAAGCAGTGCCATCTTAATCTCCTTAAGTGCAACCTTGACATCGGCTTCTGAAAGTCTTCCCTTGCCGCGGAGATTCTTAAATATATTCTGTAACTTATCGGATAAACTGTCAAATGCCACTCTATAACCACCTTATCCGGGCTGATGCCCCTATATCTGTTCTGTGTCTGCGAGTCCCCTGCCGACAACACGCTGTCTGTTACAGCTCATCTATGATTGCATTGGATATCGAATCAATTCTATCAACCAGCTCTTTTACTTCTTTCAAATCATCCGATGCTAACACCTGCTTCGAATAATCACTTATCTCATTGACCTTTTCCTTAATCTTCATAAATCTTTCGATTAAGTGAAGCGTACTCTCATAGTCATTGAGCAGCCTGTCAACTCTCTTTAACTGGTCATGAACACCTTGCCTGCTGATGTCATGTTCCTTGGCAATCTCGCTTATGGAAAAGTTATCTAATATATACTCCTCATAAATAGTCTTCTGATGAGGTGTGAGAAGTTCACCATAAAAATCATAAAGAAGCGTCTGTTCTACAAGCTTTTCCATCTTCTCCATACTACTGTCCATATAGCACTCTCCTAAGCGTTCCGCCTCAATCCTTTGGTAGGATACTACATATCTTTTTAAATGTCAAGTGTTTTTTCTTGACATTTTTATTTTTTATTTTCCAGCCTTTTTCTTTATCACAAAAAGCACACCTGTCAGCAGTACCAATGAACATACAAGCGTAAACCACCAGTTTTTTGTAAAACCTGCAATCAGATATCCAACAACGCACACTGCAATTACCACAAGGGCATACTGCATCTGTGTCTGCACATGGTTGATGTGGTTAGACTGCGCTCCCGAGCTTGACATGATGGTGGTATCCGATATCGGCGAAAGATGATCACCGCAGACAGCTCCTGCAAGTACAGACGATACCGCTATTATCATCATGGTCTGGTCTGACTCGGCAAACATATTTATCACAATAGGAACAAGTATCGCAAATGTCCCCCAGCTCGTTCCCGATGAAAAAGCAATAAATATTGCAATACAGAAAATAATAAGCGGAATAAAATGTACAAGCCCCGGACTTAAGCTGATTGAACCTCTCACAAACTCTCCTATTCCAAGCGCATCCGTCATTCCCTTAAGCGTCCACGCAAGTACAAGTATTAGAATGGCAGGCATCATGAGCTTGCCACCCTCCGGAACAGAATTCATGAAATCCTTAAAGCCTATAACACGTCTAGGCAGATAAAAAACAAGAAGGAAGCCTATGGTGACAAGTCCAGCAAATACAAGTGATTCCGATGAAGAACAATTGGCAAAGCTCTCCACAAGATTCGTTCCACCATTTAAATGTCCTGTCCATATCATCGCCCCGATAGCCGTAACAATCATAACGATCATTGGCGCAATAAGATCAATCACTTTACCTCTTGCGTACTTTCCGCCCTCTGTCGGGTCTGTAACCTCCTGCTCCTTAAAAGCCTCTCCACCCGATGTAAACAGATCTCCGTTGGCAGCGTTCATCTCATGCTTTTTCATAAGTCCGAAGTCAAACCCCGCTATAGATGTAAAGAATACCATATATAATGTAAGAATCGCATAGAGGTTAAAAGGAATCGTAGATATGAACATCTCAAAACCTGACATTGAACTGTCAGCAGGAACATATGAGTTAACCGCCGCCGCCCATGATGAAATCGGAGCTATGATACATATCGGTGCTGCCGTGGCATCAATTATATATGCCAGCTTCGCTCTCGATATTTTATTTTTATCGGTAACAGGTCTCATAACAGAACCTACTGTAAGGCAGTTAAAATAGTCATCCACAAAAATAAGTACTCCGAGAAGTGATGTCGCAATAAGGGATGATCTCTTTGTTTTCAATTTTTTTGACGCCCATTCACCATAAGCCCTTGTTCCTCCCGATTCCTGCATCAGCATGACAATCATCCCGAGCAGGATCATAAACATGAGAATTGAAAAATCAACGCTCTCTATCATTGTGTTATACAGTGTGTCAAATGCCTCCCACGGATGAAAACCAGTGACAAGAAGTGCTCCAAGTGCACAGCCCGCAAACAGCGATATATAGACCTCTTTAGTAATCAGTGCCAATGCAATGGCTATTATCGGTGGCATAAGTGACCACCATGTACCTACAAACATATTTTTTCTCCTTAATAATTTAAATATATGTAATTGCAAAATGCAGTGTACGACAGCAGGATATCTTATCTTCCAAATCGTACTTACACCATCTGTCTCCAGATTAACTTCACTATTATAACATATACCTATTTAAATTGAAAAGCTTTTTCAGATGCTATGCTGATGCAAATTATTTTCATATTGCCCGGTGCAAAATCCGCTATTTACAATCTCATTGTGCCTATGTTAAAATTATAACAAGTAATTACCTACACTATATAAATTACGGAGGTACACAAATGACCGCAAAAGAATGTATAAAGGGTAGACGTTCAATCAGAACATTCAAGCCGGACGCTGTAGCGCCTGAGCTTATCAGGGAGCTTATCGAGACAACCAGCTACTCCCCCAGCTGGAAGAACACCCAGATAGTACGCTATGTGGCAGTGACCGGGGCTGCTAAGGCAAGAATCGCCGATGAATGTACCGATAGCTGGAAAAAAAATGCCGATATAATCAACAACGCACCCATTCTTATGGTACAGTGCTTCGTAAAGAACCGCTCCGGCTTTGAGCGTGACGGCTCTTACAGCACAGAGCGCGCCGACTGCTGGCAGATGTACGATGCCGGCATAAGCGCTGCCAGCTTCTGTGACGCTGCGTATGAAGCAGGACTTGGAAGCGTTATACTTGGAATCTTCGATTTCAAAAAGACTTCCGAAATACTTTCACTCCCTGAAGGAACTGAGGCTGTAGCTCTCATCCCTATAGGTTACCCGGCGGAAACACCTCAGGCTCCTAAGCGTAAGGCTGTAGACGAGCTTCTTACCTTTGTATCATAAAGCTTTTTGTAGGAAGCTTAGATATCCCGGATAAATTTATAAGCCGAATCCCAAATCTGGTATTAAAAATTTTCAGTAATCTGAACATTTATTTAATACCAGATTTTTTATATAATCACCTCATCAAAAGTTTTCCAGACAAAAAGGAGGATACAAAATGGGTGTATATGCAGTTACAGGCGGTTCAAGCGGAATCGGAGCAGCAGTTGTTGAATTACTTAGAAAAGATGGTCATGAAGTCATCAATATTGATTTAAAGAACGGAGATATCTGTGCAAACCTTGCAACTGTCGAAGGCAGACAGGCAGCCATCGATGGGCTCTACGAAAGATGTCCTAAAGGTCTTGACGGAATCGTATGCAATGCCGGTGTTTCGGGAAGCTGCGGCAACTATGAGCTTGTAATCTCCCTCAACTATTTCGGAACAGTCAAACTCGCAAGAGGTGTCTATGAGCTTCTTAAGAAGAAGCACGGCAGTGTTGTAGTCACCGTATCCAATACAATCTCACAGGGAACAGGAAGAATGGATATCGTTGACCTTTTAAATAATGTCGGTGATGAGCAGCGCATAAGAAGCATCGTAAGCACTCTCGACACAGCCAACCAGACAGTAGGACAGTCAATGTACATGGCAACCAAGTACGCTCTCGCCCGCTGGGTAAGGCGAATCTCCGCTTCGTGGGCTGCCAACGGTGTCCGTGTAAACGCAGTCGCCCCGGGAAATGTAAGAACAGCCATGACCGACAGCTTAAGTGATGCTGCAAAATATGCTGTAAGTGCTCTTCCAATCCCTGTCCGCTACGGCTCTGACGCACTTATGGACCCTTCGGAAATTGCAGAATCAATGAAGTTTTTGCTTTCAAATTCCGCAAGAGGTGTCAACGGCGTGATTCTCTTCACAGACGGCGGAACGGATGCACTTCTTAATTCTGAGAAGGTATACTAATCCGCGCTAACATGTAATTAAGAACCTGCATACTTTAATATCTTACATATGTAAGTATCAAATTCATAAAAATCCAGGAGGAAAACAAAATATGAGAGCAATCGAAAAATATATAGATGCATTAGTAAAATGTGACAACAAGGCACTCGCAGATACCTTTGCACCTGAGGGTACTCTTCGTGACTACTGCCCTAACAGCACCGGACGTCAGGAATACCATGTGTACGGACGCGAAGCCATAGACATGTTCTTTAAAAACAAGTTTACTTTCAGACAGTACCTCGTATCAAATGTTGAGATTGTAAACGATACCCAGGCTGAGTTCATCGCCTCCATCGGCGGCTACTATGTAATGGCAATCGCAACAGTCAGGAGAGTCGACAAAAACGGACTTATAGAGAGACTCACAGTAAGACCTAAGTAAATATTCCTGCTTAATCTATTAACAATAAAAAACTTTCCACAACCTGGATTACTTATTATGTAATCCGGATTGATGGAAAGTTTTTATTTGGAAAATTTTTTATATCAGATAATATCCCAATAACCTTTACATACTGATATTTACATATAGTTCATTCCCTGAATCCTACAGGAATATGTACTTTAATATAAAGAGCACTGCCAACACATACATGAGCGGTGTAATCTTCTTAGCCTTTCCGCAGAATACATTGATGACAACGTATGAAACAACACCGAAGGCGATACCATCTGAAATGCTGTACATAAGTGGCATGCAAAGTAAGCAGATGTAAGCCGGAATAGCCTCTGTGAGGTCATTGAAGTCAATCTCTGTTACCGCAGATACCATAAGGAAGCCTACGAACACAAGTGCCGGAGCAATTGCGAAGCCCGGAATGGCGATAAATACAGGTGACAGGAATATAGCTACAAGGAAAAGAAGTCCCGTAACGATTGATGAAAGACCTGTTCTACCACCCTCTGCCACACCTGAGGAGCTCTCAACAAAGGTAGTGGTTGTCGATGTACCAAGGATAGCACCTGCGCTTGTCGCAATAGCGTCCGCTAAAAGAGCCTGCTTAATGCGTGGAAGCTTTCCATCCTTGTCGAGCATATTTGCCTTGTTGGCAACACCGATGAGTGTACCAAGTGTATCAAAAATATCAACAAAAAGGAATGCGAACATGATTATAACAAAATCAAGAACATTGATGTTCTGTCCGCTGAGGTTAAAGCACTGTCCGAATGTCTTGCCAATTGCAGTGAGGTCGAAATTGGACCACTGCGGAAGCAGGCTTGTACCCTGATAAAGACCGGTGAGCTGGCAGATAATTCCAAGCACCCATGTGACAACAATGCCGATAAGAATCGAGCCCTTAACTCTCTTAACATAGAGAATAGCGATGAGCAGCAGACCGATAAGTGCGAGAAGCGCACTGATACCGGCGGTTCTGAAGTTCTCAGTGAACTTTACAACTGTTACAAGTGTTGAACCATCAACGATGATTCCGGCATCCTGAAGTCCGATAAACGCTACAAAAAGACCGATACCTACTGATACGCCCTTCTTAAGCTGTGTAGGAATGGCATTGAAGATAGCCTCTCTTACATTGGTAAGTGACAACAATATGAAGATAAGTCCTTCAATAAATACTGCAAAAAGTGCTACCTGCCATGAATAACCCATCGTACCGCATACAGTGTAGGCAAAGTATGCATTAAGTCCCAGACCCGGTGCGAGTGCGAACGGATAGTTGGCAAGAAGTGCCATTGCAATCGTTCCGATAAATGCTGCAAGTGCTGTAGCCATAAGCACTGCCTGTGGGTCCATTCCCGACACCGACAATATGGCAGGATTGAGTGCCAGTATGTATGCCATTGTCATGAATGTTGTAAGACCTGCGACAACCTCGGTTTTTACCGTAGTGTTGTTCTCCTTGAGTTTGAACATTTTCTCAAACATTCTCTCTTCCTCCTAGTGTTATAATATTATTTAATTATTAAAAATAAATAAACATACTCTTAAATTATATATACATAACACGAAAAGTTCAATCTTTTTTTCTATAGAATTCCCCATTCCCAATCATTCGCCTTGCAATGGCAGCCAGCTCCATGAGATTATCGGATTTCCTGATTCTCTTCCAGTACTCCTCCTTGTCCTCAAAAAGATTCACAAGGTAGAACAGATTTTCCTTGATTTTAAATACAACATTCTTCTCATCGGGGATTTCCTCACGATATGCCAAAACAAGCTCATCAAAAAAATTCCTGAGCGTGCTTCTGTCAGGACAGCCTCCGCTCACAATCTGCCCGGCTAGTCCCGGATTGGAAATAAGTCCCCTTCCAAGCATCACCGCTGTTATGTTCGCACTTTTCTTGTCGCTTTCCTTAATATTTCTTTCCTTATCGCTTTTTGGTTCATCCGGTACATTTTCAGCATTCTTTAGATAATGTCCTGCAAAGCGCTCATAGTCCTCCACTGTGCAGATATCACCGTTATATACCAGCGGATTCTTTGAGTGTTCCACTGCATAATCAAAAATCTCCATGCGTGGTGTATTCCTGTACATATCCTTCTGCACTCTCGGATGGATAATCAGCTCACTTATTGGATATTTATTGTAGATGTCAAGAAGCTCATAAAATTCATCCTGCTCATATCTGCCGATTCTCGTCTTGACCGATATATCAAGCCCTGTATCCGCAAGACCGCTGTATATCTCATCAAGAAATGCATCCAGCTTCTCCGGAAAGCTTAAAAAACCTGACCCCTTTCCCTTTGCCACCACCGTTCCGGACGGACAGCCAAGATTTAAGTTCACCTCCCTATATCCGAAATCCATCATCTTGCGCGCCGTCACGATAAAGTGCTCCGCATTATTGGTCAGCATCTGGACCGCAACATTAAGTCCTGCATTATTATCCGGCAGCACATCCTTTAATTCCCGCGACTTGAAGTTTCTGTGCTCCCCAGGCGAAATAAAAGGCGTATAGTACTTATCTATCCCGCCAAAAAACCGCGCAAAAGTATTCCTGTAAACAAATCCCGTCACACCCTCCATGGGCGCCATGTATATTTTCTTCGTATCAACCATCAGCTATTATCTTTCTGTTTAGTTTTCTGTTTAGTTTTTCTGTTTACTTTTTCTGTTTAACTTCCTGCTTATAATTATCTTACATCCTGCCTAACGCTTTATTTACCGTCCCGGTTATCCTCCTGCATATCCTCAAGTTCAAGCTCTGTCTCAAGCATGCGCTCTAATATGCTCTCCTGGTTCTTTTCCTCCTCATCAAGCTTGTTCTGGATTTCCATAAGCTTAGGATAATCCGTCGCAAGCTCCGGGTTCATAAGCTGCAGCTTATATTCAGACGTCTTTTCTTCGCTCTGTGCTAACAGCTTCTCATACTTTTCAAGCTGTTTTTTCAGCCGCGAAAAAACCTTTCCCGGATTGTAGTAGGTCTTTTTGTCAAACACATCGTCAAGTGTAGGCGCAGAAGTATTCGCTCCCACACAGGCACCAGCCGCTGCACCTGATGTAATGCCTGCCATAGCACCCGCTGTAGCTCCTGCTGCTGTAGCATCAGCTGCACTGCTGACTGCATTTTTGCCTCCGCCGGCACTGCCTGCGGAGCCATTATTTACAACAAGTCCGGCTCTCTCTCTTTCCTTCTCCTCAAGGTACAGCTCATAGCTCATCTTATATTGCTTAACATTTCCTTTTATCGACTCTTCACTTGAAAATTCAAGTATTCCTGTCGCAACCCTGCTTATAAAATATCTGTCATGGGAAACAAAAAGCACTGTTCCCTCGTACTCGTTCAGCATCTTCTCAAGAGCATCCTTGCCAACGATATCCATATGGTTAGTCGGCTCATCCAGTATCAGAAGATTAGGTCTTGTCTGAAGCATCTTGCACAATGCAAGGCGGACCTTCTCACCACCGGATAGCTGCCCCATCTTCTTCTCGACCTCCTCGCCCGAAAATAAGAAGCCCCCAAGCGCGCTCCTTACCTCCTCGCGAAGATAATCAGGATATGCCTCCCAGAAATTATCAAGCACAGTCTGTTCAGGATCGAACCTTTCCATGACAGCCTTATGCTGGTCAAAGTATCCCCATTCCACATTCTGCCCGAACTTAAATTCACCGCCAAGTGCCGGAATCTCTCCGACCAGAGTCTTTAGCAGCGTTGATTTTCCCTTTCCGTTCTCGCCGATTACCGCAAGACGCTCCTTCTTCTGCAAAAGGAACGTAACGGTGCTGAGCACCTTGTCATAGCCTATCTCAAGGTTCTTCGCGTTTATTACATTGGTATAACTCTCAATACGCGGAATATACCTCGCATGGAATGCCTTGGTGTCGAAGCGGCGCGGCTTCTCAATCTTGACCATGTGCTCTATCGCCATGCGCTTAGAATGTGTCGCAGCCACCTTCGTCGGAGTATTCTTCCACTTCTCAATCCATTCGGTGAGACGCTTAATCTCCTTCTGCTGCTCCTCATAGTCCTTCTCCTGCTTTATGAGATCCTCCTCCTTGCGCTTCATAAAGGCAGTGTAGTTTCCGGCATAGCGCTTGATGTGGTGATATTCAATCTCATAGGTTACATCTGCAACCTTGTCAAGGAACATTCTATCATGCGATACAATCACAACCGCCCTGTCATACGTCTTAAGGTATCCCTCCAGCCATTCGATTGTCGGCATATCAAGATGGTTCGTCGGCTCGTCAAGAAGCATGATATCCGGTCTTGTAAGAAGGAGCTTAATAAAAGCCACCTTAGTCTGCTGTCCTCCCGAAAAGCTTCCTATCGGTCTTTTTAAATCGGAGAGCTTAAAACCGAAACGCTGGAAAATCGTCTCCATATCCTGCTTCCACGTATATCCGTGAAGCGACTCCATCTTAGACTGGATAGCTGCGTACTCACGCAGAATAGACGCATCATCGGAGCTTTTCATATTTTCTTCAAGCTCACGCATGCGTCTCTCACATTCAAATATAGGTTCAAATACCTTCTTAATCTCGTCCTCAACCGTAATCCCGGTATCTGTAAAATTAATCTGTCTTAAAAATCCAATCTCCTGCCTACCGGCAGTCTCATACCCGCACTCCTCATCACTGCCTATATTGCTCATGCCTATATCGTGCGCGATAAGCTTCAAAAGTGTGGTCTTGCCACAGCCGTTTCTTCCGACTATGGCAATCTTCTCATTGTCCCGCACTTCGAAATTGATATCCTGTAAAATAACGTCACCGCCGAACTGCACATTGGCGTGACTTATTCTTATCCTCATGGCTCCTCCCATCCAATGTGAGAGCAGCTTATCTGTAAAGCCCCTTTACAGCAGGATACAGCTTCACAAAATGAGCATATCTCTCATCATATTTCTTTACAAGCTCCTCGTCAGGCTCCACTGTATCGACAACCTTGACAATCGCATCAGCGGCATCCTTCACTGAAGCGTACTCGCCATTGGCAACAGCGGCAAGCATGGCACCACCAAGTGCCGGACCTTCCTCTGCGGCAATGACATCAACCTTAATATTCAGAACATTTGCGATAATCTTCTTCCAGAGCGGACTCTTAGCTCCACCACCGCAAATCTTCGTTCTCTCAATCTTAATTCCAAGGCTCTTGGCAACCTCGAAGGAATCCCTTATTGCAAATGCAACACCCTCTAACACCGCAAGTGTCATGTCAGCTCTCGTTGTATCAAGGGACAATCCGAAGAAGCCTCCTCTTACAAGAGAATCATTGTGAGGTGAACGCTCTCCCATAAGGTATGGAAGGAAGTATACACTGTTCTCACCAAGCTTGTCAATGTTCTTCTGCTGTGCAGCGTAATCCTTGGTTCCGATTATCTCATCCATCCACCACTTATTGCAGGAAGCGGCGCTAAGCATACAGCCCATAAGATGATAATGTCCATCGGCATGGTCGAAGGAGTGAAGTGCATTATGCTCGTCAACCCCAAACTTATCGCTTGAAATGAATATAGTACCGGAGGTGCCAAGTGAGATATTGCAGCTTCCGTCACCTACTGTGCCTGTTCCGACTGCCGCAGCAGCATTATCACCGGCGCCTGCCGCAACAATTACATTTTCGGAAAGTCCAAGCGCACCTGCAACCTCAGGCTTTAAGACTCCAACCTTCTCATAGCTCTCATAGAGCTTAGGAAGCATCTCCTCCTTGATTCCGCAAATCTCTATCATTTCCTTTGACCAGCACTTGTTCTTTACATCAAGAAGCAGCATTCCTGAGGCATCCGAATAATCTGTGCAGTTAACTCCTGTGAGCTTGTATGCAAGATAGTCCTTAGGAAGCATAATCTTCTTAATACGCGCAAAGTTCTCAGGCTCCTTATTCTTTACCCAGAGAATCTTAGCGGCGGTAAAGCCTGTGAAGGAAATATTTGCCGTGTATGAGGAGAGCTTATCCTTGCCAATCACATTGTTAAGGTAATCATTTTCCTCGATAGTTCTCCCGTCATTCCAGAGAATAGCAGGTCTTATCACCTCATCATTCTCATCAAGAATTACAAGCCCGTGCATCTGTCCGCCGAAGCTGATACCTGCAACCTTAGAAGCGTCAACACCAGCGATGAGCTCCTTAATACCCTCCACAGACTTCTCGTACCATGCCTCCGGCGGCTGCTCAGACCAGCCCGGATTAGGAAAATATAACGGATATTCCTTTGATACTACATTTAAAATATTTCCCTTCTCATCCATGAGAAGAAGCTTAACGGCGGATGTACCTAAATCTACACCAATATAAAACATTTTCTTTGTCCCCCATTTTTCCATCATGGACGGTCTCTTATGCTGCGATTAGCCGTCCCTGATAATTCATTTTAAAATTCCCCCACAAATATTGATAACTCAACATTTATGGGGGATGAAAAATCACATATTAGTGATAAAACACTTACTGCCTATTAGCAGAATGGATTCTCAGTAGGATATAACATACCCTTTGGCTGGTTGAAGTTGATATCTTCAACAGGAATGCCAAGATACTTAAATACCTCATAGAGAGCCTTTCCGTAGTGACCGAATGCAACCGCACCGTGATGTGGGAAATTCTTCTCAATAAGCACATGACGGTAGAAACGTCCCATCTCAGGAATAGCGAACACACCTATTGAACCGAATGAGTGCGTAGGTACAGGGAGTACCTCACCCTGTGCTATGTATGCACGAAGCTTAGTGTCTGCTGTGCTCTGTAAACGATAGAAGGTGATGTCGCCAGGAACGATATCTCCCTCAAGTGTTCCGTTAGTAACCTCGACAGGAAGAGAGCGCGCCATGATGAGCTGATACTTCATCTCGCAGAAGGAAAGCTTCTTAGATGATGTATTTCCGCAATGGAAGCCCATGAATGTATCGTTCAATGTATAGTTGAACTTATCCTTAATCTCCTTGTTGTAAAGCTCTGCTGGTACAGTATTGTTAATATCAAGAAGAGTTGTAGCATCCTCAGATACAACTGTTCCGATGAACTCACTGAGTGCTCCGTAGATATCAACCTCACAGGATACAGGGATTCCTCTGCCTGTGAGACGGCTGTTAACGTAGCATGGAACGAAGCCGAACTGTGTCTGGAATGCAGGCCAGCACTTTCCGGCAATGGCAACGAACTTTCTGTAGCCTCTGTGTGCCTCTACCCAGTCAAGAAGTGTAAGCTCATACTGTGCAAGCTTTGCAAGAACCTCCGGCTTCTTGTTGCCTGCGCCAAGCTCTGCCTCCATATCCTTGACAACCTCAGGGATTCTCTCATCGCCTGCATGCTTATTGAAGCTCTCGAAAAGGTCAAGCTCTGAGTTCTCCTCAATCTCTACTCCAAGGTCATATAATGGCTTAATTGGTGCATTACATGCAAGGAAGTTGAGTGGTCTTGGACCGAAGCTGATAATCTTTAAGTTATTGAGGGCATATACTGCTCTTGCAATAGGAAGGAACTCATGAATCATATCTGCGCATTCCTCAGCATTGCCTACAGGATACTCCGGAATATATGCCTTGATGTTGCGGAGCTTAAGGTTGTAGCTTGCGTTCAACATACCGCAGTATGCATCACCACGGTTGCTTGAAAGTGTAGCGATATTCTCCTCGCTTGCTGCTACGAACATCTTAGGACCGTCAAAATGCTTTGCAAGAAGTGTCTCTGAAATCTCAGGGCCGAAGTTTCCAAGATAAACACAAAGTGCGTTACATCCTGCCTTCTTAATATCCTCAAGTGCCTGTACCATATGAATCTCGCTCTCAACGATACATACAGGGCACTCATATATATCCTTGCTGTCATACTTAGCTGCGTATGCATCAACAAGTGCCTTTCTTCTGTTTACTGATAAAGACTCTGGGAAGCAGTCTCTTGATACTGCCACAATTCCTACTTTCATCTCAGGAATGTTAATCATACAATAATCCTCCAATTCTGCCACACGGCTGTAAAATAAAATGCAAAAATGTGTGTTTTCCATGTATAATTTTGTCTAAAAATTAACATTGGTATGATTGTATTATATTACTTAGTTTTATTTTCATCAACCAAAAAAACTGAAAATTATGCATTTTAACCAAATTCGTATGACCTTCTCCGACTTTTCTAATTATAAAAAGTCGCCACAAGTCCCTATAGATAATGGAATAACCTGTTTTTTGTGTTTTCGTCCGTCTCACGTAACTATATAACTATATTTACTGTCATATTTTTGCATAACGCATTGCCATCGAATGAATTTTCCACTTCTATTTTTTTACATCTATTCTGCCTATTTCCTGCCCTCAATTTTGAAATGGCTAATGCATGTTTCTATTTTTCTGTATTCTTACCCTCTATCCTGAAATAGCTGAAGCATGCATGCTCCTTACTATTTCCCGCTTCTAAACCAGGTCCAGCAGCCAACGTCTCCTTCACATCCGCCTTATCCGGGATAACATGACAGCAGAATATACCATTCTTCACGCCGACCCAGCGCCCTGCCGTGGCTTCATAGGCAAGAGCACTATCGTAATTGACACCATCAACACTGTAATCAAGGTAAATCATATTTCTTGTGACATTCTTTTCAAGCTCAGGAAGCAGTTCAACGCGGTTTCTGAAAAATACTTTCCTGCTGTCCGAAGCGGAGCCGCCGGACAGCTTATCAAGCCTTTCAAGCTCAACCACCTTGTCCTGAGAATATGCCTTCTCATTTTTGAAGGTCTGGCTTCCCGATATTGCCACTATCGACAACACACCATTCTCCTTTTTTAATGCCACTGCACCATAGTCCACTCCAAGTGAAACCATTCCGGCTATGTCACCTTCACCGACTGTATCTGCAGCAAGCTCCGTGACAGCGGTAAATTCAGGCGCAATCCATTTCTGCAAAAGAAGATTCGGCACATCGGCTATCGAAGTATCCCGCTGCTTGTCCACAGGATATAGTCCGATTCCGTGTCCGGTCATGCTGTACCAGTCATCTGAGTGGTTGGCATTCCACTGCCACTGAAGCCCCAGCTTCTCACCGGTAAAGCTGTCTGAGGCATCAGGCGCATATATATCCGCAAGTCCATTCTCATGTCTGAACTTCTCCGCCATTGCAATCGCTTTGTCTCCAATATCAGGCTTTTTATGTACCATAACAGGCTGTCCTGCGTCCTCACTTATCTGTTCACCCATAACCGGCCAGTCATTAATCCACCTGACAGGTTGCAGGTGGACAATTCTTCCCGCCGCATACACATCCTGAAAATGAATGAAATAATCCTCTCCGGTCTGTGTGTCAAGCCATGCGCCCTGATGAGGTCCATTAACCTCTGTATCTCCCTGAACAAGCACATTTTTGTACTCATACGGTCCCCATATATTCTTAGAGCGCATTACCACCTGCCAGCCCGGCTTAACTCCACCTGCCGGAGCCATTATATAATAATAGCCGTTCCTCTTGTACAGCTTAGGACCTTCTATAGTGGACTGTCCGTTCTCATTGCCGTCAAACACATGCTGCCCCTCGTCAAGAAGTGCCGAACAGTCCGGCTTCATCTCGGTCAAATGAAGTATGCTCTTAAAACCGATACGGCTCTTGGCAAATGCTGATACCATATACGCCCTTCCGTCATCATCCCAGAAAGGACATGGGTCAATCCAGCCCTTACCCTCAAATATCGCATGAGGCTTAGACCACTCTCCCCATGGGTTCTTTGTCTTAGTCACAAATATTCCCTCATCCGGCATCGGGAAGAATATGATAAATTCCCCCTCATGGTATCTTATAGCCGGAGCCCACACGCCACAGCCATGCTGAGGTGTAGTATACCTCTCAAAAGGAATATTGGTAAGTGCATAATTTATAACCTTCCAGTTCACCAGATCCTTTGAATGTAATATCGGAAGTCCCGGTGTATTGCAGAATGATGACGCAGTCATAAAATAGTCATCGCCAACGCGGATTGCATCCGGATCCGAATAGTCCGTATAAAGAATCGGGTTCCTGTAATTTCCGTCGCCTAAATCTGCATACCAGTTAAACTCATTCTCTCTCATAACATGCTCCTTTTTTTAATTTGGATAATACTTAGAGGACAGGGACAGGGGCAGGGGTGGGGCTTGGGACAGGGGTCAGGTCACTGTGTCCCATAACTTGGACACGGACCTGACCCCTGTCCCAAGCCCCTGTCCCAAGCCCCCCCTGTCCCAACCCACCACACGTCCATCCCTCTGCCCTATATTATATTTTTTTTATGATTCTCAGCACATCCTCGCGTGTTCCCACAACCAGCAGGTGCACGTCCTTCTCAAACACATAATCTGCTGTAGGCATAAGTGAAGTCCTGTCATCACCTGTTTTCGTGCCAAGTATATTCACATTGTATCTGCTTCTGAAATTGAGTGCCTTGATGGAATGACCAACCCACTCCTTCATTACAGGAATCTCATATATTGCATATTTGCCGCCTAATTCGATGTAATCAAAAATTTTATCCGTGCTGTAGCTTACAGCAAGCTTCTCGGCTATATCCCTGTCCGGGTATATTACCTCATCCGCTCCGTTTCTGAGCAGGAACTTGGCATGGATATCCCTTGTTGCCTTGCTCACTACATGTCTGGCTCCCATTTCCTTTAGAAGACTTGTTATCTCAAGCGAACTCTGGAAATTGGTGCCGATACACACAATACACATATCAAAATTTTTGACACCAAGTGTTTTTAATACCTCCTCGTTGGTACAATCGCCAATCTTGGCGCTTGTGACAACAGAAAGCAGATCCTCCATCTTGGCCTGATCAGTGTCAACAATCATAATCTCCGCTCCCTGCCGGGCAAGATTGATTGTTATATGGTGCCCGAAACGTCCCATTCCGATTATCAAAAATGATTTCATTGTGTAGTACTCCTCCCTATTCTATCCGATATTTATCTCTTCCTCCGGCTGCTGCAGCGGCACAATCCTCTTATTCTCCGAAAAAGACAGCGCAAAGGACAGGCTTCCGATTCTTCCGCAGTACATCAGGACTATAATAACAACTCTCGACACAGTGCCAAGTGACCTTGTTATGCCTGTTGTCATTCCGACCGTACTTATTCCCGATATGACCTCAAAAATCACATCGGCAAAGCCAAGCTCCGGCTGAACAGCAAAAATAACCATCGCTCCTGTTATGAACAGCAGCATATTCACACCTATTACAAGTGCAGCCTTTCTTACCACGTCCTCCTTTAATCTTCTGCTGAACACATCAATACCATACTTGCCGCGCATTGTTGTCCACAGATATGCCACCATTACAAAAAGTGTTGTTGTCTTGGCTCCGCCGGATGTAGAACCCGGGCTTCCGCCTATGAACATAAGCACCATTGTTAACAGCTTTGAAGCCGGTGTAAGTGCCCCTGCGTCCACCGAATTCATCCCCGCTGTTCTTGGTGTAACACTTGAGAAAAATGAAGCAAAGAATCTGGTATGTGCGTCCATACCCGCCATTGTATTGTCCCACTCAAATATAAGGAAAAGAATCGTGCCGCTGACAAGAAGAAAAGCCGTCACGGCAAGCACTATTTTTGAATGAAGTCTATATTTTTTTATTGCAAGCTTATTCTTGGAAATATCATCCCACACAACAAAGCCCAGACCACCTATGATTATCAGCGCACTTATCGTGAGATTGATTGTCCAGTCTCCCTCAAAGCCACAGAGCGAATTGTACTCCCCATAGCATCCAAGCAGGTCGAAGCCCGCGTTGCAGAATGCCGATATCGAATGAAATATTCCATAGAATACTGCCCTTGCCGGACTCATCATAAACGAAAAACGTACCGCAAGTATTATTGCGCCTATACCTTCAAATATCAGTGTTCCGATTAGCATCTTCTTGGTGAGCCTGACTATGCCTCCAATCTGAAGTGTATTGACACTCTCCTGCATAAGTCCCCTGTGCCTTAACGAAATCCTGCGCCTCAGCATAAGCGCAAGCACAACCCCAAGACTTATAAAACCAAGTCCGCCCACCTGAATCATACATATAATCACTATCTGGCCAAACAATGACCAGTGAGAATACGTGTCAACAACAACAAGCCCTGTCACACAGCTGGCACTTGTCGCTGTGAAAAGAGCATCCAAAAAGCCTGTTGCCTGACCATCCATTGACGAAACAGGCAGCATAAGGAGAATTGTCCCCGTAATAATTATTATTAAAAATCCAAGGGCAATAAATTGCACCTTGGATATTCTTTTTTTGCCAAACATATGTAACCCCTTTTTAGTGTTTTTCTGCAAGCAAAACTATTAAATGTTCGTTGGAACGAGCTTTGCGTCATACCCTGCTGCCTTAAGACCCTCAATAATCTGCAGCTTATGCTCCTCACCGAATGCCTCCATTGTAATCTTAAGCTCCACGGCAGCATTGCGGTTGATGCTTACGAACTGGTTATGCTCAAGCTTGATGACATTGCCCTTCTGCTCTGCGATGACACCGGCAACCCTCGCAAGCTCACCCGGCTTATCCGGAAGAAGAACCGATACAGTGAATACTCTTCCCCTTGCAATAAGACCATGCTGCACAACAGATGACATTGTGATTATATCCATATTGCCACCGCTAAGTATTGATACAACCTTCTTTCCCTTAACATCAAGATGCTTAAGTGCCGCAACCGTAAGAAGTCCCGAGTTCTCAACAATCATCTTATGGTTCTCGACAACATCGAGGAAGGCTACAATGAGTTCCTCATCCTGAATCGTGATGATATCATCAATATTCTTCTTCACATAAGGGAAAATCTTACTTCCGGGCGTCTTAACAGCAGTACCATCAGCGATAGTGTTTGCACTCGGCAATGTAACAACCTTTCCTGCCTTTATCGACTCCTGCATGCAGTTAGCTCCGGCAGGCTCCACTCCGATAACCTTAATCTTAGGATTGAGAAGCTTAGCGAGTGTTGAAACACCTGTTGCAAGTCCGCCCCCACCGATTGGAACTAAGATATAGTCAACTGTAGGAAGCTCCTTGATGATTTCCATGGCAATACTTCCCTGACCTGTAGCAACATCATAGTCATCAAAAGGATGAACGAAGGTAAGTCCCTGCTCCTTTGCAAGCTTGAGTGCATAATCACAAGCCTCATCATATACATTGCCGTAGAGTACAACCTCTGCACCATAGCTCTTAGTGCGGTTAACCTTCATAAGAGGTGTTGTGACAGGCATTACGACAACTGCGCGGACTCCGTAAAGCTTCGCTGCATAAGCCACGCCCTGTGCATGGTTTCCCGCTGAGGCAGTTATAAGTCCCTTGGCTCTCTCCTCATCGGACAATGTACTTATCTTGTAATAAGCTCCTCTGACCTTATATGCTCCTGTATACTGGAGGTTCTCCGGCTTAAAATATACCTTATTGCCTGTAAGATTGCTGAAATATTCGCTGTATACAAGCTTAGTCTCAAGAGTAACCTTCTTGACTATCTCTGCTGCTTCCTCAAATTTTTCCAATGTAAGATAATTCTCGCTCATTTCTGGTACGCTTCTTTCTTCATAAGATTTAAGTAATGGTCTGTAATTTAACCCGTTAATTCATTACTTAGTTGTATTCTTGTAACTGTTATATCAGATTTGCTCCGGAATGTCAAAGAGTGCATTGACAAAATCCTGTGAATTGAATTTCTGCAGATCATCGATATGCTCACCGACACCGATATATTTTACAGGTATGCCGTATTCTGCCTGAATCGCAACAGCAATTCCACCCTTGGCGGTTCCGTCCATCTTGGTGAGAATAATTCCGGTCACATCCGCAGCCTCCTTAAATTCCTTAAGCTGTGAAAGTGCATTCTGGCCTGTTGTTCCGTCAAGAACAATCAGATTCTCCCTGTATGCCTCCGGCATTTCCTTATCAATTATTCTGTTTATCTTTTTTAACTCCTCCATAAGATTCTTCTTATTGTGAAGGCGTCCTGCTGTATCGCATATGATAACATCAGCATTTCTTGCCCTTCCTGCCGATATCGCGTCATATATTACCGCCGCCGGGTCTGAGCCCTCGCTCTGCGATATTATATCCACACCCGAACGGTTAGCCCACTCGGTAAGCTGCTCAATAGCCGCAGCCCTGAATGTATCTGCCGCAGCAAGAACAACCTTCTTTCCCTGCGCCTTAAGCTGAGCTGCAAGCTTTCCGATGGAGGTTGTCTTACCGACACCATTGACACCTATGACAAGCACAATCGACTTACGATTCTCGAATTCATAAGCGTTCTCACCTAAGTCCATCTGCTCCTTTATTGTGTTAATCAGAAGCTCCTTACAGTCTGCCGGATCCTTGATATGATTCTCCTTAACCTTCTCCTTGAGATTCTCTATAATCTCCTCTGTTGTATTTACACCCAGATCTCCCATTATGAGAGTCTCCTCAAGCTCCTCATAAAAATCATCATCAATCTTTGAAAAGCCGGAGAAAACATTATCTATACCATGTACAATATTGTCTCTTGTCTTTGTAAGACCGGACACAAGCTTCTTAAAAAAACCTGCCATATCTTCGCCCTCCTTTTATATCTCTATTCCTGCTTAGCAGGTTTATCGTCAAGCTGATCCTCTATAAGGTCAACTGACACAAGTGTAGATACACCTTTTTCCTGCATTGTTATGCCGTACAGTCTGTCCGCAGCAGCCATGGTTCCGCGTCTGTGCGTGATTACTATGAACTGTGTGTTCTTTGTCAGCTTGTGCAGATACTTCGCATATCTGTCCACATTAGAATCATCAAGTGCCGCCTCAATCTCATCGAGAAGGCAGAACGGTGACGGCTTAAGATTCTGGATTGCAAAGAGAAGCGAGATAGCCGTGAGTGCCTTCTCACCACCGGATAGCTGCATCATGTTCTGGAGCTTCTTTCCCGGCGGCTGTGAAATAATTCTGATTCCGGCTTCAAGAATATCTACGTCCTCCTCAAGCTCGAGTGTGCCCCTTCCTCCACCGAACAATTCCTTGAACACCTTATCAAACTCAACCTTAATCTCCTGAAACTTTTCAATAAACTGGTTTCTCATTCCGGTATCAAGCTCTTCAATAACCTTGATGAGTGTATCCCGTGCCGTTATAAGGTCGTCATGCTGTGTCTTTAAAAACGTATATCTTTCAGATACTTCCTTATAATCCTCAATCGCATTGACATTGACATCGCCTAACCTTCGGATATCCGATTTCAATACATTTATATTCTTTTTAAGTTCATCTGAATTTGTTAAGTTTTCATCTCTAAGCTCAGCGGCGCGAATAAGAGTAAGCTCATACTCATTCCACATGTAATCAATTCTCTCATCGCGCACCGACTCAATCTTCTCAATCCTGCCTGTTATTCGCATGCATTCCTTGTCAAGCGTGTTGATACGCTCCGAAATCTGTTCACGCTTATTGAAAAGCTCACGCTGCTTCTCCTGAACCTTGTCCCTGTCCTCGCGCTCCTTTGCCGTGATATCCGCATATTCGGCAATACGGGCTTCAGCACACATTATCGCCTCATTTATCTTTGCGATATTTTCTTTCTTTTCGTTTATCTCATCTCCCGCAGAGCCTAAGCTGTCCTTAATCTCATCAGCTTCGGCATTGAGCCTCGATATTTCCCTTAACACTCTCTTTATGTTCTCCTCAGCATAATTATCCTGCTGTGAAAAATTGGAAAGCTCGATGTGGAGCTGTTCGGCTGATTTCTGCTTGTCCGCAAGCTCGGCTTTATGGTTCTCAATTGCCGCATTGCATGAGCTTATCTTCTCATTTAACTCCCTGTCAATCCGCTCAGACTCAGAAAGTGCCACCTTGCATGCATCAATCTCCGCATTTATCCGGGTTACCGTATTCTCAATCTCATCGGATTCACGCTTACTGTTTGTGTAGGCACGGTTTAATTCTTCCTGCTTTTTAGAAGCTGTATCAAGATTCATTGCAGCTGTATTCTCTGCCAGCTGCTTATCCTGTATTGCCGCCTTTATCTGCTCGATTTCTGTCCGTAATGCGCCAAGCTGCTCTCTTGCGGCTGTAAGCTGTTCCTCACTCTTTTTAAGTTCTGCCTCCTTTACCGAAACGGAAGCCTCCAGCTCCTCTATCTCTCTCCGGCGTCCAAGAAGATTGCTGCTGTTCTTAAACGCACCACCGGACATAGAACCTCCCGGACTTAACATATCTCCCTCAAGAGTTACTATCCTGAGTGAATGGTTATGCCGCCTTGCTATGGCAAGAGCATTGTCTATATTGTCGACGACCAGTATTCTTCCAAGAAGATACCGCGCAAGCTCTGTAAATTCACTGTCACATTCCACAAGCTGATTGGCAAAGCCTACTGCACCATTCTCCATAGTCAGCGACGAATCCACCCTTATATCCCTGCCGCTTATAGCCGAGAGCGGAAGAAATGTAGCGCGTCCGAACTTATTCTGCTTCAAAAAAGCAATAAGGCCCTTTGCCGTCTCCTCATTGTCAGTTACAATATTCTGGATAGTTCCGCCTAACGCTGTCTCTATGGCGGTCTCATACTGCTTTTTTGTCTTAATGATATCTGCTACAACACCGACAATGCCCTTATACCTGTCCTTCTGCTCCATCACCTTCCTGATGCTGTTTCCGTAGCCATCATATCTCTCGGTAATGTTCTTAAGGGATTCGAGCCTTGAAGACTCACCCATAACGACACGGCTCAGTCCGCTTATATCATTGTTCAGCTTATTTATCATGTCACGCGCTGCAAGCTGCCCTTTCTCCCTGTCGGAAAGAGTTCCGCCCAGTGTGGCAAGCTCCTTGCGGATATCATCTAAGTCCCTCTGCAACAGATCAAGGCTCTGCTTCTGGGTATCTTCCTCGCTCTTACAATTGATAAGCTGCCTTGTAAGCTCCGACTTACGGATGTTCACCTGTTCAAGAAGTGTCACATTCTTCTGGAGCTTAGCCTTTATCTGTCCTCTCTCATTGAGATTGTCGATAACATCGTCCTTACAGTTCTCGACAGTGTCCTCTAACTCCTTTATGCCGTCATTTAAGTTCTTTACCTGCGCATCGACCTCATTGCAGTCAGCCCTCATGTCATCAAGACGATCTGTAAGCTTGAAACGGTCTGATATAAGACGCTTCTTCTCTTCGTCATAGTCTAAAAGACGTTCCTTTATGGAGTCAAGCCGCTTGTTGAACTGTTCATCACTGGCAAGCACGGACTTAATCTGCTCATTTAAAAGGTCTATCTGGCTTGAAAGCCTGTTTTTATCAATCTCAGCCTGCTTTGCAATGCTGCTGTTTTCCTCAATGGTGCGGTTGAGGTCTCCAAGCTTTTCCTCATTCGCCTCATACTCTGTTCCTGACTTTTCAAACTCAGCCTTGGCAGCCTTCAACTCAGAATCCGCAACGCTGAACGCCTCATTGAATTTTTCAAGCTCCGCCTTGAATTCGTCTGCTTCCGTGAGAAACAGATTAACATCATTCTTCTTAAGCTCTTCCTTGAGCTTAAGGTACTCCTTGGCTTTCTCTGCCTGATGTTCAAGTGGTCCTACCTGTTTTTCAAGCTCAGCCAGTATATCGTTGACACGCACAAGGTTATTGCTCTCGTCATCAAGCTTCTTCTGTGCTGCTGCCTTACGTCTCTTAAACTTTACGATACCTGCCGCTTCATCGAAAAGCTCTCTTCTCTCCTCAGGCTTTCCGCTTAAAATTCTGTCAATCTGACCCTGTCCGATAATAGAATAGCCTTCCTTGCCGATTCCGGTATCATAAAAAAGCTCATTGATATCCCTGAGCCTGCATGCTGAGCCATTCATAAGGTATTCGCTCTCCCCTGAACGAAAAACCTTTCTTGTGATTGTAACCTGAGCAAAATCAATCGGAAGAGCGTGGTCGGAATTATCAATCGTGATGGCAACCGAGGCATAACTTACAGGCTTGCGAAGCTCCGTACCGGCAAAAATAACATCCTCCATCTTACCGCCTCGAAGCTGTTTCGCACTCTGTTCACCCAGAACCCAGCGCACAGCATCACCAATATTGCTCTTACCACTTCCGTTAGGCCCCACAATACCTGTTATTCCGTTGTGAAACTCAAATACTAATCTGTTGGCAAAGGATTTAAAGCCTTGTACCTCTATGGATTTTAAATACATACCTATTTCCTGTTCTGTCTCATCTTCAATATTGCATTGTATGCCGCTGCCTGCTGTGCCGCCTTCTTTGTATGGCCCTCGCCATCACCTATCACTGTGCCATCACACTTTACAACGGCTGTGAAATGCTTGTCATGATCAGGTCCACTCTCACCGGTAATCTCATACTCCGGTTCAAAACCACTATCCTTTTGAAGAAGCTCCTGTAATATTGTCTTGCTGTCATAGAACAGCTTCTTGTTGTCTATATCCTCAAGAATGAATCTTCTGATATAGTCCTGTGCCGGTTCAAAGCCGCCATCGCGGTATATAGCTCCAATCACTGCCTCCATGGCATCAGATGTGATTGAGTCTCTGTTCCTTCCACCGGTGTGTTCCTCGCCCTTGCTTAAAAGAATCCACTCCCCAAGCTTTATCTGTCTGCTGCACAATGCAAGCGTCGGCTCACACACAATGCTTGCACGAAGCTTGGTTAGCTCTCCCTCTGTTTTATCAGGATATTTTTCAAAAAGATAGTCGCTTACGGTAACTTCGAGTACCGCATCACCTAAGAACTCAAGGCGCTCATTGCTCTGATTCTTAAGTCTCTTAATTTCATTACAGTATGAGCTGTGTGTGAGTGCTCTCTCAAGCAGTCTCTTATTCCTGAACTCATAGCCTATAATTTTTTCAAATTTTTCCAACTGTGTATCAGTCATGATTTTACTTCACGCACCTCCATATTATATGTATTTTATAATTCTCAGTCCATTAAGAAAAAGAGCCCACCTATGATGGGCTTTTTTCTTAATTATATGCTCTCGTTATTGTCAACGAATAAATACATCCTGTTTTAATTAGTTAAGTGCATTCTTTATTGCATCTACAGCATCTGCTACAGTTGAAATATTCTCGGCAGCATCATTAGGAATCTCAATATCAAACTCCTCCTCAATACCCATAATAATCTGGAATACATCGAGTGAATCTGCTCCGAGGTCATCAACGAATGTCTTGTCCATTGTAACCTCATCGGCATCAATGTTTAAAACCTCTGCAATAATTGACTGTAACTTTTCAAATTCCATTTCTAAATACTTCCTTCCTTTTCTAAAAAATTCTTAATTTACTGTTCGTCCGCCTGCTCTGCTGCAATGGACGCCTTGATTTTATCGTTAATTCCCTGTTCCTTAAATGTCATACACTGAAGGATGGAATTACACACCTCTTTAGCCTTGGCATTGCCATGTGTCTTTACCACAAGGCCATTAAGACCTATCATCGGTGCTCCGCCATACTCGGTGGCATCGAACTTCCTGAGTGTCTTCTTGAGTGCCGGCTTGACAAGCAGCGCACCAATCTTACTTCTGAGGCTGGTCATCATGCCTGCCTTTATCATGCCTATAAGAGTACTTCCCATGCCCTCATAGAGCTTGAGTATTACATTACCTACAAATGCTTCTGTAACTATGACATCGACATCCCCCTCCGGAATATCTCGTGCCTCAACACTCCCGACAAAGTTAATCTCCTTACACTCCTTGAGCAATGGATAGGTATCCTTTACAAGCTGGTTGCCCTTCTCCTCCTCTGCACCGATATTCACAATCGCAACCTTTGGATTCTTGACGCCAAGAACATATTCCATATATATGGAACCCATCTTGGCAAACTGAAGAAGATGTGCAGGTCTTGCATCCACATTCGCTCCGCAGTCAACTAAGAGCGAAACACCCTTTCTGGTAGGTATGAGTGGTGCAAATGGTGGTCTGTCAACGCCCCTTATTCTGCCGACTATAAGCTGGCCTCCGACTAAGATAGCACCTGAGCTTCCTGCCGATACGAACGCATCAGCTTCCCCCTTCTTGACGAGGTTAAGTCCAACCACAATTGATGAATCCTTCTTGCGGCGTATAGCCATAACCGGTGGTTCTCCGGTCTCAATCACTTCCGTGGCATTGACAATCTCAATAGCGTTCTCTCTGTATGTATATTTCTTAAGCTCTTCCGAAACAACATTCTCCTGACCCACAAGCTTCACAATCACATTTTCACTCTGTGAAACCGCGTCGACAACACCCTTAACAATCTCTGCCGGAGCATTATCTCCGCCCATGGCATCAACAGCTACTATAACTTTTTCCTGCATAAATATTCTCCTCTTTCATACTATGACAACCACTTCATACATAATACAAGATTGTATTTCAGAAATCAATACCTTTTTTCATCATAACAAGCCACGCATTGACGGCAAAAAAAGAAAGACACCATAAAGGCGTCTTTCCCATCAATAATATTCGCAATCCGCTTCGCTTCCTGCTTATATCATCGCATTATAAACTTAAATTATTCAGCAACAGAGATAACTTCCTTCTTATTGTAAGAACCACAGTTCTTGCAAACTCTGTGAGGCATCATTAACTCACCGCACTTGCTGCACTTTACTAAGTTAGGAGCGCTCATCTTCCAGTTCGCTCTTCTCTTATCTCTTCTAGCCTTAGAAGACTTATTCTTTGGACAAATTGACATCTGTTACACCTCCTTACAAAGCAGTTCTATTGGTTAAACTGTTGAAATATATCGCGTATCTTGGACATTCTAGGATCTAACACCTGTCTGTCACATTCACACGAGCCATGATTAAGATTCATGCCGCATACGTTACAGATTCCCTTGCAGTCTGTTTTACACAGAACCTTCATCGGAAAATTCTCTAAAATCTCACTATATGCATACTTCTCAACATCAAATTCAGTGCCATCTATAAATGGCATGTCCTTCAATGTCTCATCTGCATCCGGTGACTCTTCACCAAAATTAAGTGTTCTGGTAGAATCTACCGATATCTGCCAAGGAACATCCGTTAAGCACCTGTCGCATGGAATATCCAGTGTCACATCAAGATGTGAAGCGACCTCTATCTTCTTCCCGCCAACATTAGTAAAGGCAAGCTCAATATCCTGTTTCTTTACAAATGCAAAATCACCAAGCTTCGAGACAAAGCTCTCAGCTTCTATAGGTGCTGCAAGTCTCTTAACTTCTCCTTCGTGAGAAAGAACTCCGTACAAATCAATCAGCATAAAAACCTCTTCTTTTAATCACACGCAGATTATTATATCCACTGTGTAAAGATTTGTCAACTATTTTTTATTTACATTTTAATTATCTGACTAACTCTAATGTCTCCTGGGCAATCTTAAGCTCCTCGTTAGTAGGGATTACCATAACCTTGACCTTAGAATCAGGAGTAGATATGACTACCTCCTCACCTCTCTTGTCATTGGCTGTATCATCAATCTTAATTCCAAGGAATGTGAGAGCGCTGCAGATATCCTTTCTTGTTCTCTTATCGTTCTCACCTACACCTGCTGTGAATACGATGGCATCAACGCCGTCCATAGCTGCTGTATAAGCACCGATGTACTTAACCACTCTGTACTTAAATGCCTCAAGAGCTACCTCTGCATTGTGGTTACCCTCATCGGCAGCCTTCTGAACATCACGGAAATCGCTTGAAACGCCGCTCATGCCAAGAACACCAGACTTCTTGTTGAGCATTGTTATCATCTCATTGATATCCTTGCCCTCCTTGTTGGCGATGAACTGGATAACAGAAGGATCAATGTCACCGCTTCTTGTTCCCATGATAAGACCCTCAAGCGGTGTAAGCCCCATGCTGGTATCTATGCACTTGCCATTGACAACAGCGGAGAGTGAACCACCATTTCCAAGATGGCATACGATAACCTTGGAATTATCAGGGTCAAGCTTGCCGAACTCGATTGCTCTCTTAGATACGAATGCATGGCTTGTGCCGTGGAAGCCATACTTACGGATGCCGTACTTCTCATAGTACTCATGAGGAATAGCATACATATAAGCCTTCTCAGGCATTGTCTGATGGAATGCGGTATCCCATACAGCAACATTAGGTGTGCCAGGCATAGCTGCTTCAACTGCCTCAATACCGATAAGGTTGGCAGGGTTATGTAATGGTCCAAGGTCGAAGCACTCACGGATAACTGACTTTACATCATCGTTTACAATTACTGATGTACAGTACTTCTGTCCTGCATGAAGTACTCTGTGTCCTACAGCGGAGATTTCCTTTACATCTGAGATAACGCCGTAGGTCTTGTCAAGAAGCATCTCAAGAACAAGGTTGACTGCTACCTTGTGATCCGGCATAGGCTTCTCGATAACACAGCTCTCCTTGCCCGTAGGCTTATGTGTGAGCTTAGAGCCCTCAATACCGATTCTCTCGCAGAGACCCTTTGCCATAACTGACTCATCAGTCATATCGAATAACTGGTACTTTAATGATGAGCTTCCGCAGTTGATTACTAAAATCTTCATTATTAATTCCTCCAAATATATTATCTTATTTAATATTCCGCTTTCACACCGCTCTATGGCTGCAAATACCTTCAAAAAGCGGCAGGTCTATAGCATAGTTATAGGTAACTGCCGCCAAAACGGCAATTACCTATATATGTATTGTGTGTAAATATCTATTGAATATTACTGCATCTGAGCCTGTACAGCTGTGATAGCTACAACACCAACGATGTCGCTTGCTGAACAGCCTCTTGAAAGATCGTTAACTGGCTTAGCAATGCCCTGAAGCATAGGACCATAAGCCTCTGCCTTAGCAAGTCTCTGAACAAGCTTGTAGCCGATGTTACCTGCATCAAGATCAGGGAAGATGAGGACGTTAGCATGTCCTGCAACCTCGCTGCCAGGAGCCTTGGAAGCACCAACAGATGGGACCATAGCTGCATCTGTCTGAAGCTCTCCGTCAAGCTTAAGCTCAGGAGCAAGCTCCTTAGCAATTCTCGTAGCCTCTACTACCTTGTCAACATCAGCATGCTTAGCGCTGCCCTTTGAGGAGTGGCTGAGCATGGCAACCTTAGGCTCTGCGCCTACTAAGAACCTGAAGCTCTCTGCTGAGGAAACAGCGATAACCGCAAGCTCCTCAGGATTAGGATTCTGGTTAAGACCGCAGTCGCCGAATACGAATGTACCATTCTCACCATACTCACAGTTAGGAACATCAATTACGAAGAACGCAGAAGCAATCTTAGAACCCGGCTTAGTCTTAACTATCTGAAGAGCAGGTCTTAATGTGTTAGCTGTAGAATGGCATGCACCTGATACAATGCCATCTGCCGCACCGCTCTTTAACATCATGCAGGCATAGAACATATAATCCGTAGTGAGAAGTCTTCTGGCTTCCTCAGGAGTCATACCCTTGTTCTTTCTGAGTTCAACTAAAGCATCAACATACTCATCAAGCTTATCGGAAGTATTAGGGTTGATAACTGTAGCGCCTGATACCTCAAGACCCTTGCTGTTAGCCTCAACCTCCTCAGGTGTACCAAGTACTACTACATTAGCGATATCTTCCTTAAGAACTGTCTCAACTGCTTCCCATGTTCTTCTGTCCATTGACTCAGGAAGTACAATTGTCTTCTTCACTGCTCTTGCCCTTTTCTTAATCTCATCAATAAATGCCATAATAAAATGACTCCTTTCAGTATATAATTCGACTTCATCTTAAAAGTCCATTGATAGTATCATTATACTCCTTATGTTTATTGTATACAAGAATATTTTTGCAAAATCAAGTCAAAACGTACATGTTTTAAATTAAATACAATTTTACTTTAATCTCAACGATTGAACAATATATCTTAAATGGAACTGCCTTTCTGTCATTACACATGTGGACAGCGTCAATATCTGGTCATCCCCTGAAAAAACAGTTGTATCATCATATACCATAGGCTCCTGCATACGCATAGCAGTATTCTCGAGATACATTTTAACTGTTTCCTTCTGTGAAAAATCATAGTTCAAAAGCTGGTGGGCATTATTTGTCTGATATGCCGCAAATATCTTGTAAACATATACCATATCCTCCGTATATATATACACGTATCTGTTGTTTTCAAAGAATTCCTCATCCTCATACAGATGCAGATCCGAAAACATTGTTGTATCACGCATATTGTGACCATATATAACCGTATGCGGATCTGAAAAATCCTTGGCATTATAATTCTCAGTATATATACATCCCGGATAGCCCTCGCTTCCGTCAATGTTATGTTCAAGATAATAGCTGTTGTCAGTAGAGTGCTGAAATACAGGATAATCAATATGTGTATTCGGTATATATATCCATGCATATATATCCTCAGATACCTCTTTATGTAATTTATCAAAATCAATATTTTTTTCAGGTACATCTATACCATATTTCGTAATCAATCTCGCAGCTTCTCTTTTATATCCTTCAAGCTCCTGTGTTGTACCCTCATCCATATCCCCTTCTAAAGGCATTGTCGTTGACGGCACAGTGGTGCTTTCGGCAAGTTTTTCATACATCTGCCCGGATTTCCATAATCTATACTGCTTCACGGCAAGCACCACCACACATACAAACGCAGCTGTCAATGACGCTATTCCTATAACTGTATATATCATCTTTACATTTAATTTTTTATTTTCCATATCAATCCTCATTTCCCAGGGGTGTTCTTATAATTGCACCCGAATCATATATATTCTACCATATAAAAAACAATAAGCAATATTATTTTTCTGCATAATCCAGATGTAAAAAATCACAACTTTTTCAACCGGATTTTACTTTTCCCGGCATTTAGGATATAATATAAAAATAATTTTGTGTATTTGCAAAATCATTCATATATAAAGGAACAAAATGTGGATAAAATATGATTACAACAGCTATTATTGCGGAATTTAATCCGCTTCACTCAGGTCATGAATATATAATAAAAGAGGCAAGGCGCATAACCTGTGCCGATTGTATTGTTGTAGTGCTCAGCGGAGGCTTTACACAGCGCGGCGATATAGCTATCGCCCCTAAGCATGCCCGTGCTGCTGCCGCAATAGATTGTGGAGCTGACATAGTTTTCGAGCTTCCGTTTGTATATGCGACATCAAGTGCGGAGTTTTTCGCATCCGGTGCAATAGCCCTGCTCAATTCCCTTAAAAAAATAGATTTTCTTGTGTTTGGAACTGAAAGCAGCGATATAGCTGCTCTTTCAGCTGCAGCAGAACTGCTTATAAAAGAGCCTCCGGAATTTAAAGCAGTCCTGAATTCCTGCCTCACATCAGGGATGTCATTTCCGGCAGCATTAGGACAGGCATATTCAGCCTGCAGCGGTACCAACGCAATCTTCACTCCCAATAATACTCTTGCAATAGAGTATATAAAAGCCATTAAAAAAATGTCCTCGGACATACAGCCTGTAGCAGTACAGCGTTCAGGCTTAGGCTACAATGACATAAATTACTCTAAGGCAGGCGGGCATATATCCGCTTCCGCATTTAGGACAACAACCGAAAACATTATAAAATCAGGTCATTTTTTATCAAATAACAGCATATCGCCGGAGCTTGAGGCTTTTATGTCAGAGACTCTTCCTGCCGCAAGTGCCCATTCTGCTTTGTCCGGCTATAACAGAATATTTCCTGTCTTTAATGACGATATGTTTACACTCATCCGCTATGCCATCCTTATGAACCGCAGCCACCTTGAGGATTTCTGTGACTTCACCCCGTCACTTTCAAACCGTATACAGCGGCTGCTTGACAAAGAAGGTACTTCTCTGTTCAGCGGCAGCTATGAGGATTTCATACTGCGCATAAAGACCAAGGATATGACAGCAGCGCGGATAAAGCGCGCCATGCTCCATCTTCTGACCGGATATACGGACAGCGCACACCGTACCGCCACAGATTATCTCAACAGCGGCACCGCTCCCTACGCGCGCATACTGGCACTGTCGCCATCAGGGCAGACCTTTATCGGTGCAGTAAAAAAAGGCTGTGATACAATTCTTATCAACAGCCTTGGTAAATCCATGCCTCTATTGGATGAAAATGCACAGTCGGTTATGCACTATGATATTCTTGCTTCTGATATATATTCCTCTATCGTTGCGGACAAGTTCGGGTACACAATGCTCGACGAATATAGATCCGGTGTTGCAAGAATCACTCATTCCCCGGCATAATCATCTTTAGAAGCTCACGCCTTGCGTCCTCAGTCCCGGCGTCCCTATATCTGAATATAAGGTCCTCCTTCTGCGCCTCGGTGAGTCCGGCATAACCTGTCATCAGGCGCTCGTCCATGGCAAGCGCTTCCATAAAGCCGAAGGGATAGCCGCCTATTCCGACCATCCCTTCCATTGGCATTCCATCATTGTCCATACTGTGACCCTCTCTTTCATATAGCTTTGAAAATATATTTCACTTCTATAGATAGAGTTCCACTGTATGCTCTTTTTATTCGTCGCAGTCTCTCAGCAAGCCTTTTATTCTGTCTCTATGTTCTCCTCTGCCGCACCGTCCCCATCATCTGCACGCGTTACCGGCACTCCCGGAAAATTAACCGGTATTCCGTTCACCTCAACCATGTCCTCAATTCTGATTGTAAGGTACGGTATTCCGTCAATAATTCTCGTATCGACAAGATCCGTCCTGTCCGGCTTGACCTTTACCACAACCGCAGGAGACTTTATCTCGAACTTTCTCGTCTCAACAATGTTCGTCGCCTGAAGAGGCGTCTGTTCACCTGCCTGACTGTCATAGCACCTGTCAAAGCGCTCGAGAAGCTCATTTTCCACACCACTGTCTGAAAGAATCTGCTTCACCTCATGCTTGTTAAGCTCCAGAGGTTCAGGTTCCTCCTTCGTCTCCTCAATCTTATTGTTGATTATCTCGTGGATGTTCTTGACCACCTCGAAGTCACACTTCTCACCAAGTGCTTCCTCGATAACGCCGTTAAAGGTATCTCTCTGATTTCCCGCCGACATAGGAATATTGCACCCAAGCACCGGCTCGGCAAAATCAAGCCTTAACTCATCAGGCTTTGCCGTATAGTACAGAAGGCTGTGTAAATCTGTACTTCTGTCATTGAATGCAGGAAACAGAAAGCCAATGCTCGGCATATCGACAACCCAGTCCCTCACCCTGTTCCTGAAGCAGCCCTCCGAGGCAAAGTATGAAAGCCCTGCCTTCGTGAGTGATACCGGGCAGATACAGCAGAGTATGTGGGAGAACACTTCATCGGAAGCGTCCTCCATCTCTATATTGTCTGAAGTCTTTCCCGGAATATCGTACGCCTGATGTATGAGCAGTATAAGGTAATTGTCCACTGTGTCATAGTTCTCTATAACACGGTCATAGAATGCATGTAACACCTCTTCATCCTTAAGCTCCGTCTCACGAAGCTTCATCAGGAGAGCATACTTCTCACCTTCAAGCTCCTCCTCAAGCGGAAATTCCATATTGAGGAGATTCTTTCCAAGGCTTCCCGAAAGGCTCTTCTTAAATATGGAAAAGTACTTAAACAAATCCTCCTCCGGAAGGGCAAGAAATGCCTCCTTAAACTCAGTCACCTTATTCTTCTCACCATCAACATAGCATCCGCATATACGGGAAATCGAGCTTCTATCATCTTTAAATGTCTTTTTAATTTCTGCAATTTCTTTAGAATTCATGTCTTACCTCAGTGCCAACAGGGGCAGTATTTCAGTTTTTAATATTCCCATATTTTATCTGTATATTTCAGCAGCTTAATTCTTGAAGCTGTGTATAGGTGCAGGTATTCTTCCGGCACGTCCGACAAATGCTGAACAGTCGAACGAGTTAACCGGCATAATAGGTGCATATCCTAAAAGGCCACCGAACTCAACAGTCTCACCCACACCTTTTCCGATAACAGGAATAATACGCACTGCCGTGGTCTTCTGATTAACCATTCCTATAGCAGCTTCATCTGCTATAATTCCGGATATTGTACTTGCCTTGGTATCTCCCGGAACAGCTATCATATCAAGTCCGACTGAGCATACACAGGTCATCGCCTCAAGCTTCTCTATGGTGAGCGCACCTGCAAGCACCGAATCAATCATTCCCTGGTCCTCACTCACCGGTATGAATGCGCCGCTTAAGCCGCCGACATAGGATGAAGCCATAACGCCGCCCTTCTTTACCTGGTCATTTAAAAGAGCCAGTGCCGCTGTGGTGCCCGGTGCGCCCGCTCTCTCAAGTCCTATCTCCTGAAGGATATCAGCAACAGAATCACCTATTGCCGGTGTAGGTGCAAGTGACAGGTCGATGATTCCGAAAGGAATCCCAAGACGTTTGGATGCCTCCTGTGCAACAAGCTGTCCTACCCTTGTAATCTTAAACGCAGTCTTTTTGATTGTCTCGCAGAGAACCTCGAAGCTCTCTCCTCTTACCTGCTCAAGCACATGCTTCACAACACCCGGTCCGCTGACACCTACGTTGATTATCGCATCATCCTCGGACACACCATGGAACGCTCCTGCCATGAACGGATTATCATCCGGCGCATTGCAGAGCACAACCAGCTTGGCACAGCCAAGTGAATCCTTCTCCTTGGTGGCTTCTGCTGTCTCCTTAACTATCTCACCCATAAGGCGGACAGCATCCATATTGATACCTGTCTTTGTTGAACCGACATTCACTGAGCTGCAGATAAGCTCTGTTGACGCAAGCGCCTGCGGAATCGAACGTATAAGAAGCTCATCGCTCTTGGTCATGCCTTTGCTCACGATAGCCGAATATCCGCCGATAAAATTGACGCCGACCTCATGTGCAGCCTTATCAAGCGTCTTTGCTATAGTCACATAATCCTCCGGTGTCTTACAGCATGCTGCACCCACAAGGGCGATAGGTGTTATGGATATTCTCTTGTTTACAATAGGAATACCGAAGTCCCTCTCTATCTCTTTACCGACCTTTACAAGGTCTTTTGCAACAGTTGTTATCTTATTATATATCTTTTCATTAGTCACAGAAAGGTCTGCATCCGCACAATCTAACAGGTTAATACCGAGTGTGATGGTACGCACATCAAGGTTCTCCTGCTCAATCATCTTATTAGTCTCGTTTACTTCAAAAATGTTAATCATAGAACTTCTCCTCGTAGTTTGATATTATGAATCCTTAGATTCTGTGCATTTTTGTAAATATCTCCTCGTGCTGGCACTTTATCTTAACACCTATTTCCTCACCAAGCTTGTCAAGGTCCTCTGTAATCTCGGCAAATGGCTTTGCTGCCTTCTGCATATCAACAATCATCATCATGTTAAAATATTCCTGAACAATCGTCTGGGAAATATCGAGAATATTTACTCCATTATCTGCAAGGTATGTACATACCTTAGCGATGATTCCTACAGTGTCCTTGCCTACTACAGTAATAATTGTCTTGTTCATGGTGTTATCCCTTTCTGTTTTAAGTTTTATATTTATGAACATTCCCCGGATGCTATTAATCCGTGAGAAAACATTCTCTTATAAATTACAGTGTAATGATACGGCTCGGCTTGTCACGTCCCGCAACCTCTATCTTAAAGTCTGAGGCATGGTACTCACTAAAGCTCATATCAATCTCTGTACGGACTGTCTCATAAGCCAGTTCCGGATAATTGTTTTCTTTGCTGAGATGCCCTAACAAAATCTCCTGGACATTGTTTCCCAGCAGCCTGTCAACAAGCTGTCCTGCCGCCTCATTTGACAGGTGCCCTTTTTCCCCTAATATTCTTCTTTTCAGAGGATACGGATATGGTCCTGTTTCAAGCATTCTGATATCGTGGTTAGCTTCAAGAAGCATACAGTTGACACCTGAAAAGCTGTCCACTATGTAATCATCATACACTCCAAGGTCTGTCACCAGCCCGAATGCCTTGTCATCGGACTCTACACGAAATGCACATGGGCATAATGCGTCATGTGAAGTAGCTACAGGCTTAACCTTAAGTGAGCCGATATTGAACTCACTATCACATTCAACCGTATTAAAAATCCCCTCCGGCAGCTTTCCCAGATTAGTGTTTTTAATCCCCTGCAAGGTTCCCCATGTAGCATATATAGGTGTTGTGCTTGCTCTCTCAACAACTCCAAGACCTGAAATATGGTCCGAATGTTCATGTGTTACCAGAATACCGTCAATATCCTTAATTGACAAATCAAGCAGCTTAAGCCCCTCCTCGACCCTCTTCTTACTGATTCCTGTATCTATAAGAATATGTGTATTGTCATCTCCCACATATATACAATTGCCACTGCTTCCACTGGCAATACTCATTACTCTCATCTATGTCTCCATTTCCATAATCATTTTTTGCTTCTTATGTTATATGTTAGGGCTTGTTCCGTCAATGGTTATTTTGCCCTTTCCTGTTGTTTTTGAAATATACATCGCCTTATCGGCATTATCTATTACCAAGGCAGGGTCATGGCATAGCTCAGGATATGCACTCACGCCTGCACTTGTATTGATATAGATCGAATACCCGCCAAAGGATATTTCCCTCTCCCTTATCGCCTTGTGTATACTCTCAACAACGCTCACAACCTCTTCAAGCGTCTTGTCGATAAACAGAACTACGAACTCCTCTCCTCCATATCTGTAGCTTGAGCCACCATGCTCGTCTGCAATTCTCTGTATAGTCTGGGCAACCGCGATGATAGCCGCATCGCCAAAAAGGTGTCCATACTTATCATTAATTGATTTAAAATTATCTATATCAAACATCGCAGCATACACCGTCTGTTTTAAAAGCTCCGCATCAGGATGTCTGTACTTCTCCATGAACTTGTTCAATACACGTCTGTTATATAAACCTGTCAAGCCATCCCTCTTTGCGAAATTCTCGAACTGTGAATAGAGGAACGCATTGTTAAGCCCTACCTGAAGCTCAGCTAAGATATTGTCGAAGAAGGTTTCCCTGTGCATGAAGAAATCCTGTTCATTATGACACAGTATATATACCCCGGCACACCTTCCATCAACAAGCAGAAGCTTGGCTGCAAAAGAAAGAATATGATAACTTTTTAACCCTTCGTACTCTGTGTGTTTCACATTTTCGCATATAAAGATATGCCCATCCTCAAGCCTTTTCATAAACTCATCACAGGTAAACATATCATAAAGCACGTCAGCCGCAGCCTCATTTATATCGCCAAACAGCTTATATCTGGCACTTATATCATACATGGGATTATTCTTCTTATAATCCTCATATATGCTTCTTTCACCGTTTACCGCTGTCTTTAGTAAGCCTGCAGTCCTTATTCCGATATCGCTTATAAGCTTACCTGCAAAGTAATCATTGATCTTAACTATATCGAATGCCTCTGTGAAGTAATGAAGCATCTCATTCTGGAAATGCATTTCAAGTATATTGGCATTTATCTTACTGTTCGCACTCTCAAGCTCAATTCTTTTAAGAGCGAGCTGTTCATTTACATAGTACAGCTTTTCCTGCTTTTCAAGCATCTCCCTGTTGGTATACATTGCTTTATCAAGCATCCTGTCCTTCGCCAGAACGGCATTTTCAAAATGCTCATATCTGCTGCCGATATATGAAAGTACCGAATACATGGTAATTATGAACGAAGTAATCATCACAGCTGATGTAATGACATATGTAAGTGAACGATTCGTAATCATATACACGATTGTCCATATCAGAACCGGTATATTCATAAGCATGGAATGCAGAAACACAACACCGCCATCCGATAAATCAAAGAATATCCCCTGTTCCAATGCTATACACATATAAATGAGAAAATATATTATATATTCATAATTCCGGTATCCGTCATCCATTATAAAAGCAGCCATTATCATGAGCTGTATATATTTCATGATAAAAATAAACCTAGGACTATTAAAAAAATCCGAAGTTCTGAATGCCTGCTCCAATGCCAGCACCATACATACGATGGCAGCTCTTATAAATGCCGGTGCTCCTACTGAAAAGCTCTGGAAGGTCTCCACAACAAGATAAATAATTAAAAGTACCACCGCCGGAAAATGTCTGGCCGCAAAATTCTTTTCGAGTCCAACCAATTCATCCTTTTTGTACATTTGCCCATTATCTCCAATACAATTCTATTTTATCTCCTGCCGCTAACGGTGCATTGAATGCCGCCTTTTCACCATTTACCCTTGTAACAAGCTCTGTACCTCCGGCTGTTTTAAGATCAAATGGATAAAAATCAAAAATATCAACGAATGTATAACCGCTCTTTCCCGTCATCTCCACAGAAGAATCATTTACCGTCACAACTATCGTTTTCGGCTCGTCAAAAGCCGCTTCTCCTGTCTCCTGCGGCTTCTCCTGTGTTATTCCGCCGGAGGTATGATTCTCTCCCGGTAATTCTGCCTTATCCTGCGAAGCTTTAAGCGAATTGTCTATATCCTCCGGATCCGGTAAGTACTGCTCATCCCCAGGCTCTGTATATTTGACATTAAAATTCTCATAGACAATGGTATCATCCGCTGCCGGCTCATTGTTGACCATTATTTTCTTATCATCTGTAGCTATATCCATAAAGTCAAACAGCTGTTTGACGGTATAATAGTTTTCCATGACAACATTGTCACCCTGATTGATGCTGTAATCCGGACCCTTAAGCTCATTGTCCACATACGCAAATTTAGGGCATACTATGAGCTTGTCATTGACAATAAAGTTAACCGTACTCTTAAACTCGTCAAGCTCTCCCACGGTTATGTGTCCTGATTCTCCCGCTGTGGATTCGCGTATCTCTATCTGGTCATTATGTGCTATTCTGGTATTCATGCTGCTCTCACGTCCGTTCAGCAGAATAACCGCCGCTTCACCCGTCGAACCTCTGACAATCCTTGATTTTCCGTTCACATTGAACACCAGCTCATTTCCCCTCTTAGGGAAGATACTCTCGTTAGGCATGCCGGACTGCATAACCGCATCCACTATCGAAAGATGATTGTTGTCATAGAGCTTTACCCTCTCTCCGTTGACTGTCGCAAAAATAAAGTTGTTCTTCTGGTTGTAATAATTGATACATATTCCTATAGGAGTAACCAACAGCGCATCCTTCTTAACCTCATTAGTTACAAAATCAATACCTGTAAGAACCTCCTCGCCGCGGACTGCAACACGCTCTCTTGCAATTTGCAGTCTGTCTGCGATCTTATCTGTAAATCCCGGAAACTTACCGCCACCGCCGACCACGAATACCGCACTTACGGCTTTATCACCATTGAGTTCGCATATCTTATCAGCAACATCATCTGCAAGCCTTGTCAGTTGTTCATCTATAAGCTTCTGAACATCTGTCGGGGCAAGCTTATGAGATATTCCCATAATATCCTTGTAGGTAATTGTCTTCTTCTTTCCTGCCGCCAGCTTAATCTTCTCAGCTGACGCAAAATCGACCAGATATTCCTTTGCGATTATCTCTGTCAGTTCATCCCCGGCAGACGGAATCATGCCATACGCCACAATGCTTCCATCCTTTGTAAGGCATATATCGGATGTACCGGCGCCGACATCCACAAGTGCGATATTGAGCAGCCTGTACTGTTCCGGTATCGCAACATTCATAGCAGCAATAGGCTCAAGAGTGAGATTGGCAACAGAAAGTCCGGCATAATCCACCGCAGCATACAATCCGTCAACGACCTCCTCAGGAAGGAAAGTGGCAAGAAGATCAATTCCTATCTTCTCGGCCTTATGTCCTTCAAGGTTGTTTATCGCATAGTCATTAAGATAATATCTCACAGGAGTATAACCTACACAATAGAACTTATATTTCTCATCTTTGACTTTTAATTCCTTATGCGCCTTCTCAACGGAAATCAGCTCTAAGGAATAGATATTCTCGGCATTGACACGAACCTCTCCCTCAAATTCCACATCCTCATGTACCATAACCGTCCTGAGCACTCGTCCGGCTGCCGCAATGCAGACTTCCTTCAGCTTTTTTCCTGTCATTGACTCAAGCTCATGCTTTATCGTCCTTATAGTATCTCCAACCTTACCGATATCATGAATCTGTCCGTCAAGCATCGCTCTTGTCTCATGCTCCTTAGAAACTATCGCCGCGGCCTGAAAACGTCCATTCTTCATATATCCGACTGTACCAACCACATTTCTGGTTCCGATATCCAGTCCGAATACAAAATCATCCGGACAAAAGATTGTATCACTCATTGTTTTCCCCACCTGTCCTGTTTTCGGTTGCAAAAAGAATCTCTTTCAACCGTTTTCTAGTCATGCTACTATCTTCCGAGTTATCAATCACATACCTGCAATGCCTCCTGAATTCTTCATCAGATAACTGGTTATTCATTATAGAAATACATTTTTCTCTTGAATATCCTCTGTCAGACATAAGTCTTTCTATCCTCGTCCCATCCGGCACATATATGTACCAGAATTCCTCGCATATATCGTCATATCCTGCCTCTATAAGCAATGCTGCCTCAATGAATGCGTAGTCATATTTACCTTCACCGGACGCTTCCTTCAGCCTTCTTATAACTTCCTGTCTGGTAAGCGGATGAATAATCTCATCCACCTTGGCGCACAGCACGTTATCCGAAAAAATCCTTGCTGCCATCTTCTTCCTGTCTATGCATCCATCCGCCTGTAAAATATCGGTTCCCAGCAGCTTCACAATATCCTTATAGGCTTCACCGCCCGGCATCGTCGTCTCCTTAGCCACCTCATCTGTTCTTATCACGATACAGCTTACCATGTCTTCAAGCATTTTTAGTACAGTTGACTTACCTGCACCTACTCCGCCCGTCACTCCGATAATTCTCATTACCTTTTCTCCGTTTCGCAATTAATGAGCTTCTAACCAGTTGCTTCCCTCATTCGTATCCACAACAAGCGCAACAGAAAGTCTTGCTGCATTCTTCATCTGCTCATCAAGAATACTCTTCACAATATCTACCTCGTCTTTTGCCGTCTCTATTAAAAGCTCATCATGAACCTGTAATATAAGCTTAGACTTAAGCCCCAGTTCCTTAAGCTTATGATACACTCCTATCATAGCCAGCTTTATAATATCCGCAGCCGTTCCCTGAATAGGTGCATTCATGGCAACTCTCTCTCCGAAGCTTCTCTGCATGAAATTACTGCTCGAAAGCTCCGGTATAGGTCTTCTTCTCTTAAACATCGTGACAGAATATCCCTTTTCCTTCGCACTGCTTACCAGACCATTAAGAAATTCATGTACCTTAGGATATGTCTCAAAATACTTCTCAATGTACTTCGCAGCCTCCTTCTTGGAAATACTTAAATCCTGGCTCAGACCAAAAGAGCTTATTCCGTACACAATTCCGAAATTAACCGCCTTTGCATTGCTTCTCTGTGTCTTGGTTACCTCATTTAAAGGTGTGTTGAACACCTGTGACGCCGTTATTCTGTGGATATCCTCATCGCTGTTGTAGGCTGCTATCAGATTCTCGTCATCGGACATGTGTGCAAGTATTCTAAGCTCAATCTGTGAGTAGTCCGAATCTAAGAACACGAATCCCGGCTTAGGAATAAATACCTGTCTTATTCTGCTTCCAAGCTCCATTCTTATAGGTATGTTCTGAAGATTCGGCTCCGTACTGCTTATTCTTCCTGTTGCAGTTATAGTCTGGTTGAATTTTCCGTGTATTCTGCCATCCTCGCCTATATACTGCAAAAGACCATCCGCATACGTTGAGTTGAGTTTCGTGAGCTGTCTGTACTCAAGCACCTTCCCGACTACAGGATGTTCCGGTGCAAGCTTTTCAAGGACATCTGCCGAGGTGGAATAGCCCGTCTTGGTCTTCTTACCGCCCGGAAGTCCCATCTGCCCGAACAGCACCTCTCCAAGCTGCTTAGGTGAATTTATATTAAACTGAGTCCCGGCAAGCTCATAGACCTCCTTCTCGACAACAGCAATCCTCTCCTTCAGCATATCTCCGTACGCGATAAGTCCTTCCTTATCGACAAGTATACCATTGCTCTCCATCTCTTTAAGAGCATATACAAGAGGCTTCTCTATATTCTCATAGAGTCCTGCCATATCCTCATCCTCAAGCCGCTGCTCTAACACCTTATATGCCCTTGCGGCAGTATAAGCATTATAGCAGGCACATATATATGTCTTGTTCGATTCCTCATACAATGCCTTACCCATTATATCGGCTCTTGATTTTACCAGCATCCCAAGGAAATCCCTTGCAATGTCATCATACTGGTAGGTATCCTTGAGCGGATTTAAAAGATAAGCCATAAGTGCCGCATCCTCCGCCCCATCGCTCTCCGCTATCGGCAGAAAATCAAGCTGCTCCTTGAGATTTATAAAGCAGGCCTTTTTTCCATTCTCATGTAATACATGAACCAGCTCAGCCGTCCTGTCCGAAAGATATTCCGCCGTCATAAAGCCGCCGACCGGGATGTATACTGTTCTGCCATCACCGCTGTCTCCGGTTCTGCTAAGTGCAACCGCAAAAAGCCCATTACTCTTATCCGGCACCATGAATAATCCGACACTGTCCGCCATCCCGAAAGCTGTGAATACCTTCTCCGCGTCACTCAGGTCCTCGATGATTTTAAAGCTCTTTTCCAGCTCATCATCATTATAGCTCTCGACATTCTTCTCAAAGCGCGGCAATATAGACTTGAACTCAAGCCTCTTAAAAAGCTGGTATGCGTCCTTGGTAAACATATCCGAAAGTCCTGCATTCTCGAAGGAATATTCAAGCGGTGTGTTGATATTGATGGTGGCAAGTGTCTTGCTTAGCTGTGCCTGTTCATAGTATTCCTTAAGATTATTCTTAGCCTTATTCGGTGTAAGCTCCTCCACATGCTCATAGGCATTTTCAATGCTATGGTACTTCGATATTATAGCTCCGGCCGTCTTTTCGCCTATGCCCGGAACCCCCGGAATATTGTCGGAGGCATCACCCATAAGTGCTTTCATGTCTATAAATTCTACCGGCGTAACTCCGTAGGTCTCAACAACCTGTGCCGTATTGTAGTCCTCAATCTCCGTAGTCCCCTTCTTTGTCTTAGGTATACGGATCTTTATATTGTCCGTGGCAAGCTGTAACAGATCCCTGTCACCCGAAACCACCGAAACAATCATCCCTTCCGCCTCGGCACGCTTAGCCAGCGTTCCAAGTATATCGTCCGCCTCATAGCCCTCCTTGGTGACAACACACACGTTCATATCGGTAAGTGCCTCCTTGATAAGAGGAACCTGCTCAACAAGCTCATGCGGCATCGGCTTACGCGTTCCCTTGTACTCACCATACATCTTATGTCTGAATGTAGGAGCACTGAGATCGAATGCCACCGTAAGATAATCCGGCTTCTCCTCGTCAAGTATCTTGAACATAATATTAAGGAACCCATATACCGCATTGGTATGAAGTCCCTCCGAGTTGGTAAGCTCAGGAACCCCATAAAATGCACGGTTCAGAATACTGTGTCCATCTATCAAAACTAATTTTTTCATTCAAAAGCTCCTCCTACAAAAGATACGTTACAAGCATGACCACACCTATAAATATAACCAGATATATAAAAAACTTAAACGCTTCTATTATTCTTTTATGTCTTCTTCCTCTGATTATTCTGTGCTGTGCCCTCGCAAAACATTCATTGACAATATCCTTCAGTACAAAGGGACCGTCAAAAGCCTCATTGTCCTTGATTCCACGTTCAACTATAAAATAAATCTCAAGCTCATCGCGGCATGACGGACAACTCTTAACATGTGAAAGGCACTCTGCCATCTTGTCATATCTAAGTCTCATATTCACGAATTCCGGTATAGCTTTTCTGAACTCCTGGCACTCCACGGCAACTGCCTCCCCCACTGCAAACTGTAATATATCTATTCTATTTTAAGACACTAATATCAAAAAGTAAATAGAAGAATCAATAAAAGGCAATGAAAGACAATGCTGTGAAAATATTTTTACATAATTCAGCAAAAAACATTTGCATTTTTCTTAGATATCTGTTATCATGAACTAGTTCGCGGATGTGGCGAAATGGCAGACGCAGCAGACTCAAAATCTGCCGATGGTGACATCGTGCGGGTTCGACTCCCGCCATCCGCATGACCTATATTAGCTTTGAATGTCTGGTTTAATGACGTTCAGAGCTTTTTTAATGTATCGCCCAATGCGCGTTGGGACAGGGGTCTGGTACATGTCCCAGTTCTGGGACACGTACCAGACCCCTGTCCCAACCACAAAAAAACAACCGCAGCCCCACATCAGGACTGCGGTTATTTTTTTATCCCGGTGCACAGGTCTTTCCCGACACGCGGAATGTGCTCATCATAAGTGGCGAATATGACTAATAATACTTCTTGTTTCCCCACAGATTGGACTTTCTCAGCTCCAGATACTCCGCATACGCCTTCTCTAAAATCTGTTTCTCATTGGAAAACTTGAGAAGATGGTACGCCTCATGGAACTTGTAATATCCTGAGTCCTCAAAGAACTCCTCCTTCTGTGGCTTACTGTAGTAGCTGTCTGCCATCATCAGATACCAGTGAACTTCCTTATCAACTACATCTGAAGGCACGGAAAACGTGTACTGGCTTTTACCTACATACTTAATAATCTGGGCTGATACTCCTGTTTCTTCCTTCACTTCACGAAGTGCTGTCTCTTTATAATCTTCGCCTTCCTCGACAGTTCCCTTCGGAAGCACCCAGCCCTCATACTTGTTCTTAAAATTCTTATATAAAACAAGTATCTTTCCTCTGAATATAACCACACCGCCACAGCTAGTTGCCTGTATCACAGCAATCCCTCCTGTATTATGGTGTGTCACATATGACTTGTGTATAGTATAAACCACTTTTCAAACAATATCAATGATTTTTATTGTACCACGCATCAAAAATCTCTTTCGCAACATTCACCGCATATCTGTCCGGTGTTCCGTCCTCGTTGAAGCTCTCAAGCACAACGCTGACTATTATTTCGGGGTCATCATAAGGCATGTACCCGACAAAAAGCGAATGTTCATACCCGGAGGTTCCATACTGCGCTGTACCCGACTTTCCGGCTGCCTCATAAGGAGCCTCAGAGAATACATGTGGGAAGCTCACCTCAACCACCTGCTTAAGATGTCTGGAAAGCATGTCCGCCTCATCCTCTGTCATAATGCTGCCATAGTATTCGTCCCCATCCGAACCATCGTACGAATATACAATCTTCCGGGACACAGGGGTCTGGTCACTCTGTCCCACGCTTGCGAAGATGGTTTTGACAATATAAGGCTCATACAGTGTGCCGCCATTTGCCACAGCCTGCATTATAAGTGCATTGTGAAGCGGTGTTATGAGCGTTGCTCCCTGTCCGAAGCTGGTCTGTATTATCTCCCATTCCGGTGATTCCCCGCCAAGCACATACTGTGAGCGGCTTGTCACAGGTCCTAGATTGTCATGGTAATGTATGTCCGTGTTAAATAAGAGCTGTTGTGCCGTATTAATACTCGTCTCCACCGCCGTGTCAAGTCCCATAGTGATAAAGGCTCCGTTACATGAGTGTGCGAACGCACCATAGGTATCCACACTTCCATGCGCAGTGTGACCTACACAGGCAACAGAGAGCGTGCCCCTTGTGAATACACCGCTGCACTCATACACAAAGCTCTTAAACCTTTCACCCGCATTACATTCCCTGTAATATGACAGCAGTGTAACGGTCTTAAATGTTGAACCCGGCGGATACAAGCCTGCCACTGCCCTGTTCAAAAGAGGGGCATCGGCATTGGCATCCGTGCCCTCCGTCATAAGCGTGTTAGGGTTGAAATCAGGTTTTGATACCATCGCAAGAACTGCACCATTCCTGTCCATTACAACAACCGCACCCTTGTTCACTCCAAGAGCCTCATACGCCGCCGACTGTATATCATAGTCAAGTGTCGTGACAACTGAATTTCCCCTATATTTATGGTTGGTAAGCTCTGCATGCAGCTTGTCATCGAACGGCTCACTGCTTCTTAGAAGCTGATAGTTCAACACACCCTCAAGACCCGCGCCTTCGCCATAGGTATATCCGATGATATGTGAGAACAATCTACCATAAGTATATACCCTCTCAGCTTCACCATTCACACCTTCAACACTTGAGGCAAGCTCTTCACCTGTAGCCGCATATATGGAGCCTCTAAGCGTCTGCTCCTTCATCTTGCTGAGTCTTCTGTTGTAGCTGCTGTCAAGTATGCTCTCATCAAATGACGCAAGCTCGTATATATAAAATCCGCTTATTATAAGAACAAGAAGAAGGCTTCCGACAACCATGCGTGGCGAACGCATAGACCTCGTGCCGCCATTTTTTTCGGATTGCTCCTCAGCATCTGCGCTGTCAGTGCCGTATTTATCAATTCCCGGAATACCCGCCTTCCCTTCATCATCCTCAGCAGCCTGCGGATTATCCCTGTCATTCCGCGCAGCAATTCCCTGAATAATCGCAATCATTATCATGGAGCTTATAACAGAGCTTCCTCCGTAGCTCACAAACGGAAGCGTTACTCCCGTGCTCGGAATGCAGTTAATGGTTCCTCCGATATTTAAAAAGCACTGGAAAATATACATTATTCCAAAGCCTCCAAGTAGCTGTCTGTTGAAGCTGTCCTTATTCTCGGACAGCACCGTTATAATCTCAAGGAACACATTCAGGCATACCATTATCACGATAATGCCGAACAATCCGCCAAACTCCTCTGAAATCGCAGGGAAAATAAAATCCTTTGTGACTACAGGGATAGAACCCGGAAGTCCCTTGGTAAGCCCTGTTCCGAACCAGCCTCCATTTCCGATTGCGAAAATGGACTGTACAAGCTGATAGCCCTTGCCATCTATATATTTGAACGGGGCAAGCCATACATCAACCCTGACCCTGACATGGGATATAACAAAATACGCTCCCACACCTGCCAGCACCGCACATAAACCGCCCATGACAAGATATCTGTGCTTATGTGTGGCATCATAGAGCATGACAATATAGGTGACATAGAAAATCAGCGCCGCACCAAGGTCATTAGAAGCAACCAGGATAAGCACATGCGCCGCCGCGCACAGCGACGTGATTACAATTCTGCCAAATGCTTTCTCACCGCGGAGCATACACGCAATAAACATCACGTATGTAAGCTTGACGAACTCCGACGGCTGAAGTGAAAAGCCTCCTATATTTATCGAAAGGTTAGCGCCGTACACCGTATTGCCAAGTACGAACACCACGCCCAACAGGACAATGCCGGCAACACAGTACAGCACATCAAGCTTAATCAGAAAATGCAGCTTTTCCACTATGACCGGCACCAGCATCAGCACAAATGTACCTGCCCATATCAGCAGATATTGTCTGATAAGCTTATCCGTGTCAAGTCTTGCCAGCATCAACATTCCCGTACACATAAGAAATGCCATGTCATTCAGAAGAATCCTGTTACACCTCTTATAAATCATAGGAAATATATTGAGCAGGAAAAAGAAATAAAACAGCTCCATGAACAAAAACACGATAAACAGAAAATCCTGCCTGTTCATAAAGAGAATAACATTCCCAAGCACTGTCATACAGATGACTATTATAATCTGAATTATTCCTTTTCTCTGCTTCCCCTGTTCACGCCTCTTTTTATAAAAGACATGTCCCAAAAATCCGTGCAGGCAGAAAACAGCCCCCAGCAATATAAAAACGTATTTTGAGACGGCAGTTACTATATTTATCACTTAATCTACTCCTCTGTTATAATGACCTCTGGTGTAAGCTTTAACACTGTCGGCATTCATTTTCATAATATTTTCGACCTCATCGGCACCTTCTATGGAAAAGGACAGCCTGAGTGCCTCCACTCCCATATTCCTTATCTCATCCGGCTTGTCAAGCAGGTACTCCGGAACACTGTTGTATATAAGATTATAACAATAGCTGCAGCTGTTGAGTGCCGCGAGCTGCTTACCCTTTCTGTCCGTGAGATAATATACGCCCGGTCTGCCGCACGGCTTGTCCTTAGAAGTATACTTTAAGGTGCAGCCTGCCGTAACCATAAGCGGGAGGTAGCCGTACACCAGCTTTTCCAGGTAAATATTCCTATCCTGGACAGAACGGCACAGCCCCCTCAGCTGTCCTGCGTTCAGCTCCTCCGAAAGGGTAAAATCATGTATGCCAAGCCTGATATACTCATCAAATGCCGCTTTATTGTAGGTATACACATCATAATCAGCCACCACTCTGCCCGCATACAGCTCGTACAAGCCCTTTTTCCTTATATAGCCAAGCTCCTCAGGGCTTCTTATGAGCATACCGTCGAAGCCTGCTGCCTTGACATCCTCAAGCTTCCTTTCAAAAAGTGTTACCGCCCTGTCCCTGAAAATATACGGCATTGCCATATAGACTTCTATTTTCCTATTATTGGCGGAAATGCCGGCATTATATTCATCAACCATCCCCTTCATCATTATAGCTCCGTCTATGCCTGAAAGCTCGGTTGATATATATATTCTTGACACGTTATTATGAGCCGTTCTTAATACTGCCTCAAGCTGTTCCTTATTCATCACCTGCACAGTGATGTCATGCTGCCCCTCCGAGTAATGCCTGCGCTCCGCCAATACCGCCTCACAGGCTGCATTACACTGTGCAGCGGTATTTTCCTGTATCCCGGCATTTTCCTGTGCATCGGCAATCTCCTGTACCCCGGCATTTTCCTGCGCAGCATCAGCTTCTAATACACCTGCAGTCATCGAAGCCTGCACCTTCATATATTCATGATTTCTCTTATAGCCTGATAAGAGCATGCTTTCCAGCTCCTCAAGCGCATTTCTTCTCAGGTCATTCAACAGCCTGACCGGAACAAAAGGGCTTCCCTGTATATCTGTCACTATGCTTCCTTCATCGCTTGAGAATGCTGTCCCTCCAAGCTTCTTCAGCTGCTTTACGACATCCTCCCTCACAGCCGGGCGCTTGTCGGAAGGCTCCAGCACATCGCCATACACAACAAGCTCCTTGTCCCCGGAGAGCAGCTTCAGGCATGCTCTCTCACCGGACTTTAAGAATATCTCCATCCGGACCGGAATTTTGATATCATTGTCAATATATCCTGCCCGAAGCTGCCCTAGAAGCTCATTGTTCCTCGTCCTGTAGACAGCCGCACCATTCTTAGGATTCTTAAGGACTCCCTTAGGCAGTGCAAGCCTTCCGCTCTTTTTTCCTGTCGGTGTCGTGTATTCGCTTCCATCCGGAAATTCAAGCACATCACCCGGATTCACCTCCTGTGACAGGATAAGCTCCCCGTTTTTGATATTTCCGATGACGATTCCCTGATGATTCGGTCTGTCGAAGGTCATCATGGACTTATCGTTCTGTGCATAGTAATATCCCTTGCAGAAGCCACCTCTGTTGTACAGATCCATCAGCTGTCTGATATCCTGCTCTTCGACCCTGTAGCCGTCACGCCCCTTTTCAAGGTACATATCCACATATTTTCTGTATGCGTAGGACACACCTGCAACATATTCGGGACTCTTCATTCTTCCTTCAATCTTCAAGGAGTACACACCCGCATCAAGAATATCCGGAACTGCCTCTATTGTACACATATCCTTCGGGCTTAAAAGATATTTCTCACTTATTCCGTTCGCGCTGTAGGTAAGACGGCAGGGCTGTGCGCAGCGGCCGCGATTGCCGCTTCTTCCGCCTATCATGCTGCTGAGCAGACATTGTCCTGAGTAGCAATAGCATAATGCGCCATGGACAAAGCTCTCTATCTCAACATCGACGTTATCATATATATCCCTTATCTCCTTGGCAGAAAGCTCGCGCGCAGGTACAACACGCGCTGCACCCATGTCCTTTAAAAGCTGTGCACCATATTTTCCCGTAATCGTCATCTGCGTGCTGGCATGAAGGTCAAGCCCCGGAAACGCCTCCCTTAAGACCGCAAATACCCCATAATCCTGCACGATAACAGCGTCAAGCCCCTCCTCATAGTAGGGCTTCACATATTGGACAAGCTTCTCAAGCTCATCATTTCTTAAAAGAGTGTTTACCGTTAGATACACCTTCCTGCCATACAAGTGTGCTGTGCGGATAGCCTTTATAAGCTCAGCCTCCTCAAAATTTCCCGCAAAGGCCCTCGCACCAAACATGCTTCCTCCAAGATACACCGCATCCGCTCCTGCATTGATTGCGGCACGGAAGCACTCATAGGTTCCTGCCGGTGCAAGAACCTCTCTGTTTCCCATATCAATCATATTAATCCTTTCACAATCCTGTAAACTATAAAAGGGGCTTCCATACGGAAATCCCCCCTTTAATTACTGCTTCTTCGTATCCTTCTGTGCCTCAAGTCCAATAATCATGCTCTCGTAATCCTGTGCATCCTTCTTAAGCTGCGCAATCTCCTCCGCCTGCTTATCAGCCTTAGCCTGCAGGGTGATAAGCTCATGCTTGAGATCATAAATTTCCTTGTCCTTGCTCTCAAGATCACCCTTAAGAGTATCCGCCATATTCTTAGCCTTAAAAAACTCATCCGCTATATTCAGCTGGATCATAATGTTCTGAAATTCCAGTGGAAGTCTGTTATAGGATTCCATCTTCTTATGTTCATCTAACTTATTGTCCAGGTATGCTGCTACCTTCTGTATATATTCACGGCTCTCATATCCACTAAGTGTAATAACCCTGCCGCCAATAGCCACTTCTGCTTCATTCTTCGCTGGCATACAATCCACTCCTTATCCTTATAGTATCTGCTAAGCTGTCCCGAACTAAAATACTCTTACAGGTAAATATCACAAATACTTATCCAGTATAGCACACTTCTATCTATAATGTCCAGTTGTCATCACATGAAATCACTGTGAGTATTCTTTTCCTTACGGAAAACCTGATATTGTGTCCCGAAAAATTCATACCATATATCTTTGATAAATCATCGGCGGATTCATCATGCCTGTACCCCGGTCTTGGGTCCTGTGCAAGCAGCTCTCTCAGCTCATCGCAGCTGCTTTCCCCAAGCTTAGCTGATACATTCTCAGGAATCACAACCTCAAGCCGGTAATCCTTAACCTCATCCGCAAAGCCGCACACAGCCTCAGGGTGCGAATCGGTGTATGACAGATATGGCTTGATATCGTAAATAGGAGTTTTGTTAAGCATATCAACCCCTGATACGATAAGCTGCGGTCCATCGGTACTGTCGACAATAACCTCCTCAAGCCGTACACTCGACAGCCCCATAGGGTTAGGTCTGAACGGCGAACGTGTCGCGAACACGCCCACTCTCTTATTTCCTCCAAGCCTCGGCGGACGCACTGTCGGGCTCCAGTCCTGTCTGACACTCTCGGAGAACTTCCAGATAAGCCACAGATGTGAGTATCCTTCAATCCCTGAAAGAGCCTCCTCATTGCGGTATTCCGGTTCAAACACTATTCTCCCACGGCACTGCTTTACGATACCGCTCTGCCTTGGAATGCCGAATTTCTCATCAAAATCAGTATAAATATGCGCAATAATCCTTATATTCTCCATACCTGCAACATTCCAATCCATTACCTTTCTATTCCAAAATGCTTATAGCACAGCTGTGTCGCAACCCTTCCCTTAGGAGTACGGTTGATGAAGCCGTTCTGTATAAGATAAGGCTCATAGACATCCTCTATCGTTCCCGCATCCTCACCTATGGCCGCCGCCAGAGTGTCAAGCCCTACAGGTCCGCCCGCGAACTTCTCCATAATGGTGGTTAAAATAAGGCGGTCACTTCTGTCAAGCCCCATCTTATCGACCTCCATCCTGTCAAGTGAAGCTCTCGCGACCTCATAATCTATCTTTCCGTCATACTGCACCTGTGCAAAATCACGTACTCTCTTTAACAGCCTGTTAGCAAGACGCGGTGTTCCCCGCGACCTGCGTGCCATCTCTGTGGCTCCCTCATCATCAATCTCTATCGCAAGCACATTTGCGGAACGCAGTATAATCTTCTTAAGCTCGCTCTCAGTGTAAAAATCCATCTTGCATATCACACCGAAACGATCCCTGAGCGGCGCTGTCAGAAGTCCCGCCCTTGTGGTAGCGCCTACCAGTGTGAACTTAGGCAGATCAAGCCTTATCGAACGCGCCTGTGAGCCCTTTCCAATCATAATGTCTATCGCGAAATCCTCCATAGCAGGGTAGAGCACCTCCTCAACCTGCCTGTTAAGACGGTGTATCTCATCCACAAAGAGCAGGTCACCCTCCTGAAGATTGCTTAGTATCGCAGCCATGTCCCCCGGCTTCTCTATCGCAGGTCCGGAGGTCACCTTAAGATGCACCCCCATCTCATTAGCGATAACTCCCGCTATGGTTGTCTTTCCAAGTCCCGGCGGTCCGTAGAAAAGACAATGGTCAAGCGGCTCCTGCCTGCTCTTTGCTGCTTCTATATATACCTTAAGATTCTTTTTCACCTTTTCCTGGCCGATATAATCCGCCAGTGCCATCGGACGAAGACTCGACTCTATAGGCATATCCTCTTCCGTAAATTCGGTGGAAATCATCCTCTTTTCCATTAAAAGTTACTCCCTTCCATGAACCTCCAGCTTAAGCATGAAGGTCTTACATAAATGCCAGCTTCTTAAGTGCAGCCTTAAGCAGTGCTTCCGAATCCATATCAGCCCCGCCGTCCACCTGCCTTACCGCCCTTGTGGCATCTGCGGAAGAATATCCTAATGCGGTGAGTGCCATGACCGCCTCCACTGCAGCCGTATCACCCATATCACTCTGCGGCTCATAGCCTCCGTCCGCCCCGCCATCAAGAACATCCTCTATCTTAAGCTTGTCCTTCAGCTCTATGATAAGCTTCTGGGCGGTCTTGCTTCCTATTCCCGGTGCCTTGGATATTGTCTTAGAATCCCCGGCAAGCACAGCAAATCTCAAATCATCAGGCGACATGGTTGACAATATGGCAAGCGCGCCCTTAGGGCCTATACCGCTCACTGTTATAAGAAGCCTGAACACCTTAAGGTCATCCTTTGTCAAAAATCCATATAAGTCAAGCGCATCCTCCTTGACATACAGATATGTATGTACCTTAAGCTCACTTCCTATCGCCGGAAGCTTCGCAAGGATGGAAGCCGGCATCATTATTAAAAAGCCCATGCCATCATGGTCAAGCACGATGGCATTCTCTGTAAGCTCCACAAGCTCACCCTTAATATATGATATCATATTCTTTTCCTACCACTGGTTGATTGCATACATTACCGCAAGTGCAATCTGATTGAAGAGCATATCGGAAAGCTTATTATACTCCTCCAGCTTTCCTTCTGCTGCTGCCTTTGCAGCCGGTCCGTCATTCCATGAGCCCATGCTGCCGAATACATCCGCATTGGAGGCTGCCTCAAATAAATCCCTGTTATGTCCCGGAAGCTCAAGATGGGTTCTAGGCGGCATGCTGCGCCCCTTCTTCTTGAACTCCTCGAGAATCTTCTCATCATCGGCGGCATAATCAAAGCCGCCTTCCAGCATGGCAATGGAGCGGTTAAATACATTAGACCAGCCCTCAAAGCCAAGCTCCTTGGAAAACCTGCTGATTTCCGCAAGTGCCGCCTTAAAAATCTCAGTGTTATCCTTGTATTCAGGCTTACCTGCCGGGTGATTCTCCCATATCTTCTCAGTGTATATAATGTGCCAGCCCTTTCTGTCCTTGTCCATGACCCATCTTGGCATCCACATATGAATCACATCATCAGGGTAAAAGCACAGCATGATATTCTGGGATGTATTCACGAAGCCGAGAACTCTTCTGTCCTTAACCGCTGTAGGCGCCAATATCTTGACATCCTCCATTCCATTATACACGCATCTTGCATACCAGCTGTCAACGCCTTCAATCATCTCACCCTTCTGTCCTTCTACCTCAGGAACGAACTGAAAAACCGTTCCACGCTCATAGCTGAGTGGTTCATACTGTATAAATGTCTGTGTATTCAATGCATTCTTAGCAGCCGTAATCACGCTGCATAACTGGAAAACCTCGCCCTTCATATAATAAAAATCCTTTCAAATTCAATATTTTCAATTAAGTCTTACCAAAACACTTGTTTATATAATAACCTCAAAACATTTGTTTTGCAACTATGGGATTTAAAAAACTGTTATTTAATTCGACTTGCATTCAAAAATTATAATGCAATCTGATATGTTCTATAAATGCTTTTGAACCTTAGCGTACACAAGCCCTGCCAAAATACCCACAAACACCCCTGCCGCAATGCCGGTCACAATCAGTGCCGGAAAATAACAGAACATCCCCACATTCTCAAATATAATCATCGCCACAAGCACCTGTCCCAGATTATGCGCCACGCCTCCCGCAAGGCTTATACCCACCATCGAAAAGCGCCCGCTCTTTTTCAACAGACTCATGACAAGTATACTTAGCGCCGCCCCCGCAAGCGAAAACGCCACAGCCGTCATATTTCCGAACAGACTGTTCACGACGATTATCCTGACAAGGCTCACAAGCGCCGCACTCCCAAATCCGTATCCCATAAGCACAAAAAGTATGACACAGTTGGCAAGCCCGAGCTTCATGCCCGGCAGCAGCCCCGGTATCACTATAAAGCTCTCTATGTAGCCCATCACGATTGCCACCGCAGTGAACATGCCGCAGAAGGCGATGCCTCGGGCGCCATGTGGGCGTTTCATTTTTGCCGATTCAGTGTTACCCTTATCACCTTTCGTCCGCTTATCACCTTCTGGCTCTCTGTAACCTTCCGGAGCCGCTTTTTGTCCATCATTGTGCAACGCCGTCATACTCGCTCTTTCCCCCTTTAATCGTCACCATGGTCTTATTCGGCAGACATATAATCGTCTGTCCCGACCTGCTTATCTTCCCCTGCAATACACACAGCTTGTCCGGGCAGTCCGCCTCCTCCATCCATACCTCCCCATCTGTGATGACCACCTTATTGTGACCATCTATGTCTATCTCTCTTCTTTCCGACTGCTGATTTTCCCCCGCCAGCAGGCTGCTGTAATATTCCTCTCCATCTACAGTGACAACCACCATCAGTCCATCCCGGCTCCCATTCCTTTGCACAAAAAAAATGGCACACCAAATGCACAGAGCTGCCAGGAGAAGCCCTGTGCACAGGAGTAGGTCATTTCTGTTAATTGTTGATAGCTTTTTCATTTTGTTCCAATCTTTATTTTTGTGTCATTGCTTACTTTTTTTGGAGCATTGCTTACTTTTTCCGGAGTATTGCTTACTTTTTTTGGTGCATTGCTTACTTTTTCCGGAGCATTGCTTACTTTTTCCGGAGCATTGCTTACTTTTTCCGGAGTATTGCTTACTTTTTTTGGTGCATTTCTTACTTTTTTTGGTGCATTGCTTACTTTTCTTGGTGCATTGCTTACTTTTCTTGGTGCATTGCTTACTTTTCTGAAGTCCGGTTCCACACCTGTTTTCATGCTATTTAATCATTTTACCACACCTAAAAAAAACTTGCCATTACATTTTTCTCTCAAAAATATGATATTAGAATAAAAAGATATTTTACCCTCCACGATAAGACCTCACAGCAAAAAGGCTCCCATACCGGAAAAACCGGTATGAGAGCCTTTTAAAGCTTATGCTGCTGTTCCGTGCGGAATAATCATTCCGCCGGAAGCAGATAATATCAAGCAGGAATTAGCCAAGTAAGGAGAGAACTCCCTGTGTAGCCTGGTTAGCCTGTGCAAGCATAGACTGTCCAGCCTGAGCAAGAATGTTGTTCTTGCTGTACTCAACCATCTCCTCAGCCATATCGACATCACGGATACGTGACTCAGCGGATGTTGTATTCTCAACAACATTGTCGAGGTTAGCGATTGTGTGCTCAAGTCTGTTCTGAACAGCACCGAGTGATGAACGCTGGTCTGATACCTTCTGGAGAGCATCAGCGATAGCGTCTACTGCGTATGTAGCAGCAACACCTGTATCATCTGATACATTAAGACCCTTGATTCCAAGATAGCTTGAATCCATTGTCTCGATGTTGACATTGATCTTGTTGGTCATGTCAGCATCTGAGCCTACATGAAGGTTGAAGTTAAGCTTCTCAGCTACCTCTGCTGTACCCTTAGTAATATTAAATGTGGCACCAGTAGCACTAGCATATGTTGTTCCAGCAGCTATAGTTGCAGCAGTCTTAGTTGCACCGATGTTGTTAGCTGTTGTGAGTTCAGCAGTCATAAGCTCTACTGCCTTAGTTGCTAAAATTGTGGATGAATCTGCATCATCAACTTCATCTCCATCGACGTCTTTCATAATTGTGTAATCTTTGCCATCAATAGATACCTTGGCACCACCTTTAACAAGCGCCTTAAGTTCGGTTAATCCAGCGGCATCCGCATCTGCACCACCAAAATCTTTCTTTGTAAGTGGGGTTGTAGAACCAGCCTTATATATCTTACTATCCTTGTCAATCTCGTAGTCAACGCCATCTATTGTTACTTTATTCTTTGTAGTACCTGTAGGTGCTATTATCAAAGCCTTAACCGTATCGTCCTTAGAACCAATAGTATACTCCTTACCGCCGATTGTGACCTTCTTGCCATCATCAAGAGCACCTGCTGCTACCTTGAAGGTTGCAGTTGTTGCACCATCTATAAGTTCACCCTTAAGACCTGCATCATGACCCTTCATGTATACATCCTTGGTTGCTCCATTAGCGTCACCCTTTAAGAGGTATGTCTCGTTGAACTTAGTTGTCTCAGCAACACGGTCAATCTCAGTTGTGAGCTGGTCAATCTCGGACTGGATAGCGTCTCTATCTGTCTTGGAGTTAGTTCCGTTAGAAGCCTGAACAGCGAGCTCGTTCATTCTCTGAAGCATTGAGTGAACCTCTGTGAGTGCACCTTCTGCTGTCTGTACTGCGGATACGCCGTCCTCAGCGTTAGTTGAAGCCTGATCAAGACCTCTGATCTGCTTTCTCATCTTCTCGGAAATTGAAAGACCTGCTGCATCATCTGCTGCACGGTTGATTCTGTAGCCTGAGGATAACTTCTCTGCTGACTTAGACTGTGAGCCTGTTGTGATGTTTAACATTCTGTTGGCATTCATTGCCTGTAAATTGTGCTGTACTACCATATTAAATTACCTCCATGTTGTTATTGCACAGGAATCCGTTCCTGCACATTTTTTTATTTATAATAAAAACAGAGAGCCTAGGATTTCCCTGCTTTATTATCGTCTTAACTGCGGTCCTTTGCGACCGTGCCATCCTGTCTGCCTTTCTTCTCCTGCATAAGGATGTCTGCAATCTCCTTCTGCGCCTTCGGTGAGAGCTTAGGCTCCGCATAATATGGAGACTTCTCTCTCCTCTGCTGTGCCGTATTTCTTACGATGTTGACGTCCTTCGGTGCATCAATCAGGAGATGGATATTGTTTGCCGAGCCACCGGAGAATACCACCCTGATGTTCTCCCCGACATCTATGAAATCACCGGGACGAAGTGTCAGCTTCAGCATAAAAACCTCCTTGTTTTTCCGGCTGGATTATGCAACATTATCTATAAAATGTTGCATTTTTTATTTACACACTATATTTCGGAGCTTTTCTGAAAAACTTAACCCCTGTTTTAAAAAAAAATTAATTTTTTTTTCCGCCTGTGCCATTCCGCAAATATATATAATATAGGGCGGTTTTCCAAAATGCAACATTTTATAGAAAATGTTGCATTTTTTATTTTGGACTTTGGAATATACCAGCCCTCTCCAAGCCTGTACACTCACGCGCATGCAAAAAGGCACTGCGTCAATCTCTGCCGCAGTGCCTAGCACACTATTTCATCATTATGCTAATTGAACTTCACAATATTTTTCAACCATGTCAACAGCATCTCCACATTGTCATCCTTCACACCATCATATTACCATCGATTCCCATTCAGCCTACCTATATAATCAACAATTTTATTAACCTCTTCGCTCATCCTCGGAGCGGTAATCAACGCCTCAGGCTCTTCAATTGATGTGTCAATCTTGATCTTAAGCCCTAGGTTCTCTTCAATGAATTTTCTCACCTTCCTCTTTCCAAAATTGTTGTGTGGTGTTTTTCGTTTGTTTTTACAGCAGAAATCAAGATGTTTTGTCCGCTTTCTACCTGTTGCGTAGATTTGTGGTGGATTGTATTGTCATTTTATAGTCAGTACCTCATCTGATTTTCACTGCTCTTCTCTCTTCTTTTGTTCATTAGCCTTATTTAACAATGCTTTGAATTTGTTATAATACTTTGACTTTAAATTAAATTGTAATTCCGAAAAATTTTGTTGATTTCCTATCGGCTGAAATTGAATAAATCCAAAATGAGGATATTGATGAATCGCCATATCAATTCCTTTGTAGCTGCCCTTCCATATACGTTTTCCTTTTATACCAAAAGAATCAAAAAGCTGCGAATATATTGCAAATTCTTCAACAGACATAACTGCAACTTTACAATCATCTATATCGTTATGCTTTTCACATTCATGCAATATGTATGTAGGTTTATAATTATCTGTTTTATAGGTTCTGGCACACTGTAATAACATTATTGTAATTTTTAGTTGATTTTCAGTAAATATCTTTTCCCACTCTTGTTTTACTTGATTAGAAAGTTCTTCCCAAAACCATCTGTCCGGTCTTGCTTTCCTATTTGGTGGAACATTAGACATGTCCTTATGTGTATAACCATCTATTGGTCTGTATCCTGCCTCACCGCAAAACATTTTCAAACCAATCTCTGCATCTTCCGAAACATCTATCCCACTTTCTCTTAACATATCACAAAAAACGGATACAGTTGTCAATGCCATTTGAGCGTTATTTGAGCAAGCTTTTGCAGAGACCCCAATTTTCTCATTAGTACCATCATCGTATTCAACATCAATTAATATATCTGATTTGGATCCTGTTATCTTTTCACCATTTTCATTCAAGATATCTGCTCCAGCTCCAGCAGTTGCCAGACCTCCAAGCCAATACGCTTTTAATCTATTAATCTGTTTTCCCTTATCTTTTGCAATATGGCTTAATAATGCATTAGCCGGATTTCCATGATACACATTAGGCTTAACGCATTCGATAACTGTATTGCCAGACATAAAATCTATTTCATTCAGTTCTTCTGTAACAACCTCCTCAAATTTATGTCCTTGTAATCTGCCCTCTGTACCAGCCTCAATTTGAAACAAATGTCCTTCGTTTTTTGGATCCAATGCCATAATTATTTCTCCTTGAATATTTGTCCTATTATTTCTTTTGCAATAGCTCTTGCTAAAATTGGAGGAACAGCATTACCAATCGACTTTCTAATTTCTCCCCAATTTCCACAAAATACAAATTCATCCGGAAATGATTGTACTCTTGCAGCTTCTCTTATTGTAAGAGAACGCGTGTCCGTAGGATGAACATTTCTACAACCTGAAATCATACTAAAATTAGTGCTAATAGTCGAACATGGCTCATTCCATACATTTCTTTTATACGTCGTATTAAAACCACTGGGTGGTCTAAGTTCTGGATTCTCATTTTCATGTGCACTATGTCCTTCCGGAACATCAATCAACCACTCTATTACATGTTCCGGATGTGTTATAGCCCAATGCAGGGGATCTGTGTATGATTTTTCTCCATTTTCAAGTGATTGCAAATCTTCGGTTGCATCCTTAAATGTTAATGCCTTTTTCTTCTCTCCCCATAGTTCCATTTGATACGCAGACTTATCCAATGAATATGGTGGTGTTTCAAACACAAATGACTTGTTAATATCTTTTCTTACCCCCACCAAAATAACTCGTTCTCTTGATTGCGGCACACCATATTCATAAGCATTTACAATTCTTTTTACAATTGAATACCCTTGTTTAGAAAATGATTTTTCTATTTTATCAATAAATAATTCTCCACTTTCATCCTTCATAGATGTCATTAATGCTACATTTTCCATAACAAAGACTTTAGGTCTAATTACAGATACAATCCGTACATATTGCTTATACAACTTATTTCTTTCATCTTCAGGGTTTCTTTTTCCAGCCAAACTAAATCCTTGGCATGGTGGTCCACCAACAATTATATCAATATCACCAAACTCTCTTCGCCACGCCTGCAAATCCTTATCAGATATTTCACATATATCTTCTCCAAGTAATTTTGATTTTGGGAAATTTTCCGCATAAATACGATTAGCAGACTCTGCAATTTCTACATGCCCGACCAAATCTATACCTGCTGCTTCAAATCCCAATGTCATTCCACCACAGCCGGAAAACAACGCAATTCCCTTGATCGCATTGCTTTTTTTTGGTGCCATTGCATCTTTATATAATCCGGACAACTCAGTCGCATATTTACTTGAATACTTCATATTTTCTGATAATGCTACATATTCTTTCGCATCCTTTATCACTAACGGTAACTTTTTCTCTGTACCAGAATGTTGTACCTTTTTCTTTTTCACATCCAGCTTACCCTGGTCAATTTTCCATACAGTATCCTTCAACACATCATTTAATTTATCAATCTCTGATTTTACAGGAATTTTTTTTCCTAACTCCCATGCCGAAATCTGTGCTTTTGAAAAGCCACTGAATTCAGCTAACTTAGTTTGACTAATACTATATTCTAAACGTGTCTTTTTTATATCCTCATAAACAAGCATAATGTCATCTCCTTCAATATAAATATTATACTATAAATTCTTTTTTTTCTCCATATTGAAATCTTAACATTTCTATTAATTCTATCATCACCTTTCTCTCTCATTATCCCTAACCTTCTCTCAATACATTCCAGAAACTTCTCCGGCAGATTTATCCCGCCAATCACAAACTGTTTCATAAACTCATACGCCTTTTCCAGTTTTTCCTTCAATCCTCTTTTTTCCTTACGGAGCCTCTGATTCTGATATCTCAGCTCTATAACCTGCCTGCGTCAAAATTCTCCTTTTCGTCATATATGTAAGCTTTTCTTTTTTATCCGTAACGAGTGCCTGCAAAAAGAGCCGCAATGCACACGCATCACGGCTCTGAAACCTTAGAATATTAATGTATAAATACAGGCATTCCCTACCCCTGCACCAGCTTTATAACCTTCTTCGGGCACTTCATGGCACACTTGCCGCAGCCCTTACATTTCTCATAGTCAATCACAGGGATATTTCCGTTCATGGTAATTGCACCGAAAGGACATTCCTTCGTGCAGAGGGTACAGCCGATGCAGCCTGCCTGGCAGGCATCCATTACCGGCTTGCCCTTTTCAGGTGAATTACATGCGACAGTCACAGTTCTCTTTCTCACCGGACGTAGTGCCATGAGCTGCTTAGGGCAGGTGACAACACAGCTTCCGCAGCCGACACATTTTTCTTCATCCACAACAGGAAGTCCGTTCACTATTGTGATAGCGTTATACGGACATGCCTTTTTACAGCTTCCATAGCCAAGACAGCCATAAGAGCATGCCTTCGCTCCGCCGCCCTGCATCTGTGCCGCAATCTTACAGTCCTCTATTCCTGTGTATACATAGTTAGTCTTAGCCTTGTCGCAGTCGCCGGAGCACTTCACATAGGCAACCTTCTTCTCAGAAGCCTCAGCCTCAACACCCATAACAGATGAGATGACAGCTAAGTTCTCCTCGCTGCATCCGGCACATGCATTGACAGGCGCCTTGCCCTCAACAATCGCCTTGGCGCAGGCATCACAGCCTGCATATCCGCAGCCGCCGCAGTTATTTCCCGGAAGCTGTTCACGGACAAGAGTCTCCCTCTCGTCAACCTTGACCTCGAACTTCGCACCCGATACGCCGAGGAAGATTCCGATAATGATTCCCAATATACCTACGACAGCCGCCGCAATCAATACTCCGTTCATTGCCGCACCTCCCTAGATAATTCCGGAAAAGCCCATGAAGGCGATAGCCATAAGTCCTGCTGTCACGAGGACTATAGGTGTACCCTTGAAGCTCTCCGGAATGTCGTTGTACTCAATGCGCTCCCTCACACCGGCGAGAATAACGATTGAGATTGTAAAACCTACAGCGGTTGCAAAGCCATTCACAACTGACGGAAGAATACCGTAATCCTTCTGTACATTTGTAAGTGCAACACCGAGCACCGCACAGTTGGTTGTGATGAGCGGGAGATATACTCCGAGAGACTTATACAATGATGGGCTGCTCTTTTTGAGGAACATCTCGACGAACTGTACAAGTGCCGCAATCACAAGAATGAAAACGATGGTCTTCAGATATTCAATATGTAAGCCCACAAGCAGGTAATTATATATTATGCTTGTAAGAAGCGAGGATATCGTGATAACGAAGATTACCGCCCCTCCCATGCCTGCTGCTGTATCTGTTCTTTTGGAAACTCCAAGGAAAGGACAGATACCAAGAAACTGGCTGAGCACAACATTATTTACAAGTGCAGAGCCTATCGCAATAAGAATTAACTCCTTCATCAGCCTTCCTCCTTCTTAACAGTGCTTTCAGCCTTAGAAGCACCTTCATTCTGACTCTCCGCAAAGATTCTTCCGCCGCACATCATGTTGGTACAGGAAGCACAGCCGCCATCCTTGCATATCTGAATATCCGAATACTCTTTTTTCTTCTTATTCTTGAACTTGTTCTGAATGGCGACAAGTGCGGCAAGAACGAAGAACGCTCCCGGAGGAAGAATGAATATAATCATAGGCTCGTATGAAGCCGGCATGATATGAAGCCCGAATACAGTACCCGCACCGATTAACTCTCTGAATGCACCAAGAACCGTAAGTCCGACCGTAAAACCAAGTCCCATTCCAAGTCCGTCAAACATACTCGGAAGCACAGGATTCTTTGAAGCATAAGCCTCCGCACGTCCTAAGATAATACAGTTGACCACGATGAGCGGGATGTATATTCCAAGTGCATCGTAAAGTGACGGTGGACAGTATGCCTGCATGAGGAAATCCACCACCGTAACGAATGTGGCTACAATTACAATGAAAGCCGGCATTCTGACTCTCCCCGGAATAACCTTTCTGAGCATGGAAATCATAATATTCGACAATGTGAGCACTGCCGTCGAGGCAAGCCCCATTCCAACACCGTTTATAGCTGCTGTTGTGACCGCAAGCGTAGGACACATACCAAGCATAAGCACGAATGTAGGATTCTCCTTCACAATGCCGTTATAAAGACGTTCAACACACTTATTCATTTACGGCACCTCCTTCCATAGCGCCCATTAAAATGGAGCTTTTCTGCATTGCCCTGTATGCGGCAAGTGCAGCATTTACGCCATGAGTCATTGATCTGGTTGTGTATGTTGCTGATGAAATCGCATCAATCTCATTGTCTGCCTGCTTACCTGTCTTAGTGTAGGCAAATTCATCCGTTGCGACACCTGTGAACTGTCCGAGGAAGCTGTCGCTCTGTGCGTTCATTCCCAGTCCCGGTGTCTCGCTGATTGAGAGAATCTCAACTCCCGCAACCGTTCCATCGACAAGTATGCCGACAGACATCTGTATGCTTCCGCCGTAAGCCTCAGAGTTGGTGATGGTCATGACAAAACCTGTAACTTTTCCTTCCGAATCATAGGCTGTCACAAGTCCGTCAAGCGTGTTGGCTGTATTGTCTCCGAGTTCCGCCGCAAACCCCTGCGAAAGTGCCGTCAGCTCATCAGCACTCCACTCATCAAAGCTCATCTCTGAGACGATACTGTCTGCAGCACCTTCCGCATCCGTAACCTGCTCATAATATTTGTAAAAAACAGCCTTATATGCTTTCTCCGTCTTAGCCTTCGCCTGTGCTTCAATAGGAGACTTTGTAATATTATAGACCCCTCCAAGAAGCAGTCCTGCGATAAGTGTTATCGCAAAGAGGACAAGCGTATCTTTGATAATTCTTTTCATCTACTTATCCTCCTTCCCGGCTTTTCTGCTCTTCTTCACTATGCCGAATGCTGTAGGAGCGGTAAGCTTCTCTATAATCGGCACTAAAAGATTGGAGAAGATGATTGCGTAGGAAACACCCTCCGCCGAATTTCCCTGAAAACGGAATATTCCGGTGAGGATACCAAGAATGATACCGAACACTATCTTGCCATTCTTTGTTATAGGGCTTGTGACATAATCGGTAGCCATAAAGAACGCTCCAAGCATAAGTCCGCCGCCGCAGAGCTCCGCCGCAAGATATGTAAGGTCGAAGCCCCTCCCGCCAAACAGAAGTGTATATACCGCAAATGTCGCGATGTAGGCAAGGGGTATCCTTATGGAGATTACCTTTCTTATAAGAAGATAAGCCGCTCCGATTAAGATTGCTATAACCGAGGTCTCACCGATTGTTCCGCCTATGGTTCCGATGAACATTGACAGAACATCTACCTCGCCGCCAGCCTTCAAAACCGCAAGAGGTGTTGCCGATGAAACTCCGTCGTATATAAAGTTAGTCATATGTCCCGCAAATGAGATGAGCAGGAAACATCTTGCCGCAAGCGCAGGGTTCATAAAGTTCTGTCCAAGTCCGCCAAAGAGCTGCTTTACAACAATGATGCCAAAAAGGCAGCCGAGAATGACAAGTCCTACAGGCATCGTCGACGGCATGTTAAGTGCAATGAGAAGTCCCGTGACAACCGCACTCAGATCAGCTATTGTGATGGGCTTCTTCATCAAAAATTCGTAGGCAGCCTCAGCTCCCACGCAGGAGAGCACGGACACAGCAACTATGAGTGCTGCCCTCCAGCCAAAATTATAAATACCGAATATCGTCGCCGGAAGAAGTGCTATAATCACGTCAAGCATTATCGTCCGGGTTGTCGTCTTATCACTCACATGTGGTGATGATGATACATAAGCCATACCGATTCTTCCTCCTATTTCTTCTTTCTTCTCTCAGCCATTACCATTTTTCTCATTGCCTTTATGGACTGTGTGAGCTGTCTTTTTGCAGGGCAGATGTATGAACAGCAGCCGCACTCAACACACTCCATACCGAAGCTCTCAACAAACGCATCCATCGCGCCACGCCTTGCAAGTGTCGAAAGCTTGGCAGGCAGAAGATTCTCAGGGCATACCTCGCCGCACCTTCCGCACCTTATACATGGGCTTTCCACCTTATCCTTGACAGTGTCATGTGTGAACGCAAGTAAGGATGATGTATTCTTTGTCACAGGCACATTGAGGCTGTACATCGCAAAGCCCATCATCGGTCCACCCGAAATCATCTTCTCCGGCTCACTTATAAAGCCTCCGGCAGCCTCGGCAATCTCGGTATACGGTGTTCCCACATACACAAGAAAGTTTCTCGGATTCTTAACTGCATCACCAGTAACTGTCACGATACGCCTTGTCAGAGGTTTCTTCTCCATGACGGCATTATAAATTGACACTATTGTATCTACATTATGTACAATGCACCCTGCATCAGCCGGGAGCATCGATGAATTAATCTTTCTCTTTGTCACCGCATAGATGAGGCAGCGCTCACCGCCCTGAGGATACTTGGTTTTAAGGGTATCGACCACAATCCTCTCCTCATCCTTCGTCTTTTCCTGTAAAAGCCTGATTGCATCGGGCTTGTTGTCCTCAACCGCAATGTGGCCTGTCGCCTTCGGGAATATCTGAAGCACAATCTTAAGCCCCTTTATGAGCTTATCCGTCTCCTCTAATATTCTGCGGTAATCAGATGTAAGATACGGCTCGCACTCCGCCGCATTCACAATAATGGTGTCTATATCCCCCTCATTCTTAGGGCTTAGCTTCACATGTGTGGGGAAACCTGCACCACCCATTCCTACAACTCCTGCTTCCTTGACAAGCGCTCTGATCTCACCTGCCTCAAGCTCCTCTATCTTCTTACTCTGCGGTTCAGCCTCAACAGCCTCATACAAGCCATCATTCTCCACTATAATCGCATTAACCTTCATTCCGGTAGCTGTAAGTCTCGGCTCTATGCTCTTTACCATTCCTGAAACAGATGAATGGATATTGGCAGATATAAAAGCCTGCCCCTCCGCAATCTTCTGTCCCATAAGCACCCTGTCGCCCTTCGCAACAAGAGGCACAGCCGGAGCACCGATATGCTGTGACAGCATAAAAACCAGCTCTTTTCCGGGCTTTAGTTCTTCGATTGGTGTATCCTTAGACATTGCCTTGCCATCAAAAGGATGAACGCCGCCTTTAAACGTCAACACCGACATACATATTCTTCCTCCTTTTTGTTCTGTGTGCCCAGACCATCGTTCAATTCCGCCTGCAGCACAAATTCAATCAGATTGAATTATCAGAATCATTATATAACAATTGTATGCAAAAAATATAGTCTAAAATTTAACAAAATACTTTATTTAATTAACTTTGGAAATAATATACAAAATAATTTTATATTTTTGTGCTTTTTTTCAGCTCATATTGTATGTTATAATAGTCAAAGATTTACATGCTTTGAAAAAAGAAGATTGTTTTGCCAGGAGGTCATCCGCAATGCTCTGTATAACGAAGGAATTAGACGAAAAAATCGAACGCATTGAATATACGGGATATGAAAAGGACGAGGTTGTATTCTTTGATATAGAAACCACCGGGTTTTCACCTGAAACGACTGTTTTATATATGATAGGCTGCATATATTGCCAGCAGGACAGGCTCATCTGTACCCAATGGTTCGCGGAAAACAAGGACTCACAAAAGGAAGTCCTTATAGCATTTATGGAATTTATCAGTAACTATAAGCTGCTGATATGCTACAACGGCACGGGCTTCGATATTCCTTACCTGCAGAAAAAATGTCACATGTACAGGCTTTCCTACAATTTAGAGCAGTCAAGGGTTCTGGACATTTACAAGCAGATACAGCCATTCCGCTCAGTTTTGCATATTCCTAATCTGAAGCAGAAATCCATAGAGTTATTTTTGGGAATCAATCGTGAGGATAGATATAACGGTGGTGAACTGATAGAAATATATTTAAAATATCTTGAAAACCATTCAGGTGAATATATGAATCTTCTTACGCTCCACAACCGTGAGGACCTCATCGGCATGACCAGGCTGTTGCCTATGCTTTCATATAAGCTTACCTGCAATGGTGGTTTTTACATTGAAGATATACAGAAAATATCATACAACAGCCCTGACCGTGCACCGGGAACCGAGGTTACTTTTCTGCTGCACCTTTCCTGCTCGGTTCCAAAGCGTATCTCCTTCGGAAACGAATCAGCCTTTTTTTCAATGTATGATGCGGCAGCTGCCCTTACGGTAAAAGCCCACACCGATGAACTTAAATTCTTTTATCCTAATTACAAGGATTATTACTATTTACCACAGGAGGATACCGCCATACACAAGAGCGTAGCCTTCTATGTCGACAAGAACTTCCGGACGAGAGCCAAGGCTGCCAACTGTTACAGCAAAAAAACAGGCTGCTTTCTGCCGCAGTACGACGAGGTAATCAAGCCATATTTTAAAATTGATTACTATGATAAAATAACGTATTTTGAATTTACGGATGATTTTAAGAGCAATAATGAGTCCGTCAAAAAATACATATTACATATCATAAACAGCATTATCCGTCAATAATAATGGGACACGGAGTCAGTATCCGTGTCCCATTATTCCTATTCCGGCTTTTTATAAAAGAATGAACGCTCCGATATATATCCAAGCTCCCTGTAATTGACTATCTGCTCAGTACTTCCTACGAACAGTGTTCCGCCCGGCACAAGCGACTCATAGAACCTCCTATATATGCCATCCTTCGCTTCCTCTGTAAAGTAGATGACGACATTACGGCACACGATAAGATTAAGCCTTGTAGGATAAGGGTCCTTTAACAGATTGTGCTTTTTAAATTCAACACACTTCTTCACCTCATCCTTAATCTGGAACGAATTATCCCCTACCTTTGTGAAATATTTCGTCTTGAACTCATCTGGAAGGGCATTGAGGCTCTGCCCACGGTATAGTCCCATACGCGCCTTATCAAGCACCTGCTCATCAATATCCGTTGCTATAATCTTAATCCGGTTAAGCGGCATGAACTTAGAAAGCAGCATCGCAAGCGAGTACGGTTCATCGCCTGTAGAGCATGCCGCACTCCATATTCTTACTCCGCTTCCGTACTTCTTAACCAGCTCAGGAAATACGTCCGACTCAAGAATCTTCCATTGCTCCGGATTTCTGTAAAACTCGGACACATTGATAGTGAGATAATTGACAAACTCCTCAAAAAGAGCCTTATCCTTCTTAATTGCAGCTATGTATTCGTCATAACCGGGATATTTATTCTTGGCAATCAGTGTGTCGATACGTCTCTTCATCTGACGTTCCTTATATGAATTCAAATCAATACTTGTAAGGGCATACACATTTTTCTTAAAGCCCTCGTAATCATTTGCCATTCCAAACACTCCTTTATCGGTATAATATTACACAATAAACGCCACACTCCATGCAAATAATATCACAAGAAATGTGGCGTTCAAAGTCATAAATTACTGCTCGTCCTCAGCCTTATCCTCATCCTTAGCAGGTGCAAGTAAAGCCTTGATGCTTAAGCTGATCTTCTTGGACTCAAGATTAAAATCAACAACCTTAGCCTCAATCTCCTGACCAACCTTAAGTACGTCTGATGGCTTATCTACATGCTCTAAAGCAATCTGTGAAACATGGAGAAGTGCATCGATACCAGGCTCAAGCTCAACGAAAGCACCAAAATCTGTCATTCTGGCAACCTTTCCCTTAACCACATTACCAACTGCATACTTCTGCTCTGCTGTAGGCCATGGATTAGTATCCTCAAACTTGAGTGAAAGGGCAATCTTGTCACCCTGAATGTCCTTAATGAAAGCCTTGACATGATCACCAGGCTTGAATACCTTCTTAGGATTCTCAATTCTTCCCCATGACATCTCAGAGATGTGAAGAAGACCATCCACTCCGCCGATATCGATGAATACACCGAAATCAGTAACATTCTTAACTGTTCCTTCAACTGTCTGTCCAACAGAAATCTTAGAAAGAACTTCCTCCTGGCGCTTCTGCTTCTCAGCAACTAAAAGCTGCTTGCGGTCACCGATGATTCTTCTCTTAGCTGTGTTGAACTCAGTGATAACAAAAGAAATCTCCTGTCCGGCATACTTAGAAAGATCCTTCTCATAGGTATCGGATACAAGGCTTGATGGAATAAATACTCTTGTCTCCTCAACTACGACTGTAAGTCCTCCGTTAGTAACCTGTGAAACCTTAGCGGTAAGAACTTCCTTATTCTCGAAAGCCTCCTCAAGTCTCTTCTTTCCATTCTCAGCAGCAAGTCTCTTATATGTAAGCATAACATATCCATCGCCGTCATTAACCTTAAGAACCTTAGCCTGCATCTTATCGCCCTCGTGTACGAGAGTGGTTAAATCAACGTTAGATGTGTTTGTGTACTCATTTCTGGTGATTATACCATCAGCCTTATAGCCAATGTTAAGTATAATCTCATCTTCCTTAACGCCGATGACTGTTCCTTCTACGACCTCTCCTGTTCTGATTGTTTTTAAAGATTCTTCTAACATCTGTTCAAAACTTAAATCTGACATCTCGTTTGAACCTCCTCAATAATATTCTTTGGGGTTGATGCCCCGGCAGTAATCCCTATTCTTTGCATTCCCCTTATTGCGGTGTAGTCTAAGTCCTCGGCAGTCTGAATATAATAGGTATTACTACATTCCTCCTTGCAAATCTCAAACAATTTCTGGGTATTGGAACTGTTCTTTCCACCAATGACAATCATGGCATCTACCTGTGAAGCTATCTGTCTTGCCTCGGTCTGCCGAACTTCAGTGGCGTTGCAAATCGTATTTAAACATTTTATATCATAACCCTTTTTCTCGAAAATTTCAACTATTTCTTTAAATTTCTTTAAATTAAATGTAGTTTGTGATACAATGCTTATATTTTTTGCCAAAATATTCAAATTATTAGCCTCTTCTATGCTGCCAACCACATAGGTATCCTCACCTGACCATCCGCGTATTCCCCTGACCTCAGGATGTGCGGCATTTCCGACAATTATCACCGTACGTCCTGCCTTCGATTCTTCCTCAACTATTCTGTATATTTTGGACACAAAAGGACATGTCGCATCCTCTATCTGCATGCCGCACTCCCTAAGTCTGTCAAATTCTGCGCGGCTTGCCCCATGTGCGCGCACAACAATCGTTCCTTCAGAAAGCTGTGTCAGGTCAGTGTCCTCCTCAACAACCTTTACCCCATGCTTTTCTAAATCAGCCACTACCTGCTCATTATGAATTATTGGTCCATAGGTATATACATGCTCCTTATCCACATTAGCATATACCTTCTCAACAGCTCTCTTTACACCAAAACAAAAGCCCGCTGTCTTTGCAACTATTACTTCCATCTATACACTATATTCACTTTCCCGGCTATACCGATATTTCTATTATTACCACACATTTGTCATTGGCTGCTTACACTTCTTTTTGTATTATAACCAGCTATTTTCATACTTATACCCCTGCATACTGCAAGCATTGCTTGCAGTACTGCCACCAATAAGTAGTTTGAAAGTTTTTCTTTCAAACTTATTACATCGGAGCTTTATTGTATTCCCCGTACTGATTATTTTCTACTTTACCGCATTTCTGAAAATGTTCATTATCGCTTCCGTGACCTGCTCAATGTTCATATCCGAGGAGTCGAGAAGCACCGCATCCTCAGCCTGCTTAAGCGGAGAAATATCCCTGTGCATATCATTGTAATCTCTTTTTTCGATATCCGCTTTTATAACTTCAATATCCTGCTTCTCGCCCTTCTGTAAAAGCTCGTCATATCTTCTCTGCGCCCTCGCCTCAACACTCGCCGTAAGGTATACCTTGGCTGTTGCAGCAGGAAGTACACAGGTTCCAATATCCCTGCCGTCCATAATGACGTCCGTTCCCTCTGCAAGCTGTCTTTGAAGCTCCACAAGCTTGCTTCTCACGGCAGCATATACAGCCACGGCACTCGCCATTGCGCCGACCTCCTCCTGTCTTAAGCGCCCGGTGACATTCTCACCGTTCAAGATGACCTGCTGTGCGCCGTCCTCATAAGTAATCTTTACGTCAACATCGGCGCATGCCTTAGACACTGCCGCCTCATCCCTGCCGTCAATGCCATTGTCCACAAAATATATAGCCATCGCGCGGTACATAGCACCTGTGTCTACATATATAAAGCCAAGCTCCTTTGCAACTCTCTTTGCTATTGTGCTTTTTCCTGCTCCGGCAGGACCATCTATTGCTATGCTGTATGCCATTTTGTTTTCTCCTTCTATCCTTTTTATAATTTCTCTGGGTACATTCTAGCATATATGCCAACCCATGCCCTTATTTCAATAATTTTTATGTGATTTGAAATGTTTCGTGGGTATATAACTCTTATTTCTTTGTTTTATACCCTTATTATATACTTTACGGATGATTATAAGGGCATATTTTGATTTATCAGGCTTCTATACCCATATCCGGCATTTTTTTCTATGTGTTTTTGACACTTTCCGGGTATATTTTGATTTTTTTGTTTTCCTTGCCCAGCCTGCCCGGATTCAAGCTGCTCCATCACTGTTCTAAGAGTTTTTCTAATTTCATTTGCAAAACTGTCTCACACGCTCATTCCGGCAAGGTGCCCCGTTGACCACGCAATCTGCAGGTTGAAGCCCCCTGTCACCGCATCAAGGTCTAACACCTCACCGGCAAAATAAAGTCCGCTGACCTTCTTAGATTCCATCGTGGAAGGGTCTATATCCCTGACACTCACACCCCCCTGTGTGATTATCGCCTCATTGAACCCTCTGAGTCCTGTGAGCGTAAACTCAAGATTCTTTATCGTGCCTATGAGTCTCAGCCGCTCCTCACGGCTGATCTCGTGAACCTTCTTGTACTCGTCTATTCCGCTTCTTCTGATTACAACAGGAATAAGCGACTTAGGTAGCAGCTTATCAAGTGCGTTGTTGAAATTCTTATTCATGAATTCATCAAAATCCCTGAGTACACGCGCATCAAGCTGCTCTGTGTCAAGCCCCGGCTTTAAGTCTATCACCAGTCTCAGCGGATGGTCCTTGATTTTCTTAGCCACATAGCTGCTCGCGCTGAGCACGGTAGGTCCGCTCACACCGAAATGTGTGAATAAAAGCTCACCAAAATCCTCATAGAGCTTCTTTTTGCCGTCATATATCGTCACACCGGAATTTTTTAGTGCAAGACCCTGAAGCTCCTTCACATCCTCCTCAGCGACATTGAACGGCACAAGTGCCGGACTGAGCGCTGTCACATTGTGCCCTGTTCTCTGCGCAAATTCATAACCGTCACCTGTTGAACCGGTTGTAGGATAGGACACCCCTCCGGTCGCAACGATAACCGCATCCGCAGGATATACCTTGCCGGAAGCGCACCTGACTCCGGTTACAGTGGTGGCAATGGCTCCGGCGGCAGCTCCACATTTTCCGCCATCAGCAGCATCCGCGGTGCCATCTGTTTTATCAAAGCTTCCTGTAATTATTTCTGTCACCGTGGTATCATATTCAAGCTTCACACCAAGCTTCTTCATTATTCTCACAAGAGCAGCTATGACATCCCCGGCCCTGTCACTTACCGGGAACACTCTGTTGCCCCTCTCAACCTTCGTTGCAAGCCCTGCAGTGTTGAGCATAGCCACCACATCATCATTAGTGAAGCCATAGAATGCACTGTACAAAAACTTCTTGTTGGTGACAACATTGTTAAAAAGCTCCTCGACATCACAGGCATTGGTGATATTGCAGCGGCCCTTTCCTGTTATGTAGATTTTCTTTCCCGCCTTTTCATTTTTCTCAAGAACCGTCACCTGATGACCGTTTCCTGCCGCTGCTATCGCCGCCATCATTCCGGCCGCCCCGGCTCCGATTACTATGACATTACTCATATATCCTTACTATCCTTTTCCATATATTTATCTGCCGATTATACCGCACAATCAAAAAACACCACAACCTGCATATTACCCATATCATTGCCATTTTTCCTGTGCAACAAGCCTTTTCTTAATCTGTACATTTATTGATATTTCCCCAATCCGCCAAAGCCCTTCTAAATCCTCAAATATAAATCTATACCCAGGCTATTCCTCTATTTTCCTCAGTGACTCAAATAAATCCTCATCAAGCTGATTGATTTCATCATTATTGTACACCTGATAGTCGCTCCACACCCTGTTAAGCTCCTCAAGCTTCTGCACCACACGCTCCTTGTTCTTCATGCACAGAGCCACTATCAGGGCATTTATAACGCTCATCGGTGCGACAAGTGAATCCACGATAGATGTCATATCGCTTCTTGCCAGCAGATTGCACGAGGAATAGAGGCTCATAGGTGAATTTCTGCTGTCGGTGATGGCGATTACCTCTGCGCTCTTGTTATTAGCGTACTCCATGCATTTGAGCGTCCTCATGGAATACCGCGGAAAGCTTATGCCGACAACAACATCCTTTTCATTTATCGGCAGCATCTGTTCAAACATCTCCGAAGCGCTGTTGGTGGTCACCATGCGGACATTGTCATTTATCATTCTTAAGTAAAAGCCAAGAAATTCCGCAAGCGGAGCACAGCTTCTCACACCGACAATGTATATATGCCCGGCCGAATTGAGCATGTCGACCGCCAGGTCAAACGCATCCGGCTCAATAGTCTCCATGGTAAGTCTTATCTTCTCTATATCCGCGTTGAGCACATACGAAAGAACCTTGGACTGCTCTATATCCCCTGCCGCCGCCTCAATTTTCTCGACGGAGCCCAGCCGCTTTTTGAGAAAAACAGCCATAGCCTCCTGAAACTGCGGATATCCCTCATAGCCTAACATCATGGCGAATCTCACAGCGGTGGATTCGCTCACACCAGCCTTCTGTCCAAGCTTCGCCGCCGTAAGGAAAGCCGCTGTATCATAATTTCCGAGAATATATTCAGCAAGCTTCTTCTGTCCCTTGCTGAACGAGGGCAGCATGGCATTTATCTTTTCCTTGACTGTCTGTCCGTTGTTAGAAATCGTGCTCTTGTCCATATAGATAAAACCTCAGATTCTAAAATTATGCTGCATACTTTCCTTCTGCTCCAGCAGGCATTTCATACCATCTCAAAAATACCTGCCGGAAACACATTTCATATATTATAAATCAAAATAATATTTATATCAAGTCATCAACACTCAATAAACGTCATGATCGCCGACAGCACCGCTATAACCGCATAGCCCGCTGCAATCTCGAGCAGCACAAGCATATACACCGGATTTCCCGACACAGCCGCTGCAATACCGTACTGTACAAGCGCAACCGCCGTAAAACACAGCGAATTTCTAAGTGTACACAGCATTCGTGCCGTCCACAGCAGCAAGGGATTCAGTCCGAAGAACCGCCCCGCATGCATGAATACCATCCTCTGCCTGTTTCCCGAGCTTGCGTCCACCTGCATAGCGCTTCCTAAATACTGAAACAGAACTCCCGTAATCACCATCCCCGTGATGACACCTGCTGCCATTCTCCATTCATCCTCAGCCACAAATACAATCCAGCCAAGCATAAACTGCATGAAGCACAGTATATACGCGGCAAATCTGAATGAATTTTTCAGATACACACCACGGCAGAAGCGTAACATACCCTTTAATTCCGGTGCCGCTCCTCTATGCAATCCTTTATTTCTGCCAGCACTCCGACCATTATCCCTGCTATCATTCCCACTATCAGCTCTGTCATCATCTCCACCGCCACCATTTACGGCTATACCCTTTCCCTCTGAATTATCCTCTTTTCCATTGTGTGGTTCCACATTCCGTGGCTGTGAACCCCATGTTTCAATATCCTGTATCTGCGTATCCGAAGCTGTATTTTCCTTCATCGTGAGCGTTCCGTTATCCATGATCCCGATAAAATCCGCAATGCGCTCAAGCTCATCGGTGAGGTGTGTCGAAAAAACAACACTTATCATCTGCTTCTCAACTGCCTCCTGAAGCATATACAGAAATTCCCTGCGAAATGTCACGTCAAGTCCGCTGGTAGGTTCATCCAAAAGCAGCAGCCCCGGGTGGTGCCCCATCGCAAATGCGAACTGAAAACGGACCTTCTCGCCCTTCGACAAAAGTCCATACACCTTATGGTCTTCAAGCCCCACCCTTTTTAATCTCTCATAAAATTCTTTTTCATCGTAATTCTTGTACAGATTCTTAAAAACTTCCATATTTTCTTTGAGGGTTGCCTCCGCAAAAAATGGCGCATCCTCCATTATAAAGCCTGCCTGACCCTCGTACTCCACGCTTCCGCTCTTTATCAAAGACGGGTTTAATATGCTCTTTAAAAGCGTAGTCTTTCCCGAACCCATTCTCCCCACAAGCCCCATTATGTAGCCTCTTGGCAACGTAAAACTTATATCCCGCAGTTCAAACTTCCCCTGCTGCCTGCACAACCCTCTGACCATCAATGCACTCTCTTCCATAAACTTCTCCCTCCCGCTATTTTAGGTGTATTTTCACACTAATCCTCATTTCCGAGCGATTTATCGCGAAGAGACGATGAGAAATTCGCGCAGGCGATTTATCATCCGTCATCAAAAGCAATTTATTTTCGCTCAGAAACAAATTGCAGGTGTGAAAAATTTGCTATCAAGTTAATTTATCGCACTATGCCCAGAGCAGCTCTATCATCGTCTGCACTTCATCGAGCGACAGCCCCGCAGCCTTCCCTTCCTTTATAAGCTGCGCCGCCGTATCCTCTATCAGCTTCAGCCGTTTTTCCCTGAGTATCTCCACCTTGCTCGGTGACACGAAAAAGCCCTTCTGCGGCACCGAATAAATCAGGCCTTCGTTTTCAAGCTCCTCGTAAGCCCTCTTAGTTGTTATCACGCTTATCTGCAGCTCCTTGGCGAGCTGCCTTATCGACGGCAGCATCTCGTCAGGGGCAAGTACGTGGTTTAATATCCCTTCCTTTATCTGCTTTGTAATCTGTTCATATATAGGCGCACTGCTCTTATCCGAAATAATTATCTGCATCCATCCACAACCTTTCCGTCAAAACATCTCATCTGCCATATTCGTTTTCTTATTTTTTGTCCCATTCAGCCCCGCCACATCGACAAATTTGTATTCGGCGAAAAACGCATGAACCATATAATACATCTTCACAAATGCCTGAACCAAAAATCCTGCAACGCCGAGCCCAAGCATCAGTGCCTCATGCCCTTCCACCTCATTGTCAGACAACGCAATCGCTGTGAAAAATATCACCCATGCAAGTATACTAAAAAAGATTCCGAATCCTTTTTCCTGAATTGAAGCCTTTTTGCACCAGCCGCAGAAAAAGACTGCACTTCCTGCCTCAAACAGCATGAGTGCTATCGTAAATACATTGTTGATTACACATTTTGCAAAAGGATACTCATTTCTGAAAATCAGAACCCTCAGCAATCCAAAGCTCAGGATAAGCACTATAAATACAGCTTCCATGGCAAACTGCCTGTATATCATCAGCCTTTTTCTTTCCGCCGCACTTACCGGCATTATAAACAATATCCTCCCGCATGTCGGAAGCAGCATCATCATCGCCATCTCAATCAGCCATGCCAGACACAGCACGAGCGTTCCGTCAGGTGCCATAATCGAACCTGCCACAAGACACAGCATCAAAATCCCCCTGACTCCCCTACAGCTATGCCTGATATCGCACCACAGAGTATTTATCGCAAGTTTAAATATTTCTTTTTTCATACTAATCCTCATTTCCGAGCGACTTATCGCGAGGAGACGATGAGAAATCCGTGCAGGCGATTTCTCATCTGTCATCAAAAGCAATTTGTTTTCGCCCAGAAACAAATTGCATGTGTGAAAAATTTGCTTTCAAGTTAATTTTTCACACTAATCCTCCACTCCTATAACAGATACTCCACAATATCGCCCAGTCCTGCCGGCTCATCGACCGATGCAAGCTTTAAGTAATCCTCCGAGGCATCGATAAGCCCCATGCTGAAGTTCTCCTCGTCCCTTCGTCCGACCATCACCTTACTCATGTAATCGAGCTGTCTCCTGTTCCCCTTAACAACATGATATCTCTCGGTGAGTTCCTCCTTCGTCCCGAAGTATGCCTGCTGTCCTTTTTTTATCGCCAGCACATAGTCAGCCCTCTTGTCAAGCTCCTCCATCATATGGCTCGCCCAGAAAATAATATGCCCCTCATCCTGATATTCCCCGATAAGCTCATACAGCTCCTCCCGCGCATAGCTGTCAAGATGTGCCGACGGCTCATCAAGGAATAGCACCTCCGACTTATAGGAAAATGCAAATGCCATCTGGACAACCATGATATTTCCGCGCGACAGCTTTGAAAGCTGTCTGTTCAGCGGAATATTATACCTTTTTAAGACATCATAATACTTTTTCCTGTCAAAATTTTCATAAAATTCCCCGAAACATTTCTCAAGCTCCCGCGGAGTGTAATCCTTCGGGAAGGGACATCGTTCAAGAATATATGCGAATTTTCCGGATATTCTGTTCACCGCACTGCTGCCGTCTGTGCAGCCATCAGCTTCATGTCCGGTTTCACCCGTTTTCCATTCACATTCACCCGAAAAGCTCTCTGTACCTAGCAGGCAGTTAAAAAACGTGCTCTTTCCGCATCCGTTCTTCCCGATAACCGCCACAACATAGCCTGCGTCCATATCCAAATCTATAGGTCCAAGCTTGAAATTGTAAAATTCCTTTTTCATATTCTCAATATGTAAGCCGTTCATATCCACCCTCCTTTAACTATTTACCGCATGTAACTACCACATGTAACTGTGCATATCTGTATATATACATTATATACAGATATGCACAGTTGTCAATATAGAATATAAAAAAAGACTGTCACACTAAATAATTAATTGATATGTCCCCTCCTTACTGGTTTGTACAGTAAGGAGGGGACATATCAAATGTGCAGTCTTTTCTACTATAAATTATACTCCCTCTCAGCCTCTTTTACCTTATTCCTATAAGTTCAAGCTTCCCATCAATGAACTTATAATATGAATACACTTCTACGCAAGGACCGGACAATGCTTCAAAATTAATATCCATTCCTATCCTTATAACGCAGCCTTCCTCGCTTTCTCTCATATCATTATAGAAATCACATTCATATGTACATCCCGCCATAAGATTAATATATGGATTTTCCAGTAGCTGTCCTTCATCATTCCACCAGCCTTTATCACCCATCAGATTGTAAAATTCAAGCTCATCAGCTCCAAGACATTCTCTTACGTCCTTTACAGCCGGTTGAGTCATGCCTTCTACCTGATAAGTAAACAGAAAATCATTATATACATTATATTGCAGTAAATCTGCACTTTTATAGAAATCACACCTTACCTCACCATCAACAATATCTATAAAGCAGAATCCAAGCGAACCTCTCGCACCATTCTCAGCCTTTATAACAAGCTCATCCTGACCGTCACCATCTAAATCCGACACGATGAAAAACTTGCGGCTTTCCTGAACCTGAGCCCACTCCTTGACACCGTCAAGTGTATAACTGTTATCTCCCCATTCAAGCACACACTCCTGAGTGTTGTCTGCCGCTGCATCATAAATCAACGCAATGTCATCAGCAGAATATACAATAATATCGTCACCTGTTTTACATTCAGCCTGTACTTCCCTTACATTCCCATAAACTCCGGCATTTTCAATTTTCAAAAGTTTTTGTGCATACTCATCATAACTCTGGCGCATATCACTCATAACCTGAACATCGTATCCACCATCAGCGATTTCCCATGGTTCCTGTCCGTTCGCAGTCTCCTCACCCTGACTGTCACTGACATCTTTTTTTGTATCAGATGTTGATTCGTTATCTATAGCAGCACTATCTTTTGTCGATACAGTTTCTTCCGTCTCCAATGTGCCAGTTGATATAACCTCTGTCGTTTCTCCACCTATGTTTTTACCCGCATCGTCCTTAGCACAGCCGGCAGCCATAACCGCTATAGCCCCTACCGTAAAAATCAGCACACCTTTTCTCATATGTACCTCTCCTCTCATTAAATAACATAAGCTTAGCTAATTGCGAAACTCAACTATCCTAAATGAACAGCTACGCAATACACAGAGTTTCGCAATCAACCAAATAACATAAGCTAGTAATATATTAACACTTCACTCAAAATTAATGGTTACAAAAGTATTACTTTTTGTTACAGAATTATTACTTTTTATTACGAACATGTTAAATATATTACGGTTTTAGGCAACAATATGTGCCAACAGCATGTCATGTGCCGTAATTCTTTTTATACCCCCTCAAAGAACTGTTATTCCAAGAAATTCATAGTCCGTAAGCCTGTATGTGTATATGCTTCGTGCTCCATCAAATATATACAGATAATCACCGATGTAATTTGCTCTTGGGTAATCATAGGAATACAAGTCAAGAACGCACTCGATATGCTGTACAAAGCCCTCATTTTCATCGTAGGAATACAGTCTGTATATCTGTGCAAGCCTGCCATACACATTAGCACCGGCTCCATCTTTTTCGATTACATTCTCTTCGACTGCAAAGCCTATCAGATTTCGTTTTGGATTCACCAGCATCGCCCTGTGTTCATACATCGCACCTGAATAGAATGCCTCGAGCTGCTCTCTGTCAACTTCCACAATGTCAGCAGGATTGCTTATGTCAAACATGCTCATCTTAACATTCTGAAGCTTTCCATCGGTCTCGTCTGCCTCGTAGCCAAGACCAAAGAGCAGACCATCTCCATATGGGTGAAGATACTCTGAAAAACCCGGCAGCTTCACCTCATTGACTATCACCGGATTCTCCGGATTGGAAACATCGACTGCGAACAGCGGATCTGTGTTCCTAAAGGTCACAAAATATACCATATTTCCAAGAAAACGCGATGACTTTATGCTCTCACCCTTTGCCAGCTCATCAATATGACCGACCATATTGAGCTCCTCATCAAAAATGTACAGGCCGCAGCTTTGCTCCTGGCTCTCGTAATCCCTGGTGGTTGTCACAAGGCGGAGATAGCCATTGTATTCGCTGAATGAAAACTGATTGTCGGCACTGCCATACACTTCTGTACTGGCAGCAAATTCAATATTCCCCTTATCTATCGTAAGTTTTACAAGCTTGCTCTTAGTCTTATCGTCATCTAAGGTCTGCGATTCATCGTTTTTCACGTCTTTAGCTTTTATAATCTCTTTATTATTCAATTCCTGAGCTGTTCCATCACCATTCTGTATTTCTTCCGGCACTACATAATCCTGAAACAATCTATATTCATATATCTGCTCAAGAAAATATATCGCATTCCGGCTCACATACATATTATCAGGATTCAGCACAACCGCCTCTGTGTCCTTATATGTCGTAGGGTTGTCAAGTTCTACCGAACCTATAACTGTGTAGCTTCTGTCATTTATATATACCGGACAATAGATATTATCCTCACCTACAAGCATATTGTTGTACATTGGAATATATTTTTCATATTCATCCCTGGTACAGCTGGTTGATGGTGTATAACAGGACACCATATATAATACTCCGTCCGTGATTCTCGATGATATATTGTAACCGCTCTGTGTCAGAGTATTGACATATTTCGGAGCTGTCCTGTCCGATATATCATATATCACTGCAAAAGTAAAACCACTTTTTTCCCAGTACTCAACGCCATTATATGCATATCCCGTCAGTATCAGCTTATCCTGCTCAACATACATTGTCCCATAGTCTATATGTGTCGAGTCATTTATCATGCCAAGTGATATTTCACTGCATTTGCCAAGCTCCCCGTCATCCGCTGAATATATTACAAGAGAACGTGTTCCCATATAGACGTCGTCTGGTTTTTTCAATATATACAGATATTTACCATCTGTGCTAAAAATATTGCCCTCGGATACTCCTTCCTCCTGGTCATTATTCCCGGAAAAATTATCTCCTGTTTCTTCTTCTTTCGTACCTTCATCATCCGATGCGTCAGGATCCTTCGTGCTGGCATACCACCTGCCATTCTCTGCCGTAGTTTCATTATAAATGCCATCAGCCTGTGTGGATGACTCACCGTCCGCAGCCTGCACATCATCTGTTATATAATATCCTCCATCAGTTGTAATATTATATACATTTCCACGTACAAGTTTATCATATAACTCGTCATACTTTGTTTTATTCATATCTGTATCCCCTGCCGCCTGTGTTGTCCCGCATACAAATGTCTCCTCCATTGTCTCCGGCATATCGGTTCCCGGCACCGGATTTCCGGTTTGATCTGCTGTATATTTATTTTCACGCAGCCGCCCCATCATCGATGCACCTGCCAGGACAACAATAAGTGCCGCCGCTGCCAAAGCACAGCTTCTGAGATATTTTATCATTTGTCTCTTTTCTCTATTTTTTTTATCCGACTCATTTACAGTTTTTTCATTTATGCCTTTAATATTTACAATGTTTTCATTTGTACCTTCACCCCTTCCATCTATATCGCTTTCACCTGCAAGCCCATTTACTTTTTCTTCGCTTTTTTCAAGAAGCTTGGATATATTCTCAGGAAGCAATGACTCAGGTATTTCTATATTGTCATCATTTATCTTATCCCTCAAAAATTTATCATCCATATATGTTCCCTCCATCCTGATAAACAGTTTAAATTCTTAGAGTTTTCATTTAATACCTCTGCATACTGCAAGCAATGCTTGCAGCACTGCCATCAATAAGTAGTTTGAGAATTTAATTGTAAAGCGGACATTCACAATCCGCTTTCGCTGCTTGCTAATGAACGCAGTCGCATCCCCCTTACCCCCCGCTTATTGCTCTACACACTTGAAGCGGGGGGATTGCTTATTCTGCATTCAAACATTCATTATACGCTCAGCATCTTCCGCATCTTTTCAAGCGCCCTGCTTTTTATGGTTCTCACGGTGTTATGATTCATGTCCATGATTTTTGAAACCTCTTCACCTTCATAGCCCGCTATAACCGACAGTGTAAGTATCTGCCGTTCCCTTTCATCCAGCTTTGCAAAGGCATTCCGCAAATCAACTTTACCTGCAATGTCCTCCGCCTCCTTGAACACCTTTGCATCCACAGTCTCGTCGAGTTCGTCATCTCTATTGACATATCCCCTTATTTTTTTCTTGCATTTAATTGATAAAATTTTAAAAATCCAGCTCCGAAACGCTGCCTTATCCCTCAGCTTACCAAACTCTGCATAAGCATCCACAACTGCTTCGCTGACTGCATCCTCCGCATCCTCCTTGTTGCACAATATGTACAGTGCATATCTATATAAATCCTTGTATATACCGGTATACAATTCAATAAATTCATCCTTCATGTACCATCCCCCTGACCGGCGCGCCCGATTAATCTATAGCTGTCCTGGCAGCTCTCCATCTATCTGTAACTTTAAAGTCATATATAAGTGTATATATAACACATATTTGTTTCAAATAATTTTAATTTTTTTATTATTTGTTTTACTTCTCCGCTTTCTCTTTATTCTTCTTTTCCGTTTTATCCATTCTTATATTTGCAAAATACTGATGCTGGGGTCAAAATAATTACACTGATTTTATTGTAAATTGCTATACTTTTTGTTTACCATTGGAAATTAAAAAAGGCTTGACCTCCATAGATTTTCATCTATGGAAATCAAGCCTCTTTACTTCTGTGAATTCCTACTCTTTATGGTATGACTATGTAAGCCTTACTTAGCATAATCAATTACACGCGACTCGCGGATTAAGCTAACCTTAATCTGACCAGGATACTCTAATTCAGCTTCAATCTTCTTAGAAATATCCCTTGCAAGAAGTACCATCTCAGCATCATCAACTGCCTCAGGAACTACCATAATTCTGACTTCTCTGCCTGCCTGAATAGCAAAAGACTTCTCAACACCATCAAAGGAGTTGGTAATATCTTCTAACTGTTTAAGTCTGTTGGTATATGTCTCAAGTGTCTCTCTACGTGCACCAGGTCTTGCAGCGGAAATGGCATCTGCGGCCTGTACAATGCAAGCGATGAGTGACTGTGGTTCAACATCCCCATGATGTGCCTCTACTGCATTGATAACAATATCGGACTCCTTATACTTTTTACAAAGATCCACACCGATCTGGATATGCGAGCCTTCCATCTCGTGGTCAAGCGCCTTACCAATATCATGCAGAAGACCTGCACGCTTGGCTGTTCTGATATCAACGCCAATCTCACCGGCAAGCAAACCGGAAAGATGAGCAACTTCAATTGAATGCTTAAGAGCATTCTGACCATAGCTTGTTCTGAACTTCATCTTACCGAGAAGCCTTACAAGCTCCGGATGAATACCATGTACACCTACTTCAAGTGTAGCAGCTTCACCCTCTTCTCTCATCATGGTCTCAACTTCCTTCTGAGCCTTCTCAACCATCTCTTCAATTCTTGCAGGATGGATACGGCCATCAACAATAAGCTTCTCAAGGGCTATTCTTGCGACCTCACGGCGTACCGGGTCAAATCCGGACAAAATAACTGCCTCAGGTGTATCATCAATAATCAAATCAACACCTGTCATCGTCTCAAGAGTTCTGATATTTCTTCCCTCTCTACCGATAATTCTGCCCTTCATCTCGTCATTAGGAAGCTGAACAACTGAAATCGTCGCCTCAGATACGTGATCAGCAGCACATTTCTGTATTGCTGTAACAACATATTCCTTCGCTTTCTTGTTCGCTTCTTCCTTGGCTCTGGTTTCCATTTCCTTTACCATAACCGCGGTTTCATGCTTCACTTCGTCTTCAACAGTCTTCAAAAGATATTCTTTTGCCTGTTCGGAGGTTAAACCAGAAATTCTTTCCAGTTCCTGTACTCTCTTAGAGCTGAGCTCTTCTACTTCCTGTCTCTTACGATTAAGTTCCTCTTCCTTACGTCCGAGATTCGCATCACGGCGCTCAGCAGCTTCAAGCTTCTTATCCAAGGTCTCTTCCTTTGCAAGAACACGACGCTCATACTTCTGGACTTCTGCACGTCTCTCCTTAGTCTCCTTATCAAGTTCATTCTTAGTCCTTATGGACTCCTCCTTCACTTCCAAAAGAGCTTCTTTCTTCTTGGTCTCTGCTGTCTTGAGGGCTTCATCTATTATTTCTCTTGCTTTGTCTTCCGCACTGCCAATCTTCTTCTCGATAACATTACGTCTATATGCATTAGCGACAAACCAAGTAATAGGTGCAACTATAATACTTGTAATTACTATAGCTAAAATCGTCTGTAACACAGGAGCACCTCCTTATTTAGTTTTCATTGTACAAAATACAACATTTAAATTGTATACTTTTTTAGCATTTGTGTCAAGTGTAGATTAAATAATATACAAAATCACAATAAATTCCACAACTTCAGCCTTCACAGTGAAGCACTCTGCCTATAACCTCCGCCGAAAAACCCTTTCTCATCAGATATGCATAGAGCCTGCCCTTCCGGTTATAATCAAGCTCCGCAATGTTATCCCTCGTGACTGATTTTTTACGCAGTGCACTCCATACCGCCTCTATATCATCACCGGAGCCGGGGCGTAACTCATCCAGCACATCGCATATAACGCTCTTATCAATCCCTCTGCGGTACAATCTCTGCTCTATATCCCTCCTGCTTCTGCCCTTACAGGAATTCTCCACAAAATACTGTGCATAGCGATAATCGTCTATATACCCGAAGCTCTTCGCATAATCAATGCCTATATCAGCATATCTCGGAGCGTAGCCGCCATCTGTCAGCTTATCACGTAGCTGTTTTTCCGTCTTGAGTGATGCCTTAAGAATATATAGTGTCCTCGCCTTCACCCTCTTCGGTATAATCTCCTCATCAAGCTCACGGTAGGCATCCTCCCCCAGCTCTTCACCGACCTCAAGATTATATCTGTAAATCTCAGAATTATAAAGTGCGAAGGCATATTCACCGTCAAGATATACCTTCTTGCGCTTCTTATCCATATCAGTTATATCTGTTACAATCATTCTACTGCTCTGCCGCATTCTCTTCTACAGCGCCATCAGCCTTCGCCGGTGCTGCACTCTCCGGTACAACCACATCGCCTGTAAGTCCGTAATGCTCACGCACCTTCTTCTCAATCTCAGCCATAACAGCAGGGTTATCTCTGAGATACTGCTTCGCATTCTCGCGCCCCTGGCCAATCTTGGCATTATTGTATGCAAACCATGCACCACTCTTGTCTACAATGCTCACATTAACCGCAAGATCAAGAATATCTCCTTCCCTCGAAATACCCTGGCCAAACATAATATCGAACTCAGCCTCCTTAAACGGAGGTGCTATCTTATTCTTAACAACCTTAATACGTGTACGGTTACCGACAACCTCACCACCTGCCTTAAGCGTCTCTGTCTTTCTTACATCAAGACGGATGGATGAATAGAACTTGAGTGCACGTCCACCGGTGGTTGTCTCAGGATTACCGAACATGACACCGACCTTCTCACGAAGCTGGTTAATGAAAATAACAACGCAGTTCGTCTTGCTGATAACCGCTGTGAGCTTACGAAGTGCCTGTGACATAAGTCTTGCCTGAAGTCCGACATGTGAATCACCCATATCGCCATCAATCTCAGCCTTAGGTACGAGCGCTGCGACCGAGTCAACGATAATAATATCAACAGCTCCCGAACGAACCATAGTCTCTGTTATCTCAAGTGCCTGCTCTCCGTTATCCGGCTGTGATATATATAAATTATCAATATCAACGCCTATATTCTTGGCATACGCAGGGTCAAGCGCATGCTCTGCATCAATGAAGCCTGCGATTCCTCCGCGCTTCTGAACCTCAGCAACCATGTGAAGTGCAACCGTTGTCTTACCACTTGACTCCGGTCCATATATCTCAATAATTCTTCCCTTCGGCACGCCGCCCATACCAAGAGCTACATCAAGACTGATTGAACCGGTAGGTATCGTCTCTACATTGAGTGAAGCTGATGGGTCTCCAAGCTTCATAATAGCTCCCTTTCCATAGGAACGCTCTATATTAGAAATAGCGGCCTCCAGTGCCTTAATCTTATCTTCTTTAGCCATAATAAAATCTCCTTCTCAATTCACGCTCAAAAGCAAACTAATGTTCGTATGAGCATAATATAATACATTCATATTCAAATGTCAATATAAAATCGAACAAATTTTCGTATATGTGGGATATACTGTTACAGATAACCGGCTGTGTGGGAATTATAAAACATCTGACGTAACCAGACCTGAATAAAAGACGTGGATTTCTTACCAGAACATAATAACATACCGGATTTAAAAAAACAAGAACAAGAAAAGCAAAAAAAAATATCGAAGAACTAATTCTTCGATACTTTTCGGGTTGGGCTATTCATATAATAGCTAGCAGCTCGACGGGGAATCGAACCCCGGTTTCCGCCGTGAGAGGGCGGCGTCTTAACCGCTTGACCATCGAGCCGTACCGAACACTTCTACAATATACACTAGCTTTGACAAAAAAGCAAGCTTTTTTTTGCATTTTATTTAAGTTGTTCAATTTGTGTATATTTTATATTGTTTTCAGACAATTTAACTTTGGGACAAGGGGTCAGACCCCTGTCCCAGCCCATGGGACAGGGGTCTGACCCCTTGTCCCAAATCTGTCAGCCGGTGAGAAGCCCATCGAACAGCGACAACTGGTTGCTCTCAGGTAAGTCTCCCAGTATTCCAAGGTCACCAAGCAGTGCAACAACTGTCTTTGACGCCTTAGTTCTCGTCTGGAAATCGTCTCTTGAAAGGAACGGTCCCTGCTCTGCCGCATTCATGATAAGCTCCGCAGCGACATCTCCAAGGCCATCTATGGAGTTGAACGGCGGCAGAAGCTTTCCGTCAACTATCTGGAAGTTGCGCGAATGTGACTTATATAAATCAATCGGAAGAAACTCAAGCCCGCGCGCATACATTTCCTGTACAAGACGCATATCCTTGAGCGTATCCTCCTCCTTCTTTGAAAGGCTGTCACTTCTCTTCTTATAGTCAGCGATATAGTAATCTAATTTTTCCTTGCCCATACACATGAGCTCATAGGAAAAGGCTGTCGCACGTATACTGAAATATGCCGCATAGTATGCAAGCGGATAGAATACCTTACAGTAGGCGATTCTCCACGCCATCATAACATAAGCCGCCGCATGTGCCTTTGGGAACATGTACTTAATCTTAAGGCAGGAGTCAATATACCACTGCGGAACTCCATGCTCAAGCATCTGCTCCGGCCAGCCCGGTTTAAGTCCTTTTCCCTTACGCACACTCTCCATTATGGTGAAGGAAAGCTCCTTATCCATGCCCTTTCCAATCAGATATATCATGATATCATCTCTACAACAGATTGCCGTTGAAATCGTGGCAACGCCGCTCATGATGAGTGTCTGCGCGTTTCCGAGCCACACGTCCGTACCATGTGAAAGTCCTGATATACGCACAAGGTCCGCAAAGCAGGTAGGCTTCGCGTCAATAACCATCTGCATGGCAAAATCGGTTCCGAACTCAGGTATTCCAAGTGCCCCAAGCTTCGTTCCGCCTATATCCTCAGGTGAAATGCCAAGTGCCGATGTATCCTTAAAAAGGCTCATAACCTCCGGCGAATCAAGCGGTATCGTCTTTGGGTCGATACCTGTAAGATCCTGAAGCATACGAATCATGGTAGGATCATCATGCCCGAGAATATCAAGCTTTAAAAGGTTGTGGTCGATGCTGTGGTAATCAAAATGTGTTGTGACTATACTTGTTGTCATATCATTTGCAGGATGCTGGATTGGTGTAAAGGTATGGATTTCCTCCCCGATCGGAAGAACTATGATTCCTCCCGGGTGCTGTCCTGTAGAACGTCTGATACCTGTACAGCCCTCCGATATTCTCACTATCTCACTGTCGCGCTTGGTCATTCCGCGCTCCTCAAAGTATTTGCGGACATAGCCGTATGCCGTCTTGTCGGCTACAGTGCCGACAGTCCCCGCCTTAAAGGTTTGTCCCTTTCCGAAAATAACCTCAGTGTACGAATGTGCCTTAGACTGATACTCTCCTGAGAAATTAAGGTCGATATCCGGCTCCTTATTTCCCTTGAAGCCAAGGAAGGTTTCAAACGGAATATCAAACCCCTGCTTGGTGAGCGGCTTTCCGCATTTAGGGCATATTCTGTCCGGCATATCACAGCCCGCACCTCCGGAGAATTTTTTTACATCCTCAGAGTCAAAATCATAGTAATGACAGTCCCCATTCATGCACAGATAATGTGGCGGAAGCGGATTAACCTCCGTTATTCCAGCCATTGTCGCCGCAAAGGACGAACCTACAGAGCCTCTGGAGCCTACAAGGTATCCGTCCTCGTTCGACTTCCACACAAGCTTCTGTGCAATGATGTACATAACGGAATATCCGTTGCTGATAATGGAATTAAGCTCCCTGTCAAGACGCTCCTTAACTATCTCCGGGAGCTCCTCGCCATACATCTCATGCGCCGTGGTATAACAGATTTTCCTCAGCGTTTCATCCGAATTTTCAATTACAGGCGGACATTTATCAGGACGCACAGGCGATATTTTTTCACACATATCCGCAATCATATTGGTATTCCGTATTACCACCTCATACGCCTTGTCGCTTCCCAGATACTGGAACTCGGACAGCATTTCCTCCGTTGTCCTTAAATACAGCGGAGCCTGCTTGTCAGCATCGTCAAAGCCCTGTCCCGCCATTATTATCCTTCTGTACACCTCATCCTCAGGATTTAAAAAATGAACATCGCAGGTAGCGACAACCGGCTTTCCGAACTGCTCTCCAAGCGCAACAATCCTCTTATTTATATCAATTAAATCCTGTTCAGAGGACACCCATATATCCTCCGAATCTATCATAAACCTGTTGTTTCCAAGCGGCTGTATCTCAAGATAATCGTAAAATTCCACAAGCCTTGCTATATCCTGCTCCGATTTGTTGTCAAGTATCGCCCTGTACAGCTCACCCGCCTCACACGCTGAGCCAAGTATAAGCCCCTCCCTGTGCTTTATAAGCTCACTCTTAGGTATTCGAGGTCTCCTGTTAAAATACTTAAGATGTGCCATTGACGTAAGCCTGTACAGATTCGTTCTGCCGACATCATTCTTTGCAAGAATTATAGCATGGTATGAAGGGAGCTTCTTTACGATATTCTCTCTCTCATCGGCAAGGTTTTCCACCTGGTTAAGATTAACTATGCCCCGCTCCTCCATCATGGTCATAAACCTGAGGAATATTCCGGCACAGCACTCTGCGTCATCAACGGCGCGGTGGTGATTTTCAAGCGACACGCCCACAGCCTTGGCAACCGTGTCAAGCTTGTACCTGTTAAGCTGCGGCAGGAGCGCTCTTGCAAGAGCCACCGTATCGACGACCGTGTACTTCTTGTCCACACCCATAATCTGTTTCGCTTTCGTCTTTATAAATCCGGAGTCAAAATCAGCATTGTGTGCGACAAGCACTGCCCCCTCGCAAAAATCTATGAATCTAGGCAGTACTGTCTCTATAGTCTCCGCGTCAATAACCATGGAATCATTTATCCCGGTGAGCTTCTCAATTCTGAATGGTATAGGTATCTCAGGGTTGACAAAACACGAAAAGCTGTCGACACGTCTCCTGTTCTGGTACTTCACGGCACCGATTTCTATAATTCTGTCATACTCAGAGGAAAATCCGGTTGTCTCAAGGTCGAACACGACGTATGTATCATCGAAGGTCTGTCCGGCAGGCTGTTCAATAAGTGCCTTTAGGTCATCCACAAGATATGCCTCAACACCGTATATAACCTTGAAATCTTCCAGCTTTTCCACCGTATGATTAGCGTCCGGGAACGCCTGGCACACTCCGTGATCGGTGACTGCAATGGCAGGCATCCCCCACTTGGCTGCCTGTTTTATTATGTCGGACACCTCGGATACACCATCCATATCGCTCATCTTGGTATGACAGTGAAGCTCCACTCTTTTCACATCGGAATTGTCCATTCTCTTGACTGTGAAATCAGGGATTTTCTTGATTCCCCTCACTGAGCTTACTCCTATTTCCTTGCTCCAGCTATCCATGGCAATGACACCCTTAATCTTGACAAAAGCGCCATCCTTTATATCATTCTTGATTTCATCGAGGTTTTCCTTAGAGTTTAAGAAAATCTTGACGGACATGGAATCGGTAAAATCCGTCACATTAAATGTGATAAGCTGCTTACCCGTCCTCAGCTCCTTAACCTCCACGCCTCTTATCTTACCCCTTATGGCTCCTTCGCCTATTTCATGGGTTATTGTCGCAAGCTCAATCGCTTCATCATCAAAATCCTTGCCGTAGATGACATCCGGATTCGGCGACAGCTTTACAGAACGGTAGCTGCTCTTGTTATCATCCTTTGCCGCAGCACCCTTCTTATTCTTGTCGAATACCTTGGCATCCGTCTTAAGCCTTCCGGCAGCAGCCCCTGTTCCCTGCACCTCATCCGCCTTCTTATCATTCGCACCGGCAGCACTGTCGCTTGAAGCAGTCTGACTGCCTTCTGTCACACCATCCTCCGTCACAACAGCAAGCTGCATGTGGACAACCGGAGTCTCCTTCGCCTCATGCTTTGCTTCCTTGTATATAACATCAAAATCTATCTCAAATCCACAGCGGTCAAAAAACACCATGTGGAGATATTCGCGCAGCGGTGTTATCCTGTCCCTCACGATATTTCCATCCTTGACAGTAAGCTCCATTCTGTCGTGTGCGGTAAATACAACCTTTGCCTTTTTTAGTATTTCATAATCAAAAATACTCTCCGCCTTCAGTTCCTCAAGAATACTCTCCCTGTATATGCCCCACAGCTTTTCCTGTGTATACTGGCTGGAAAGCTCATACTTTTCCACCACATGGATATCAAGCGTCTTAAACGGAGGAATCTGTTTCCTGAAGCCATCCTCCAACGCGAATATAATATGCTTTGGAATAAGTCTTTTAGATACAATATATACCCTAAGTCTGGTTTTGGCCGAGTTGGTTGCAACCTTAAGCACATCAACATCGGCCAAAATATCCATCATTTCTTCATTAAATTCAAGTGTAGGAAATGTATCAAACAACTTCATCTGTAAATCACTTTTCCTTCCAATTATCAAGCTCATACTTGAGCGCGGACAACAGCTCAGCCTCAGGCATCCTGCGTATTATCTCACCCTTCTTTATGAGCACGCCTTCCCCTTTTCCGCCTGCAATTCCAAGATCCGCTTCCTTAGCTTCACCCGGCCCGTTTACAACGCAGCCCATGACTGCAAGCTTCAGATTAAGCTCCTCATAACCGGCGGCAAGCTTCTCCACCTTCTCCGCAAGACCGATAAGGTCGATACTCGTTCTTCCGCAGGTCGGGCATGACACGATCTCTATTCCGCTCTGTCTTATACCCAATGTCTTAAGTATCGTCTTCGCCGCCTTAATCTCCTCCACAGGGTCGCCTGTGAGTGAGACTCTTATTGTATCGCCGATTCCCTGACCAAGTATAAGTCCAAGCCCGACAGCCGACTTAATGCTTCCCGTTAAAACCGTTCCCGATTCTGTGATTCCGACATGCAGCGGATAATCTGTCTTTGCGGAAATAAGCTCATGTGCCCTTACACACATCATTACATTTGAGGATTTTATGCTTATGACAAGATTATCATAGTCCATATCCTCTATTATGCGCACCTTATCCAAGGCGCTCTCAACCAGCCCCTCTGCCGTCACTCCGCCATACTTTTCCACAAGATTCTTCTCAAGCGAGCCTGAGTTGACCCCGACGCGGATAGGTATATTTCTCTCCTTCGCGACGTCCACAACAGCCTTTATCCTGTCCAGGCTTCCGATATTGCCCGGATTGATACGGATTTTATCCACGCCGTTTTCCATAGCCGCAATCGCAAGCCTGTAATCAAAATGTATATCTGCAACAACCGGGATGTGAACTCTCTTTTTTATCTCCCCAATAGCCTGCGCAGCCTCCATAGTCGGAACTGCACATCTTATTATCTCACAGCCCGCATCCTCAAGTCCTGCAATCTGCTCCACCGTGGCGTCCACATTCTCTGTTCTGGTATTTGTCATTGACTGAATCGCTATAGGATTATTTCCGCCAATCAGCACACCGCCGATATTTATAACGCGCGTGTGCTTTCTCTCAATCGAATTATTATAATTCTTCATATATGCTCCTTTCCGGACACGTTCTCACTCCTTGAACACCGCAGCAGTACATAAGCGGCTAAAATACAGCCGCTAAGAACATCAGCTAGCTACGCGAACTATTATGGTGTTCAAAAGTTCCGGCAGTATACTGGTAAAATCGAACAAATGTTTATCGTAAAATTTGAATTTTGCAATTGCCTGTCTGTTACACCGGGTAAGGTGTCAGAACAGCTTGGTAATATCGTTAAACAATATAAAGAACATCAATATCATAAGCAATGCCATGCCTATAAGATGTACCAGTCCCTCCTTCTTCTGGTCGACAGGCTTTCCTCTCACTGCCTCTATGAGCAGGAACAGAAGCCTTCCCCCATCAAGAGCCGGAATAGGAAGCAGGTTCATAACCCCAAGGTTGGCACTTATCATTACTACCCAGTTGGCAAGATTTAAGATTACATAGAACACTCCATCCGGCTTGCTCTGCTCAACCACATCGCTGATTGCCGACACAATTCCGACCGGGCCTGCTACATCGTCCTTGGTCACCTTGCCTGTAAATAACATCTTAAGGCTCTCAAATACCGTATTTATCCAGTACTTCACCTCAATGGCGCTGTATTTCAGTGTCTGAATAGGATTGACCTTCACGCGCGCCGCAGAAAATGACATTCCTGTCTCGTAATAAGAATTATGGTTAAGCACCGGCGTAACCGTGAGGTCGACAACCTCCCCATCACGGAACACTGCAACATTTATCTTTCCGCCTCCACAGCTTCTTATCGCCTGAATAGCCTCATCAGTGGATTTTATAGCCACGCCGTTCACCTGAATTATCTGGTCATTGGTCTTAAAGCCCGCAAGTGCAGCCGCGCCCGTCTGTGTGAGTCCTGAGATAACCGCGTTCTCCCCAAGATATACACCGAGCTGGTAGACGTCCTCCTCTATATATCTTGGAACAACTGTCGTCTCATACTTAGCACCGTCACGCTCATAGGTTATGTTGAGTGTCTTTCCGGTATGAAGCTGATAATACAGACTGTATTCCTTATAAAAATGTATTCTTTTGCCATTTACCGAGGTGATGACATCCCCTGCCTGAAGCCCCGCCTCCTCAGCAACGCTTCCCTCCGTCACGCTGTACAGCTTACATGGGTCATAGCCAATGCTTCCGATTATGAATACTGCCATTATAAACGCGAGAAGAAAATTAAAAATAGGTCCTGCAGCTATAACGGAGATTCTTCTCCAGACGGATTTCGAGGTAAATAGCTTATCCTTGTCAAGCTCACTTATCCCATCCTCACTTCCATCCTCCCCCGCCATAATGCAGGCTCCCCCAAACGGCAGAAGCTTGAGTGAAAAAAGTGTTCCTTTTTTCTTAAATTTAAGTATTGTAGGACCAAGTCCAAGTGCGAACTCGCTCACCGCTATTCCGTTCGCCTTTGCAACTATAAAATGTCCGAACTCGTGAATGATTACAATGATGCTGAGAATAATAATTGCAATAATAATATTCAAGTTGTAATATCCTCCTCAAAAATACGTTAATAAACCGCATACACACATAATGCAGCTACGCTCACCCGACATACATGCACATTACACGGTGCCTCTAATAACGGCTCCTTATAAACTCATAAGCTGCCGCCTCCGTATCAAGAATCTGCTTTACATCAGGATTATCAATATATTCTATGTTAGTCATAGTTTGTTCTATTATATCAATAATATCAAGATATTTTATCTTTCTGTCAAGGAACATCGCAACTGCAAGCTCGTTGGCAGCATTGAACATGGTAGGAACATTTCCGCCCTTTCTTCCTGCTTCATAAGCAAGTGCAAGTCCTCTGAAATTAATCATATCCGGCTTCTCAAAGGTAATCTGGTTAAGCTTCCAAAAATCAAGGTGCTGCGTGTCAAGAAATCTTCTCTCAGGATAATAGAGTGCATACTGTATAGGCAGCCTCATATCCGGCGTTCCAAGCTGTGCCATTACTGCTCCATCCTCGAATTCCACCATCGAATGTATGACACTCTGAGGCTGTACCACAACCTGAACCTGGTCAAGCTCCACACCAAAAAGCCATCTTGCCTCCATGACCTCAAGCCCCTTATTGACCATCGTTGAGGAATCTATGGTAATCTTCCTGCCCATCGCCCAGTTAGGATGCTTAAGTGCGTCCTCCACCTTGATATCCCACATCTGCTCAATGGTTCTTCCCCTGAACGGTCCGCCTGAGGCTGTGAGAAGTATCTTGTGGATTTTATTTTGTCTCTCACCATTAAGACACTGGAATATAGCGCTATGCTCGCTGTCAACCGGGAGAATCCTTACTCCCTTTTCTGCAGCAAGCTTCATAATAATGTGTCCTGCTGTTACAAGTGTCTCCTTATTTGCAAGGGCAATATCCTTACCCGCATTGATAGCCTCAATAGTAGGAACTATTCCCATCATGCCGACAACCGCAGTGACAACAATCTCCGCCTGTTCCATTGCAGCGGCATGGATAAGTCCGTCCATCCCTGTTCCGTATTCTATTCCCGTCACATCTGAAAGTCTTGCTCTTAGCCTGGCAAGCGCCTTATCATCCGCCATTGAGACGAAGGATGGTCTAAACTCCCTCACCTGCTGCTCTAAAAGCTCAACATTATTCCCCGCTGACAGGGCAACAACTTTGATATCATTGTTTTTTCTCACTACATCAAGAGTCTGGGTTCCTATTGAACCTGTAGACCCAAGTACAGATATATTTTTCAAAGCAAAAACCTCATTTCCGGGCAAACTTAAGCATCCTTAAAACACAGCTTAAAATTCATAAATACATTTTTTAACTTAACGCCCTGAATATTTCAATCACAATATACACCACCGGTGCGGTAAAAATTGTGCTGTCAAACCTGTCCATAATACCGCCATGCCCCGGGATAAGCTTACCATAATCCTTCACCGAATGATCTCTTTTGATTGCCGATGCCGCCAAATCTCCGATAATGGAGATAACCGCCCCGACACCGCATGCTACAGCAAATACAACCGGAGCATTGATGCTTATTCTCGAGTTAATCACCGCTCCGTATATTCCGCCTATGAGCATAGGACCGATGATTCCTCCGATTGCTCCCTCAACGGATTTCTTAGGGCTGAGTACCGGTGTCATCTTGTGCTTTCCGAACTTTACGCCCACGAAATATGCACATGTGTCGGCAATCCATGAGCAGATGAATACAAGCCATACATAGAAATTGCCATCAGGAAGCAGGCGTATCCTATATATAAACGATATCATAACCGCCACATATACAACCGCAAAGAATCCCATCGCCGCCTGATCAGCCTTGTACTTAGGAAACGAAACGACATACCCTGCCATCACACAGATAAGCCCTGCTGCCAGACAGAGAAGCATAAATTCATTCTGTCCCAGCCACATGCATACATAATATGACACAGCAAAAAGGTAGCCTATGATTCCGATTACACTCTTCTCAATATGATAAACCTTATATAGCTCATACATTCCGACAAGCGAAATTGCAAGGGTGAGAATAAATAAATATGGTCCGCCGAATATAAGTCCGGCTCCGACTACAACAGTAAGCACTGCTCCGCTCGCTATTCTAACCAACATACCTACTCCTCCTTCACGCCGCCAAAGCGTCTGTCACGCTTATTGTATTTTCTGATTTCCTCAATAAGATAATCCATATTGAAATCCGGCCATAACACCTCCGGAAAATCGAACTCTGAGTATGCACACTGCCATAACAGATAGTTGGATATTCTCTTCTCTCCGCTAGTCCTTATAAGGAAATCCGGGTCCGGAATATCCCTGGTATCAAGGTGAGCCGAAATCATATCCTCAGTGATTGTATCAGGGTCTATTCCCTTCTCAATACACTCCTTCGTAAGCTCCCTCACAGCTCTTGTTATCTCATCCCTTGAGCCGTAGTTAAGTGCTATCTGGAAATTAAGACCTGTGTTATTCTTAGTTGCCTCTTCAAGCTCATCAATCTTATCCACTATATCCTGTGCAAGCTCATCGCGTCTGCCAAGAATCCTGACGCGCATATTGTCCTTATTGCTCCGCTTGATGCAATCTGTCAGATAATTTCTGAGAAGCTTCATAAGTCCTGTCACCTCCGACTCTGAGCGCTTCCAGTTCTCCGTAGAAAAAACATATATGGTAAAATACTTAACACCAATGGCATCCATATCCCTGCAGGTCTGCTCAATAACCTTACAGCCCTGTGAATGTCCAAAGTTGCGCGGCATCATTCTCTTCTTAGCCCATCTTCCGTTTCCATCCAAAATAATCGCAATATGATTTGGTACGTTCATTCCTAGTTTTTCATTAAATGTATCCAATTGTGCCTCCCTATTTACACAAAATAGGCTGTCACCGATGTGTATTGCATCCGTAACAGCCTTCAATATTCCCGGTATTGATTCTTATACAGTAAGAATCTCCTTAGACTTAGCCTCTACAGCCTTATCAATCTCTGCAATGTACTTATCTGTGAGCTTCTGAACATCTTCCTCAATGTTCTTGTACTCATCCTCAGAGATAAGATTATCCTTATTCTGCTTCTTGAAGAAATCGTTGGCATCTCTTCTTACATTTCTCACAGCAACCTTGGCATTCTCGCCCTTCTTCTTGATATCCTTAACAATCTCCTTACGTCTGTCCTCTGTAAGCTCAGGGAAGATAAGACGTATAACCTTGCCATCGTTAGTAGGTGTGATACCTATATCAGATACAAGAATCATCTTCTCTATTTCCTTTATAAGACTTGACTCCCAAGGCTGAATCTGAATCATTCTTGCCTCAGGTACGGAAACATTGGCAACCTGCTGAAGCGGTGTAGGTGTTCCCCAGTAATCTACTCTTATCTTATCAAGAATATGCGGATTGGCTCTTCCTGCTCTTATTGTTGCATAATCCTCAAGCAATGTATCAATTGTCTTATTCATCTTCTCTTCAAATTCTTTAATATCTGCCATAATGTCCTCCAAAATTATAATTCATAGTTTAATTATTTTTATGTAACTGTGTGATACCTGATTATTAACAAATGCTATATACAAACATCAACGCCCAACTTCAGGCTGTCTGTTAAGCTGTAACAACCGTTCCATTAATCTTTCCGTCAACAGTATTGACAATGCTGTTCTCCTCGTTGAGTCCGAAGATAACAAGCGGCATCTTATTTTCCATGCACATAACTGAAGCCGTCATATCAATAACACCAAGCTTTCTGTCGACAACCTCCTGAATTGAGAGTGTGTCGAACTTCTTCGCATTCGGATTAAGCTTCGGATCGCTGTCATACACTCCGTCGATAGCCTTTGCAAGAAGAATGGCGTCTGCCTCCATCTCAATCGCACGTAGAACAATTCCTGTATCTGTTGAAAAATAAGGATGACCTGTGCCGCCTGCAAAGAATACAATCTTACCCTGCTTAAAGCACTCATTAGCTAAATCCTTGGAAAAGAGCTTGGTCATGGAGCCACATGCAAAAGGTGTGAGTATCTCTGTCGAAAGTCCTACAGAGCGGAACATCTCTGAAACATATATACAGTTCATAATCGTTGCAAGCATTCCTATCTGGTCTGCCTTGGTTCTGTCCATATTCTCACTGGAACGTCCTCTCCAGAAGTTACCGCCACCGATAACAATTCCTATTTCCTTGCCAAGTGCCGATACCTTCTTAACCTGCTCGGCAATCGCAAGCACGGTAGCTTCATCAAAACCTGTCTTTTTCTCACCGGCAAGAGCCTCGCCGCTTAATTTTAACATAATTCTGTCCAGCTTCATCTTAATTTACTCCTATATTTTATTTTTATAAGGCAGATATTTTAAAAATCCACCTGTCTATAATTCAGCAATGCTGAACTAATCTGTCCATATATGTGCTGTCAAAATCCGGTATATAGCTGCATCTACTTCACACTGCCCGCGTCAATATGCTGTATAACAGATGAAGTCCTCGTAATCGGAAGCATATCGGCTCCAAGCTTACGCAGCTCTTCTATAAGCTCAGGAAGCATCTCAACCGTGACATCAAGTGCATTCGTGTCATGCAGCAGGACAACTGAGACATCATACTTATCAACACCCTTAAGAACCCTGTCAATCATCTCGTCCGCCGGGAATTCCTTTCCCTCCGCATCACCCGAAAGCGCATTCCAGTCATAATAGGTAATATTCCTGTCATTCAGATACTTAATGAATTTCTCCATAGGAACATTGCTTACAGTGTTGCTTGAGCCTCCCGGAAACCTGTACAGCGTAGGGCTTACTCCGGTTATGCTCTCTATATGATTATAGATTTTCTCAAAATCCCTGCCAAACGCCTCAACAGAGCTGTATACCTTACTGTAATCGTGCGAATATGAATGCATTCCAAGCGTATGTCCGTCACCCACTATTCTACGGTAGACATCATCATATCCATCCTTACCCACAGTGAAAAATGTCGCCTTGATTCTGTACTGCTGTAAGATATCAAGAAGCTTTTCCGTGTTGTCACTCGGTCCGTCATCAAAGGTGAGGTACACAACCTTATGTCCTTCCTCAAGAACCTCCTGCTCAGACGGGAGCTTATCAACCGGTTCCTTAGATACCGTATAATCCTCACTCTCATCACCGTACGGCTGTTCTCCAGCATCAACTGGATTACCGGATACAGGCGGCAAATTCACCGCATTGCCCCTTATATCATTCTGCTTATTGACCCTAATAAATAAAATAACACAAAATGTTATGAGTATCAATATTAATAATAATAAAAAAACTATAATGCCGGTGCGAAACGCCCTGTTCCTGCTTCTCTTATGCCTGTTTCCGGCATTCCACTGTTTTCTGGTGCTCACACTGCCCTGAATGTTTCTGTAATTAATTTCTTTCATAGCTATCACCCTATATTGCAGACATTGCCTGCCGTACTGCTCCAACAAGCAGCTTTCATTTTATATATTTCAAATTTTAACTCACCTGAAAGTTTATCATACCACATTTTCTTAAATATTTGAAGCCTATTTTTACCCTGCTTTCGCATAGTATAATACATGTCATCAGATATGCCGGCCTCTTTGGTGCCGGTTCTGCAGCATTCTCCGATATTTTCACAAACTCTTGTAATACGCTTTATTGCATGATAGTATGAATATAAATTTCCAAGTCATTTTCAACAATGAATCAGGCAAACAGAAACTGACAGAATTAATAATCAAAGAAAAAAAGAGGTTTATTTGTATGAATAGAGCTGAATTAAAAACAATATTAAAGAAAAATCATGTTCCTGATTTTAAGTATAATCTCGATGGTGCCGGACGAGATGATGAAAGATTATGCTTAATATATGATAACAGTATATGGCAGGTTTATTATAGCGAAAGAGGAATAAAGACTACCGATAAGCATTTTAATTCTGAATCAGAAGCCTGTCAGTTTATTTTGCGTAAGCTTGTACCATTTTCTGTCTTGTCACCCGATTACAAAAAATGATTAAATTAAAAATACAGTGAGCAATGCTCAGAAATTTATGCCAAATATATTTTAAACCGGATACACAAATAAAAAATGCGGAGGAAAAAAGATGGAATTTCGCCCTTGTATAGACATACATAACGGTAAGGTAAAGCAGATTGTCGGCGGCAGCCTCGCGGATAAAGGTGACTACGCCAGAGAAAATTATGTATCGGAGGCTGATGCCGCATATTTTTCAGATTTATACTACAACCTTGGAATACTCGGCGGACACGTCATCATGCTGAACCCTTCGGTTTCCCCGTACTATGCTAACACGAAAAAGCAGGCTGTTTCCGCCCTGTCACGTCACCCCGGCTTTCTACAGATAGGTGGCGGAATCAATGCGGACAACGCCGCAGAATTCATTGAAGCCGGAGCTTCACATGTAATTGTCACATCATATGTCTTCCGTGACGGATATATAGACTATGACCGGTTAAAGCTTCTCACGCAAAAGGTCGGAAAGGAACATATCGTCCTCGACTTAAGCTGCAAAAAATATGAAGCCGGATACAGGATAGTCACCGACCGCTGGCAGAAAATGACTGACACATGTGTCACCCCGGCACTGCTCGATGAGCTTTCCGGATACTGTGACGAATATCTCATTCACGCTGTTGACGTTGAGGGAAAATGCCATGGTATAGAGACAGAACTTGTGCGTCAGCTTGCACAGTATGACGGGTTGCCGCTGACATACGCCGGCGGTGTCGGCTCATTCGATGATCTTGCGCAATTAAAAGAGCTTGGCAGGTCAAAAATCAACGTAACCATCGGAAGCGCACTCGATTTGTTCGGTGGAAGCATGAAGCTTGATGAGGTGCTGAAGTTCATTGTGCAGTAATAATTCACCATATCATATCAATAATTCATCTTACCTTCAAAGATATTCATAATAACTGCAAAAGGCGATGGGTTTTTTCTCCCCATCGCCTCTTTTTTAAGCTTGAGTAGTCAGTATTAAAACATTCAATTAATCAAAAAACCGGTCTTTAAGTATAAAGACCGGTCTTATTTTTGTGCATACTACAATTAAATTATTCAATTACTCTTCCCAGTTATGCCATACTTCCTGAACATCGTCATCGTCATCAAGAAGGTCAAGTATCCTGTTCATCTGCTTGATATCCTCATCAGATGTGAGTGTCACATAGTTCTGAGGAAGCATTGTAACCTCAGCCTGCGCCATCTTGATTCCGAGAGCCTCAAGAGCCTCTCTCACAGCACCGCAGGAATCCGGGTCTGTAAGAATCTCGAAGCTGTCATCATCCTCGTCGAAATCCTCTGCGCCTGCATCAAGAGCTGCCATCATAAGCTCATCTGCATCCATGCTGCACTCTTCCTTGTCAATGATAATCTGCCCCTTCTTGTCGAACATGAAGGATACACAGCCCTGCGTGCCTATGCTTCCGCCGCCCTTTGTGAATGCACTGCGGACATTGGCTGCTGTTCTGTTCTTATTGTCTGTAAGACACTCAACGATGATGGCTGTGCCGCTTGGACCATAGCCCTCGTATGTAGCAACCACATAGTTGGCTGCGTTGCTGTCTCCGGCTGCCTTCTTAACGCTTCTGTCGATAGTGTCATTAGGCATGTTGTTGGCCTTAGCCTTGGCAATAACATCACGAAGCTTGCTGTTATTGTTAGGATCCGGACCGCCCTCCTTGACAGCTATCATAAGCTCTTTACCTATTCTTGTAAAAATCTTACCCTTTGCTGCGTCATTCTTCTCTTTCTTATGCTTAATATTGGCAAATTTTGAATGTCCTGACATATTACTTTACCTCTTCCTTGTAATCCTTAATGCTGAAGCTGTAGCGTCCCATCTTGTCCTTGCCAAGGCATACTACCTTGACAACATCTCCAAGTGTGAGAACGTCCTCTACGTGTTCGATTCTCTCCTTGCTTATCTTGGAAATGTGAACCATTCCCTCCTTGCCAGGAGCGAACTCTAAGAATGCGCCGAACTCCTTGATGCTTACAACCTTACCCTCAAATACCTGTCCCTCTTCATAATCTGTTACGATAGTCTGGATGTACTTGATGGCCTTGTCCATCATAGCCTTATCTGTTCCGCATACAGATACAGCGCCGTCATCTGTAATATCAATCTTAACGCCTGTCTCATCGATGATTGCGTTGATTGTCTTTCCTCTCTGTCCGACAACATCACCAATCTTAGCAGGGTCAATCTGAATCTGTACAATCTTAGGAGCGTAAGGACCAACTTCCTTTCTAGGCTCTGCAATAGCCGGCTTCATGCAGGTATCCATGATGAACATTCTTGCCTCACGGCATCTTGCAATAGCACCCTCAACGATAGGTCTTGTAAGACCATGAATCTTAATATCCATCTGGATAGCAGTGATACCGTCTGTTGTACCTGTTACCTTGAAGTCCATATCTCCGAAGAAATCCTCAAGACCCTGGATATCGGTAAGAAGTACATAGTCGTCATCTGTCTCACCTGTCACAAGACCACAGGAGATACCTGCTACCATCTTCTTAATAGGAACACCTGCTGCCATAAGTGACATACAGGAAGCACATGTTGAAGCCATCGATGTTGAGCCATTGGACTCAAATGTCTCGGATACTGTTCTGATTGCGTATGGGAACTCCTCCTCCGATGGAAGTACAGGTACAAGAGCCCTCTCTGCAAGAGCACCATGTCCGATTTCACGGCGTCCCGGTCCTCTTGAAACCTTAGTCTCACCTACTGAGTAAGCAGGGAAATTATAGTGGTGCATATATCTCTTAGATGTTGTGTCATCAAGACCATCAAGCTTCTGTGCCTCAGATAAAGGAGCAAGTGTACATACATTACATATCTGTGTCTGTCCTCTTGTGAACATGGCAGAACCATGAACTCTAGGGATGATATCAACCTCCGCTGCAAGTGGACGGATCTGTGTAATCTCACGGCCATCCGGTCTCTTGTGATCCTTTAAAATCATCTTGCGGACAGTCTTCTTCTCATACTGGTAAACAGCCTCATCGATAAGCGGAAGCCAGTCCTCCTTGTCTGCGAAGCACTCAGCAAGCTTGTCCTTTAAGTTTCTGATTCTCTCTTCTCTTACCTGCTTCTCAGGAGCGAACATAACAACCTCCATCTCAGCAGGAGGAACTATCTCCTTGATAGCTGCGAATAATTCCTCAGGAATTGCACAGCTTGTATACTCATGCTTAGGCTTACCGCACTCGGCAACAATCTTGTCGATGAAGGCGATAACCTGCTGGTTAACCTCATGTGCCTTGTAGATAGCCTCAACCATCTTAGCCTCAGGTACTTCGTTGGCGCCTGCCTCAATCATAATAACCTTATCTCTTGTCGAAGCAACTGTAAGCTTAAGGTCTGATACTGCGTTCTGTGATGCGTTAGGATTGATTACGAACTCACCATTTATAAGACCAACCTGTGTTGTGGCACATGGTCCGTCGAACGGAATATCTGAAATAGCAACCGCGATAGCAGAACCTAACATAGCGGTAAGCTCCGGTGCACACTCAGGGTCAACCGACATAACCATGTTGTTGAGTGTGACATCATTTCTGTAATCCTTAGGGAAAAGAGGTCTCATAGGTCTGTCGATAACTCGTGATGTGAGGATGGCGTTCTCAGAAGCCTTACCCTCTCTCTTGTTAAAACCTCCCGGAATCTTACCTACAGCATATAACTTCTCCTCATACTCAACTGATAATGGGAAGAAATCAATACCATCCCTTGGCTTCTCAGAAGCTGTAGCTGTGGATAATACTGTTGTATCTCCGTAATGCATGAATGCGGCACCGTTAGCCTGTGCGGCAACTCTTCCGACATCAACTGTAAGTGTTCTGCCGGCTAATTCCATAGAAAAACTCTTATACATGTCCTGTCTCCTCTTCGTCATATTTTTTAATATCTCGCAGAAGAAACCGAAACAACTGAAAAGCACACGCACATTTCATGTATTTTTCAGAAGTCTCGGAAAATTTCTCCTGCGTGTTCGGCAGATATCTGCCTTAAACGCCAGTAAGCCCAAAAAGGACTTATTAACGCATAAAAGGGCGGATAAACTCCGCCCTCCCATAATTACTTTCTGATTCCTAAACGTGCAATCAAAGAACGGTAAGCTTCAACATCATTCTTCTTGAGATACTCAAGCAGACCTCTTCTCTGACCAACCATCTTAAGAAGACCTCTTCTTGAATGATGATCCTTCATGTTGGACTTAAGATGCTCTGTAAGCTCGTTGATTCTCTCTGTTAAAAGGGCGATCTGAACCTCAGGTGATCCTGTGTCGTTAGGTGTTCTTCCGTAAGCGGCAATAATCTCTGCCTTCTTTTCCTTAGATATCATTGTGATATTCCTCCATATAATAAAATAATATAATCGCCAATAACCAAGCCACAGGTTGGAGTAATCCAAAGGCATAGCTACGGCTGTAACATACTTTGTAATAATAGCACGATAATTGTTAAAATGCAAGAACTATTTTTAATATTATTCATTCAAAACTTCTCCCACGAATTTGGCTCTCATTGAATAAACAAGCCCATGAGTTCCTCATAGCTCTCCGCCGGCCCGATATAGGCTTCCGACTCTCCATTTCTCATAATATTTATTATCCTAACAGTTTTTTCTTCATAGCTAAAATCCGAAAGTGCCAATGAATTTTTGAAGGCAGTCAGCGCATAATCATTCTCCACAACGAACATACTGGTCTTTGTGTTATATAAGTCATACACGCTCTTATAGACTGTACCGTCGACAATGACCTCACCTGTATAATAATAGTCCTTCAGCCCCTTATGATATTTAACATCCAAGGTGATTGTCGCAGATTCGCCCTTTTCGTTAAAGTACAAGCCCGTATCCTTTATTGTTTTAGGAGCACACCTGATAAACCCCACTACAACTAATACAGTAATCAACAGAACAAGCCCACTCACCACCATGAGTTTTATTTTCCGGGTTTTTCCATAACCGTTCCCAGCCTCATTGCCTGCATATCCGATTGTATCTTTATCATCAATTGTTTTTTTATCGTTTTTATTCATCTTCGTTTTCCTCCCATCTATCCGTCACAATTTCACTCCGTTTCATCCAGATAAATCTGCACACGCGAATCTATAAGCTTAAGAGCCTGCTCAAGCGTCTTATCATGTTCAAAATACGGCTCAAGCTCCTCAAACACTATGTTCTGGATAACCGTATTCTCTGCCGGGAAAGGCACACACATTTCAAGGTACGGAATAAAATCTTCAATTCCATATCCTGTCACAGACACATAATCATCTCCAATATATTTCAATGATTGAACCTCATCACCCAGAAAGGCTTCAATGAGCTCCCGTACCTCTTCTTTATGGATTGTGTTTACATTGACAACGATAACACCCTCATCGTATAAATAATTACCATTCCCCTGCGATGTCGGATATCCAATATATTTATAGCCTGATTTTTCAAGGTACTCTAAATAATCCTGATAACTATCTTCATCATGTATGTTGCTATTGCTCACGCCACCTATTTGATATGTCTTTTTCTTATCTACATCAACATCATCGATGCTTGTCAGCTCATAGTCCCCAAACGTCTCTATAAACCTTTTGACATCATCACTTGCAAACCTGCTTTGTCTCTTTTCCCAGTCAATGAAAAATGAATCTGTCAAATTCAATCGCGTTATCAATTTAAAGCTTATCTGTGATGAGCACAACGAATTGCCTATTTTTACGCATGGATATATGTCTCCTGCCAGCACTGAATCCATAAACTGCTCATGCGTCCATGTGTTTTCTTTGACAGAATCTTCATGGACAATAACACTCTCCATATATATACCCTGCGGCACACCATAGAACACGTCACCGACCATGCCTACTTTAACTGCACTCCCAATAAGCTTTTCTTTGTTTTCCAAGCCAATAATATCCTCCATGTCAGCAAGCATTCCCTTATCAACCATATTAAACATTTCATCCCTGCTTACAAGCATTACATCAGGGCCATTGCCCGCCGCAAATTCAGCATATATTCTGTTCTTATCAGTGTCACCGCTTGCATCCGCAAAGGAGACAGACATATTTCTATTGTCCATCTTAGCCTGTGTAATCGCCGCCTTCAGCCGCCTTGAATCTCCAAGCAAATCTGCAACCTCAATTGCACTATCGTTGACCATTTCACTTTCCGAAGTACTCACTATCCACTCTCCGGAACCGTCCTTGAATCTGATATATGGCTTGGCATTGCACCAGAGCATCAGCAAACTGCTGTTATTGTAATAACCTAAGTCCTCCAGATTACAACACTCCGTCCTGTCACCTGTAACTATATCCCAGCTAATCACTTTATTTTCTGATATATAATAAATCCTGCTGCCATGCATCACCACCGGCTTCATGGCACCATTGTCTTCAATACCTCCCAATTTTCTGACTGAATTGCTTTCATTATCATAGCAGACTATATCAACACACTTTTTGTGGCTCATATATATCGGAAACAGATAGTCACCATCCTGTGTTCTTATAGGCTTACGAAATATTGAATTTTGCGGTTTCTGATACTGATTGAGCAGATTACCCTCACCATCAAACACGTAGAGAAAATTGACATCGTAATATTTATCCATCGGTAAATAATATATACAGCCATCGTCCGCCAGATAGACCTGATTTTCTCCATTTCCAATAAATCCGGCATCCAGAAATAAATCATTATCTTTTACAAAAGAAGTCATATCTATCTGTTTGACTATTTTTTTATCCTCTATGTAGGACCAATAACGATTGCGTACCAGTTCTTCATCAGCATTATAATAGCCCTCCTCCAAATCAAGCATCAATATGCCTTCCTCCGGCATGCAGGCTCCAAATACCAGATAATACGGTGCCATGTAGCCTATATCGCTCATTGTAAATTCGCTGTGTACCGACCTTGTCATATCCGTAAGATTGACGCTGACACAGGCATACCTGCTGTTCTGGCTTTCTTTATTATACAGCTTGTAAAGATAATATACCTTTTCCCCAAACTGTCCCAGATATATACTCATAAAAACACTCTCATCCGAACTAACCATATCCGAAATATCAATCAGATTAAACTTATCCATCCATATTGTCCAATTCCTGGCAACATTTTCCTGTACCTGAAACTCCTGCCCACGCCAGTCCACCGTATTTTCCTCTGTCCCATATGTACCTTGCTCACTTACCTTTTCCTTGGCACATGCGGACAAACATAATAAAAGTAATACAACCCATATAAAATGTATTTTCTTCAAATCTGCCCCTCCTTGGTAAAAATCATTTTTTATTGCAACTCATCCAGATAAATCTGCACACGGTCATCAATAACAGACGCTGTCTCCTCAGCGGTCTTATCGCCTGAATAGTATGCCTCCAGCTCCTCCCAGACAATTTGTTCTATCTGAGGATATTTCTTCGGAGCAGGAACACATTTTTCCAACAAATCATTCACCTCATCCAGCGATGTACTGCCATCATCAAAAAGCGGCATCTCCTGTCCCTGCCAATACGCCTTATCCTCATCAAATACTACATTCTCCGTTGGCAATGGAATTATCGGCATACCTTCACCGAATGAGACAGCGTCCTGAACTTCCCTGCCCAAAAAGCACTCAAGATAAGCGGCTACAGCCTCATTCGCAGTTGTGGCTGCATTGACAACCAGCATACCTCCAGCTTCAAGATAATTTCCACAACCCTGCCGCGAAGGAAATCCTACATAATGCCACCCTGTATTTCCCCTTATTCCTGTGAAATATTTTATCATATCAGGACTTGATATTGAGGTTAGAATCAACGCATCAGACGGTTTATTATCATCTTCATCCAATTGTTCTGCCTGACAGTTGCCAAGATATTCAATCAGCTTTATAAAACGTTCATCCTCAAAATGGCTTTCATTTTTCTCCCAGTCAATAACAAAGGAGTCTGCCAATAAATATTCCAGTAAAATCTTAATGGATATCCTTGAAGCATGCAATGTTCCACCATCAAACAGCCTTCCCGATATTCTTCCATCCTCAAGCAGCGAAAGCATATCGTCCGGTGTCCAGCTATCTCCGTTCCATACATCATCCCTAATCATTAAGGACGTAGCCGTTATATTGGAGGCAATTCCGATTAGCACTCCATTATCCATTCCAAGCTTCAATACTCCCGGAATAACCTTATTAAGTGATTCCTCAGAAATGTATCCACGCAGGTCGGCAAGAAGCCCCTTTTGACCTAGCAGTTCCATATTTTCTGCCGATACATACAGGATATCAGGTCCCTGTCCCGACATCAGCTCTGCCATAATTCTGGCATAAAAATCTGTCTCGTCAATGCCATTTTTATCCTCATATTTATATGAATACTCAGGATTCTTCCTTGCAGCAACTCTGGCACAGGTTTTCACCCTGTTTGATTCATTAGTAAGGCTCACAACACGAACCGGGTCATTCTTATCAACCGGTTTATCAGACATAACCAGCAGCCAGTCCTCAAATTCTCCGTTTATCTGTCCGTACATCCTTAACACCGTAGTGTCATCGCTTCGCAGTACCAGCTGTTTTTTATAAACATCCAAAACCCCATTTTCTTTGAACTCAAATATGAGCTTTCTCGTTCCCGATGTAACGTCCCATCTTATAATACCGTCGTTATTCTCATAATATAAATTATTTTCCTTCAAACCATACAATTGCAAAATGATGTCGTTTATTGTGGCCAGAGTTTTTATATTTTCATTTTTAACATCTACCCACAACAAGCTTGTTGTTTTATCATTTTTATTATAACATGGAAAAATCAACTCTCCATCTTCCGTGTTCATCGGCTTTCCAATCTGTTCTCCCGCAGAGCAGTAGTATTCTGAAATATTTTTTCCATCCATATCCAGCACAAACAGACTATCCGAATTATCTCCAATCACATAGCTGTTTCCAAAAACATCAAACGAAAGCTCCTGACTGCGAAACACAATGCTGTTATATTTTTCACGAATCAATCCCTTTTCAATATATGCCGGAAGAAGATTCGTCTCCACCTTGCCGCTGTCCTCAGTTAAATACACCAGTTCATTAGCCTTCTGCACAAAGTCGTCCCCGTCATATCCATATTTTAGCCAATGAAAGATGTACGAACCATCAACAGCTGCATTGACACCGCAGACAAAACCTGAATTGTCTTCACCAGCTCCTATCTGCTCAGGCAGGAATAACGTCACCTTTTTTTCCATAGAAACCGTGTCAATACATTCCATGACCACCCTCACAGTAGTAAACTCAGATAAAGTATTAACAGGAGTGAATCTGTAAATGCAGTCCTGCAGCGCATCTCCCTCAATAGTCTCAAGAGCTCGCTCATCATCGCTAAGCAGCTCCACATCGTCATGTTCCCACCTTATGTATCTGTCTATCCATAGTTCCTGCTCCTTGACAACCTCATCATCAGTGACAAAACCATCTGTTTTCCACATTAACTCAATAGATGATGTTGACTTTTTATCAGCCTCATTCTCCCGACTGCCACAGCCACTGATAAAAAATGTCATTGTAACAATAAAAAATATTCCCAACATCTTAAAATTTTTCAAATTATTTTCCCCCTATATTAAAAAGCAAAAACTTTAAAACTTGTTTCAAAGCACCCAAGTTAATTGTTCCCATCAAGTGTATATTCTTACTTAAAAACTACCATATTCCCAATAACATTGCAAGGGACACTTTCACTCTTATTTTTTCATCTTTTCGTTAAAAAATAAGGTGAAAGTGTCCCTTTACAAAACAGTCTATAATGTTACACTTAATATATTACATAAATAATCTGATGTTGGGGTCAAAACATGCCAACTTAATTTACGAGTGTATAACGTATTATATTTATGCATATCAGCTCCGTTGTACGAAGCAAGATGTTCTAAGAACTCTGATATAGGCTTTCTATACGTCCGCCACCGAAGCAGGCATACATCCTTGTATGCATTGCTTCTGAACCGGCATCCGTGCCGGTTCTGGCTAGTGTGTGAACAGAGTTCTAAGAACATCTAAGCTTCTTCCAAAAGTCGTGATATGCATAAATATAATACGTTATACATGCTAAGTTTATAGCACATGTTTTGACCCCAACATCATAATCTTTAATCCATAGGAGGTACTGCCATGATAAGAAAAAAACTGAGTAAATTGTGTGTGATTCTTTTATTAGTCAGTGTATTACTGCCATTTTTTGATTCAATACATTTGAATAACAATCCTTCTTACGAACATGACATTGTATTATTAGATAACATGGAGGATTCTGAATTTATTCAAAATTAATCTTATATTGTTTCAGGAAAAACTGCTTATACACATAACCTTTTGAAAAATCACTAATGTCAATACAAATATTCAGCAGCTCTTTACTTTGTTCTGTTGAATATTTGTGTTGCATATTATTATTCCACCATATACCATAAATACATCTGTCGATATTATATATTCTTTTTAACTTTGTATTTTTCTGTATCACATCCATAAAAATACTATTTGATTTTTCGTATTCCCCCCTATTGCCGGCATCACTTGCAAATTTTGTTTTACAAAATTCGATTTTTCTGATAAAAAGCTCACCTCTCACATATTGTGAAGGTATACTATATAAATACATCAGCCTGTCTTGTTCATTTTGCTTATTTTGCATGTTATGCAAAATAGTTGTTTCACAGCTTGTCAGGTATACAGCCGGATTTTTCAGAACATGTTCATATTTTACAGAATATCCAATAATATTTTTCATCTTCTCCAGATATACCTTTAACTCGATTTCTCTTCGCCCATATGCGAAATTAGTCTCCATCCGCTCTATTGTCTGCCTATTTCTTGTATATTCCATATCAAGATTTGCCTTTAATGTCTGCAACAGCTCCTGTGCCCTTTCAGTCTCATTCATGCCGATGGCATCATACACCTTTTCCAACAGCTCCATATCCCCGGCATCGTATGACACAATCTCATCCATGACGAAATCAGAGTACAGCTCAAGCCTGTTGAGTATCTCGTAGAGATTGTAGCCATGCGGTCTGCAATGCCCCTGTTCAAGCCGCCTTATTGTCTTAGCCGTACATATTCCCTCCGCCAGCTGGTTCTGTGTTATTCCAAGTAATCTCCTGCGGTCGGCAACAACCTTCTCCATTCTGTACACATTAGGTTCAAAATACATGTACATGCCGTTTTTCGTATATCTGCTGATACCTGTCAATTTTTCTATATAGAGAAGCATTTCACGGCACCTGTCAGCTGTGTTTTTTATGTCATCCAGCTTCATGCTTTTGCAGACATCCTCCGACAACAGCCTTTTCATTCTTGATACAATTATGTCCATCATGTCGCACAGTTCAGCCAAATAATATGTTCTTCCATCATTTCTTAATGCTTCTATGGCATTATCATAATCAGAGAGCCATCTGCCATAGCTTTTCAGCTCTTCTGCAATAAATATAAGCTCATCCTCATTATCCATATTCAGCCGGATTTTTTTCTGATTTGACAGCATCACATAATATACAGCCTTTGGAAGTATATTTGCTTTTGACAGTGCATTAAACCAATCGGCGGACAGAATATAATCTATCACTTTACGAATACGCCCTATATAGCAGTCTACAGTCTTAATATTCTTTTCCTCGATTTCACGGCACACGAGCTGATAATAATACTCCAACAGAATATCCAGCTCCTGCACTGATAAAATAATCTTCATACCATTATCAAATGCCACATCCACTCCCTGCGGTATGGTCAGCACTGCCGCCTCCTGCAATTTTGCAATAAGCTCTGTTCTGTCAAATCTTCCACCCAGCATGATATGAGCCTGCATCATAAGCACAAACTGGTACTCAAGCCTTTCATTACATCCCATTTTATCAATATTTTTTTGTACGATTTTTCTGCAAGCATATTCTTCCAGTATTTTTTCTGCAAGCTCCGTCCCGCCATCATTGATGGCAAATACAACATCCATACGCTCCTGCCAGTCATCATACTCCGAACCGAACAGGAGTATATCACACCTTGCCCCGCGGCAGCCCAGTCTATCCAGCAGACGGCTCATCATAAGCTTATCCAGATATTCGCCCGCAAGCAGACTGTCCCATTCTTCCGTGTCACACAGCCCGCAGGTCAACTGCTCCGTTGTGATACCGCAATTATTCATGGTGCTCACTATAAACCTGAAAAAGCCCTCATTATCCTTAGTCAACACCTGAGAATATTCCTCATTTGCCATACCTTACCCCCACCAATACAGACAAGACTCTCACTAAGATGAGCAATATCACATTTGGGGTGAAATGTCAACTATAATTTGAACTATTAAGCTTAATTTTAACAAACTATATTCACTCTGTTGGCTGCTTAACAATAGACATTTCAGATATATCAATTAAAGCACTGTTCTCTTCTCCGGTTTTTATTGCGATATCCATAGTACCGTTTTTATCGTTTTCAAGTCTATATATATAATATACCGGCAATATTGGTGAATCCGGATTCGACAAATCGTATGGCAGTCTGTATTCCTGACCATCCTTATTTATAATAATCTCTTTTTCATTGTACATCAGGCATAAATCTTCAAATTGGTATACATAGGTAAGACCAAACCTTGAAACATATTCGACTCCAAGCTGTCCTTTAGTGTACTCGTTCAGATTTTCATCATAAATAATGCTAAACTGAACATCATTTTTTTTCTTCACCTGCCTGATACTCCTCATTTTCAAGCTTATCATATTCCGGCAAAAGAAGTTCATTAAAATAATCAGAAGAATAATATACTGTGCCTGCATCCACAGTCTGTACAGCAATATCATTGCCAGATTCTGTCTCATTCCGCCTTACAAGTTCATATCTTCCACCAGTAAATTCAACCTCTGATGGAAGCCCATATTCAGTTGTCATATAACTGTATACACTCTGTGACGAACCAGCTGGTGAATAGCTGTCTATGTAAAAACCAGTTTCATCATCATATATATGGACTTCGTCTGTAACAAAGCTTCCTCTAATTTTATTTATATTTCCAATGAACGATTCATCACTATTCAGAACCCAGTCTCCGCATTCGTTCTTTGAAAAAACACCTGTCACTTCATCATTAAATCTATCACTTCCGTAGCTATAGTATACAATTGGCTCTCCGTCTTTCTCTATTCCTGAAATATTTCCATTTTTTTGTAAAAAATTATAATGCTCACCCTTATATGTAAATCCCATACAATACGATTTCACATAAGAATGACTATCATAATATTTTAAATCATATTCAAGTTTATTTCCATTCACAGTAATCCACTTTGGAAATGGACTTATCACAGAGCCATAATTCGTATACTCTATTTCAACTGTCTCTGTCGGATTAACCACCTTGGTTATACACTCGGCTTCTCTGTCCTCATACAAATTAATTGTATCAAACTCATAGGAAACTGCCGGCGAATTATTGTCATAAATATAATATATTTTTTTATTTTCCTGTGTGCTCTCACTTTCGATTGCCTCTGTCCCAAACTCTGATTGTATTTCACCATAATCTGCAGCAGGTCCAATATAGCTCTCCGATTTCCCATTTTTTAAAATAGTTATCATCCTGACTGTCCTGTCTCCATCGCTAAAGTCTGTAAGCGACAATATATTTTTGAAAGCTGTCAAGGCATAATCATTCTCTATGACAAACAGACGGTTTTTAGTGTGATACAGGTCATATACACTCCTATAGGTTGTGCCATCAACAATAACCTCACCTGTATAATAGCTGTCCTTGATACCCTTATGGTACCTGACATTCACGGAAACTGTTACAGCTTCACCTTTATCATTATAATAAAGCCCTGTATCTTTTATTGATTTCGGAACAAATATGATAAGCCCTGCAATAACCAACGCAATAATCAGCAAGGCAATCACACTTGCTGCAGCAATTTTTATTTTCAGGACTTTTTTTATTATTTTTTTCATACCTGTTTTCCTCCATCAATAATTCATGTAAAATCAATTTAATCAGCGAATCTCATCCAGATAAATCTGCACACGGTCATCAATAATGGCTGCTGTTTCCTCCGCGGTTCGTTCGCCAGAAATATATGCATTAAGTTCATCCGCTACAATCATATTTATTGCATAGTATCTTTTCATTGCAGGAGCACAGTGCTTGAACATTTCATTTACCTCATGTACAGAGGTAGTACCATCATCAAATTGAAGTATGTTCATGTTATGCCACGAAGCCTTCTCTTTGCCATTATCCTCATCTGGATAAACAATGTCATCCACTGATAATGGTAATACAGGAAAACTAGAATAATTACTGTCCGAACTAAAATTCTCCTGTACCTCCATGCCCAAAAAACTCTCCATATATGCTGTCACAGCTTCTTTTGAAGTCGTCCTGGCATTTACAACCACCATGCCATAATCCATAATATAACTTCCACATCCACTATCTGTAGGATATCCCACATAATGCCAACCTTCATTGCCCTTCAGTCCCTTATAATTTCCTACCGAACTTAAATTTGAAAGATCAACATACTTTACCGCCCCACGAAGCTGTTCCTCCGATACATCAGTCTGCTTTTTGTCATATCCACTAAAAAATTTAAGCAGTTTTACAAAACGTTCATCGTCAAAATGACTCTCCATATTTTCCCAGTCAATTACAAAGTTATCACCGCTTATCATATCACTAACTAAGGTGAATATTGCATATGCAGAATCCGCAAGCACATTTCTCTGAAGTTCTTCATAACACATTCGTCCGGAAAGCTTTCCACTCTCAAGCAGCGAAATCATATCATCAATCGTCCAGTTGTCACCACTCCACACATCATCCTGTACCATAAGAGTGTATGCCATCACACCTGCTGCCATTCCAACAAGCTTTCCATCCTTATTCCCAAGCTCCAAAGCATTGGGCATTACCATATTAAGGGTATTATCAGAAATATACTCCCTTAAGTCCGCAATCAGCCCTTTTTTATACAGTATTTCCATATCATCACGCGAAACGTACAGTATATCAGGTCCTTCGCCAGCTACCATCTGTGTCATAACCTGTGTTCTATAATCGTCTCTGTCTTCCCCAGTCTCATACCTGTATTCACAAGCCGGATAATTGCGTTCTGCCACACCTGCACTTAAAGCAACTCTGTAACATCCATCACGGATGTCTGATATGCGTACCATAACTTCTTTACTGACAGGTGTATCCGACATATATGCCAGCCAATCCTGATACTGTCCATCAGCATATATTCTTAACACCTTGCTGTTATCATCCTTGAATATAAGCTGTTTTTTATAATAATCCTGAATTCCATTTTCTACAAAACCGAAAACAAGCTTTCTTTCACCACATACTATGTCCCACCGCACTATCCCTTCCGCATTCTCATAGTACAGCTCATTATCAATCATGGCATAAAGCTGCTTAATGTTTTCCTTTATTTCAGCAAGTTCCCTGACTTCCCCATTCTGTACATCAAACCAGATAAAATATGTCTTATTCTTTGTATAATCATTGCAAGCCCATATAAGTTCCCCTGTAGCAGTTCTGATAAATGTCTTTAAATAAGTTGCTTTCTGACATTCATATTTCATTATCAATTTTCCCTCGGAGTCAAAAATATACAGCTTACCCGCACTGTTGCTTATAGTATAAATATTGTCATATACATCACAGAAACAATTCCCAAATTTCCATTCATCAATATATTCCTGCATATCTAATCCATTTTCAAGGAATAAACCGCAAAGCTCTGTTTCTTTCGCAACACCATTCTTATCTATGAACACAAGGCTGTCATCAGTTATTGCTGTCGCATTGTCTGAATCGCCAATGGCATACCCAAGCCACTTAAAAGCATACCTGCCATCACCATATACATCCATCGACAAAACATACCCGGAGTCTGTCTTTTTTCCCATCTGCTCTGATGTGAATTCCATTGAATCAGTCTTCATGGATGTGATATCCGTGTACTCAATTACACTCCTTAAATATTCACCATTTAAACTATCTATAACACCGCTATATCTGTAAATACAGTCTCCTATTACCCCTAGCTCAGACTGCTTATAAATCTCCTCATTTTCTTCATTATGCTGCACAGTCTCATGCTCAAGTCTTTCATATCTGTCAACCCACAATTCCTGCTCATCAAGGACTTTATCATTTACAGCAAAACCATCTGTTTTCCACATGTCCGAACTTAATAAGTCATAGCTTTCATCACTTTTATTTTCCTGTCTGACACAGCCTATGGTAAAAAGAAGCATAGCAACCGATATAATCAATTTAAATCTCTTATAATATCTCATGTTTTCCTATCCCACTCTTGTTTTTGTTTGAAACGCCTTACAGGCAGGTTAATTAAAACCTGCCCATAACGTCATACATCATCTATCACAACTAACGTCTTTCAACTTCATCCGCCTGCCCACATAGCGAATGAACCTTAACTACCTTTTCCTCATCAGAGGAATTCTTATATATATTCTTACCTAAAAGCTACCATATTCGCCATAATATTGCAAGGGACACTTTTATCCTTATTTTTACAATTTTTCTATAAAAAACAAGGTAAAAGTGTCCCTTTTCAAAAATAGTATTGCTTTATTTGGTGATATATTGTCAACAGCTTTTATTCTAAAGCCCCAGCATCCTTTTCAGCACCTTCCCCGTCTGGTTCCACTCATCAATCCAGACAAGTCTCACGCCAAGATGAGCCACCGACTCCTCAAGCCATATCTTCTCCTGAATCGTGTTAGGCTTCTTGCAAATCCAGAAATGCTCTGTTGCATCCTTGCAGTCAAGCCCATTTTCCTTAAACTCAGCCATCTTGTTGGCGTGAATCCATGAGAGCCAGCGTCTCATATTCGCATCAGTGAGGGATACGCCGCAGAAAACGACTCTCCTGTTCATGCAGTTATCTATAAAGCTTGTAGCCTGCCATGAGAATGAGTTGTTGGCAAGCTCCAGGTAATTATCCTCGGTAAGCACCAGCTTGTCACTCGCAAGATGTCCCTTTCTGGCATTGTAGCCATTAATCGGAATTACACCGTGGCAGTGAAAATACGGTATTCTGTCATGCTTCTGGACATGAATGCTGTTGGCGATTCTGTCAAAGAGCACCCTGTTGCTGTTGCCGGTCTGCATGTAATAGAAGTTGAGCAGCGTTAAAAATACAGCCTCAACATTAAAGCTTAGAATCGAGCGCGGTCCAACCCCCTCATGCACCGCATCTATGACAACCTTCGCCATAAGATTGGCACTCGTCGTCGCAAACATTCGGTCTATAATGCCGGAATATGTCTCCCAGTTCTCTTTGGTTATACATGATAAATGCTCCGTCTCATGTATCTTGACAAATGTATCCCACTCCTGTGCCGTGAGCGCTGTCCTTATCGGACGGTATATCTCATCGGACAGAAGCCCTATGAACTCCTTGTCACTTAAATGCATGTGATTCTGTACCGCCTGAATCATCGCCTCAGGTGAGAAGTCCATCCTTCTGTATACATCTATATCTATAATCTCATTTTTGCTGCAATTATTTTTGATGAGCAGCTCAACCAGTGTGTACCAATCAGCAAGTGCCGGAACTGATGTCCCGGCACCCACACACAGCGACCAGCCGTTTCGCTTGGTCACATCCCTTAATACAGGCTGGATTGTCTTTATATCCAAACCTTTTTTTGCCATAAAATTAATGTCTCCTAAAATAAGATATCATTTCCTATACCAACCACAATCATAATATGCACTGCAAAGCTGCCCTTGGCATCATACCTGCCAGTAAAGCGGACATTCGCAATCCGCATATTATAGCTTCATAGTCTTATAACAGAAAAAACGTCTTTGTAAATTCAATATCTGCTTCAACCTGCGATATCAGCTTGTCCACCGTATCGAATTTTATCTCCGGTCTTTCAAAATGGAACAGCTCCACCCTTACCTCTTTGCCATACATATTCTCCTCATGGTTAAGCAGATGTGTTTCAACGCTTATTCTCTCCGAATCGTCAAATGTAGGTCTGACACCGATATTGGTTATCGCGTAGTACTCATTGCCATCCGCAATAAGCTTGGATGCATACACTCCGTATGGGGGAAGCAGCTTTTCCGGGGAAGGATATATATTGATGGTCGCAAACCCCATCTCCTTTCCAAGATGTCTTCCTTCCTCAACCCTGCCCATTATCATATACGGATAACCCAGAAGGATATTGACATTCTCCATGTTTCCAAGCTGGATTTCTCCGCGGATCCATGTACTGCTTATTTCCCTCTGTTCATATTTTTCCTTTTCCACAATATGAACCTCGTAGTTGTACAGCTTCTGTGCTGCCATAAGGACATCACAGTTTCCGCTCCTGTCCTTTCCGAAATGCCAGTCTGTTCCTACAACCACATGTGCAGCGTTAAGATTGCCAAAAATAACCTTCTTGATAAACTCAAGCGGCTCCATTGACGCTGTCTCCTCGTTGAACGGATATTCAACCAGGTAGTCAACGCCGGCATCGGCAAACATTATTCTCTTTTCATAGTTGGTTGTTATCTGGGTACCCTCAAATTTCTCAAAGTGCAGGTTCGGCGGAACATCGAATGTAAACACAGCAAGCTTATACCCCTGTTCTCTTGCAATTCTTCCCGCAGTATTTATAAGCGCCATGTGTCCCATATGTATCCCATCGAATTTACCAAATGTGACAACCGTCCTATCAGGTATAGAAAACTGTGTAACACCATTAAATATATTCATATATCAACCTCTTCATACCCCGGATTATTCCCCACATGCGAACATTTTTACAGGATAATATTCCTTCTTCCTGTCATCAAGCTCATATATTCCATAGAATACACCATCACAGTACATTCTGACCGGAGAATACAGGCCACAACATATCCTGCTGTCAACCTTATTTCCGTTTTTTATAAGCTTAAAATATTCTTCCCCCGCATGCACAGGCATATACTCCTCAAACATCACATCCACAGGAATGACTTCTTCGGACAATCTATCCTCGTCCTTAAGCTTCTGTAATTCCTCAAGCGTAAGTGCTTCTGAAAGCGTGAATCTTCCAACCTGTGTACGGCACAGCCTGTCCATACACGCACCACACCCAATCTGCGCGCCTATATCCCTGCACAGTGAGCGGATGTAGGTTCCCTTACCGCAGTGGACCCGCATTGTAAAGTAAGGAAGCTCCACAGAAATCAGCTCTATAGAATAAATCTCCACATGTCTTGCCGCCCTGTCAATCTCCTTGCCCTCACGCGCAAGCTCATAGAGACGCTTTCCGTCCTTTTTAATCGCAGAGTACATGGGCGGTATCTGGTCATACCCACCTGTGAAGCCCTCAAGAACCCTTTTGATATTATCCGCAACGCCTTTACTGTCTCCGGCAAAGAACTCCCCGGCAAGCTCTCTCTTTCCGGTCTCGGTTCCCGTTGTATCCTCAGTATCGGTTGTGACACCAAGGAGAACCCTTGCTTCATACACCTTGCTTCTGTCCGTTATCATATCCACAAGCTTGGTTCCGTTGCCAAGGCACACCGGAAGTACTCCTGTCGCAGCCGGGTCCAAGGTTCCTGTATGCCCGATTTTTCTCTGTCCGAATATTCCGCGCAGCTTTGCTACTACATCATGCGATGTGAAGCCTGCTTCCTTATAAACATTTATAATTCCGTTATACAATAATGTATCCTCCCTATCTCTGTGCGGAATTAAACTGAAGTTCAACAAGTGCGCCGATATTATTGATGATATCCCTAGGGTCATTCGCTGCCATGTCGAAGCCTGCTGCCCTGATATGACCACCACCGCCGAATCTCTTGGCAATCTTGCTTACATCCACTATGTTCTTTGAACGCATGCTCACCTTATATTCATTCTTCTCTGTCTCATACAGGAATATTGCCACCTCAACCGTATCATTAAGCCTAAGCTGCTCCACAACACCTCCGAGATCCTTGCTTGTGACACAGTAAAACTCCATATCCCGCTTTGTCAGCACAGTGAAAATACATCTTCCGTCACAGAACTGTACGCTCTCAAGAAGTGCCTTGCCAAGAACCTGGCTCTGTCTGTAGGTTCTCATGTAAAAAGTATTGTCTATAATATTAGTAAAATCTATACCTTTTTCCATAAGCTTCCCTGCAATCTGCATCGTGCGCGCTGTCACACCCTGATACTTGAATACACCCGTATCATGGATAATTCCAAGATAAAGGCACTCCGCTGTGCTCTTAGAAATCTTATCCGGGTTCATCGCCTCATATATAAGCTCACTGCATGATGAAAGCTTAGGAGAAATCATATTCATATCTCCTATCTCCTGTCCACTTATATGGTGGTCGAATACAACTGTTTTCCCGGCTTTCTCAAAGCATTCCCTGAAATCCTCAAACCTGTCAAATGCTGCACAGTCGCATACGATAAATAAATCGTATATCTTATTCCCATCAGCTTTTTCTTTTATCTTGTCACTGTTTCTTAAAAATAAAAATTTATCATTAATCGGCTGCAGACAGATATCAACATCCACCTGCGGCATATTATCACATATATAGTTGTACACACCCAGCGTACTGCCGACGCAGTCACCATCAGGTCTTATATGGCCTGTGATTCCTACAGTCTTTACCCCCTGCAGTATCTCATCAAGATATATCATTCGTGATTCTCCTTGTTAACCTCGTCAATAATTTTAGACATTCTCACACCATACTCTATAGACTGGTCAAGTATAAAATGTATCTGCGGCGTATTTCTAAGGTTCACCGTCTTTGCAAGCCGGCTTCTTATAAATCCCTCCGCACTCTTAAGCCCCGCAATTGTAGCTGCCTGAGCAGCCTCATCACCGTAAACACTTATATATGCCTTGCATTCCTTAAGATCCGGTGTGACATCCACTGCAACAACCGATGTCAATGGACTGATATTAGGGTTCTTGACCTCATTGCGGATAATATTGCTGAGTTCCTTCTGAACCTCCCCATTGATTCGGGAATTCTTAATACTATTTTTACGCATATTTACTCCATTTCCGAGCGAATAAAAATTAAACTCTTATTTTAACACTACAAGCCGGGGACATCAGCCCCGGCTTATTTTATTATTGCTCTGCAGATTGAAGGCACCCTGTACATCCTGAATATACAGCGTCAGGGTTATGCCCTCAGGCTTATGTTACCTTGGCACCTCTACCATAATGTATGCCTCAATCTGGTCAAGCTCCTTGATGTCATTGAACTTTTCAAGAACAATACCACACTCGTAGCCCGCCTTGACCTCCTTAGCATCATCCTTAAATCTCTTAAGTGAAGCAAGAGGTCCTTCGTATATAAGCTCCCCTTCTCTTGTAACACGGACCTTGGAAGCCTTCGTAATCATACCATCTAACACATACGAGCCTGCAATCGTACCTACACCTGATGCCTTATAGGTCTGGCGTACCTCAGCATGACCGATAACCTTCTCCTCATAGATAGGATCAAGCATACCCTTCATCGCTGCCTCGACATCCTCAATCGCCTGATAGATTACTCTGTAGAGTCTTACATCAACCTTCTCGCGGTCTGCAATCTCTCTAGCCATATTGTCAGGACGTACGTTGAAGCCGATAATAATCGCATTAGAAGCGGAAGCAAGAATGACATCGGACTCGTTGATGGCACCAACACCTGCATGCACAATCTTTATCACAACCTCCTCGTTGGAAAGCTTCAGCATGCTCTGCTTAACTGCCTCAACAGAACCCTGTACATCCGCCTTGATGATAAGACCGAGCTCCTTAACATTACCTGCCTTGATCTGTGAGAACAGGTCATCAAGTGAAAGCTTGCTCTTGGTATCGTCAAGAAGCTTAACTCTTCCCTCACGGATGAAGGTATCAGAGAATGCTCTCGCCTCCTTCTCAGTTGCAGGAGATACGAATATCTCACCGGCACCAGGAACATCATTAAGTCCCAATATCTCTACAGGTGTTGCCGGACCTGCTTCCTTAATCTTGCGTCCCTTATCATCTATCATTGCTCTTATCTTACCAAAGCATGGACCAGCTGCCACAGCGTCTCCGACATGAAGTGTACCCTTCTGTACAAGAAGTGTAGCGACAGGACCTCTGCCCTTATCAAGCTGTGCCTCAATGACAAGACCTCTTGCACGACGGTTAGGATTAGCCTTTAACTCTCTCATCTCTGCTGTAAGCAGAACCATCTCAAGAAGATTATCGATACCTTCCTTAGTATGTGCAGAAACAGGTGCAAATATTGTATCTCCGCCCCAGTCCTCTGCTACAAGTCCGTACTCAACAAGCTCCTGCTTAACCTTCTCAATATTTGCATTAGGCTTATCTATCTTATTAACCGCAACAATTATATCAATGCCTGCTGCCTTGGCATGGTTGATAGCCTCTATAGTCTGTGGCATTACACCATCATCAGCCGCAACGACAAGAATCGCTATATCTGTTGCCTGTGCTCCACGCATTCTCATTGCCGTGAATGCCTCATGTCCCGGTGTATCAAGGAAGGTAATCTTCTGGCCATTTATCTCAACTGTGTAAGCACCGATGTGCTGTGTGATACCACCGGCCTCTCTCGATGTGACACTGGTTGAACGTATTGCATCAAGCAGAGAGGTTTTACCATGGTCAACGTGTCCCATTACACATACAACAGGTGGTCTTGGAACAAGTGTAGCCGGATCTTCCTCTTCCTCCTTAAGAAGCTCAGCAATGACATCTACCTTCACCTCATGCTCACAGATACAGTTAAACTCAAGTGCAATCTCCTCAGCAGTATCAAAATCAATTTCCTGGTTAACTGTTACAATAGTTCCCTTAAGGAAAAGAGTCTTAACTACTGCTGCAGGCTGAAGCTTCATCTTCTCGGCAAGCTCCTTGATTGTAAGCACATCCGGAAGTACAAGTGTCTTGATTGTATCCTCTTCCTCCTGTGGCTTCTGTGTTACCGGCTTATTATTCTTAACAGTCTTTTCAAGTCCCTTGGTGTTCTCTTTTTTGTCCTCGCGGTCATACTTATTGCGGTCATTTAAGCGGTTCTCACGCTCACGGCTTCTCTGCTCCTTAGCCTCACGGACCTCTCTTGCGTCACCCATTCCGCCCTTAGCATCTGCATCCTTTGCGAAATTATCCCTGTTACCACCTCTGAAGTTACCGTTGCCGCCCGGTCTTCTGTTATCGCCTCTGTCATTTCTTCCGCCGTCTTTATTAAAGCCGCCATCCTTGTTAAAGCCATCTCTGTTTCCGGAAGGACGGTTTCCATCACGCCTGAAGCCGTTGTCCCTGTTTCCATCAGGACGGTTTCCGTCGCGTCTGAAGCCGTTGTCCCTGTTTCCATCAGGGCGGTTTCCGTCACGTCTGAAGCCGTTGTCCCTGTTTCCATCAGGACGGTTTCCGTCGCGTCTGAAGCCATTGTCCCTGTTTCCATCAGGACGGTTTCCGTCACGCCTGAAGCCGTTGTCCCTGTTTCCGTCTCTGTTTCCATCAGGGCGGTTTCCGTCACGTCTGAAGCCGTTATCCCTGTTTCCGTCTCTGTTTCCATCAGGGCGGTTTCCGTCACGCCTGAAGCCGTTGTCCCTGCTTCCGTCTCTGTTTCCGTCTCTGTTTCCATCAGAACGGTTTCCGTCACGTCTGAAGCCATTATCTCTGTTTGCGCCATTATCCTGTCTGCGATTATCACGTATATCCTTGCGGTCGCTGTTATGAGGATTATATACAGCGGTAATATGTGATTTCTTTTCGGCAGGCTTCTGCTCATTCTTTACCTGCTCATTTTTCGTCTGAGGTGCTGTAGCAACAGCCTCCTGCTTTGCTGCCTGCTCATTTCTTGCAGGCTGTTCCTTTATCTCCTTAGGTGCCTCTGTATTCTGCACTGTTGTACCCTTTCCAAAATGCTTTTTAACCATGTCGATTGCATTATCATCAATGCTGCTCGAATGACTCTTGACATCTACATTTTTGCTCTGTAAATACTCTACTATATCACTATTTTTTAAATTCAATTCTTTCGATAATTCATATATTCTCATTTTAGGCATCAGCATTACCTCCTTCAATTATTTCGACCTGGGAATCCGATAATTCCCTGCATTTCTTTAACAGCGAATCAGCAAATCCCGTATCGAGAATTGCCAGTGACGCCCTAAACTGCTTTCCCATTGAATGTCCGAGAGTCTCCTTGTCTTTATATATCACAAGCGGAACTCCATAGAATGAACAGGAATCCTTAAATCCCTTCTTCGTCCTGTCCGAGGCGTCATCTGCTATGATAACAAGGCGGGCTTTTCCTGCCTTTATGGCCTTATCCACAGAAAACTCACCACTTGTAACCGCTCCCGCTCTGGTGGCAAGACCTATCATTGAAAGTATTCTATCTTGATTCAATTTTCTCTAACTCCTTTTTAAGTGCTTCATATACATCGGAAGGTATCTGGCACTTAAGTGAGCGTTCCAAGCCCTTCGATTTGATTGCTTTGTTAAGACAATTCATATCTGCGCAGATATATGCACCTCTTCCGTTCTTTCGACCGGTCGCATCAAGAAGAATCTCTCCCTCCTGTGTCTTTATTACCCTGAGCATGGATTTCTTGTCTTTCATTTCACCACAGCCTAAGCACTGTCTTTGTGGTATTTTTCTGGTTACAGCCATAACATCACGCTTTCTATCAATAAAATACTAATACTGTGGGGATTACTGCTCCTCTGTCCCGGAAGCCTCATCCTCATAGTTATCATCCTGTGAATATTCATCCTCCTCGTACTCATCGTTATAAGGATTCATGTAATCTTCACCAAGCTCCTTCATCTGTGACTCACTCTTTATATCAATCTTAAAGCCTGTAAGCTTAGCTGCAAGTCTTGCGTTCTGTCCTTCCTTGCCGATTGCAAGTGAAAGCTGGTAATCAGGAACAACAACTCTTGCCGTCTTAGCCTCATCATCTGCGATAACAGATACAACCTTAGCCGGGCTTAACGCATTCTCAATCAGATATGCCGCATTCTCATTCCATGCGACAATATCAATCTTCTCACCGCCAAGCTCCTCAACAACGGCGTTAACTCTTGCTCCGTTGATACCTACACAAGCTCCTACAGGATCTACATCAGGATTACTTGACCATACTGCTATCTTAGTTCTTGAGCCTGCCTCTCTTGCCACATTCATAATCTCGACTGTTCCATCACGAACCTCAGCAACCTCAGCCTCGAAGAGTCTCTTCACAAGCTCCGGATGTGTTCTTGAAACTAAAATCTTAGGTCCCTTGTTTCCGTTCTTTACCTCAAGCACATATACCTTGACACGGTCATTAGGCTTAAAGGTCTCACCCCTCACCATCTCGCTCTCGTTGAGTGTTGCATCAACCTTGCCGAGATTGATAATAACATTCTTCCCGACATAGCGCTGCACAACACCTGTCACAACTTCCTTTTCCTTGCTGCTGTACTGGTCAAAAAGAACATTCCTCTCCTCCTCACGGATGGTCTGGAGAATGACATTCTTTGCAACCTGTATTGCAATACGTCCGAAATCCTTCGACTTAACCTCAATATTTACCATATCTCCGATATCATACTTAGCGTTAATCATCTTAGCATCTGCAAGGCTTATCTGTGTTGTGTCGTCTGTCACATCATCGACAACCTCTTTCTCGGCGATAACCTTGAAATCACCTGTCTCCCTGTTGATTGTCACCTTAAAATTATCTGCCTTTCCAAAGTGATTCTTGCAAGCTGTAAGAAGTGAAGTCTCTATCGCCGAAAGTAACTTCTCCTTGCTTATCTCCTTCTCCTTCTCAAGCGCATTAAGTGCTTCAATTAATTCCTTGTTCATCATATCCTCCATTTCTGACCATATTATCGCTGTAATGTCAATGATATACGCAATCCGCTCCGCTTCCTGCCCATATAAAATTGATGTTTCACATCTTAAATCTTATAGACTGTCTGTTTTTAAAAATCGAATGCAAGTCTTATGAGTGCAAGTGCTGCCCTTTCGTAGACAGCGGTTGTGCCATCCTCATGCTCTATTGTAACCGTACTGTCATCAAATGCCGTAAGAATACCGCGGTCCTCCTTCACCTTGTTGACCGCCCTGTAGAGTCTTAACTCAACCTCATTGCCGATATTCCGCCTAAAATCCTTATCCTTCCTGAGCGGTCTTAAAAGTCCCGGTGAGCTGACCTCAAGAATGTACGCATCTTCAATGAAATCTTCCTTATCAAGCAAATCGGAAAATGCCCTGCTCACAAGCTCGCAGTCATCCACCGTGATTCCGCCCTCCTTGTCAATATAAGCTCTAAGGTACCAGCTGCTGCCTTCCTTCACATACTCAACATCAACCAGTTCAAAATGATTAGCCTCTATTATAGGAGTAATCATTGCCTCGGCCTTTGCCTCATATTCCTCTCTTCTTGCCATAATGTCCTTTCCTGTTAAAACACATCCACCCGGGCTTCCTGTAAAATAGAAAACCCTAAAGTAAAACGAAAGAGTGGGTTCACACCCACTCTTGCCAGTCAACATGTATCATAAATCAGTTAATACTATATCACACTATTCTATAGAATGCAAGCACTTTTTTATCCTCTGTTCCACTGCGCCCACTTTTTCCTATATTCCTCGGCAGTCATGCCCTCATTTTCAATAAAAAGGTGTCTGAACAAATCCGTGTTCATTATACCTGATTCAACCACTATCTCCTTCACAGGCTTTACCGAAAATCTTAAAAGCTCCTTGGCACAGTTAAATCTTCTGTTGAGAATATAGTCGCACAGGTCAATTCCGTACTTGTCCTTGAACTGCCTGTTTATGGCTATCTCATCCATGCCGTATTCACCGCACACGCTCTCAAGCAGATCCTCCTCCTTGAACCTGGCATTTACAGATTCGCGGATACTGTTGAGTATATCCGGATTGAGCTTCTTATTATCCTCGTTGATAATCTCAACAAGCATGGTTGTGACAAGATTAGTGAGCAGATTATGGCTTACATACTCACTTGTAATGTCCTTCTCATCCTGATTAGACATAACCTCATCAATAATGCCACTGTATTTCTTTATATCTGCTGCCTTAAAGACAGGCGAACCTCCATTTTTTTCAAGGAATATTCCATAATAATCCCTAAGCAGTGCCCCATCCATGTGAACCCACATAAGCTCCCACTGTGAATCATCTCCGCTGCAATGCTCATAGCTTCTGCGGCAGTCAATAAAAGCACAGTCCCCGGCCTTTACACTGTAATCCTTCCCATCAAATGACACTCTTCCGTTTCCTGACATAACAACCATAAAAAGATAGGATTCCAGGTTGCTTCTGCTGCTTACATGAGGCTTGATGCTTTTAAGCTTTCCGGTCTCCTGTACATATATAAGCTTCTTTCTTGCAAATTCACTCGGAGTGTGAAGGTATCTTTTTGAACTTGTCATCTCATTGGTATCAAATAATGCTTCCTCACTCAAGCTTTTCACCTCCTGTCCTCTCACGCCAGTAATCAAGTATTTCCCTTATGGTCTGATTCAATGGAATATCCGGCTTCCATCCCGTCTGTTCATTTATCTTGGTGATATCCGCCTCTATAACCGGGACATCAACCGGTCTTATCTTATTCTGGTCAACCTTTACTTCTATATCAGCGCTCGACATTCCTATTATCATGTCAAGCATTGCTCTTATCTCTATAGCATTTCCACTGCCGACATTGTAAGTCTCACCTGCCCTGCCTTTAAGCGAAAGCAGTCCATAAGCTCTCGCAACATCCCTTACATCCGTAAAATCTCTCCGCGCCGCAAGATTTCCCACATACATAACCGGCTCCCTTAATCCGTTCTCAATCTCCGCAACCTGCTTGCAGAAATCCGACACCACAAATATCGGTGACTGTCCGGGACCGACATGATTGAATGCCCTCACAAGCATAATCTCCATATCATAAGCCTTAGAGTATATAGTTCCAATCATATTCTGGCACACCTTCGTGGCAGCATATATATTTCCCGGACGCAGCATGGTAGCCTCGCTTATCGGTGTCTCATCCTCCAGAATATGTCCGTATTCCTCGCCGGAGCCAATCAAAAGCACCCGCGGCTTATAGTACAGCTCCCTGACTGCATCCATCAGATTCACACTTCCCTTGATATTCACATCTATAGTGAGCGCAGGCTCCTTCCACGCCACACTCACCGAGCTCTGTGCAGCCAGATGATATATATAGTCCGGTCTGACCGCGAACAGCAGTTCAACTATGTCATTCTTATTCAGAATATCAAGTTCATAAATCCTCTCCCCAAGAAACAGCAATTCATCCTGTGTCTGTGTACCGGGAAGCTTGGTTGCATATACTTCCATGCCAAATTCATTTTGCAGGCAGCCAGCCAGATAACTCCCGACAAAACCACCCGCACCTATAATCAATGCCTTTTTCATATCAATTCCGCTTCCTTATTGAATTACTCAAAATGCTTGTGCGTGTACAGATGCTCCTGACAGAATTCATAGTTACCATTACACTTAGAGCAGTAACGGAAGACAAGATTATCCCCATCCTTCTCAGTTCTTCCGCAGATAGCACACTTATGCTTAGTTCCGTTAGGAGCTGCCGCTGCCTTGACGTTTTTCTTGTAGACATACCTGCGGTGCATTTCCTTAGGGGCGAATCTTTTCATATTTCTTGTTCCGAAATAGAACAGAATAAAATTAAGCACGGATACAATGATGCTCACTCTCGTAGCCCATATAAGCTGTGACGCATACTGGACTCCAGCCGCACCATAGGCAGCGGAGTAAAGGCTCTTGTATTTTCCGACAGCAATAAATTCATAACCCATATAAATCACATCTATAATCGCAAGCCACTTAATCTTAATAGGAATAACCATCATAAAGTACACCTGGACATCAGGAAAGCATACTGCAAATGCAAGAAAAGATGCCATATTGATATAGTATGTGCTCGGGCTCATGCTGATTCCTGTAATCCAGTAGACTATCATTGTACTGATTGTCATAAAAAATATACCGGAAAAGACATAGCAGTTATAGCGGAAGCTTCCCCAATATTTCTCAAGCGAAGAACCTATAAAATACTGGAACATAAACATAAACAATATAAAGAAGGAAAAGCTCTCGGGAACCGTACATACCCACGTTATAAGTCTCCACACCTGCCCCTTCATAACAAGTGCGGGATTAAGCTCCAGATAGCTGTATGCAGCCGGAGCCGTAAGCAAAAGCACATAGCCGATTCCATAAGCTGCCAGCACATAAATAATAAGATTCTTTATCGCATATCTTCCATATTTCTTTTCAAGTTTTGCTAAAAAATTATTCACTCTTTCTCTTTCCTTTTCTCAATAATTATTTTTCCCTCATATTCAAACAGGCATCCCTACAATCCCGAAACATAAGCCTGACAGCCATCAGCTTCTAAAACAAATCCTTCTTCCAGAAGATAATCGACACAATAAATGACAGGATTATGGAAAATCCTATGACTATCAGGAAGCCAAACGGGCTGTCTGCAAACGGCATTCCTGATGTAGACACATTCATTCCGTAAAAGCTCGCCACCATAGTCGGGATAGAAAGTACTATCGTAACTGTGGCAAGAAACTTCATCGACTGATTCAGGTTATTGGAAATAATTGAAGCAAAAGCATCCATGCTTCCGCTTAAAATGCCGCTGTATATACTGGCCATCTCAATCGCCTGCTTGTTCTCGACAATGACATCCTCAAGCAGGTCTTCATCCTCAGGATATTTCTTAATCTTATCTATCCGGAAAAGCTTCTCAAGCACAAGCTCATTGCCCTTGAGGGACGTTGTGAAATACACGAGTGACTTTTCCAGTTCCTGAAGCTCTAACAGCTCCTTATTCTTCTGGTCTTCACGAAGCTTCTTCTCAAGCAGTTCGCTTCTTTTATCTATATTTCTGAGATAATTGAGGAAAAGCGTTGCATTTCTGTACAGAATCTGAAGGATGAATCTTGTCTTCTTGTAGGTATAGAATTCCCTCACCCTTCCATCCATAAAGTTGTTAAGAACAGGGGTATCTTCAAGGCAGATGGTTATTATCTGGCTGTCCGTTACAGCAATACCAAGAGGTATTGTTCCGTACCAGTCCTTGCCGTTTCTCTCTTCAATGACAGGAATATCAACAACTATAAGTGTATAATCATCCTCGACCTGTATACGTGAGCGCTCCTCGTCATCAAGTGCCGCCCTAAGGTCTTCAAGCTGGATGCTGCACTCTGACGCAACCGTCTGCAGCTCATCAGCACTCGGCGCCGTCATGGCAATCCAGCATCCCGGCTCTATCTCATTTCTTCGCACCGTTCCGTGATGCTCCGAACTTAAAAATATCTTATACATACGGACTACCTCTATTCCCAATAGCCTGATATCTATTGTTTTGGACATATTTTTATAAACAAATCAATTTTTAGTATAATTTTTTTTTAATATTTTGTCAATGACGGTTGCTATTGATATTTGAAAAAAATTATAATATAATGTAACATACTTGGGTTTTGTAACCTTTCTTATTATTTATAGATAAAGGAGATGTATTCTCATGATGACATCCGAATACAGACTTGGAATTGACATTGGTTCCACTACAGTCAAAGTAGCAATTATTGATAAAGCTAACAATATATTGTTTTCAGATTACGAAAGACATTTCGCCAACATTCAGGAGACTCTTGCAGGTCTTCTTGTCAAGGCTAAGGATAAGCTTGGCGCAATAAGCGTACACCCTGTCATAACCGGTTCCGGTGGTCTTACACTTGCAAGCCATCTTGAGGTTCCGTTTACCCAGGAGGTCGTAGCCGTATCAACAGCGCTAAGCGACTACGCTCCTCAGACAGATGTTGCCATAGAGCTTGGCGGCGAGGATGCCAAGATAATCTATTTTACCAACGGTATCGACCAGCGTATGAACGGTATCTGTGCCGGTGGTACAGGTTCATTCATCGACCAGATGGCTACCCTTTTGCAGACCGATGCAACCGGTCTTAATGAGTATGCCAAAAATTATCAGGCAATATACCCTATAGCTGCCCGATGCGGAGTATTTGCAAAGTCCGATATACAGCCTCTCATCAATGAAGGAGCAACCAAGGAGGACTTATCCGCTTCCATTTTTCAGGCCGTTGTAAACCAGACCATAAGCGGACTTGCCTGCGGTAAGCCTATCCGCGGAAATGTTGCCTTCTTAGGCGGACCTCTTCACTTCCTGTCCGAGCTTAAGAATGCTTTTATCCGCACGCTTAATCTTGGTCCTGAGAACATCATTGCACCTGAGCACTCACATCTTTTTGCGGCTGTAGGTTCGGCAATGACCGCCAAAGATGAGATTGCCATTGATATTGACGCTCTCATCACCAAGCTTCACAATAAGATTAAGATGGACTTTGAGGTAGAGCGTATGGAGCCTCTGTTCGCCACGCAGGATGCCTACAAGGAATTCCGCGCACGCCATGACAGCCACCGCGTTATCAAAGGCAGTCTTGAAAGCTACTCCGGCAACTGCTATCTCGGAATAGATGCCGGCTCCACCACAACGAAGGCTGCAGTGGTAGCAGAGGACGGAACACTTCTCTACTCCTTCTACAGCAGCAACAACGGAAGCCCTCTCGCGACATCCATAAAGGCGATAAAGGAGATATATTCCATCCTTCCTGCCGATGCGCATATCGTGCGCTCATGTTCAACAGGCTACGGTGAGGCACTTATAAAGGCAGCACTCATGCTCGATGAGGGTGAGGTTGAGACTGTATCCCACTATTATGCCGCCGCATTTTTTGACCCTGAGGTTGACTGTATCCTCGATATAGGCGGTCAGGATATGAAATGTATCAAGATTAAAAATAACACCGTTGACAGTGTCCAGCTCAATGAGGCATGCTCCTCAGGCTGCGGTTCTTTCATAGAGACATTTGCAAAGTCGCTGAACTACTCTGTTGAGGATTTCGCAAAAGAGGCTCTCTTTGCGCCTCACCCTATAGACCTCGGTACAAGATGTACCGTATTCATGAACTCCAAGGTTAAGCAGGCGCAGAAGGAGGGTGCAAGCGTGGCGGATATATCTGCCGGACTTGCCTACTCTGTTATCAAGAACGCGCTTTACAAGGTTATCAAGATTTCAGACCCTAAGGATTTAGGTCACCAGATTGTTGTCCAGGGTGGTACCTTCTACAATGACGCTGTCCTTAGAAGCCTTGAAAAAATTACAGGTGTAGAGGTTATACGTCCTGATATTGCAGGAATCATGGGTGCCTTCGGTGCCGCCCTTGTCGCAAGAGAGCGCTACGAAGGTCAGAATACCACTATGCTTTCTATTGAGAAAATCAATGAGCTTACATACGAGACAAGAATGGCACGCTGCAAGGGCTGTACCAACAGCTGTCTCCTCACAATCAACCGTTTCTCCGGCGGAAGACAGTTCATATCCGGAAACCGCTGCGAACGTGGTATCGGCAAGGAAAAGAATAAAGACCATGTGCCAAATCTTTTTGAATACAAGAACAAGCGTCTTTTCTCTTATGAACCTCTTGAGATAACAGATGCACCACGCGGTGTTGTAGGTATCCCGCGTGTACTCAATATGTACGAGAACTATCCATTCTGGTTCACATTCTTTACAAAGCTCGGCTTCCGCGTTGTTCTCTCGCCTGAGTCAAGTCGTAAGATATATGAGCTGGGAATTGAATCCATCCCTAGTGAGTCTGAGTGTTATCCTGCCAAGCTCGCACATGGTCATGTAACGTGGCTTATCAAGCAGGGAATAAAATTTATCTTCTATCCTTGCATACCTTATGAGCGCAGGGAAATAGAGAACACTAACAACCACTACAACTGCCCTATCGTAACCTCCTACGCTGAGAACATCAAGAATAACGTAGAAGAGCTTGTGACAGAGAATATACTTTTTATGAATCCTTTCCTCTCATTTGAGGACGAGAAGGTTCTTGCAAAGCGTCTCTCCAAGGAAATCGGAGGTCAGTTCAACATCTCCTCCAGGGATGTTACCGCCGCATGCCAGGCCGCATGGGATGAATTAGCAGAATGCCGCCGCGATATTATGAAGAAGGGTGATGAAACCCTCAAATACCTTGAGGAGACAGGAAGACACGCTATAGTTCTCGCAGGCCGTCCATACCATATCGACCCTGAGATTAACCATGGTATCCCTGAGCTTATCAACAGCTATGGAATAGCTGTTCTCACAGAGGATTCTATATCACACCTCGGAAAGGTTGAGCGTCCTCTCATCGTAATGGATCAGTGGATGTACCATTCACGACTGTACGCCGCAGCAAGCTTCATCCGCGACAAGGACAACATTGACATGATACAGCTCAACTCCTTCGGCTGCGGACTTGACGCCGTCACAACCGACCAGGTGAATGATATACTCTCCTCAGCAGGAAAGATTTACACCGTATTAAAGATAGATGAGGTAAACAACCTCGGTGCCGCAAGAATCCGTATCCGTTCACTCATCTCCGCCATAAAGGTTCGTGAGCACAACAACTACAAGCGCAGCATCGTATCAAGTGCTTACCACAGAAAAGAATTTACCAAGGAAATGCGCGACAGCAATTACACTATTCTCTGTCCGCAGATGTCACCTATACACTTCGACCTCATTGAGCCTGCTCTCAATTCCTGCGGCTACAATGTCGAAGTACTGAAGAATGTGAGCAAGTCTGCAGTCGATACAGGTCTTAAGTATGTCAACAATGATGCCTGCTACCCTTCTCTTATCGTGGTAGGACAGATGATGGAGGCAGTGCTCTCAGGCAGATATGACCTCACAAAGACAGCTCTTGTCATCACACAGACAGGTGGTGGCTGCCGTGCGTCGAACTATATCGGATTTATCCGCCGTGCCCTCATAAAGGCAGGCTACCCTGATATTCCGGTTATATCGCTGAGCGTGCAGGGACTTGAGAGCAACTCAGGCTTCACCTACTCGCTTCCTATGATTAAGAAGGTAGCGATGGCAATCCAGTACGGTGATATATTTATGAATGTTGTGTACCGCACACGTCCTTATGAGGCAGTTCCCGGCTCGGTCAATGCACTCCATGAGAAGTGGAAGAATATTATCATAGAGCAGCTCAAGCAGCCAAAGGTATATATGAAGGATTTCAACCGCAACATCAGGCAGATTATAAAGGAATTCGATGAGCTTCCTCTTCTTGACATCAAGAAGCCACGCGTCGGAATAGTCGGTGAGATTCTTGTCAAGTTCCTGCCTGCTGCCAACAACTACCTCGTTGACCTCCTTGAGAAGGAAGGCGCTGAGGCTGTAGTTCCTGATTTCATGGGCTTCATGCTCTACTGCGCTGAGAACGCGAACTTCAAGGCAGACAACCTCGGTGCAAGCAGGAAGTCAATGCACATAAGCAACGCTGTAATAAAGGCAATCAATATGTTCCGCGGTCCGTCCAACAAGGCACTTGCGCAGAGCAAGCGCTTCGATGCTCCGACAGACATCAAGGAGATGACTAAGCTGGCTGCCCCACTCGTTTCACTCGGAAACCAGACAGGTGAGGGCTGGCTTCTCACGGCCGAAATGATTGAGCTTATTCACCACGGAGCTAAGAACATCGTCTGCTGCCAGCCTTTCGCATGCCTGCCTAACCATATCGTAGGTAAGGGTGTCATAAAAGAGCTGCGCGCCGCTTATCCGGATGCCAACATAATCGCCGTAGACTATGACCCGGGTGCCAGCGAGGTTAACCAGCTCAACAGAATCAAGCTTATGCTGTCGACTGCGCAGAAGAATCTTGATAAGTAGGTTGGAGTTAGAGCCTTCTTAAAAGGCAAACTCCACTAAAACAATAGTGTGTAATGTTGAGATAGCTGAGATAGTTGAGATATCAAGATAGCTGAGGTATATGCAGTTGAAAACGCGCCATATTGTAAGTTAAATTACAATATGACGCGTTTTCTTTTTTATCTGCTTTCTTTTCTCTATTATCTTCGCGGGTATTTTTATTGTTTTCTGTTCTCACATACCCATAGCAGTCTATTTTTTATAGCTTTGGGGCTTGGCTGTGGGTATTTTTCCTGTCTTCTGCTCTCCATACCCACAGCAATCTATTTTTTATTGCTTTTTTGCTTGGCTGTGGGTATTTTTCCTGTCTTATGTTCTCACATACCCATAGCAGTCTATTTTTTTGCTTGGCTGTGGGTATTTTTCCTGTCTTCTGCTCTCCATACCCATAGCAGTCTATTTTTTTTTGCTTTTTTGCTTGGCTGTGGGTATTTTTCTTGATTTATGTTTTCCATACCCACACTTCTTGTTTTACTTAATTTTTGACGGCAGCTGTGCAAGTATTATCGCCGCGAACATAAGCACACATCCAGCGCTCTCTTTAATTGACAGGCTCTCATGTAAAATTATCCACCCTGCAAGCACTGAGAAGCAGGATTCCAGACTGAGTATCAATGACGCTATCGTAGGATTGACATTCCTCTGTCCGATAATCTGAAGGGTATATGCCACCCCGCATGAAAGAACTCCCGCGTATAAAATCGGCACCTTCGCAGACAATATTGCAGTCATATCTGGCACCTCGAATGCGAACATACAAGGCAGTGATATAAGTCCACATACCAGAAACTGTATACACGACAGTGCAACGCCATTCACCTTGGGTGAAAAATAATCAATCACAAGAATATGCACAGAAAAAGCCACAGCACACAGGAAAATAAAAATATCTCCCTTTCCCACCGAAAATCCATCGGTTATACACAGGCAGTACAGCCCCGCAAGCGCAAGTCCGACTGCTGCCCATATCTTCCAGCCGGAAGTCTTCTTCATAAAAATACCGATGACCGGCACGATAACTATGTAACACGCCGTGATAAATCCTGCCTTTCCCGCCGACGTGTATTTTATTCCAATCTGCTGCAGACTGCTCGCCACAAAAAGTAGTATCCCGCACAGAAGTCCGCCTACAATCAGGTCTTTCCTGCTTCTACCCTCCTCTATGCTTCTCTTCCCCGACTTCTTCTGAATCAATATGCACGGCACAAGTGTCAACGCACCGATAAGCGACCTTATCCCATTAAAAGTAAAAGGTCCGATGAATTCCATTCCCACACTCTGCGCCACAAAGGCTGTTCCCCATATAAATGCCGTGAGTGCGAGAAGTAATGCGTTCTTTAGTTTCATAATGTCACCATTCCATTCGTGTGTTATCTACAAAAGGATAGCATAATGAGAAACATTTAGCAATCAATATTACTATGTTATCAGCTTTGAAGTAACAGTTCAGCCTTCCGGCTGCACAACCAGTCTTAGCACCGGCTAAAATATAGCCGGTGCACCCATAAATAATTTTTTTGCATTTTCTACTAACCCCATATTTCTTCTTTTCAGGGTTTCTATGATTGTCAGGATCGCACAATACATTTCATGCCCGCTGTCTTTGCGGAATCCTCCTGCCATCTTTTGCCGGTTCTTGACTTTTCTCAGGTCACGTTCACTCATGTTATCATCAAACGGAACACGGAAGTCATGCAGGAACAAAAGGTGGTTGTGCATATATTTCTCCAGGCGGTTCAACAGGGCTTTTTCATCCTCCTTGGCAAATCTGTGTCCACGCTGCTTATTTTCCCTGCGTCCTGAAGCAATAAGATCCATGTATCTTTTCTCATAATCATACAGAATTTCTTCCGGAAAAGAGACTCCGCCCTTGCCTGCGAATTTTTTTCGCTCCCCGGTTCATCTCACAGAGCAGGTCTTTCATCTGCACTGACCAGCCATGCCCGGTTTCCTCCGTATTCTTACGCAGATAACGGATGATATGGACATTGCATTCACCGTGGTCTGTTCCAAAATGATACAATGCCGTTTCATGGTCGTGTACCAGGATTCCTGTTTATGATGATGGAAGCCTGTACGCACGGAATGAAAACAAAGTATGCTGGCAGCTCACAGCGCATACACGCTTTATTTGTATCATTGTAAGGAGTCGGTATAGTATTACCCTACTCTATAAGCTGTAACTTTTTCGGAATAATCCCTTATTTTATGGGTAGTCCGTTGTTACAGCTAAAGTGTACCTGTCGCCAATACATCCCCCGCTAAATCATCTGCTCGGAATACATGCTCACCATATCCACAGCTCGTTATTGATAACGCATCCAGTCTTTCACTTCCTTTATTGGCAGGAACTGGGAATATGCTGTTCACTTTCTGCAATACCATACTTCTTGGTAATGCGTTTGAATATACTACATTAATAAAACAGCCCTTCCCAGAATCATCCTTTGATAAACCTAGCCCACTCGGGTCTCCTTTTTTCATCATGTAATATGCCCACTCCTGCGCCGTTCCTAGGAATATTTTGTTGGATTCTGTTGTCCAATAGCCACCTAATCCATTCTTGAACTTGTACTCACTACTCCACATTATTGGCTCAACTATCAATCGGTAATTATCATTCTCAAGGAACTTTTCAAGCATATCCTCGCCCCATAGCTGTTTGATTAATGCTGTACCGTTATTGTCTTTTCCATTCCCTTTCAACATCCAATCTCTAAATGCCTGTCCGTTTGGTAAAAAGTCATTTCCTTCACTCGTTATCGGTGCCGGCAAACGTCTTGTAACTTCAAACTCATCCTTTACATAGCTCTTTATAATATGTTTCTTTCCTAATCTTGCTACATTGCTTTTTTCAGATGTTGCTGTTTCACTTAAAAAATCTTCGTCTTCAATTCCTGTTTTAAACTCCTCTTTTAATGTGTTGTATCTGCCTATTGTATATCCGTCTATATCGGGCTTTGACATGTATATATCAACTGCATTAGGTGTTATTATTTTTTTCAACGAACATACAGAAACGTAAGCATCTATTTCATACTCAGCTATATAAAATCTGTATCCAGTTCTAAACGTGGTAAACCCTAAACCTTTCTCCTCATCTGTAAACTGGTCTAATGTTCCATGTGTTTTATCAGTGTCCTGCTGTCCTCCATTGTACTCCCCTGTTATCTGTGTAGGTTCATCATTCTGCCCAGCCAAACATATATTGCTTATTGTAAGTATTAACATCAGTGTAACTATTAAAAACTTAAATGTTTTCTTGATATATTTCATTTGTCTCCTCCTTAAACAAAAGAGCTTTGATGCTGTTCTACATCAAAGCTCCGTAAATTTATTGTAAAAAAAATTTATGTAGTACATCAATTGTAAATTTTTAATAAACTTTACCGTGAACTGCATTAGGGTCATTCACACTCTGTCTAAGTTCTTCATTCGTCATTGCTGCGTCTTCTTCTGTATTTAACTTGCCGTCCCATTCTATCAGGTCTGGGTCTCTGTCTTTTTCAGACGCTAGTTCATCTAAACAATTTGCGGCTTCCGTTAAATCATCGTATTCATGTACTGTACCGTTTTTGTCTGTTATTACAAAATACTCATTGTCACCATAAACCTTTATGTTGTATCCGAACTCTTCGTTATCAGCATCCTTTGTCAATGATAAGTTTGCATACGGCTTTTCACTCGTCGGTGTCTCATTCTCCACAACCTGTGTGTTCTCCTCAGGTGCCGTTGTCTCAGGCACTATAACTCCACCATATTCATCAGTCGGATATGGGTTACCATTCTCATCAACTACCTGTGGAAGTGTAACTGCATAGTCCTGCTGTCCATTGCTCTTTCCATAAACCGCATCCTTTATTGCCATGTCAGCCGCTATCTCCGCGCTGCTTCCATAAGCCTCATAAACTCTCGCATCCTCGACAATGCTCTCCACCTCTTCATCGGTGAATCCTGCTATCTTCGCCGCCTCCTTAACTAAGTCCTCAATGGTCTTGGCGGAAGCTGCAGACTCTACCTCCGTCTCCCCAGTTGTTACCTCGGTCTCAGGCATACTTGTGACACTTTCCGTAGACTCGCTTACTGCGGCACCATCAACAGCAGAGGATGTTGTTTCAGCAAAATTCTTTGCTGTTGATGAGCAGCTACATAATATTGCCGTCGTAAAACCAATAATAGTTATAACCTTTCTATTAAAAAATTTATTCATCATAATATTTCTCCTTTTTAATTTTAATTTTTTCCCTTTACCCCGTTTGCATCGCGAAGCGATGTCTGGCGGAAAAACGCGTTTAAGCGTTTTTCCGCCAGGACGAAGTCGAAAAATTTTAATTTTCAGCGTAGCTGAAAATTAAAATTTTTTACGGGCATTCCCGTATCTTATATGATATTTTTAGAGGTTGCAGACTTGAACTGTCTGTTTTTCAATTTTTTTCCCTCACTATGTAACATCATAGTAACAAAATGTATTACTATATCCTCAACATAGTAAAGAACAGCATTAATCTGCTCTTCATTCAGCTTCTCTTTACCTCCGATTTTCTCCCTTATGCTGTCCACAAGTATCTCCACGCAGAGAATATCATCATACTGTTTATCGGTATCTTTTATCTCATTCGGATGGGCTATTTTATACCCTGTATCATTTTTAAAGGCAATAACGCGATTGTTAATGTTGATTGCTTTTCCAACATAATACTCATACTCTTCTGCACCGGCTCGTCTGAGGATATACACTCCACCATACGGAAAAATGTTTTCGAATATTCTTCAGCAGACAGCCATCCTGTTGTATTTCCAAAAACAGAACCCAGTCCTTCCTGCGCTTTATTCTCAGTTGCATATTCCGGAATATTAATATTGCTTATACTTGAATAGATAAAAGGATATACGGAAGTCAAAGCCTTTTCAGACAGAGTCTCTCTTGCAGCCTCTATCGTTATGTAACTACCTTTTTTTATTATCAGCGAGTAATGCTCATCATCAGTTTTTTCCCAAGACAATACTATATTTTCTCTCGGATTGTCTATTCTTCTGTTCTCTTTTTTTGCTTTCTGTATATCCTTTAATACATCCTTTTGCCATGCAACTTCATTGCCCGAAGCTATATATGCCACCGTAAATGGGTAATTCCTCTTTATCCATGCTATCACACCAGCCGGAACTCTTAATCTGTGCTTTTGTGTATTATCAATGTGACAATTTCTGTATTCCTGCTTTTCAATATCATCAATCTTTACCGTAATATCCTTTATGGCATCATAATTAAATCCCTGCGGCACGCCAATCTTGTCCAGCACTATCAACTGGTATTTTAATAATGTGGAATCAATAGTGTATTCATACTGTTCATTCATACAACTTTCTCCTCTTTCTGTTCATAAGATTCCGATTAGCATAAACATCTAACTATTATGTTCATTGTTGTAAATCACATTGTCCAATCCCTTATTTATTAACTCTCTTAACATCACAGATCTGTTGCAATCGTAGAACTTCTCTTTCTTAATCTTCTTTAACTCTTCCTCCAACTCTTTCGGAATAACAATAGTAATTCTATGAGTTTCTATACTCATTATTATTTTCACCTCCAATTTTATCAGGTTGCCTTAAGTTCTGCACTTGCATAAGTTCTGCTCCGTTTTTTCAGTATATCACTTCAATATTTACTTGTCAATTATTATAACTTCTTCTAGCTTGACATATAATATGAACCGAGGCATAATATGTACTAAAAGGAGGTTTGAATTATGCCTACAAACAGACCACGATATACAATAATCGTTGATGACGAATTACTTAATCAGATTGATGATTTTCGTTTCAACAATCGATTTCCAAGCCGTTCAGCAGCAACACTTGCATTAATCCATAAAGGTATTGAACAATTTAACAAGGAATTTAAAGATAAAGAAGATTCTCATAATTCGTAATTTTGTTGTTTGTCAGCAGGGTGGGCTATATTATATAGCCCTTTTTGTAACCAATATTTTTATAGCATTATAATAATTATACTTAGCAGTAAAGTCTATTCGCAGAATGCCTAATTCTATTAGACAAAAAGCTGTTTATAACATTTTTTTGAATTTTAGTATACAAATTTTTTTGACAAAGTCAGCGCGGTATTTTATACTGTCTCCCACTTCATTTATAAAGCCACCCATTTGTGCAATTTGTATATCACTGCATATTGTATATTTTTCACAAAAAAATACACCATCTTTCAATGGTGTACCTCTTTTTCGTAACTTATTATATCATAAGCCGCAGTGCATCTCGAAAATCAAAGATTTTCTCGATGTCCGTGCTTTGCACTATCATCAGACAAAAATAATATGTCATTTGTGCAAGCACATTCCATACTATTTTTGTCTGATGGCACTGCTCTGCTTGCGCTCATGTCTGTTTACCCATCTAATAGATATAGTACTTAGTCTGTAAACAGCCACGCACTATATCTATTGATGGGTTTATTATCTTATATTCTCAATCTGCCAATCAATAGGCTCCACTCCATGTGCCTTCAGGAACTCATTTGCCTGGCTGAAATGCCTGCACCCAAAGAAACCTCTATAAGCCGACAGCGGGCTTGGGTGCGGCGCCTTGAGTATCAGGTGCTTCGGATTCGTTAACATTGGAATCTTACTCTGTGCCGGTCTGCCCCAGAGCATGTACACAATAGGTCTGTCCTGCGCATTGACAGCCTCAATGACGGCGTCCGTAAACTGCTCCCAGCCATGTCCCTGATGAGAGTTAGCCTGATGAGCGCGAACCGTGAGTACAGTGTTTAAAAGAAGCACACCCTGATCCGCCCATTTTTTAAGATAACCATTGTCCGGAACATAACAGCCAAGGTCATCGTGAAGCTCCTGATATATATTCTGGAGCGATGGTGGAATGTCCTTCTGTTCAGGGAGAACCGAAAAGCTAAGTCCGTGCGCCTGCAATTCATTGTGGTATGGGTCCTGACCAAGTATTAACACCTTAACATTCTTTAATGGTGTGAAATTAAATGCGTTAAATATATCCTCCGACGGCGGATATACCACACCCTTCCTGTATTCACTGTCCACAAACTTATATAAATCCCTATAATATGGCTTGGCGAACTCAGGTTTAAGCGCTTCAAGCCAGTCATTGCTAATCTGTGACATATCAATCTCCAGTTACTAAGTATATTTTTAATTATATATCCATCACATTCTCACAGACACACCGCGCTGTGCAAGATAATCTTTAAGGTCGGATATCTCAAGCTCCTTGTAATGAAAAAGTGAAGCAGCAAGCGCCGCATCCGCCTTGCCCTCCGTGAGTGCATCATAAAAATGCTCCTTACTTCCGGCTCCGCCCGAAGCGATAACAGGTATTGAAACATTCTCAGCTATTGTCCGCGTAAGCTCAATATCATACCCCTGCTTGACTCCATCACAGTCCATGCTGGTAAGAAGTATCTCTCCGGCACCCAGTTTATTAGCCTTCACAGCCCACTCAAGTGCATCGATTCCTGTGTCCACTCTTCCGCCCATCTTGTAAATATTCCAACCGCTTCCGTCCGCTCTTCTCTTAGCATCTATTGCGACAACTACACACTGGCTGCCGAACTTATCCGCCGCATCGCTTATAAGGCGTGGATTATCGATTGCGGATGAATTAATTGAAATCTTGTCCGCACCCTCCCTCAGAAGATTCTTAAAATCATCGACAGTCCTTATTCCGCCACCAACCGTAAACGGAATAAATACCTTCTCGGCAACCCTTCTCACAAGTTCAACTGTAGTCTCTCTTCTGTCGGATGAGGCTGTGATATCCAGAAATACAAGCTCATCTGCTCCCGCCTTGTCATAAAGGGCAGCTACCTCAACCGGATCACCGGCATCACGCAGGTTCACAAAATTGGTTCCCTTCACAACTCTTCCATTATTAACGTCCAGACACGGTATTATTCTCTTGGTAAACATAAGCTGTCCTCTCTATTATTGATTAGAATGCAGTATTATAATGCGGCAAAATTCTTGAGAATCTGCATACCCACACTTCCGCTCTTTTCAGGGTGGAACTGACATGCATATACATTATCCCTCTGAACAGAGGCGTGTATTATTGTTCCGCCATATTCAGTAGTCGCAGCGACTATGCTCTCATCATCAGCCTTGAGATAATATGAGTGTACAAAATACACATAAGGATTCTCACCAAGACCTTCAAAAAGTCTTGCGCCCTCCGATACCTTAAGGGAATTCCAGCCAATATGAGGTATCTTAATCCCAGGTGCATCCGGAATCCTCAAAATCTCACCCGGAAGAATCGAAAGTCCCTCAACTCCATCCGATTCATCGCTGCGTCTGAATAGAAGCTGAAGTCCAAGACATATACCCAGAAATGGCTTTCCTGAGTCAACAACCTCATGTATGGTGTTCACAAGACCATACTCATTAAGCCGTCCCATTGCATCGCCAAACGAACCTACCCCCGGTAAAATCACTTTATCAGATGACAGAATCTCGTTCCTGTCCCTTGTCACAACTGCTTCCTGCCCTATAGCTTCAAGTGCCTTTTCCACACTTCTTAGATTTCCTGCATCATAATCGATAATAGCAATCACTCAGTCATACCTCCGATGTCCATAAGGATCTCTCTGTACTGCAATTCATTTTCCAAGCTTCCATAATAGATGGCATCCTCCTCGGATATTCCGTATCTTGAAAGCTCTGATAAAATCTGAGCCTTAACCGCATCATACTGATCCAGCACCTCATACTTTTCAGCATCAGAATAATATTCATTATAGTGAGTCAAACCCTTTATCAAGGAATCCAATGCTTCCAGCTTCATTCCTATCTTATTGTAGCTCATATACGAGCAATAATCTACATATACGCTGGCAACCGTCCTTATTGCATAATATGTATTCTTGTCCGAAGCTCTTAATTCAACACCTGAAATACTGTCGAATGCCTGATCATATTTTCCATTTGTGAAAAATTCCTTTGCCTGGCTTACCTTAATTCCATATGATACAAATTTTGTGCCAAAATATACAATTCCAACAATAGCTATTATGGTAATTAACATTCCGATATAATTACCCTTGGTCACTTTAATCAGTTCTGACGGCTGCGGTGCCTTCTTTTCCTTCTTAACCTTTTCTTTTTTAGGTTTCTTAGGCTTAGGCTCCTTTTTCTTTTTCTCTTTCTTCTTTTTAGGTGCCTCAGGTTCCTCATCTAAATCAGGGATATCGGCATTTTCATCTGATGATTTATCAAATGCATCTGAATCATTATAAAGCTCATCTATAAGAGAAACATTATCCTGTACTATGCCGTCTGTGGAATCATCCTCGCCATCCTGCTTATTCTTTCCAGCAGCCTTCTCGGCTTTTAGCTGCTCCTTTTTAGCCTTCTTTTCTGCTTTCTTTCTTGCCTTTTCCTCCGCCTTGGCTTCCTTAGCCGCCTTAGCAGCCGCAAGCTTAGCCTCCTTAGCTTCCCTTGCTGCTTCTGCCTTCTTGGCTCTGGCACTTCTTTGCGCCTCAGCTTTTTCTTCTCCTGAAGGCTTCACATCCTGTTGTCCGGAATTATCGGTTGCACTTCCATTATTCAGGGTATCCGGTCTCTCCTCTTCCTCACCTGCATAAGTATTCGCTGCTGCCCCATCCTCATTATCATCAGTGAGTGTCAATATATCGTCCGCAGCATTATCAGATCTTTTATCAGGCTCTTCTCCAGAGCTATCACTGCTTCCGCTGTTATCGCCGCCATTAATCTGATTGAATAAATCCATAAGGCTGTCATTATCATTGTTATCGTTCTGGGAAGTTACATTCTCCTCATCCATGGAATTCCCAGACTCATGCGGTTCTTCATTATCATTCTCTTCAAGAGCAAATATATCATCGCTGCCATCATGGTCAGCATTGCCGTTATGGTTATCGACGTCATTATGACTATCTGAGAAAATGTCATTTAAGAAATCATCCTGTTCTTCGTTGCTGCCATCTTCTGCTGATTCATTGTCTTCGGCATCTGACTGTCTGCTCTTATTGCCCTCGCTATCCTGATTATCTAAATCTTCATTCCCATCACTGTTACTGCTTCTTAAAGAATTTAACAATTCATCCAAGTACTGATCATCATTATTATCTGCCACGTTGTTTCACCTCAACTGTTTTCATTTGACTAAATCATTGATTTAACTAAATCATTGGTACGACTACTATCCATGATAAAATCACTGAGTAATAATACCTTCACTCGCAGAACGAATAAATTCGTTTTTATGCTTGCACTCATTATATCATGCTATGTTTTTTTTCACAAGAAATAAATAAAGAGCCGCATAATCACTCTGGCGGCTCTTTAGCTAAACTTTTTTAATTCACTTTCTTCTATTTCAATATGAGCTTATCAATAGCCTCTACAAGGGAGCCTATTTCCGGCTTGGAGAGCTGCATATCTGCACCGAGCTGCTCACCCTTACGTCTCATCTCCTCATTGATAAGGGACGAGAAAATGATAACAGGGATATCCTTAAGCTCATTATCAGTCTTTACAAGCTTCGTAAGTCTATGTCCATCCATAATCGGCATCTCAATATCCGTAACTATGCATTTAACATACTTAGTTACATCTCCACAGGACTTTTTCTTAATATTCTGCAGGTAATTCCATGCTTCCTGTCCATTCACACACTTAATGAGATTAGTGTATCCTGCCTTCTCAAGCGAATCTGTGATAAGCTTCATAAGAAGCATAGAGTCCTCTGCCAGTACAATAGGGGAATTATTTCTATCTCTTGTTCCCAGTCTGGAAATATCAGAAACCTTAAGACCGGTCTCAGGACTTATATCGGATACAATTCTCTCAAAATCAAGAATAATTATAAGTCTTCCCTCAACCTTTATGATACCTGTAGCTATTCCTGATTCCGCTGAATTGATTGTCGCATCGGGCGTAATGATGTCTGCCCATGACACACGATGAATACCAACAATCTTATGTACATGGAAAGCCACATTAAGCTTATTGAAATTAGTGTTGATTAACATATCATTCTTAGGATCGTCTGAATCCGGCAGATGGAGCACATTAGCAAGCTTCACAACTGTTATCATTGTATCTCTTGGCATAAAAATACCTTCTACAGAAGGATGGGCGTTAGGTACCGGTGTGACCTTCTGAAAATTAACAATCTCCTTCACCTTAGCCACATTGATTCCATAGTGATTATTGCCGATGACGAACTCAAGAACTTCAAGTTCATTCGTTCCATTCTCAAGTAAAATATTAGTATCCATAAATAACCTCCAAGCTATAATTTCTTTTGTCATAACATTTCTGTACTATTTTCCTATATTGTATCACAAACGTTAATGAATTGATAGTTTATTTTTTCCTTTTTTTTAATAAACTTACAAACATTACCGACACTTCCCTTTAAATCCTAAAGCTAATAGTATATCCGACTTTCTCCCTATGTTCATTATTATTCCAATAAAAAAACCGCAGCACACCGGCTACGGTTAAAATCCTTGTTCCTTCAAAACCACACATTAAACTATCAGATATTTTAACCTGAACCATTTCTGGTCAAGCCCTCGACCTATTAGTATTGGTCAGCTGCAAGCGTTGCCGCTCTTCCACCTCCAACCTATCTACCTTGTCGTCTACAAGGGGTCTTACTGCCTAAGCAGGGATATCTCATCTTGAGGGGGGCTTCACGCTTAGATGCCTTCAGCGTTTATCCC
>OGHS01000004.1_pt1 | contig 196755 bp, 160 predicted proteins | sample 1571611 | NCBI WGS metagenome assembly OGHS01 (sample SAMEA2581944, study PRJEB24529) | metagenome | biome: Human gut stool | place: China | collected 2011 | reverse complement strand
ATATCAATTATATATACATAGACGAAAAACGTCTGCTCTGCATAACAAAACAGGGCAGGCGGTTTTTTATGCAACAGCCCTCGAAATGGTGCACTACAGGACTTATTGCCCATTGACAGCGGATAATGTGGTTTATAAAGTGAAAATGAATTTTAATTTGTGATTTTAATATAGATGTATTTTCTGAATGCCGTAAATGCCTGATTTTCAGCCGTTGAGGCATTGCGGAAAGGAGAAAAGTCTGACTTTTGGTTTGTGTTTTCCATAACCTAAGTTTGCTTTACAAGAGCGAATGAAATAAATATAACTGAACTTGAGTAGTCTTAAACTTTCAGATAAGGATGAATGAAATGGCAAAAAAAGAAAAACAGACCTACCCGCGCACACGGAAAGAGATGTTGCGTATTATGCGGGCGGCCGATAAAAAAGGACAGTTACTTGAAATGGTTTTGGAGGAGTTTGCAAAGCATCCTTTTTCCATGCCGGCATTATGGGATTGCCGCGATTATATTTTTAGCATTAAGCGGGAGGATTATGTAAACAATCCAGTGCTTATAACACATCCTGCCCTGCTTTGTGCGATGGCGGGACGATTGGACGATGCAAAAGAATATGTAGCAATTTTAGGTAAGACACCGAGAAACTGGCAGCTGCAGGACTTTGATCACAGTGATTTTTACAGGATTAGCACAGAACTGGTCATGCCTTATACGGATGATTTCATGTTTCTCAGGATTGCGTTCTTTCTTATAAAGGCTGGCGCAGTACCGATCATGAGTCTTACGATGTCGGCATGCCGTCCAAGCATTTTAAATGGCTTTCGGGATTTTACGAGATTTGGACCATGCTTGGAGCGTTATAAGGACACCATCACGGAAGCAATAGGGAAGCTCTATGGGAGTGGTGGAAAGGGTGTATACGAGATAGCACTTGCGGAGTGGTATTACCAGAATAATAACTGCTTCCATGCACTCGTGCTTGTGACAGGGACGATACCTCTTATGGAGCAGGAAAATGATATGCGATGCCTGTTTGTGGCATTAGCCCTGCAAATGAAGATATTGCTTGTGAATGGACAGACAAGAACCGCAAAGCCGTTGGTAGAGAAAATCCGCAAACGGATATACGAGACAGGGTGGGAGGAGCTGACCAGCAGCCTGAATGTCCTGGAATGTCTGGCAGCTTGTTATGATGGGCGGCAGGAGGATGTAGAGGAATGGCTTAAGAAAACGGCACCGGATGAAAATAATGACATTTTCATGATGGATATGTATGCTTATCTGGTAAAGGTACGGTGCTATTTGCAAACGGGCAAATACATGGTCGCCCATGTATTGGTAAAGCAGCTTATCGCGCTGCTTACAACCGGAAACCGCCATATGGATCTGTGTGAGTGCTATATGTTATCCGCTATCATCTGCCATAAGGCGGGGGATAAAAAGCATCTCATAGAGGAACTCACGAAAACACTTGAGCTTGCCGGGAAATTCGGGTATATCCGTCTGCTTGCAGACGAAGGAAACAGCATGGTGCAGATGCTTAACATTTACCAGCAGGAAAAAGGAGCAGACGAATTAACGGATCAGATTAAGCTGCTTGCAGACGAGGTGGGAAGATATTTTCCGAATTACCTGAAATCCCCCGCGGAATATTTCGAGCCGCTGACGGCAACGGAAACAGCTGTACTCCGTCTGATGTCACAGGGGCTGAGCAATGATGAAATTGCGGGCAGGCTGGGGAAAAAGACAGGAACGGTCAAGTTTCACACAAATAATATCTTCCGAAAGCTGCAGGTGCAGAACAGACAGCAGGCGGTCAACCGCGGGAGAGAGATTAATCTGCTATGAACACATAAAGAATAGCTTGGACAATGCTTACAGAAAGCGAGGGTATCATTATGAAAAAGATAATGGGAACAAATAATCGAGGGAAGGGGGGATAAAGGAAGTGAGGAATTTATGTTCGAAGTATATGGTAAAGCGGATGCTTGCCTTTGCTCTTTCATTTTTTATGGTAAATTCCACCATAGATTACCCAGGAATGATGATTGCAAATGCGGCTGTTTGAATAAAGGCATATACAATTACCGCATTTGAAGCGTTAGATGGGACGAAGGAATACCAGACACTTTCATTCGGAGCTGAGGAGAGTGACATCCTGTTTCCGGATTCCCTAAAGGCTGCGATGGAGTATACCGTATATGAAAAACCAGAGGAGTATCCAACGGAGGAGAATACAGCGGCAGGGGAATTCATATCCTTTTGTCTTCGAAATTATGGAAGGAGGACTTGATTATGGCAAACGGAAATGCGACAATTATTGTCGGCTCGGCTCGGCTCGGCTCGGCTCGGCTCGGCTCGGCTCGGCTCGGCTCGGCAGGAGCATAGCGCTGTTTTTTCAGCGTGTCAAGTCTTATTTCATACAATTTATAACGAACCAATTGCCGGAGGCAGGGCGCATTATGCCTTGGCTTCGGCTTTTTGCGTTTGCCGGAAGGATGGTAGTTTGATATTGAAGTCCTAACCACGACCGGCAAATCAATATTTTCCGGTTAAACCTTCTGTCTTCTCCGGCGTGTCCGCTGTCGGAGGAAGAAAATAGCGGATAGAATTATTTTGGAGGAATAAAAATGAAGAAGAAACTTCTAAGCCTTTTGCTTGCGTTGTGCCTTGTGATGGTACTTGTTCCGATGACAGCGTTTGCAGAAGAAGCGCCATCGTTTGGTGGTGGGACAGGCACACAGGGAGACCCGTGGCTGATTGCTTCGCAAGAGGATTTGATTGCTTTGGCAGAGTTTCTAAACTCCGGCAATGCAGAACAGTTTGATGCTGAGGATGCTGGTATCGGAAACTGCCATGGCTATTACTTCAAACAAACGGCTGATATTGACCTGACAGGAGTATCGTGGGAACCGATTGGTTATTCCGGGAGTTACTATTTTGCTGGAAACTATGATGGCGACGGACACAGCATTAAAAATGCAATCTCCACTGGAAAAGTAGACCCAGATGGTTTCGCTACGGCTGGCATTTTCGGGTGGGTCGCTTTCGGTTCGGTCGAAAATCTTCATGTGAAAAACGCAAACTTTTTGGCAATCGGTCAAAATAATTACAGTTATGTGGGCGGTATTGCAGGTGTGTGTTATGGTTCATCTATCAAAAACTGCTCGGTGGTGAATTCTTCTCTGGAGAGTAAGCGAAACAACAATAATAACTGTGCGGGAAGTATTGTGGGTTACTCCACTGGCGGAAGATTTGAAAAGTGCGCTGCCGAAAACAACCAAGTTAAAACTATGGCTTATGGTGGCGGTTTTGTTGGTGAAGTGGATGATGGCTATGGAGCCGGCAATTCTACATTTACAAACTGCTATGTTGCAAACTGTACTGTGATTTCTGAAACCGATGATGTTCAGGGTACAAGTTTTGCAGGCGGTTTCGTTGGTGAGATGACAGATTCCGCATTAACTGTTCAAAACTGCTATGTATATCAGGCAACGCTTTCTACCGAGGGAACCGCTGTGCCCGGAGATAAGGGAACCGGTGTTTTTGCGGGCAACCTGTGGGGGGGCAGTTCGATTGCTGATACCAACTGCTTCTTCGGAGCGTGCGGAATAACGGAAAACGCAGGTACAGCTGCTGAAAAGGCAGAAGAAGATTTTGCAAATGGCACAGTGGCAGGTTTGCTGGGCGATGCGTTTGCGCAGGTTGGCGACTATCTGAAAATCAATGGCCCTGCCGACTATAGCAGCGTAGATGCGGCCATTGCCAAGGCAAATGCTTTGGAAAAAGATAACTACAAGGACTTTTCTGCTGTGGAAGCTGCTGTCAATGCGGTAGTACGCGGAAAGATGCTGTCTGAGCAGGCTGATGTAGACGCAATGGCGCAGGCTATTGAAAATGCCATTGCTGCCCTGCAATACAAGGATGCTGATTACACAAAGGTTGACGCAGCCATCGCCAAAGCAAATGCCATGAACAAGGATAACTACAAGGACTTCACCGCCGTGGAAGCCGCTGTGAATGCTGTGACCCGTGGTAAGAACCTTACGGAGCAGACCGAAGTGGATGCAATGGCGAAGGCTATTGAAGATGCCATTGCTGCCCTGCAATACAAGGATGCTGATTACACAAAGGTTGATGCAGCCATTGCCAAAGCAAATGCTCTGAACAAGGACAACCACAAGGATTTCTCCGCTGTGGATGATGCACTGAAGGCTGTTGTCCGTGACAAAAACATTACCGAACAGACGGAAGTTGACGCAATGGCAAAGGCTATTGAAGATGCGATTGCTGCCCTGCAATACAAGGACGCTGACTACACCAAGGTTGATGCAGCGATTGCCAAAGCAAATGCACTGAACAAGGATAACTACAAGGACTTCACTGCTGTGGAAGCCGCTGTGAATGCTGTGACCCGTGGCAAGAATCTTACGGAGCAGAGCGAAGTGGATGCAATGGCGAAGGCTATTGAAGATGCGATTGCTGCCCTGCAATACAAGGACGCTGACTACACTAAGGTTGATGCAGCGATTGCCAAAGCAAATGCCCTGAACAAGAATGACTACAAGGATTTCTCTGGTGTGGAAGCCGCTGTCAATGCTGTTGTCCGTGGCAAGAATATCACTGAACAGGGCGAAGTGGATGCAATGGCGAAGGCTATTGAAGATGCCATTGCTGCCCTGCAATACAAGGACGCTGACTACACTAAGGTTGATGCAGCCATTGCCAAGGCAAATGCTTTGACGAAGGACGAGTACAAAGACTTCTTTGCCGTGGAAGCTGCCGTCAATGCCGTTGTCCGTGGCAAGAACATTACGGAGCAATCCGAAGTGGATAAGATGGCGAAGGCTATCGAAGATGCGATTTCGGCTCTTGAAAAAAAGCCTGCCAGTACCAAACCGGGAACATCCGATAAGAGTCCGCAGACCGGTGATACAAGCAACCTTGCACTGTGGATTGCCCTGCTGTTTGTCAGCGGCGGTGCTGCCATTGGTACAATGGTTATCAGCAGAAAGAAAAAGTACAACAAATAATTGAATAGCGTTCCCTTGCTCAATCTTCCGAGCAAGACAAAAGCGTCGTAGCAATACGGCGCTTTTTTGTTACCCGGAAGCGACAAACAGCGGTTTTTGAATGACGGATGAAGGATACCGCCGTCAAAACAAAGCCGCTCATATCGAAGGAAAACGCCCAAAATCGCTCAGAAACTATACAGCGGGGAACGGTTTTGGGCGTTTCTATGTTTCGGGAGCAAATCGGCAATAGGCAGCGATAAGGAGGTGTCCGCTATGCCCCGTATGCCGAAATACCTCAAGAGAGAATTGGTGCTAGATCTGATTTGCCACAATCTGTAATTTCAGAGCAAACTACATGAACCCCAGAAACCCTTGCAAAACAGGGCATTCCGGGGCAAAACAAGGAGAAATAAAATAATGATAAAAGTACTTTTCATCTGCCACTACACATAGCAAATGATTTGCTGCTTTTTATTTTTATCAGGGTAGTCCATAGTGGGCTGCCTTTTGTTATACAAAATGGAGACAATCAGGGAATCTGTAAAAAGAGGCATGGGCGGCGCAATTTACGGTATTGCAAGTGTTACTATATTTGTTAGATTTTTACCAATATACCCTGTACACAAAAATTTTACTTGTAATCTGGCAGGATATCGGTTACACTTTACGCATTCCAATCTGATATGGAGGATAAGAAAGAGTATGAGAAAGAAATGGATTTTTACCGGAGCGGCATTTGCACTTGCAATGACCCTGACCGGATGCAGAAATAATGCGGCAGACAGTATTCCGCAGCAAAGCAGCCAGGAGCAGACGAAGGAGCAGACACTGATGATCCCTATGGAGGAGGCACAGGAAGCGGCGTTAAAAGCAGCGGATATTGAAGCGGCAGATGCAGACATTTCAGCCACGACCTTAAGTGAGGTGGCGGGAGTGGCCTGCTATAAGGTGGAATTTACTTCCGGAGAGTATGCCTACGCCTACACGATCAATGCAGAGACAGGAGTTGTCATGGAAATGAGCAGCCAGGAACAGAATGCACAGGCTTCCGGGACGCAGACGGAGGTAGCAGACTCCACTGTCCCTACTACGGCACAGACCTCAGCCGCTGCACCGGCACAGAATGCAACAGGTACCGGAACCGTGGATGAAGCAGCAGCACAGAAGATTGCACTGGAGCATGCCGGAGTGAAGGCAGCGGACGCAACGATCACCAAGTCAAAGCTTGATTATGAAGACGGACGTCAGGTATATGACATTGAATGGTATGCAGGCGGTGCCAAGTATGACTATGAGATTGCGGCAGACACCGGAGAGATCATCAGCTCCGCATATGAAGAAAAAACGATGGGAGCAGACAGCAAGAACGTTACGGTCAGTGAGGCAGATGCAAAGAAAACAGCCCTTGACCGTGTAAGCGGTGCAACAGACAAGGATCTCTACGAATGGAAGCTTGATTATGATGACGGACGTCCGGAATATGAAGGAAAGATCATCTACGGTGGAACGGAATACGAATTCACGATTGATGCAGCGACCGGATCCGTAATGGAGTGGGATGCTGAGAAGGTCCGTTAAGACAGACAGGAGACGTTGACTAAGATAAAGGAGAACACAACAGTTGAAAAACGTGGTTGTCCCGGCCGGGTGTATATTATCTATTATTTGATAAGGTACGGAATGTAATATAAATTTCACATCGATGCATAGACGAAAACCGTCTGCTCCGCAGGAGAACAGGGCAGGCGGTTTTTTTGTGTGGATATTTTAATGAAGCGGTGCTGTGGTGGTGAACTGATGCTGTGGTGGTGAACCGATGGAATAACTAAATAATTCTCCACAATAAGTTGAAATTGACTGATAAATTAGGTATAATTGAAATAGAATGTATGTTTTGCTGTGGAGATAAATTAAAAGGAATGAGGGAGAATATAATGAACAACAATTCGGGTTATGATGAGAGCTGCATGGACGATGGGGCATGGGACAGCCTGTTCAAAATGGCGGAGAATGCAGAGTATGAGAGCGATTTTGAAGGGCAGGATGCTTCGGAATATGACATGCTGCCGGTCTATGATAATGTAGCTTTTCAGGAGAATGAGCCGGGGAAAAATAGGAGCTACGGGACACCGGAGGAGGCGCTGAAGGCACTGTTCGGATATGCGGCGTTCAGACCGGGGCAGAAGGAGGTAATTGACAATATACTGTCGGGCAGGGATGTGTTTGCCGTTATGCCAACAGGAGCAGGAAAATCGGTGTGCTATCAGATTCCGGCAATGCTGCTTCCCGGAATAACAATTGTCATTTCGCCGCTTATCTCACTCATGCAGGATCAGGTTAAGGCGTTGAATGAGGCTGGTATTCCGGCGGCGTTTATCAATAGCTCACTTTCTGAAAATATGTTTTATGAGACGGTCAACAGAGCGAGGCAGGGTGTGTACAAGATTATCTATGTAGCGCCTGAGCGTCTGGTTACGGACAGCTTTCTGGAGCTTGCACAGGATATACGGATATCGATGCTTACCGTGGATGAAGCACACTGTATATCGCAGTGGGGGCAGGATTTCAGGCCAAGCTACATGAAGATAGTGGAGTTCGTGAGGCTGCTTGACAGGCGGCCGATAATCAGCGCATTTACGGCGACGGCGACGGAGAATGTCAGGGACGATATTGTGTGTACGCTCGGGCTGGTCAATCCGTATACCCTTGTCACCGGATTTGACAGGGAGAATCTGTTTTTTCAGGTGGAGAAGCCTAAGAAAAAAGAGCAGTATATTCTGGATTATATTGCGGAGCATGAGGGGGACAGCGGAATAATTTATTGCGCGACGAGAAAAAATGTCGACAATCTGTATGATTTGTTGAAGAGCAGGGGGATTTCGGCTGCGAAATATCACGCCGGAATGAGCGCTGAGGAGCGAAAGCGCATGCAGGATGCTTTTGTATTCGATTACATAAGCATTGTGGTTGCCACCAACGCCTTCGGCATGGGAATTGACAAATCGAATGTGCGGTTCGTAATACATTACAACATGCCGCAGAGCATGGAGAATTATTATCAGGAAGCCGGAAGAGCGGGAAGAGACGGCCTGGATTCAAAGTGTATTCTGCTGTTTTCACCGCAGGATATTGTTATCAACAGATTTCTGTTGGAGCGCAAGGAAATGTCCGATTTGGATGAGACAGATAAGCAGACGATAAGGGAGCGGGACAGCAGAAGGCTTCAGGTAATGGAGAAATACTGCTACACCACGGAATGCCTCCGCAACTATATTTTGAAATATTTTGGCGAGAACCCGGACAAGCCGTGCGGCGATTGCGGCAACTGTCTGCATGAGTTCGAGACACTGGACATGACGGATGAGGCAAAGAAAATCATAAACTGCGTATACGAGGCGAACGGCAGATACGGAAGAAATATCATTATAGATACCGTATCCGGCGCAAAGACAGCGCGGCTGGAGGAGATAGGTGCCGCAAAATATAAGTCCTACGGTGTGCTGGCTTCCTCCAACAAGAATCTTTTAAGGCGGCTGGTTGAGCAGCTGGTGCTTGAAGGCTATCTCACAGTCGGCGATTATCAGGTCTTAAAAATGGGCGATATAAGCAGGCTCAAGAATACTGATGCAAGAGTGCTTGTCAAGATTACGGATGACGATAAGCTGCCGGAGAGGACAGCCGCCTCCAATAAAAAGACTAAGGCAACCGATGCGCTTACATCTGCCGGCTATGAATTGTTTGACAGGCTGAGAAAGTTAAGACTTGAGCTTGCCAGAGAGGAAAATCTGCCTCCGTACATAATTTTTAGTGATAAGACCCTGATTGACATGGCGGCGAAGGTTCCTGTCTCTAAGAGTGAAATGCTGAATGTTTCGGGAGTTGGAGAAAATAAATTCTCAAAATACGGAGAAAGCTTCCTCTCAGTTGTAGAAAAATGTGCCGGCGAATATCCGGAGCTGCTCACAAATAAAGTGGACGCGGCAAAAGAAAAGGAAAAACCAACCTTATCCAAGGCAAGTAAGAAGAATGAGAAGCAGGAATTTTTCCTTCTTGAGGAGGAAGCGGCTAATTTTAATTACGCAGATTATATGTATGTATCGGAAATAAAAAAGGAGCTGGAGCGTATATGTGAGAGGGATGACGTCAAGAAAATCCCGGCTGGAGGCTTGAGTAGGATTATGATGGCTGATGGGCTGATTGCAGAGAGAGAGCAGGACGGAAGACTTGACAAGGTTGCGACGGATGCCGGAAGAGAGCGCGGAATCAAGACGGTTGTCAAGGTGAGTGAAAGAGGCTTTTCGTATGCCAATCTCATGTACCCTAAGAATATCCAGCAGATGCTTGTGGAGTATTTTGTGGGTAAGCGGGACAACGGGTGCAATTAGGGTGCGGCTTGTGAAATTGAAGCTGATAGAGTAGTCGATATACAATTACCGGTGAGGAGGAATCAATATGGATACATTTTTCTTGAATGAGCTGAAAAGCTGCTGTGCAGACATCAATGCGGACAGAGAAAATGCCGGCGGTATTTCCAGAGTGCTGGGTGCTTACAGAAGAATAATGGATTTTTCTGAGCTTGCAAGGCAGGAGGGGCTGCTGGCGCTTTGCGATGCATGTGACAAGCTGGATAAGAGCGACAGGACGCAGGGATTTCTTTTCAGACTGATGATGCAGGTTGTGGACGGCGATGAGCCGGCTGTTGTGTCTGAGATGGGGCTTAACATGCTTGCCGCCGATGAGTACCACGCCTATGAAGGGCTGATTGTGCTTATGTATTACAAGGGCGCCTGTCTGATTCAGACAGGTGTTAGTATAGACAGGCTTGGAAGCTACATGCAGTCGCTTATGCCGCAGTTTCTCAGGGAGATTCTTCAGAAGAAGGAGGAGGAAAGGTCTGAGGACGATTATATAAAAGAGGATGATAAGCGCGACAAGTGGGTGAGGTCGCTAAGTGAGGATAACAGGGAGGTCGATGAGAGGGATTATTCCATTGTCAATCAGACATCCCTCACCTTATTAGAGATGTCTGATAAAGAGATACAGACGATTCTTCGACACATCACGAATGATGACCTTGTGATGGCGATGATAGAGCTTCCGGGAAGGGTGAGAGCGCGCATCTTTGATAATACCTCAACCAGACTTGCAAGAATGCTGGCGGAGGACGTGATGTGCAAGGGCAAGGTAACACTGAGTGAGGTCGAAAAATCCTGCGTCAAAATAATGCGCACTGTGATTAAGCTTGAAGCCGAAGGAGAAATTGCACATCATAATCTGACCGTGCAGAAATTCGTAATCGGTGTGTACGATGTGCCTAACAGCATGCTGAGAAGATAGCTCATGGGACAGAGGGGGTCAGGTACAGGTGTCCCCGCTTTTTGGGACAGGGGTCTGACCCCTGTCCCAAAGGCTGCTACAGCGCCGGATTGACATGCACCATGATGTGTTTAACCTTAGGAAAATTCTTTTCAATATCATTATGTACGGATTCGGCTATTTCGTGTGCCTCCTTCAATGTGTAGGAAGCATTTGCACGAATCTCCACATCCACATATATCTTGTTGCCGAATATACGTGTCTGAAGCAGATCAATTCCAAGCACATCCTTGTTTCCCATGACGCAGTCCCGGATTTCTTTTTCAGTCCTGTCATCACAGGAGTGGTCAACCATTTTATCTATGGCATCCTTAAAGATATCGTATGCTGCTTTTATGATAAAGACGAATATTACAAGGCTGGCAACAGAATCCATTACCGGGAAGCCAAGTCTTGCACCTGCGATTCCGACAAGTGCTCCGATTGATGAAAATGCATCGGAGCGATGGTGCCATGCGTCCGCCATGAGAGCGCTGGAGTCGATTTTTCTGGCATTGTATCTTGTGTACCAGTACATGCCCTCCTTGCATACGATTGAGAGAATCGCTGCAGCAAGGGCGAGAATGCCGGGAATCTGTAAGGTGTTATAGCTGCCGCTTGTAATGTTTTTGACGGCGGTTGAACCTATTCCGAGACCTGTGATAAAGAGGACTATGGAAAGCACGATGGCGGCAACACATTCCATGCGTTCATGTCCGTAAGGGTGCTCCTTGTCAGGCTTCCTCGCCGATAGCTTAATTCCGATAATCACGATTATTGTGCTGAAAACATCTGAAGCAGAATGTATGGCATCACTTATCATTGCGTTAGAATGTGCGATAATACCTGCTAAAAGCTTGATGATTGATAACAGCACATTGCCGACGATTGTGATGAAGGATACTCTGTTGGCAATGTTCTCGAAATCGCTGTCATTGGTGTTATGTGCCGGTGCTGTGGATTCATTTTTTTTCATAGTTAATCTCCGTTTCTGAGCGATAAGTCGTTTTGGTGGCGTTAGAGAGGTCTGTTTTCGCCCTGAAACAGCTCGCTCTGCCATGCTGCTTGTGAATAGTTAAAAAGCTGATATCACTCTATAACACTTATGTGTGGGTTTTAAAAACGAAATGTTTTCTTAGAAAAGTATAAAAAAACACCCACGATTCAGTATTAGCAACTACTGTCCCGTGGATGAATAGATTCCACTGTCACCTGTGTGACCCGACTCCATGACAGGGTGTCACGGTCTGCTCAGTTTGTACTGTAGGTTTGTATGCAGTGCAAAGAGTATATATATTTTAGCATACGAGGTGTGGATTTGTCAAGTTATGCACCTGAAGAAATTATAAAATTTAGACAGGTTGCATTTTGAAATATTCTATGATATTCTTAAATCAATTATGCGGGTAAGCGGCATCAGGGCTTCCTAAGCAATGCTCTTTGTACATAAAATACTATATTATAACAGGAGATTTTTTCATGAGTGAGATTGTAGAACCAAGAACTTTATCCGGGTTTATGGAGCTTCTTCCAAAGGATCAGGTTATATTTGAAAAGATTAAATCAGAGATGGAGAAGGTGTACCGTAAGTATGGCTTCTATCCGCTTGACACACCTGTATTGGAGGACAGCAGAATCCTCCTTGCGAAGGCGGGCGGCGAGACAGAGAAGCAGATTTACAGATTTAACAAGGGTGATTCAGACCTTACGATGCGTTTTGACCTTACGGTGCCTCTTGCAAAGTATGTTGCCAAGAATTATTCAGAGCTTACATTCCCATTCAGGAGATACCAGATTGGAAAGGTATACCGCGGAGAGAGAGCACAGAAGGGACGTTTCAGAGAGTTCTATCAGGCAGATATCGATATTGTCGGAGACGGAAGCTTAAGCATAGTCAATGACGCAGAGATACCTAGTATCATATATAATCTGTTCAACAACTTAGGAATTGATAATTTCGTCATCAGAATCAATAACCGTAAGGTGTTAAACGGTCTTTTTGACAACTTCGGAGTGAAGGAAAGCGCCGTGGATATCTTAAGGATCATTGATAAGATAGACAAGATTGGACGTGACAATGTTGCAAAGGAGCTTGTTGAACTCAAGGTACCTGAGGCTACGGCTTCACAGCTGCTTGATGTTCTCACATTTGACGGAAGCAATGAGGAGAAGGTTGAGAAGCTTAAGGGCTTTGCCGGCTGTAATGAGGTGTTCGATGCAGGTTTTTCGGAGCTTACAACTGTGATTGATTATATTGCAGGCTTCGGTGTGCCGGCAGATTATTATAAGATTGATCTGTCAATTGCCAGAGGTCTTGACTACTACACCGGAATGGTATATGAGACATTTATAAAGAATCATCCGGAGTACGGCAGCGTGTGCAGCGGCGGACGTTATGATAATCTTGCAGAGTACTACACAAAGAAGTCACTGCCGGGAGTCGGAATCTCCATCGGTCTTACAAGATTATTCTATGTTCTGTGTGAGAATAATTTCCTGAACAGAGAACTTGAATGCCCGGTAGATGCGCTTGTTGTACCGATGACCGATGATATGACTTATGCTGTCAGGACTGCAACGGGATTAAGAGCTGCTGATATCAATACCCAGATATATCTAGAGGGCGGTAAGTTCAAGAAAAAGCTCACCTATGGAAGCAGGCTTACTATTCCGTTCTGTATTATACTGGGCACGGATGAGATTGACACCAATCAGGTAACCATCAAGAACATGAATACAGGTGAGCAGAAGACAACGGACCTGCAGGAGGCAATTTCCATAATCAATAATCAGAAGGAGCTCTTAAATAAGGCTCAGTATGTTAACATGCAGTAGGTTATAGCTGAGGGATAACAGACCTGTCGACAAGTAATTCACAAGAATTAATTTGTTGACGGGTCTTTGTGTATTTTTGCGTAATGATATTTATTAATGGCAGTACTGCAAGCAATGCTTGCAGTATGCATGGGGGTAAAAATGAAAAAGGGAAATGTACAAAAATATATTTTATTTGTAAGCATTCTGCTTGCGGTAAATATGCTTTCAGGCTGCAGCAATGGCAGTGCTGATACAGAAACAGTGACGGCGGCGAAAAAAATTGTCATAGGGAGTGACATTATAAGCCCATATTTATATAAGGATGCCGATGGAGAGTTCATGGGAATAGATGTAGAGATTGCGACAGAGGCTCTTCACAGGATGGGGTATGAACCGGAGTTCAAGCTTATAGTGTGGGAGAATAAGAATAAGCTCCTTGAGGATGGCGAGCTTGACTGTATCTGGGGCTGCTTCAGCATGAATGGCAGAGAGGACAAATACCTGTGGGCAGGACCATATCTTTACAGCCGCCAGATGGTAGCGGTGCGTATGGACAGCGAAATACAGAAGCTTAAGGATCTGACGGGAAAAATGATAGCGGTTCAGGAGACCTCGAAGGCTGAAGAATATTTTCTGCGTTCTGATTTTGAGGGTATACCGGATGTAAGCCTTGTGTACTGCTTTTCTAACATGGATGAGGTGTTTGCCGCACTAAGAAAAAATTACGTGGAGGCTATATGCGGCCACGAGAGTGCACTGATATCGTTCATCAACACGGCACCGGATGAGTACAGGCTTCTTGATGAGAGCTTCCTGTATTCAGCACTTGGTGTCGCATTTGATATACAATATGATGAAGAGTTTGTGGAGGAGCTGTTTAAAACTCTTGGTGATATGATGAACGATGGAACCATAGCCGCAATTGTCGGGAAATACGGATTGGATGCGGAGAAATCTCTGGGGAGGGGGAACGATTAGTGGACAGCTTTAAACGAAAACTGAGAGTGTTTAAAATCTCCGGAATTGTCGTTCTGGTACTGCTCCTGTGTCTTGCAGCACTGCATTTGTTATTAGTGTATCGTGGACTTACTTCAATAGAAAAAATAAGAGTGCAGACGATAGAATATATTGAAGAAAAGGTTGAGACCTATGATAATTACAGAGCGAATGACAAGACAAAGAGTCTTGTGCATCTGCTTGATAAAGCACTTGCGATTGTGCATAATCTTGAACAGGATGAGTTATTTTATGTTAAAAATATCGGAATATATTCCTATGAGCAGCATCTGAGCGGTATTATCGTGCTTGATGGGAACATGGATGTTTTATTAAATGTTGAATCAACGGCAGATACGCATATAGAAGACTGGAGCACACTTATATCCGCAGAAAGCGTTTCAGGGGTGATAGAATCCCCTAAGAAGGTATATATGACCAGAGTGTATGCCGCGGAGGGACAGGGGTATGACATAGCTGTTGTGCATCGAAATGACGCTCCTGGGGCGGTGATCGTATACAAGCTTCAGGACATGGTGGTGGAGGGTGTAAATGATATCACGCTTGACAGTATATTTGAAAATATGCAGATTGCCAATGACGGACTTATAGTCATATCGGAATGTGATAATGTGATTGCAGCCAATAAGACGAGTGCTTACAGTCTTACCGGTGAGCGGCTTGCCCGGATGTACTCTGACGGAAAAACGGTTAGGGAAAAGCTGAAAAAAATCAGATATGATGGCAGACGATGGTATTTGACCGAGGAAAAGTATAAGAGCTATACGATACATGTCATGTTCCCTGTTTTTGAGGTGTACAAGGTCTGCTATGCCATGGAGACGGCATTTATGCTGTTGTACATTCTGATGTGTGCACTTATGTGGGGAGTTCACAACAATTCAGAGAAGAAGAATTACTACATGGAGAAGAGACGTCAGCTTGAACTGCAGAATGCACTTGAGCGCGCTGAACGTGCGACGGCAGCTAAGAGCACCTTCCTTTCCAATATGAGTCATGATATACGTACACCTATGAATGCCATAATCGGATTCACCAAGCTGTTACGCGAACAGCTTGACAATAAAGAGAAGGCAGCCGGATATCTCGACAAGATAGATGATTCGAGCAGATATCTTCTTGAAATCCTGAATAATATACTTGATATTGCCAGAATTGAGAGCGGAAAAACAACACTTGAAGAGGATATAGTCTGCATTGACGATCAGTGCAGGGAGATTTATGCGGTTTTTGAAAATCAGATGGCACAGAAAGCATTGAACTTTTCATTGAAGGTGAATGTCAGGCACCACTATGTAAGCTGTGACATTTTGAAGGTAAAACAGATAATCTTTAATCTCCTGAGTAATGCCTACAAGTACACGGACATTGGCGGAAGGGTTACATTTGAAGTGACTGAGCTGCCTTGCTATACGGAGGGCTATGGCCTGTATGAAATCAGGGTGTCAGATACCGGAATAGGAATGTCGGAGGAATTTATATCCCATATTTTTGAGGAATTTGCAAGGGAGAGAAATACCACTGAGAGCAAGCAGCCCGGAACAGGGCTTGGAATGGCAATAGCAGATCAGCTTGTAAAGCTTATGGGAGGAACAATCAATGTTGAAAGTGAGATTGGCAAGGGAAGTTCCTTTGTCGTACTTTTGACTCAGGGCTTAGTCAATGTGCCACTGCAGGATGAAAGAGCTGATGAAACAATTATTGAGTATAATCGTGGGGAGAGGAGAAAGCGAATCCTGCTTGCTGAGGATAACGATATGAATGCCGAGATTACCGTGGAGCTTCTCAGCTTCCATGGCTTTGACGTGGACAGGGTGAAGGATGGAGCGGAGTGCGTTTCAGCTCTGGAAAAAGCACAGCCGGGATATTACTGCCTGATACTTATGGATATCCAGATGCCTAATATGAATGGGTATACGGCTGCTGAACGTATAAGGGCTATGCCAGATTCCACAAAGGCAGGCATACCGATAATTGCAATGACGGCAAATGCGTTTGACGATGATAAGAAGGCGGCGTTTCAGGCAGGAATGAATGGACATATATCAAAGCCTATAGAATTTGACAGTATGATGCAGATGATAAGAAAATTTATTGGCCATGGAGGTGAATAATAGCTATGGGACTTTTCAAATCGAAGTATGAGAAGGAGCTTGACGGGATTATAGCGGACATCAATATGAATATGAACAACAACTACAAGGATAATGCGCAGGCTGGGCTTAGAAGGTTCGATGAAAGACTTGAGGAACTGCTTTTACAGGGACTTCTAAAGGAGAAAGCTGCCGGAGAATATAAAAGACAGCTTTCTTCCTTTAAGGAGAAGATGAAGGGATATACCCATAAGGACCAGCTAAAAAACTGGGGTTAGTTGTATTGTACAATCAGATTGATGCCTGAAAACGGAACTCTCCATTTTCGGCAAAAAATCCATAGATACCGTGATATTTTTCTATTACGGATATCATGCTCTGTATTCCTATGCCATGTCCGTTTGCGGATGTGACAGGGACATCATTCTTAAAAACGGGTGCTGTGTGATAACTGTTTGACATGTTTATGCACAGCTTCCCGTTTTTTTCGTACAGCTTAAGGCTGATATATCTGTCATCCGGCTGGGGCAGCTGGACACAGGCATGGATTGCGTTCTCAAAGGCATTGGCAAAAAGGCTGCACAGATTGGTTATCTGGAATTTTGAAAAATCATAGGCGGTGACCGATATACTTACTTTTATATCATTTTCGCCGGCTTCGTCAGCATAATATGACAGAATAAGATTGAGAGCTTCATTTTCGCAGTACTTCACAACCCTGCTGTTGTCGAGGGAGGTGCTTATTTCCGCTATGTAGTTCAGGGCATCCTCATTCTTGTTTTCCTTTATGCACTGGCTTATAAAATTCAGATGATGGCGCAGGTCATGACGGTATATGGCAGCCTGCTTCTCTGAGTAAGATATCTGCTGTATCTCCTTTTGGACCTGAATTGCTGCGGTTCTGAGAAGGAGGTTTTCGTGCTCTGTCTTATTTCGCTTGTTGGCGGCGTCAAGTGAAAAAATTGAAAGTATCAAATATAACAATACAATAAAGCTGTCCACAAAATCGATAATAACGATTCCTCCGGTGTGCAGAAGGTCGGTATAGACTGTAAAGGCATATTCAATGATATAGTACGCAAGCGGCAGAAGCAGAAAAGGCAAAAGAGATGTGGTGCTTTCATATTTAAGCTTTTCAACATAGGGGGATAAGTATTTTATTATAAGTATAAGCAGCGGAATAGTCACCAGAATGGCTGCAGCATTGGCAATATCCTGGTTGTAGCCGAAAAATGATGATACAAGCGTCCCAATCCATTTTCGCGGTGTACACAGAAGATAAGCTGTAAGCACAGAGATGATGGACATGCTGATACTCTGATGGAATACAAAAAATATCAGAAGAATGAGAGGAAGATGTATGAGCAGAGGATAGCAGGTATATAATGTCTGCTTCCCTAAAAGCAGATATGCAATAAGCTGTATGCACCCAAATCCGAGGATGGTAAAAATATACTGTTTTTTATTGTCCTCAAAACGCATGCCTACAAAGTAAAAGGCTGCCGTTATTCCGAAGAAAAGGACAAAAGCGTAATTGGTTAAATCCAGAATATTTGAAATATTTATCATGGCGTTTCCTCCATCTGGAAGGCGAGATACTGCTTCTTCAGCTCGCTCACTCTTCTCTGCGCAAGTGGGATGGTCTTTCCGTTCTGAAGCTGCATATCCGTGGCACCGATTGAACGTATGAAGTTCATATTGACCACAAATGAGCGGTGGGCAAGCAGAAATTCGTGGTTGTACATAAGCTTATCACATATTGATGTGAAACGCTCGGAACATTCCAGCTGTGAATTGTTATTGAGGTAGTAAATTACTTTTCTGTTGAAAGCCTCGACACAGACTATATTTGATAAAAGAAGCTTATGTACTCCGTTGCTGTTCTTTACCACGATATATTTAGGGCTGTCCGACTCTTTCTTTTCAAGAATATCATCGATAGCGCCAAAAAGCTTATCCCTTGTTATGGGCTTGAGAAGATAATTGGCGGCCTTGACAGTGTAGCTTTCGACCGCAAATTCAGGCGATGCAGTAAGAAAAATAATATCGGCTGCCTTATCGAAGCTGCGAATCTCCCTGGCAAGGGACATCCCGTTTAAAACAGGCATGATGACATCCAGCAGATAGAGGTCATATTTTTCGTAAGCAGACTTTGAGGCAAGCTCAACACTGCTGGTATAACATTTATAGCTGATCGGTATATCGTGCTCTGCCATATAGGTATTTATAAAAGAGGATATAGAAGAAATTTCGTTTATCTCGTCATCACATACAGCTATTTTAAGCATTCGTTCATTCACCCCTGTAAATTTATATATGTATTATAAACTTTATATTGATAAATTTCTACAGCTAAGTCTTATCGTTCATGTCAAAAAAAATGTAATTCATGCAATTTCGTCCATGAATGTTTTTTATTAGGATATTATATATAGCAAATAGAACTAATATAGTACTTTTGATTTATAAAAGACAACAGGAGGAATATGCTATGTGGAGAAAAATCTATAATGCAATATGGGCAGACAAAGCCAGAAGAGCAGCAGTGCTTACAATCATTATTGCATTGATTGTGTCCGGCACAGCGTTGGCAATACTTAACACGATTGGGAAATCCAAGCCGGCGCAGGGCATACCGGATGAGCAGCCACTGATTGGAACGGAGGTTGCGGATCTGCCACAGGAGAGCAGCCGGAATACTAATCAGGAGACAGAAAGCCAGCCGGCAGATGAGCGGCAGACGGAACAATCCGGTGAACAGTATGAGACACCTGAGGTGACCGGGCCGTCAGCACAGGAGACTTCGGCAGGAGGGAATGAACAGAGTTCTTCAAAGACGGCGGATACCCAGCCTGCCACAGTCAGTGGTGAGACTGTCAGTGAGTCCGGTGAAGCGGAGAACGTCACACAGGAGACTACCACACAGAATAATGTGGAGCCGGAAGTGAGATATTCTGTGAATTTTGCAACACAGGGCGGAAGTGTATTACAGACAAAGCAGGTTGAGCGTGGAACCAGGATAAAGAGTTTTTCTACGCCGTACAGTGAAGGGAATATCTTCCTTGGATGGTATTATGATGAAGCACTTACACAGCCGGTTAAGGAGGATGACAGTGTCAACAGGGACCTTACACTGTATGCTGCATATAGACAGGCTGAGCAGCTGCAGCCGGTAGAGAACATAGTATTTGCCGCAGTGGAGAATGTCGACGGAGACAGCTTTGCCATCACGGTTGTGACAGAGGACAAGAAGCTGGACGCAGAGGGAGTGCGCGCAGCTCTTGATGTAAAGAACCTTACCGACCCTGGGCAGACGGACATTGTCAGGGTTACAGGTGCGGATGGAGAGTATGTGATTACAGGAATTACTCCTGAGATAGAAAACAATTCATCCATGGCTGTTCCGGGTTTTGAGGACGGTTGTACATATAGAATCACACTCACGGATTCGAGACTTAATTTTAAAAATCAGCCGGACACGGTAAGGGAGTACAACTTTACAACAGCTAAGAAGGAGGTATTGAATGTATCACTTAACAGTGACATTGTGTATATACCTATAAGCGATTTAAAGAATATAACCAATGCTGGAGATTCTGTTGAAACGCTGAGTATTGCACTCTATAAGGCGGATAAGGATGGGGTGCTTGGCCCGGCAGAGCTTACACAGGGTCAGTTCGATTACAGCAGGGAAAGCTTGAACGTAGGGGATGTAATATCAATATATGCAGGCTTAAGGCCGGATTTAAGAACACTTGATACGCCGGATGAACAAAACGGCGATATCGCTTATGTAGAGATAACAGGTAAGAACGGTAACAGGTACAGCTATAAGAATGCCGCACCTGAGGATGTAATCTTCACACCGGATATTCTGCCTGTATCAGCTGCCTTCCTTGACAATGCCGGCGAGGGCAGTATGACGATTGACAACAGGGTGCTTGACTATTCGCCGGATGTGTATGCCAATGTAGGGCTTGACAGCCGGACAACGGTGGATATAGGCGACTATGTTGCTTTTTATAGTGGAATATTCGGTATCTCAGAAGGTGAAAATGCTGCACAGATAGGAAGCTACGGCTTAGTAACCGCTGTCACGAAAAATGATAACGGCACTACGACAATTGGGTATAGGGCTGTTGGTTTTGATGAAGTGATAGCAGCTATGGACATCTATACAAGTGAACAGATGTCCGGAGCGGAAATGATTGAGGGCGTGGATACAGCCTCAATCGAGAGAGCAATTGAGAAACAGGCAGTTGAAAGCGGCTTTGCCGATGAGGCGGCACAGTATCTTGCCTCCTTAGCACTTGCCACAGACAACTTTACAAGGTTAAAAGATAACATGAACCTTGAGGACTACAAGGTAATCCTTGAGGATGGAAGTACGATATCGCCGGAGGAGCTGCAGCTTATGTCATCTGACATATCGGTTGAATGTAAGCTTGAGGACGGATATCCTAAGGCTACAATCAGCACGACACCTAAGAATCTTTCACAGGCTGAGGGTTCCGCAGCAAGGGATAAGGGACTTAGCGTGGAGCTTGAGGTTCAGGCAAAGATTACAATGGGTAAAAAAGGCTCAGACAATCAGGTAGAGATAACCGTAAGCGGTAAGTTTACCGAGGAAGTGGGTCTTGACCTTGGTGTAAGCAGCAAGGCTGTCTGGAAGGTATGGGGAATATTCCCTTACATTGCAGAGTACCGCGTGACTGCCAATATTGATGTGCTCAATTATACAGGAATTGAAGTGAGTGCTGTCATGGTCACTAACAGCAGCGATGACAATGACGATGAGGATAAGGGCGGCTTCAATACAGCACTTGATATCGCAGATCAGATTAAGGAGCTTATAGAGCAGGCGAAGGATGATGGTGAGGATGAGGATTCCGAGGAGAATGCCAATAAGCTTGTCAAGCGCTACAGCGATATGATGGACGAGGATTCCGACTGGATAAAGATTTTTGAGCAGAATATTATAAACCAGGAAAAGCTTCTGCCGCCGTGCCTGCCAATTATTGCGGTAAGCATAGATGTGGATTTCGTTGTGAAGGTTGATGCCTGCGTTGCTGTCGGCTTCGACTTCGACTACATAACCGGAAAGCGCTATACATATACGATAGATGTGTTTGCCGGAAAGGTATACAACGATACCGTACAGCTTATTGAGGACGCGTATGAATTTGATTTCTATGTAATGGGAAGACTTGCCGTGAGGGCAGGGCTTGAGTTCGAGTTCAAGGTGGGTGTGTTCTCAACCAAGTTAGCATCGGTTGGATTTGTCGCGGAGGCTGGAGCATACACTAAGCTGTGGGGATATTTCTACTATGAGCTTAAATACACCCAGAGTCTTGGAAAGAGCCAGCAGTACAGCGGAGCACTTCTGATAGATGTGGGTGCTTATCTGGATGTCGCACTTAAGGCACAGGCACTCAACGACAGATATACGGCGATGTACACGCTTATCAATAAGGAATGGCCGCTGTGGTCCGTGGGAAACAGGGACAGTATACTTGATTTTACCACCGCCCAGGAGGATATGCCGTATATGAAGATGAAGCAGCATGTCCGCTCGGTGGTAGTACCGGACAGTGTGTTTGACCTTACATACCTTGACTTAGTTGAAGGCGGCGAGGCCCATGCGGTATATGAGGATTACTATGATCCGACCAAACCGGCAGGCGGCAGGAACAGAAATAATTTTGACATCGTGATGACTAATGACAAGTTCTCCTATGACCCTCAGACGAACACTATAACAGTAACCCCTGATAAGGAAGATAAGAGACTTGAAGGCGAGATGATAATAACATGGAACAGATATCCGCTTGCTTTCTCATCAAAACCTATACAGAGAAGACTTTCATTATATTGGGATAATTTAAGGGACGGATATGTTATAGTTCCTTACACCAATGGCGGAACCTATATAAATATTATCAATGCTGCGTTTGAAAAGAAGATAGACAAGCCTGCCGATCCGGTAAGAATGGGTTATGATTTTGCAGGCTGGTATGAGGATGAGGAGCTAAATCAGGTGTATGAGTTCCCTGAGCTTATGCCGGCACAGGATACTAATATATTTGCAAAATGGACACCTTCTGTGAACACAGCTTACCGTGTGGAGCATTATAAGGAGCAGATAGCCTCAGGTGAGTATGAGCTTGCAGACAGCGAGAAGCTCACAGGCACCACGGACAGCTATGTAACACCTGCGGTTAAGACGTATGAGGGATATACCTCACCGGCAGCGCAGGAGATAAGAATAGAGGCAGACGGAAGCACAGTTCTCCGCTATTATTATCCGCTTGAATGGCACACTGTCACCTTCAATGAAGGCGAGGCAGGAGACACAAGTGTAAGCTATGAGCTTAAATACGGTGCAGAGATTGTTCCTCCTATGGTTGCAGCAGATGGTTATACATTTACCGGCTGGGATAATGAAGTAGCTTCAGCTATGGGAACGGAGGATGTAGTATATACTGCACAGTGGAGCAGAAATCCGCATACACAGTACAGAGTTGAGTACTATGTGCAGGATACGGATGGAGCCTACAGACTTAAGAGCAGTTTCACAGCACAAGGATATACAGGTTCGTCAATCACTGCGGACAGCTTAAGAAAGACTCCGCTTGAAGGAGAAACCACAGCCGATAAGCTTTTCACGGTAGATGGTGGAATCGTATTCAGCAATATGACTGTGCTTGGTGAGGAATGTGATACAGCCAGTGTGGCACCGGACGGAAAAATGATAATCAAGGTCAATTACAGACGCGAAAGATATTCGTACACATTTGATTATGGATATGACGATAAGGCTGTGACAGCCGATACATGCTATGAGGGCACAATCAATGTTCCTGAGAATGTGGCAAGAGACGGATATATATTCGGAGGCTGGAGCCTTGACGGCAAAAAGGCCGTTAAGGTGAATACGGTTATGGGCAGGGAGGACATTGTATATCATGCATTGTGGACACCTGTCACATATACGGTACATTTTGACGGAAATTCCGAATATGCAGAGGGAGAGATGGAGGATATCTCACTTACCTATGATGAGGCGGTAACTCTTCCGGCTAATAAGTTTTCGCGTGAGAACTATGTTTTTGGCGGATGGAGCCTTACAAAGGCGGGAGAGGTGCGCTACACCGATTCAGAGAGTGTCAAGAACATTTCAAAGGCGGACGGCAGCACGGTGACACTGTACGCTGTGTGGATTCCGGAGGAGTATAAGATTTCCTATGAGAATCTGTATGATGGTGCCAGCACCAATGCTGCTTCATACAATATTGAGAGTGAGACAATCATACTCAGGGCTGCGGTCAGAACAGGCTATGTATTTGAGGGCTGGTATGATAACGCTGAGCTTACCGGGGACAGGGTTGATAGAATAGAGCATGGAAGTATAGGAAACCGTACCTTCTATGCGGACTGGAGCCCGGCAAAGGATACAGGCTACCGCGTTGAGCATTATTTACAGCAGCTTGATGGCAGCTATGTGCTTGACAGGACGGATGAGCTCACAGGTGTTACGGAGGATATTGTGACACCACAGACACATGACTATGCAGGCTTCACAGCGCCGGAGCAGAGGACGCTTGAAATCACGGCGGACGGAAATGCGGTACTTAGATATGACTACACCAGAAACACATATACGCTCATATTCGATGCCACGGAGGGAGCACTTGAGGGTAATGATACGATAACTGCACTGTACGGTGCGAATATAACACCTCCTTCGGCATACAGGGAAGGCTATGGCTTCGCCGGCTGGTACGATGGCGATGTGAGATTTGATGTGAGAACAATGCCTTCAAAGGACATGAAGCTAACTGCTGCATGGAAGGCAGGCGAATACGGATACACGGTCAACTATTACCATCAGAATGTGGACGGCTCCGACCAGTACACACTTGCAGCCAGCTTAAATGAGACTGCACCTATGGACAGCTATGTTGAGGCACCGCTAAAGAGCTTTGAAGGCTTTACCGCTGTCGGCGAGGCTAAGACAATCACAATCTGCACCGATGAGAGTAAGAATGTAGTCGATTACTATTACACAAGAAACCAGTATTCTCTCAGCTGGGATTTCGCCGGTGGAGCTGCGGACAATTACACATCGGGAACGCTCTATTATGGCACGAAGATAAATGCTCCTGTACCTGTAAAGGAAGGATATTCGTATGAATGGAGCAGGGAACTGTTTGCGGACATGCCGGCTGAGAACCTTGAGTACACAGCGATATGGAAGGCGGACAGCTATATCCTGACATTAGATGTGAACGGAGGAAGCTTACCTGCCGATGCGGCATTGAGTAAGAATGTAGTATTTGATGAGGTATACGGAGAGCTTCCACAGCCTTCTAAGAGGGGATATGCCTTCGATGGATGGTTTACCAAGCTTCAGCCTGCTTCGGACGAGGTTGTACAGATAACAGCGGATACCGTTGTTAAGACGGCACAGAATCATGTACTCTATGCACACTATACGCCGATAGAGTACAAGCTTGTATACTCAAATGTGGACGGGGCAGAGAATGGCAATCCGGCTTCCTACAATATCACAACAGGAAGGATTGAACTGAAGCCTGCGAAGAAGACAGGTTTTACCTTCGAGGGCTGGTATTACGATAAGGAATGTGCAGGTGAGCAGGTTGAGGTGATAGCCGCCGCAGGCATAGGCGACAGAGAGCTCTATGCTAAGTGGAGGGAGCACAGCTATAAGGTTGTATTCCATTCAAACAATGGCGGGGATACTACGGACGGACAGAGCTTCACTTACACAGAGAGCAAGGCGCTTAAGCAGAACAGCTTTACAAAGGAGGAGTACAACTTCACAGGCTGGTCATTGAAGGCAGGGCAGGAAGCAAAGTATACAGACGGTGAGGTCGTTTCACAGCTTGTGCCGGATGACAATGGCATAATTCATCTGTATGCTGTGTGGACACCTGTAAGATACCGCATAATATATGTCAATATGGACGGTGCACAGAATGCTGCCGGAAATCCGGACAGCTTCACGGTTGAAGATGATTTCCTTACACTCTATGAACCGACTAAGGCGGGATATACCTTTGAGGGCTGGTACACTGATGACACATATAACAATAAGGTGACTGCACCGATAAAGCTCAGGGTTGGCTATGAGCCGACATTCTATGCAAAATGGTCGGTAAACTCTTATGTCATAACCTTTGACAGCTGCAAGGGTGATTCCGTTCCTACAGAGACGCTTGATATGGTATATGATACAGCGAAGAATCTTCCTCTTATCTCGGATATGGAGGGCTTTGTAAGACCGGGCTATACCTTTAACGGCTGGGCGCTTGAAAAGGACGGCGAGCCTGTATACAGTGACGGAGCTACGGTAAAGAACCTTGTTGAATCGGGAAATATCAATCTGTATGCGGTATGGACGCTGAACGTATTCAGTATCAGCTATGATTCCGGAACGGGAGCTGTATCGAATGATAATCCTGCAAGCTACAGCATTGAGGACAATGATGTCATCCTGATTGCACCTACAGCTAAGGAGGGCTATAAGTTCCTTGGCTGGTATGAAGGTGATGTACCTGTATCCGAGATAGTGAAGGGAACGCAGAAGGATTATAACCTCACAGCTAAGTGGGGTCACGGAGGAATATTTACACTTTCATATGAGGGTGAGGAGGCTGTAACCCTGAAGAACGGTTCAACGGGAGCTAAGCTCACCTATAAGGTAACAAGAACTCTTCCTGAGGGCACACAGGCGATATCCAATCCAATCTATGTCTACTACAGAACGGTAAATGGTACGGCGTATGGCTCAACGGTCGACATTGATATAGCACTTGATAAATATCATTTTAAGCATGTCGGTGGTGAGAATGTATACCTTACATTCAGACCTGAGGATATGGAGCAGACCTTCAATGTTGAGGAGTGGGGAGCGGAGACTGCGGCGGATGCGGCGGCTGCATTTAATATCAATAATACCAATCGCTACTATGATGTGGAGCTGTATAAGACCATAGATACAAAGGGCAATTATCCGGGAAGTCTTGGCGATACTAAGTCGTTTAGAAGAATAATCAAAGCATTGTCACAGTATGATGCGTCTGATATTTATAATCATTGGTACACCTATGGTAAGGATGTAAATTGGACGGTAAGCAGTAAAAAAGACAAGAACAGCGTAGATTATAGTGGTGGACCGCATATCTGGTTTGATTCACTTCATACAGCATTGAAAAATGCGGGTGTCGATTCTGTAACAAGAGATTATGTTAAGAATGTTGCTACACAGGCAGGATTCTATATAACGGCTGATGTGCAGGATATTGAGGACAGCTGGTGCTGGTTACGATTATACAGCGACGGAACAGGATACTTCGGACAGTATGCTTTTGATATATGTGCCGGAGGATTGCAGACCGATATTGCGTTTCCTTTCACAGGCGGTTCACAGGGAAATATTGCATTCAAGTATGGAAAAGGTGATTGGACAAAAGATAAATATGGAACCTCCAACAATGGCTATGTTGTTTCAGGCTCACCGACGTATGCCAGAATCAGTATAAATGACTCCGTACAGCTGGAAGCAGCGGCTACCGGAAGAAAAGAGAACAAATGGTGGATTGGAGCTGTTGATGCACACTACAAGGTATTTGACTCAAAGGCACCACAGCAGGTAGGTCTTGCCAACCTTGCATTTGGCAGGTACAAGGCAGGTGACACCATTTCGATAACCGTTATATATGATGAGGTCATAAAGAGTGCCTCCGGAATGGGACTGTCATCTATAAGCGGTCTTCCTGTTAAGGATGTACAGTTCGCAGGAGGAGAAGGCACGAATGCCCTTACCTTTACGGCTACACTAACCGAGGACTTTGAGGTAACACCTGGTTTCAACAATGACATAAAGGCATTAAAGCCGGTTACGGGAACAGTATCGGATATACTTGGCAACCATAACTAATATTAGCGTATTTCTTAAATTTTGATATTTTACCGAGAGCGACAGGGTGTCATTTACATGACACCCTGTCTGCATTATAATTAAGTTACTTTTATGAAGAGGACATAAGAAGCATGGGAATACATAGAGTAAAATTATATTTGATCCTGATAACAGCATTATTGATAACCTGTATAACTGCGTCATGCGCAGGGCGGCAGGACAGTGGGACTGTCACAGATGATAAGAAGATACGCGCAGCCGTTATCGACACAGGTTTTTCAGAAAAAGCGATACCCGCCGGCAATATCGTCGGAGGAAAGAATTATGTTGAAGGGAGCATGGGAACGGATGACACCTATGGACATGGCACGGCGGTAGCGTCAATCATTCTTGAGAATGCCCCGGATACAGAGCTTGTCGCTCTTGTGAGCAGTGTGTATGAACATGGAAGACTTAAGCAGGTGGACGCAGATACATTTGCAGGGATAATCATTGACGCTGTCGATGTATATGGATGTGATGTAATCAATATCAGTGCCGGATTTGCTGCCGATGTTGAGTCGGTACGGCTTGCTGTTGAGTATGCAGCACAGAAGGGCGTTGTGATAGTGGCATCGGCAGGTAATGATTATGTTGAAAACCCGGATGTAAAATATTATCCTGCGGCTTATGATGGCGTGATTGCGGTGGGTTCAATGAATGAGAGCAGGACAGCAATATCAGATTTCTCGCAGAGGGGTGAATGGGTTGATGTGTACGAGTGCGGGGAGAACATTACCGTCAGAACCCTGAGCGGTGATAGCAGGGAGGTATCAGGGACATCTTATGCTGCCGCAGGAGTGACCTCAAAGGTATGCAGAATACTGGAAGAAAATTCAGGATTGACGGTTGATAAAGTGTTGGAAATAATTGACTTTAAGGGGAATTGATGTTAAAATTTCAGAAAAAGTATTTATAATAGGTTTGCTGTATAAGGAGGTTATTGTATGGGATTTTTTGATAACATTGGAAAGACTTTATCGAATGCGGGACAGACTATTGCGCAGAAGAGCAAGGACGTTGTTGATACAGCGAAGCTCAATTCGGCAATAAGCGATGAGCAGAAGATAATCACAAATGCCTACGAGAAGATAGGAAGACTCTATGTAGAGCGTCATGCAGATTATCCGGAGCCTGATTTTGTGGAGTATCTGGATGAAATCAAGGCTGCACAGAACGCTATCGCAGAGTGTGAGCAGAAGCTCAAGGATTTGAGGGGTGTTTCGGTATGTCCGGCATGCGGTGCAGAGGTTGGCGCCGATTCAATGTTCTGTCCAAGCTGTGGCAACAGAATGCACACAGAGCAGCCTAAGGCTGAGGGAACTGTATGTCCTAACTGTGGTGCACCTATTGCAGCCGGAAGTAAGTTCTGTACATCATGCGGAGTGGCTGTAGATGAGCAGAATGTTAAGCCGCAGGCTGACAATACACAGGAATAATTTTGAACTGAAGCTCAGTGGGATATATGTTGATTCGGATTTATGCAGCAGAGTGAAGCTTCCTGATATTTTACATAGACAAGACCGCCTTTTGGCGGTCTTGTCTGGTTCTTGGAGAATATCATGCGATGCTGTGGTGTATCAGGTTGACAAGACACACTTTAAAGTGATATAGTGATAAAGATATATAATTGCAGAGGGAGGATATTCCATGAGCGAAGAAAAAAACATTCCTTATAAGATTTACCTTGAAGAGAGCGAGATGCCGAAGCAGTGGTACAATGTGCGCGCTGATATGAAGATTAAGCCGGCTCCGCTTTTAAATCCTGCCACATTAGAACCTATGGGGTATGATGATTTAAGACCTGTTTTCTGTGATGAACTTATTAAGCAGGAACTTGATAATGACAATGCGTATATTGATATTCCGCAGGAAATACTTGACTTTTACAAGATGTACAGACCGGCGCCTCTTGTAAGGGCATACTGTCTTGAAAAGGCACTTGGAACTCCGGCGAAGATTTATTATAAGTTCGAGGGAAATAATACAAGCGGAAGCCATAAGCTGAATTCTGCGATAGCTCAGGCTTATTATGCCAAGAAGCAGGGACTTAAGGGAGTGACCACGGAGACAGGTGCAGGACAGTGGGGAACTGCGCTGTCTATGGCGTGCGCTTACCTGGGGCTTGACTGCAAGGTATTCATGGTAAAGGTTTCGTATGAGCAGAAGCCCTTCAGACGTGAGGTTATGAGAACCTATGGCGCGAGTGTGACACCTTCACCTTCGGAGACAACACAGGTCGGAAGAAAGATTCTTGCTGCACACCCGGGTACAACAGGAAGCCTTGGATGTGCTATATCAGAGGCGGTTGAGGTGGCAACACATACAGAAGGTTACAGATATGTGCTTGGAAGTGTCTTAAATCAGGTTCTTCTTCACCAGTCCGTTATCGGACTTGAGGCTAAGGCAGCACTTGAAAAGTACGGTGTCAAGCCGGATATTATCATAGGCTGTGCCGGTGGCGGCTCCAATCTTGGAGGACTTATCTCACCATTTATGGGTGAGAAGCTGAGAGGTGAGAAGGATTACAGATTTATCGCTGTTGAACCTGCAAGCTGTCCAAGCCTTACAAGAGGCAGATTTGCCTATGATTTCTGCGACACAGGCATGGTATGTCCGCTTGCTAAGATGTACACGCTTGGAAGCAATTTCATTCCTTCGGCTAACCATGCGGGAGGTCTTCGCTACCATGGAATGAGCCCGGTTGTATCTGAGCTGTATCATCAGGGACTTATGGAAGCTGTTTCGGTTGAGCAGACCAGCGTATTTGCTGCAGCTACACAGTTTGCAAGGGTGGAGGGAATACTTCCGGCACCTGAGAGCAGTCATGCGATAAGGGTTGCGATAGATGAGGCTTTAAAGTGCAAGGAGACCGGAGAGGAGAAAACAATCCTTTTCGGGCTTACCGGTACAGGCTATTTCGATATGGTGGCATATCAGAAGTACAATGATGGACTTATGACGGATTATATACCGACAGATGAAGATTTGCAGGCTGGCTTTGCAGGGCTTCCTAAGGTGGATAAGTAATCAGCTTTTCGGACTGTAGGTAATGAGCCTTGCAGGTCTGGTTTGCTGATGATATGATAGTCAGATATGTTATTATAAAGAGTATTATGTGACTGGCGGATTCCGGAGGAGGCTCCGGGATTCGCTTGTTTCGCCTATAAAAATAATATAAGGAGATTGGTGTTTTGGAGAGAGAACGTTTAGGCAGCCGTCTGGGATTTATATTTCTTAGTGCGGGGTGTGCAATAGGGTGCGGAAATGTATGGAAGTTTCCGTGGATGGCAGGAAGCAATGGAGGCGGAGCATTCGTGCTTATCTATATAGTGTGCCTGCTTATTCTGGGGCTTCCTGCCCTTACAATGGAATTTGCAATCGGCAGAGCCGCACAGGCGAGTCCGGTCAAGATGTACCGGAAGCTGGAAAAGAAGGGACAGAAATGGCATATCCACGGATATTTTGCTCTTGTGGGAAATGTATGCCTGATGGCATTTTACACCGTTGTTACAGGCTGGATGATATATTATTTCTGGAAATTCCTCACAGGTGATATCGAAAGACTTGGGTTCGTAAATATGATAACCAATCCGGCTGTCAATGTAGGGTTCCTTGCGATTACGGTTGCAATAGGCTTCTTTGTGCTCACATTTCAGCTTCAGGGCGGTCTTGAGCGCGTCACAAAGTACATGATGATGCTCCTGCTTGCACTCATGCTTGTGCTGGCGGTTGTCAGCGGAATGCAGCCCGGAGCTGTGGAGGGCTACCGCTTTTATCTGGTGCCGGATTTTACTAAAATAGGTGTGGATACCATTGTCGCGGCAATGAATCAGGCATTTTTTACGTTGTCTGTGGGAATGGGGTCCATGGCGATATTCGGCAGCTATATTGATAAAGAAAGAAGCCTGCTCGGTGAAAGTGTGAATGTGATACTGCTCGATTCCTTTGTCGCGATTATGGCGGGTCTTATTATTTTCCCTTCATGCGCTGCTTACGGAGTTGAGGTAACGGCAGGTCCGGCATTGCTTTTTGACACTATGGCGGCAGTATTTAAGCATATACAGGGTGGAAGAATATGGGGAACATTGTTCTTTATGTTTATGACCTTTGCGGCATTTTCGACTGTACTTGCGGTGTGCGAGAATATCCTGGCATGTGTGAGAGAGCTGACAGGCTGGACAAGAAGGAAGGGAAGCCTTGTGTGTGCCGTGGTTGTGTTCGCCCTCGCGATTACAACGGCATTAGGCTACAGCGTATTTAAGTTTCAGCCATTTGCCGAAGGAACGTCATGGCTTGACTTCTGGGATTTCCTGGTGAGCAACAACATACTTCCGCTGGGCTCACTGACCATTGCAATATTCTGTACCAACGGACGCATCGGCTGGGGATGGGATAATTTCATGGCAGAGGTCAATGAAGGAAAGGGGTTAAAAATAAAGAACTGGATGCGCCCGGTATTCGGGTATGTTGTACCGATGTGCATTATAATAATATATATACTTGGAATGATTAATTTTAAATGGAAATAAAAGTAATTTCATGTTAAAAGTGACGAAGTAAGGTGTTGAAAAAAGATGGATTCGGTTTTATAATATGATTATGAGGGGAGAGGTACCTTTGCCCCTCATTATTATATTATTTATGTTATTGGGGTAAAGGGATACACATGGAAAGTAAAGAGAAGGGCAGCACCTATAGTGAAAAATTAAATTATTTGCTGGGCATTGAAAGATATAGCAGGAATCTGGACTATGAGAAGATAGAAGGTGCATGCAGGGATATTCTGGATGAGGCGGTGCCGGAGGACAGCACGGCATACGGACTGGCATATTTTTATTTAGGCGCAACATATTATGTAAAGAATGATTTTGATAATATGTTTGATATGATGGTCAATGCTCTCGTTTATCTGAAACGCTCGGAGCAGTGGAGGCTGGAGGCAAGAGCATATAATCTTATGGCGATAACATCAGTAACGCAGGGTAATACGGTCGCGGCATTGGAATATTATATGTTGGGACTTGAGTGCTGTAATGAGCATAACGTAGGTGATGTACAACGTAGTATTGAAATTAATATTGGGTATCTGTATCTTGATACCGGAATGTATAAGGAGGCCAGACAGTACTTCCTGAGCGCATACGCAAGATAAATGGCGGCTCCTGAGAATGAGCGCGATATCAGCAGACTGACAATGATCTATACAAATCTGGCGGAAAGCTATATGCTTGAAGGGGACATGGATAATACAGCACAGTATATTGACAGAATAGAAGCAGAATGTAAGCCGCATTTCGGAGAGATGGATAATATATATGTAGACAGCCTGTGTGCACGTTTCCATCATCTCATAGGTGATGCATACAAAAGGGATATGTACATAGCTGACCTTGAGAAAAGACTTGGTGGCAGAGTACTGATTATGGACATATTTGGTGATCTGTATGAGTTCTGCCTTTTGATGCTTGAGCTTGACAGGGATGATATAGTCGCAGAGATTATAAATAAAATAGAGGAACCGATAAAGAAGACCAGAATAGCCAATATTAAGCGGAAATACCTTGAGCTTAAGATCAGGCTGTACCGCAGGAATAACTGTGAACAAAAATGTATTGAGGCAATGAACAGCTTCTTTGACCTGAGCGTTCAGCTGGAGAATGACAAGCAGAAGATGATAGCCACAATACTGCGTGTAAGGAATTCCCTCGATACGATAAAGGAAAGACAGAAGCAGCTTGAGCTGGAGACACAGAGACTGTCAGAAAAAGCAGAGACAGACCAGCTCACGGGAATTGCCAACAGGTACCGCATGTCGAGATTTACACAGGAGGCACTTGAAAGGTGCAGGGCTGAGCACATACCTTTGTCATATGAGATACTGGATATAGATTATTTTAAACAGTATAATGATGAATACGGACATCAGGCGGGCGATGAATGTGTGAAGGCGGTAGCAGGTCTGCTCGCAGGCATAGAGAATGAGAATATTTTCTGTGCGAGGTATGGCGGGGATGAGTTCGTAATCGTATATGCTGGTGTGGAGGCGAAAGAGGTCAAAGAGACGGCAGAGAGGCTGAGACAGCAGGTTTATGACCTTAATATGCAGCACAATGGTTCAAGTGAATATTCCATTGTCACCGTCTCACAGGGAATATGCCATGATATACCCTGCGAGGACTGCAGGGACAGGGATTTTCTTCGTGCTGCGGATGAATATCTGTATGTGGTTAAGAAAAAAGGCCGGAATGCCGTATGCATAGGTAATCTTAAAGGTGAAGAAATACACTATTGAATTAATCGGGTTTTGATAGTATAATTCAGATGATTGTTTAATAATTAACAATTAAATAAGCAGTGCTCACGTTCGGAAATCGGTAGGACGTTTGCAGAACAGGAGGATAATATGATTAACTGGAAGAATCTGGATACACTTAACTCTTATGGGAATCTGTCTGAGGTGGACAAGGTCAGGCTGTCCGAGGTGATGAGCGCGGACCGCGTGAAGTCATACAGCACACCGATGGCGGAGGGGCTTACATATAATTATGCTGCAAAGCAGGTAGACGATAAGGTGCTTGATGCACTTGAGAAGCTTGCTAAGGAGGCACAGCTTACAGAGAAGTTTGAGGCTCTCTACAATGGAGAGGTTGTAAATACAGGCGAGAAGAGACTTGTACTTCACCACATGACGCGCGGACAGCTTGGAGATGCAGTAAATGCAGACGGCGTTGATAAGAGGAGCTTCTATGTTGAACAGCAGAACAGAATAGCGGAGTTTGCCAACAAGGTGCATAACGGTGAGATAACCAATGCGGCAGGTGAGAAGTTCACAACGGTAGTTCAGATAGGAATAGGCGGAAGTGATTTAGGCCCTCGTGCAATGTATATTGCACTTGAGAATTGGGCTAAGAAGAACGGAGCCTTCAGGATGGAGGCTAAGTTCATAAGCAATGTTGACCCGGATGACGCTGCTGCGGTTCTTGCCTCGACAGATGTGGCACATTCCATATTCGTGCTTGTATCCAAGTCAGGAACAACACTTGAGACTCTTACAAATGAGTCCTTTGTCAAGGATGCGCTTAAGAAGGCCGGACTTGACCCGTCAAAGCACATGATAGCGGTTACCAGTGAGACATCACCTCTTGCAAAGAGCGATGATTACCTTGCGGCATTCTTCATGGATGATTATATCGGAGGACGTTTCTCCTCCACCTCGGCAGTCGGCGGTGCAGTATTGTCACTTGCCTTCGGACCTGAGGTATTCGCACAGTTCTTAGAGGGTGCGGCAGCTGAGGATAAGCTGTCTAAGAATGAGGATATCCGGAAGAATCCAGAGATGCTTGACGCTCTTATCGGTGTATATGAGAGAAATGTGTTAGGATACCCAAGCACGGCAGTGCTTCCGTACTCACAGGCGCTCAGCCGTTTTCCTGCTCATTTACAGCAGCTTGACATGGAGTCAAACGGCAAGTCGGTCAACAGATTCGGCGAACCTGTGGATTACGTTACCGGACCGGTCATCTTCGGTGAGCCGGGAACTAACGGACAGCATTCCTTCTATCAGCTTCTCCATCAGGGAACGGACATTGTTCCGTTACAGTTCATCGGCTTTAGAAACAGCCAGATAGGAACGGATGTTGTTATTCAGGACAGCACAAGCCAGCAGAAGCTCTGCGCTAATGTGGCAGCCCAGATTGTTGCGTTTGCCTGCGGAAAGAGCGATGATAACAGAAATAAGAATTTTGAGGGAAATCGTCCTTCAAGCATTATTATAGGTGATGAGCTTAATCCTAAGACACTCGGTGCACTTCTTGCACACTTTGAGAACAAGATTATGTTCCAGGGCTTCTTATGGAACGTGAACAGCTTCGATCAGGAGGGCGTACAGCTCGGCAAGGTGCTTGCTAAGCGTGTTCTCGCACATGAGACAGAGGGTGCACTCAAGGTTTACAGCGATCTGCTTAACATATAGAATATCAACAATGGTACACACGGTTACATCTGTTATTTTTTAATGGGTGTAACCGTTTTTAGCGGGCAGAGAACTATGCATGGGAGTCTTATTTTTATTTAACGATTTTTATAAAAATTTAGAAATATGATTGTATTCTTTTTCATTTTTTGTTATATTTGAAAAAATACCAGGCGTGCGGTTATCCTGCACGCCTTTTAAATGAGGAGGTTTCTATGAGTAACAAAAACGAAGCAATCAAAGACGCGAGAACGCTCGGCGTTCCGAAAATGCTCCTGCTTGGCTTGCAGCACATGTTCGCAATGTTCGGGGCAACTATCTTGGTACCGATTCTTGTCGGAGGATATTTTGAAGGACAGGGCTTGTCCATTCAGGTTACATTATTCTTCGCAGGTATCGGTACTTTATTTTTTCACTTATGTTCTAAGATGAAGGTTCCTGCTTTTCTGGGTTCATCATTTGCCTTTCTTGGCGGCTATGCCACAATGGCTGGTCTTGACACCGGAAAGTATGCGGCGATGACGATGGCTGAGAAGTTCCCTTACGCATGCGGCGGTGTCGTCGTGGCAGGTCTTTTGTACCTTGTACTCGCACTCATTATTAAGCTTGTGGGTGTCAATAAGGTTATGAGATTTCTCCCGCCCGTCGTTACGGGACCTATCATTATATGTATCGGTCTGAGCCTTGCACCATCTGCTGTGAACAATGCGTCAACTAACTGGCTCATAGCACTCATAGCACTTGGTGTAATCATAATATTCAATATCTGGGGAAAGGGAATGTTCAAGATTATTCCTATACTTATGGGAGTTGTGATTTCCTATGCTGCTGCACTTATTCTCCATCTTTGTGGTGTCACCAACCCGGATGGCTCAGCAATACTTAACTTCACGGGTGTTGCAAGTGCAAGTATTGTCGGACTTCCACCTTTCCAGATATGTAAGTTTGACCTTACCGGAATACTTGTCATGGCACCTATTGCGCTCGCTACCATGATGGAGCATATCGGTGACATGTCGGCAATCTCAGCGACAGTCGGAAGTAACTTTATCGCAGATCCGGGACTTCACAGGACGCTCATCGGTGATGGTCTTGCAACCGCTCTTTCATCTGCCTTTGGCGGACCTGCCAACACGACCTACGGCGAGAACACAGGTGTTCTTGAGCTCAGCCATGTACATGACCCGAGAGTAATCAGAATAGCAGCCGTTTTTGCAATTGTGCTCAGCTTCATTCCTAAGGTATCAGAGATTATCGGCTCCATGCCATCGGCAATCATCGGGGGTGTAAGCATCATGCTCTATGGTATGATTTCCGCAATCGGTGTCAGAAATGTTGTCGAAAACCAGGTCGACTTCACAAAGTCAAGAAACCTCGTAATCGCAGCCGTAATCTTAGTGTGTGGGCTTGGCTTCTCATCAGGGCTTACCTTCAATGTTGGAGGTACTTCAATCACACTTACCGGACTTGCAATCGCAGCCATTTCCGGTATCGTACTCAACGCAATCCTTCCGGGAAATGACTATGAGTTCGGAAAGAATCCGCAGGGAGATATGAACCGTGGAGTCAGTATCCATCCGGAGGAGGAGAAATAGTCTGATTTTTGTAAAAATAAGTCATAGAATGTCGCATTACGGAATATATTAATAACATAATATATTCTGGAGGTGCTATATATGGACGGATGGAGCAGAAAAAAATGGATTCTTGTGTATGTGCTTGCGGTGGTTTTGGGAACGCTTTTTCACTTTGTGTATGGATTTACAGGTGAAAACAGGATTGTCGGATATTTTTTTCCGATTAATGAGTCGACATGGGAACACATGAAGCTTGTGTATTTTCCGATGCTTCTGTGCATGTGGATTTTTGTGAAAAGTGCGGATGAGAAATGGATGCTCGGAAATATTATAGGAACATGGCTCATCCCGGTAATGTTCTATACATACAAGGGGATTCTGGGCTTTGGAGTTATGGCGATAGATATACTTAACTTCTACATCGCAGTATTTGCCGCCTTCCGGTTTGCATATCACTTTGCCGGCTCAGTGTGGAATAAGGCGTCTGCCGTGGTGATAAGGGTGCTGTTCATAATACAGGGAATTATGTTTGTTGTGTTCACTTATCACCCGCTGGCGCTGGGAATTTTTGCTGAGCCGTGATGTGTGGTGTAGGTGTGAAAAAAATATTTCAAATCTTGGTGTGATGGGATATAATATATACATGTATTTGACCAAATTCGTTCGCAAGGCGTCGAAGAGCCTATTATGATTGAGTTATATTGCCGTGAATCAAGCAATACAAGACCGATTACGTACGAGCTTTCAATTGATTTAGATAAAACAGGACGCCCATTTGTCAAAGAAGAGAGATTAAGGCAGAGTGTGCTGAGAAAATAGGTGATTTTTTTGATATAGATAACAATAAATCACCTAGTTTTCAGCATTTTATATATGAAATACAGCATAGAGTAGAGACGGCATAAAAACGTCTTATTTCGCATGTGCATTGTCATAAATTTTCTGGATTTCCGCCGGAAGCTTATCGGGGAGCATTTCTATTATATGTTCCTCGTTTCCGTGCGTCATGGCTTCGTCATAGTACCAGCATTTGAATTTTAACATATCAAGTGTTTTTTCGAGACGTTTTATCTCATTCTCTACGGATTCGCGCTGTTTTTCAAACATGGCTTTGCGCTCAGAATAGGTTGAGCTTCCTTTTGCGCATAAGTCCATATAGCGGCGTATGTCCTTTATCTCCATGCCTGATTTCTTGAGGCATTCTATCATGCGCAGGTTTTCTATCTCTGAGACGTCGAATTTTCTTATATTGGAATCCCTTTTTATGTTTGGAAAAAGTCCTTCCTTGTCATAGTAGCGAAGCGTTGAGACAGGAATATTGAACATTTCCGATATCTGTCCGATTGTGTACATATTATTCTCCTTTTCTTAGTTACCGCCTGACCAGGCTGTTATAATATCGCGGCGGTAAAATATGTTCTATTTTTCGATATCTAACTTGCATATTACCGCTTGTTTGATAGCTTTTGGCAATGATTAATACACCAAAGCTATTAAACTCAGGTTATCAATCACTTTACACTTCTTATCTTTCTATGTTTCACAATTAAATTAAAGAATAAATGTGATTTATATAGACAATATTTATTAACATATGAAGTATATTGAGATTATATATAAATTTTTGTTTTAGGTATTAGTTTTTGACAACATTTTTTTAAAGTGTTAATATGTTGCTGAAAGAATATGCGGCATATATAAGGAATGACACATAATTATATAAAGTTTATCATATTAAAAAAAGTATGTCAATTTTGACGGCAAATAGGCAGTGGTGAGAGAGGACGAGATAGAGGAAAAGGTTATGGCGTGCAGCATACATGGCTGTAAATAAAGTGATTGCAGATGCCGCGGGATGGCGGTGGAAATGGAGAATGATATGAAATACGCATACATAAACGGAAAAATTCTAAGTGGGGACAAGGACATGCAGGTTAAGCAGGGGCTTGTGATTGTCACTGAGGGGGAGAAGATTACGGACATTGTTAAGGAGGTTCCGAAGTCGCCGGATATGAAGGTGGTGGACCTTGAGGGGCGCTACATCATGCCGGGGCTTATAAACATGCATGTGCACCTTGCGGGAAACGGAAAGCCTCAGAAGAAACAGCGCGACAACGAAAAGCTGGTAAAAACCCTTATGGGAACTGCTCTGTCAAGGGCTGTGGCATACAAGGTTGTATCTGATTTTGCAAGGACGGAGTTGTTAAGCGGTGTGACCACAATCCGCACGGTAGGAGGGCTTGGGGATTTTGACACAAGACTGAGGGACGAGATAGCTGCCGGAAAGAGAGTCGGACCGCGTATCCTTGCAGCGAACGAGGGCATATCGGTTCCGGGCGGACATATGGCAGGCTCGGTTGCGGTGGCGGCACACAGCATAGACGAGGCATTAAAGCAGCTTGAACATGCCGAGAATGAGAAGGTCGATCTTGTCAAGCTTATGATAACGGGCGGAGTGCTCGACGCGAAGGAGAAGGGCGTGCCGGGGGAACTCAAGATGAAGCCGGAGATGGTGAAGGCTGTCTGCGACAGGGCACATGCGGCAGGCTACAAGGTGGCGGCACATGTGGAATCACCTGAGGGTGTGAAGGTGGCACTCGCAAACGGAGTTGACTCCATAGAGCATGGTGCGAAACCGGACGATGAGATGATAAGACTTTTTAAGGAGAAGAACGCATTCCTCTGCACGACGATTTCACCTGCGGTTCCTTATGCACTTTTTGACAGGTCACTCACTAATGCGACGGAGGTTGAGCAGTACAATGGAAACATCGTGTTTGATGGGATTGTCGAGTGCGCAAGGGCGGCGCTGGCGAACGATATTCCGGTCGTTCTCGGAAACGATGTCGGATGTCCGTGGATAACACAGTATGATTTCTGGAGGGAGCTGTGTTATTTCCACAAGTACACAGGTGTATCAAACGCATTTGCACTATACACAGCGACGAAACGCAGTGCAGAGCTTGCCGGTGTAGGTGACATTACCGGAAGCATTGAAAAAGGCAAATGCGCAGACATGATAGTGACTAAGGATAACCCTCTTGACGGGCTTGAGGCACTCAGGCATGTTGATATGGTCATTGCACGCGGCAGAGTGATTGACAGCCCTAAGATTAAGGTTAACAGCCTTGTGGAGAGAGAACTGGATAAATTTCTGTGAGAATGTGGAAATAAATATAAAACTGAATTCTATGCAGTTAAGAAAAAAATTAAGTAGAGCTGGTAAAAAAAGTAATAATATTTCAAAAACAGGCGGCTTATTGACTTTTTGACGGAGTATAAAATATACTGTGGATATTGAATAACTCATTGATAAGGAGGAAGCATCAGGCATGAAATATGATTTTGACAGCATAATAGACAGAAATGGCAAGGACGCGATAGCGGTTGATATTATTCCGTTTGATGGGGCGCAGGTTAAGCCGGGCTTTTCTAAAATTCCGATGTGGGTGGCGGATATGAATTTTGCCACCGTTCCGACCATACAGGAGGAGGTTATTAAGAGGACGAAGCACCCGGCCTTCGGATATTTTGAGCCGAGGGAGGAATATTATTCGTCGATAATAGAATGGCAGAACAGGAGAAACGGCGTGACAGGGCTTGAAAAGGAGGACATCGGCTATGAGAATGGTGTGCTCGGCTGTCTGGCATCCGCGGTTCAGGCTTTTACGGCACCGGGGGAGGCTGTTTTACTTCACTCACCTACATATATAGGTTTTACACGTGCACTTGAGGACAATGGTCGTAAGATTGTGCTTTCACCTCTGGTTCAGGATGAAAATGGCGTGTGGAGAATGGACTACGAGGATATGGACAGGAAGATTAAGGAGAACAACATTCATTTCTGCGTGTTCTGCTCGCCTCACAATCCGTGCGGAAGAGTGTGGGAGAGAGACGAGATTGAGAAGGCTATGGAGGTGTACAAAAACAATCAGTGTGTTGTAGTCTCTGATGAAATCTGGTCAGACATAATTCTTGAGGGACACAGGCATATCCCGACCCAGAGTGTGTCGGAGGACGCAAAAAACCGGACGATAGCCGTCTATGCTCCTTCAAAGACCTTCAATCTTGCGGGACTTATCGGCTCTTATCATATCATATACAATAAATATCTGCGTGACAGAGTGAGAAAGCAGTCAGGGCTTTCGCACTACAACAGTATGAATGTGCTGTCAATGTATGCACTCATAGGTGCATATAGGAATGAGGGCTATGAGTGGACGGACGAGTTAAGACAGGTTATAACAAGGAACGTCAATTACGCCTATGATTTCATAATCAAGAATTTTGAGGGTGTGAGTCTTGCAAAGCCACAGGGTACATATATGCTGTATCTTGATTGTCGAAAGTGGTGTGATGAACATAATACTACGATGGACGAACTGATAAAGGCGGGAATTTCCGTGGGTGTTATATGGCAGGATGGCAGACCGTTCCACAAGCCTTATGCAATAAGAATGAACCTTGCTGTACCACATATGCTTGTGGTGGAGGCATTTGACAGACTGAATAGATATGTGTTTAACAAATAGTGCTGTCTAAGTGTGAATTTGATATGTTATGTTGTAAAATGCCGGAATAATCAGATGTACAATTGCCAATAATAAAGATGCAGATTGCTATTTCTGTATCTTTATTATTTTTTTGGAGGAATTGTAATATGGTTTTAAAGGAAAAAGAGCGCACTGTAATTGAGGATTTACTGACACAGGAGAAGAGCTGTGTGGAAAAATACACAATGTATGCAGCACAGGCAAAGGATCCTGAGCTTAAGAAGCTGTTTGAGACATTAAGGGCTAAGGAGCAGGAGCACTGCGATTCGCTTACCAAGGTGCTTTCGGGGACGGTTCCAGAGTGCAACTGCAACGATTCCGATGGACGTGAGTATGAGCCTAAGGCTGCTTATACATCAATGACGGAATCGGAGGATAAAAAGAATGACGCATTTCTTGCCACGGACTGCATCGGAACAGAAAAGCTGGTGTCGGGAACCTACAACAATGAGGTGTTTGCGTTCGGTGACAGCAGTATCCGTAAGCTGTTAGCCGATATACAGGTGGAAGAACAGAACCACGCGGAGATGCTTTACAAGTATAAGGTTGCAAATGCGATGGCATAGGTATATTTAAAAGCTGATAAACTTAAAATGAAAATTGCCGGACAAGTATCTGTAACTTTATCCGGCAATTTTTTAAATTGATAGCTTTAAAGCGTGATGTTATTGCTCCGTACATACTCCGCAATCTTCTTGTCGCTGACGAGGATGTGATTTGACAGCCATCCGATAAGATAATTTATGAGGTCAAGCAGATAAGCCTGCTGGTCATTATCAATATCATCGAGTGTTTCTAAATCAACATCAACAAGGCGCTCAACAAATGCAGCGTGGGCATGCTTCTGAGCCTTAAGTCCCGGATAGCCTATGCGCTCCATAAGAGTCTCCTCGTCATGAAAATGAAATTCGGTGTAATCCTTAAGCTTTGCAAGAAGCTCCATAATCTTGTCATACTTGTCATGGAGAAGCTCGGCACAGATTAACTCGTTGGTCTCCTTTATTATTTCGAATAATTTACGGTGCTCGTCATCAATGAGCTGTATACCGGTTTTGAAACGGTCAGTGAATGCAAATGGGTCATTCGGTTCAAGCTTTCCTATCATCATATCGCTGCTCAGAATGTGCCTGTAGAGCCAGCGGATAAGATACTTTAAAAGCTCGTTAAGGGATTCCTTTGCTGCCTCCGGGGAGGAGGTGTCAAGTGTGAAGGAATTAATTTTTTCGGTAAAAGCAGCATGCTCACGCTTCTGGAGACTCAGCTCCGGGTCATGTATGCTCTCCATATATGCCTCTTCATGCGCAAAATGATTAACAGCGTAGTCTTTAAGCCTTGCGACAAGTTTTTTTGAGATAGCTGTGACATCTGAAGCCTCTGCGACCATTGCAATAGATTCGTTGATGAGAGAGAATAAATGTCTATGCTCGTTGTCTATCTCTTCAATATGTATTAAGCAGTCATCGGTAAATTCGTACATATAAAACTCCTTTCGTGAAATAAATAATGATTCTTGATTTATTATAAAGCCATAATCATATTTATACAATACATAATCTGGCAGAAATTTCTGAAGCAAATGATTGCAGAATTATTGTTTCTATACATGAAAATCAAGTGAAATACTAGGGATTACTACTTGAAATTCGTGGCGTGAGGAATTATAGTAGTCTTTACAGAACATGGAAAGGGTGGTTGGTTTGAGTAAATTTGAAGAGAGATTTGAAGAAAGGCTTCAGACCTCAGAGACATTCCTGCTCAGTTCAGTGCTTGCGTTTTCCGGTGGCTTTCAGGATGCGTATACCTATAATGTAAGAGACAAGGTATTTTCAAATGCCCAGACGGGGAATGTGGTTCTGATGAGCCAGCATATTATGCAGGGTGATTTTGCAGCAGGCATCAGGTATCTGCTTCCGGTGCTTGCATTTGCAGCGGGGGTACTGCTTGCCGAACAGGTTGAGCACAGATATAAGAATTCAAGGAAAGTGCATTGGAGGCAGATTATTGTTATAATGGAGATAGTGATGCTGCTTGCTGTCGGATTTATACCGGCTACATATAATATGGCAGCGACAGTTATAGTATCTCTGGCATGTTCAATGCAGGTTCAGACATTCAGAAAGGTCAAGGGATACAGCTATGCCAGTACAATGTGCATAGGCAATCTAAGAAGTGGAACAGAAAGCCTTTCTGTGTATATAAGGGAAAGGCAGCCCGGGGCACTTAGAAAGGCATTGCACTATTATGGCATAATCGCAATATTTGCCATTGGTGCGGGTATCGGTGGTGTATGCTCGAAAAATGTCGGAATACATTCAATATGGGTTTCATGTGTGCTCCTTGCAGCGGCGGGGGTAATGATGATAAGGGAGCATAAATAACTCATAGTGCACAGAGGCTTTTGTGCAATGGTACAGCAGGGTGTATATGCATGCGAAAAGTAACCGGACATTAAGATAATATATTTGGGATTTGGAGGAAATATGCTTACACAGTTTTCAAGAACTGAGCTTTTACTTGGCAAGGAGGCTATGGAGAAGCTTAGAAAATCAAGAGTTGCGGTATTTGGAATAGGAGGAGTCGGAGGATATGTGTGCGAGGCACTGGTAAGAAGCGGAGTCGGAGCGTTTGACCTGATAGATGACGATAAGGTGTGCTTAACCAATCTCAATCGTCAGATTATCGCAACACGAAGGACTGTCGGAAAATATAAGACGGATGTTATGAAGGAGCGGATTCTGGAGATTAACCCGGATGCGGATGTCAGGGTTCACAAGTGCTTCTTCTTACCTGAAAATGCAGCGGATTTTCCATTCGATGAGTACGATTATGTGGTTGATGCGGTGGATACGGTCACAGCTAAGATAAGTCTTGTTATGAAGGCACAGGAGATGGACATACCGATAATAAGCAGTATGGGAGCCGGCAACAAGCTTGACGGAAGCCAGTTTAGGGTTGCCGATATATATAAGACTAAGGTATGCCCGCTTGCAAAGGTTATGAGAAGAGAGTTAAAAAAGCGCGGCGTGAAAAAGCTTAAGGTTGTATATTCAGAGGAAATACCTACAAGACCGATTGAGGATATGGCTATAAGCTGCAGAACCAACTGTATATGCCCTCCGGGAGCTGAGCACAAGTGCACGGAGCGAAGGGATATTCCGGGAAGTGTGGCTTTTGTGCCATCGGTTGCCGGACTTATAATTGCGGGTGAGGTTGTGAAGGATTTGTGTAGGAAGTAGTCACCTAAGTGATTCGGGTGTCAAGACATGATTCTGTAAACTATGAGTGTATAACGTATTATATTTATGCATATCAGCTCCGTTGTGCGAAGCAAGATGTTCTTGGAACAATCTAAGCTTCTCCCAAAAGTCGTGATATGCATAAATATAATTATAATGTTTAAGGAGATAAAATATGACCAGAGAAGGGGCATGGGAGTTACTTAGGGAGTATAATAAGGATGAGTTTCATCTTGAACATGCGGAGATTGTCGGAAAGACGATGAGGTATTTTGCGGAGAAGCTTGGGTATGGTGATGAGGCAGATTTCTGGGAGGTTGTGGGTATTTTACATGACCTTGATTTTGAGATGTACCCACAGGAGCACTGCATTAAGAGTCAGGAGATTATGCGTGAGCGCGGCGTAGATGAGCGAATAATCCACGCAACGGCGAGTCATGGCTATGCAATAACGGTTGACATCAGGCCTGAGCATGAGATGGAGAAGGTGCTGTATGCAGTGGATGAGCTTACAGGTCTTATCGGTGCTGTGGTTATCATGCGTCCGTCTAAGAGCGTGCAGGACCTGGAGCTTAAATCAGTCAGGAAAAAATATAAGAGCAAGGGCTTTGCAGCGGGTTGTTCAAGAGAAGTGATTGAGAGAGGTGCGGACATGCTCGGCTGGAGTCTCGATGAGCTTATTGAGAGGACTATCGAAGCGTTAAGGACGTTCAGGGATTAAGGAGAAAAGCGTGTTGGAAAATAAAAATAAAAGCATTCTTATAAAGGATACAACCAAGGAAGAGAGAATTGCCCTCATAAAGCAGTGGATACCTGATGATGACGGTCTTAATGACTGTGACATGGATTTATGGGATATATACGATGACTATATAAAGGGGATTCGTGAGGTGTCCGAAATCAACGCTTCCATGAGTGGAACATTTATGACGGAAGAGGACCTCAATAAAAGGTAAAAATTGTCTATTTTGACGTTTGACAAAATATGGTATATGGGTATAATTTTTGGTAGCACTGAATTGGTGCTACCAATTTTATTTTGAAAGGACATACATAGTATGAAATATTTACATCAATTTATGGTAATCATTGGTATTACTTTTGTCGGTGAATTATTGAAATATATGCTGCCGTTACCTATCCCTGCAAGTATATATGGAATGGTTATTATGTTTATCGGGCTTATGACAGGGGCTATAAAGCTTGATGCGGTCAAGGACGTGGGCAAATTCCTGATTGAGATTATGCCGATTATGTTTATTCCCGCAGGAGTCGGGCTTATGTCATCGTGGAGTGTACTTAAGCCATTGCTGCTTCCGGTCAGCATAATAACGGTTGTAACGATAGTAACCGTCATGGGAGCTGCCGGAAGAAGCTCGCAGTGGGTTATCAGAAGGGATAGAAAGCACACTGAGAACAGGGAAAAGGTAAAAGCACAGAAAATGCCGGTTGAGGCTGAAAATACAAAATAGAAGATAAATTCAGAAGGAAGGTATATAAATGACAGAGTTTCTCGAAGATTCACTGTTTGCAGGTGTCACGATAAGCCTGCTTGCATACATATTAGGATATTTTCTTAAGAAAAAATTTAAGCTCGGCTTCTTAAATCCACTGCTGATATCTATTGCAGCTACGATTGTGGTTCTGGTTGTGGCGGATGTCGACTATGAGGTTTACAACAAGGGAGCCTCCTTTATAAGCTGGTTTCTGACACCGGCGACAGTATGTCTTGCCATTCCTCTTTATGAGCAGTGGCAGCTTTTAAAGGATAATTTTAAGGCCGTTTTATTTGGAATTGTATCAGGTGTTATCACAAGTCTTGCCACGGTATTTGTGCTTGCCAAGTTCATGGGACTCACACATGAGGAATATGTTACATTGCTTCCTAAGTCAATCACCACAGCAATAGGAATGGGTGTGTCGGATGAGCTTGGCGGTTATGTCACAATAACTGTTGCGGTTATCATCATAACGGGAGTTCTGGGAAATATTTTTGGTGAGCTTATCTGCAGATTATTCAGAATCACGGAGCCTATTTCCAAGGGGCTTGCCATTGGAAGCGCTTCACATGCCATCGGGACAGCCAAGGCGATGGAGCTTGGCGAGGTTGAAGGAGCGATGAGCAGTCTTGCCATTGCGGTAGCCGGAGTGCTCACAGTGATAGGAGCAACGATTTTTTCATACTTCATATAGAGTTGGGACACTGGTGTCAGACCCCTGTCCCAGCATGGCTTGGGACAGGGGTCTGACACCTATGTCCCAACAGGAGATAAATTATGTTAAATGACGAGAACAGTTCACAAGAATACGCAAAGGCGATGGATTATATATATGAGCTTATAAATGCAGGAACGCTTGAGGTCGGCAGCAGGCTTCCGACAGAGCGTAATATAGCTGAGCAGCTTGGAATAGGACGTAATTCCACGAGGGAGGCATTAAGTATCCTGCATGGAATGGGTATAATTGAGAGAAAGCAGGGCTCCGGAAATTACATATCGGGGGATGCGGGAAAATCAATCGGGCAGATAATTCTTATTATGCTTGCCCTGAGGAGCATAAGTAATAGGGATGTATGCGAATTTCGCCGTATTCTCGAAAAGACTGTGTGCGGCATGATAATTAGAAACGGAATGTCCCGGGAGCATGGTAATAGGCTTAGTGGGTATCTTAATGAGCTTGAAAATTTGCAATGCGTGCTTAAGAATGATAAACCAGCTTCAGATGACCATGATAAAAAGGATATTCTCGAAAAAATAGCAATCGCTGATGACAATTTCCATAATGAACTTATTAAGGCGGCGGACAACAGTCTTATGACTGTCATTATGGATGCGGTAACTACTGTGTACAAGGAAGCTATTGAGCGGGTAATTTATAATTCGGACGAGCGCGTCAGAGATAAGCTTATAGAGTGTCACCGCGGTATTTATGAAGGAATAATCTCATTGGATAAGGGTATGACTGAAGCGGCGATAGACATACATTATGATGTGGTGGGGGACAGCGGCAAGGGTCTTTAAGAGGAACAGGCTGTCTGAACGATGAATAGTGATTATTTCACAGAAAAATTCAGTTGATTAAATTGTTAAAGTGATATACAATCATAATAAAAATTCAAAACAAGAGAGGATATCACATGCTACAGGAAATCAACAGAATACTAACATGGTTAGACGGCGTTGTCTGGGGAGTACCGCTCATGGTACTTATTCTGGCGGGAGGAATATATCTCACGGTCAGAATGGGGCTTCTTCAGGTAAGAAAGCTTCCGCTTGCACTCAAGTGGATGGTAAAGAATGAGGAGGACGGACACGGAGAGGTCACATCCTTCGGTGCATTATGTACCGCACTTTCAGCAACTATCGGAACAGGTAATATCGTAGGTGTCGCTACGGCGATAGGTGCGGGAGGACCGGGAGCACTCTTCTGGATGGAGATTGCGGCGTTCTTCGGAATGGCGACCAAGTATTCGGAGGGACTTCTTGCTGTAAAGTACCGCGTTGTCGATGAAAAACATCACTCACTTGGCGGACCGTTCTACTATATCGAAAAGGGAATGGGAAAAAAATGGAAATGGCTTGCGTGCCTCTTTGCTTTTTTCGGAGTGTGCGTAGGACTTTTTGGTATAGGTACATTTTCACAGGTAAACGGGATTGCCTCAGCCGTAAAGAATTTCTTTGACCCTGATACAGCTTATGCGGTGACGATACCGGGAATCGGAACATACTCATGGACGGTTGTGATAGCTTCTCTTGTGCTCAGTGTGTGCGTGGCACTTGTTTTGATCGGCGGAATCAAGAGAATTGCGAATGTGTCACAGGTCGTGGTTCCTTTTATGGCTGTGATATATGTGATTTTCAGCGTCTTGCTTCTTATATGTAATGTAAAGCAGATTCCGTCTGCGTTCGTGACCATAGTCAAGGGAGCCTTCAATCCACAGGCAGTCACGGGAGGAATTGTCGGGAGCATGATTGTCGCCATGCAGAATGGTATTGCCAGAGGTATCTTCTCTAATGAAGCAGGACTTGGTTCGGCGCCTATCGCGGCCGCTGCGGCTAAGACCAAGGAGCCTGTAAGACAGGGACTTGTGTCTATGACAGGAACCTTTATCGATACAATAATTATATGTACCATGACAGGTCTTGCAATTGTAATTACAGGAGCATGGCAGGTTGAAGGCTTAGAGGGCGTGGCTGTCACAACCTACGCATTCAACAACGGACTTCCGATTCCGCATGTAATATCATCGTTCTTACTCATGCTGTGCCTTGTATTCTTTGCATTTACAACGATTCTGGGCTGGGACTATTATTCGGAGAGATGCCTTGAATATCTCACAGGAGGAAGGATGAAGGCGGTCAAGGTCTATCGCTGGCTGTACATACTTGCTGTGTTCATCGGACCATATATGACGGTCAAGGCTGTATGGACCATAGCCGATATCTTCAATGGACTTATGGCAATCCCGAATATGATAGCTATATTCGCTCTCAGCGGAGTTGTAATTAAGGAAACAAAGGACTTCTTTAAGAGACACAACGCACAGAAATAGCGCCACAGAATATGGAGCATGGAATATAGAACAGATAAAAACATATAAAATAACATAATGATGTTTAACCCTAGGCATCACATAAGCTAAGATAAAATAAAACATCCGTAAATGCAGTTTTTGAGCATTATACGGATGTTTTGTTTTGTAATTATCCCTACCCCTGAAAAGGCGGTGCAAAACCACCATAATAAGATACAGGTTCGTCATTGAGCCTCAGATGTGATGTATCCCCCAACATCTGGCAGCGGAAATAGGCAAGTCCCGGTATGCGTTCCTCACCGGAGAGAACGGTGACGGAGCTTGGCGGTGTGAAAAAGCCCTGCCATAGAGTGACCGGAGAGGTATTTAAAAGGTGGGACATGATACACAGCATAATTCCAAGATGGCAGAAGAATACTAAAACAGGCTCCTCATCCTTGTGGTTTGCCATGCATTCTTTGGTAGTGCCGTTGTACACCATGTAGTCACAGCTTGAACCGGTATGTGTTGTGCTATAGGCAAGTCCATCGCGCACATAACCGTATTTTTCAAGCAGTGCATCAAAATTCCTGCATACATTCTCATAAGCCTCTTTTACATTGCCGCTTTTCATAACCGGAGTGTCCAGCCAGCGGTTGGCATCGAGCAGCTCAGGGTATCTGTTTAGATATTCAGGCATGAAATCCCATGGAATTGTCTTTCCGTCCGTGCGTCCTTCAGGTGACACAGGCACACGGAACTCCTGCAGCCAGTCACAGGTTATTGCGGTTCTGCCATGGCAAGCGAGGGTAGGCTCACTTGTCCTTATGGCTCTACCAAGAGGTGAACAGTAGAAATCAGTAACTCTCCATCCGGCTGTGCGCTTAGCGAGGAGCTGCGCTTCATAGAACCCTTTTTCTGTGAGCGAGTCTATACTGTAGTCCGGTTCGGCGTGTCTTATAAATATAAGCTTCATCATTTTTCCTTTCCTGATTGATAATTAAGTATGAACTGAATACTATTATATCCATTATAAATGTAAATCTCAACTTGATTTTCGCATGCATTAAGGGTAGTATATAACTGTTATAATTTGGAGGAAGAGTATGGCACAGAAAAGAAATAAGAGAAGGAATAATACAAGGAAAAAGAATAATGATGGCATATTAGGCCCACTTATCGGACTTTTGTTCGGCTCAAGCACGGTGGCTCTGCTTTTGCTTGTGGTTTTATTTGCACAGACACTTGGAAAAGCCTCAAATCAAAATGGTGTACAGCAGGGCAATGGTTCGGGAAAGCATCACAGTGCGGATGAGGAATATATAAATATTGATGCAGATTCATTCAGGGGCTATGTGGGACAGTCGTATACCCTGTCACTTTCTGCCAATCCGGTTGATTTGGTGGAGGCAGTAATCTGGTCAAGCAGCAATGAAGCCTCGGTCATCGTAGATGAGAAGGGCAAGGTTGTGCTCGTAGGTGAGGGTGTCGCGGCGGTGACGGCGACAGCCGGACAATATTCGTCTGCTATAGCAATCGAGGTTGTGAAGGATTCCTCGGCACAGGGGGATATGGGATTTAACACAATCGGCTGGAATGATAAATATACCCAGAATAATAGTGCGGCATCGCAGACCCGAACGGATTCAGGAGAGACAACACAGAATAATGTTATACCTGATGGCAATCCAGGCGGTAATGATTCGACAGAGCCTGTAACTGAGCCGGCCGGAAGCGATTATTCTGATGACGGTAATAATACACGCGAAAATGAGACGACACAGCCGCCGCAGAATAATGAGACGGCACAGCCGTCAGGCAATGGAACGCAGAGCAGCACAGAGAATACATCTCATGAGGAGACAACCGAGGAGACAACAACCGAATTTATACCTCCTACGACAAAGGCGGCTGAGGCTATAGATACACAGGAAATGTTTTCTATTCTATCGCAAAGCGGATTTTCACAATATCTGCCGAATGCTGCAATATATGATGTGGATGGGGAATACTATGGAGAGGTGATTGTCCAGTCGGATAGTGTACATATATATATAAAGAAGCGTTCGGGAGAATTTGACATGGCGGTAAGAGGTGCACTGGCATATCTGCTTCCGGAGACCTCGGAATCCGTATGGAATGTGTATACAACGCTGTCAAAGGATAAGACTATAAACAGCGATGGCAGAAAAGTGAGATTTGTTATGGCTGCCGCCAATGCACATTCGCAGATTATAGTTTACAATCCTTAAAAAAAAAGTTATGATATTAGGGAAGATAATATGATATGATGACATCATGGACTAAAAATAGACTGACATTAGGAAATGGGGAATAATATGGTTAATAAGCGTAAGGTCAGACTTATGGCGCGAACTGCCATGTATGAGAAGCATGAAGGTAAGAGAGAATTGAAGAATGTCATGTACTACCGCAGCGATTATATAGGTATGCACATGCTCTTTGCCGGTATAGGAATCACAGGCGGATACCTTTTGACACTTATGCTGATATGCGCATACAGATTTGAATATATTGTGAATAATCTTACAAAGATGGATTACAGAGGATTAGGAAGCACATTGATAGTGTCTTATGTGCTGCTTCTCATTGTGGCACAGGTTATATCGTATTTTATTTTCTCCATGCGTTACAGCGATTGTGAGGATGGCATGCGGGTATATATTAATCGTCTGAAAAAGATAGATAAACTGAGTCGTGAAGAAAAATCTGATGGGGAGAAAGAGTATAATGATGACGGAACTGTTAAAAATTAAGGATGCTTTGCAGCGGCTGTACGGAAAATATGACACGATAATAAGCCATGTGCTTAAGTTCGCTGCAGCATTTGTTTCATTTATGCTTATAAGAGGGATGACAGGTTATAACGGACTTGCCTCCAATATTTTTATAATTATATTGTTGTCTGCTGTGTGTGCTTTCCTGCCGGCAGGAGTGACAACAATGTGCGGATGTGGGCTGATTATTTTACAGCTTTACGGACTTTCGGTTGAGTATTCGATAATAACACTTGTAGTGCTGCTTATATTGCTGCTTGCATATTATGTGTTTGCACCTAAGACAGGGTGGGTGCTTTTGCTTACACCGGTGTTTTATATGCTGCATATTTCGTATGCGGTTCCTGTTGTTGTGGGACTTACTGTTGGAATTGCCGGTATAGTTCCTGCGTTTTTTGGAACATATCTGTATTTTACATTGTCCTTCTGCAGTGAATTTGCATTGTCTGCCTCAATGTTCGGCGAAGGGGATTTTGTACAGAAGATTGTATTTATAATGGATAACACGATAGTGGATAAGGAAATGCTGGTGATGGGCATTGTCTTTTCGGCGGTAATAATACTTGTAGCTGTCATAAAAAGCTTTTCAATAGACCATTCAAGGACGATTGCCGTAGTTACCGGAAGCGTTGTCGAAGCAGTGCTTGTTGTAATGTCACATGTTATGATGAATCTTACATTCAGCATGGTGGGACTTGTTGCAGGCTGTGTGGCTGCTGTTGCCATTGGTCTGCTTCTAAGCTTTTTTGTATTATCGGTTGACTACTCGAGGACAGAAAGGGTGCAGTTTGAGGATGATGACTATTATTACTATGTAAAAGCGGTTCCGAAGTTCAACATGACAATGCAGGAGGTAAAGATAAAAAAAATAAGCGGCAATGCTGACGAGATAAAGAACGAATATAATTTACATGCTGCCTACGGCGGCAGTGGAGAGACGGAGCCTGAGGATATCGAACGCCGGAAAGCGTATGAGCGGGATATGGTCAATCTTGAGGATGAGGAATAAGATAAAGAGGATGTGAGAGCATGGGTGCAGTTAGCAGTTTTATTGGAGATTTTCTGAACAATATATACAGACCGAATGTGGAATTTTCAGATATTGCGGAGATTCTTATTATAGCATTCTTTCTGTATCATATAATATTATGGATGAAGACCAGCAGGGCGTGGACTCTGCTTAAGGGTATTCTCGTAATTATAATTTTTGCACTTATTGCGTACCTGTGTAAGTTTACAACAATTCTATGGATTGCCGGAAAGACAATCAATGTTGCATTGATAGCTGTTGTGGTTATCTTCCAGCCGGAGCTGAGAAAGGCACTTGAGCAGCTTGGCAATAAGAGGTATCTTGCCGGCCTGCTTCAGTTCGATGATCTGAAGGATAAGAAGGAGATTTTCAGTGACAGGACCATAGATGAACTTGTAAAGGCCTCATACGAGATGGCAAAGCACAAGACAGGTGCACTTATTGTCATCGAGCAGGAGATTAATCTTCAGGACTATATCAATACAGGTATAGATATAGATGCTTTTGTGAGCAATCAGCTCCTCATCAATATATTTGAGCACAATACACCTTTGCATGACGGAGCCGTCATCATAAGGGGTAACAGGATTGTGTCGGCTACATGCTATCTTCCTCTTTCGGACAACATGGATCTTAGCAAGGAGCTTGGAACAAGACATCGCGCCGGAGCCGGAATAAGTGAAGCTACGGACGCATTTGTAATTATCGTTTCGGAGGAGACCGGAAAGGTATCAATTGCACATAACGGACAGCTTGTGAGAAATGTGGATGGGGAGTATCTGCGCAACAAGCTTGAGCTTCTCAAGATAGGAAATCTTGATACGGGAAAACGAATTAAGATATGGAAGAGGGGAGGCAGGTCTGATGAAGAAAATAATATTCAATAATATAGGACTTAAGATACTTGCTCTTTTGATTGCCGTTATCGTATGGTGGGTTGTTATGAACATAGATGACCCCCTTGTCAAAAAGACCATAAACGGTGTCAGTGTCGAGTTAAGGAATGATGATGACCTCATTGACAAGGGATATATATATGAGGTGGAATCAGGGAACGTTATTGCCATAACCGTATGGGCTCCTGAGAGCGTTGCAAAGGAGCTTAAATCCTCTGATTTTATAGCTTATGCCGACTTAAGCCAGCTAAGCCCTCTCACCGATACTGCCAATATAACGGTAGAGTGCGTTAAGTCAGATGTCAAGAATGACATAAAGGAGATAACCTCCAAGATTCAGGTCGTCAAGCTGAGCATTGACAATAAGCAGACTGCGGAGGTTCCGGTTACAACGGCTATTGTAGGTAATCCTGCTGAGAATTATGTTATAGGTGATATATCCATTTCACAGAACAAGATTGAAATAACAGGTGCGGCTAGTGTTATAGAGAAGATTGTGCGTGCAGAGATAAAATATGATGTATCTAATATGATGCAGCCTGTGAATGAGATGGTTACACCGGTATTTTATGATGAGAATAATAACGTAGTTGATACAGGTGCAATACAGCTGAGCCGTAACTCCCTGAGACTCAGCGTGGTAATCAATCCGACAAAATGGATAGGCATCACCATAAACCCGAGCGTTACGGTGGCGGATGATTATAAGATGGTGGGATATTCACTGAGCTTCGATCAGGTTAAGATAGCTGGAACCCAGGAAAGTCTTGCAAATATTTCAGCTATAGATTTACCGAGTGATGCGATTGAATTGACAGATGTGACGGAGAGCCAGGATTGTGTAGTCAATCTTGCCAATTATCTTAAGGCTAGTTACAAGATTGTCTCAGGAACTACAGAACTCACTGTGCATATAGATATTGAACCGATGGTTGTTAAGAGCTATATTGTTAGAAAAAATGGTATAGCTGTAAATAATTTAGGAGATGGTCTTGAGGCACAGATAGAGGACAGCTATATAGAGGTTAAGGTCAAGGCAATTCAGGAAGTACATGACAGCTTTAATATGGATGTACTCAATCCGAACATAGATTTAAAGGGTTATGGACCGGGAGAATATGAAGTGCCTGTTATATTGTCGGAGGATTTGAACAATTATATTCTTGCCGGGAATGTCACCATCAAGGTCAATATAACCGGTGATGCTGTTGAAACGGATGCCGAGACTGAAGCAGCAAGGAAACGCTGATTCTAGTACGTTTTGCCGGCGCCGCATTGAAGGCTCATGCTGTATGTATTTGGAAGGATTTAGGAATTTAAAATGGAAACTCCGGTTATTGATGTGATTATTCCGGTGCACAAGCCGGATAAAAAATATGCTGCATTATTGAAGATGCTTGAAAAACAGTCCGTAAAGGTAAGATGTGTGTATGTGATAAACACCCGGAAGCAATATTATAATAGCGGGAGTTATCCGTATAATGGGGAGATAAAGGTAAAGCATATAGAGCCTGACGAGTTCGATCATGGGCGTACCAGAAATGATGGAATTATGGCTTCGGATGCGGATTACTGTCTTCTTATGACTCAGGATGCTGTTCCGGCAGATGAGCTGCTTGTGGAAAAGCTTCTGGAATGCTTTAATGTGAATGATGTTGCCGTTGCGTATGCCAGACAGCTTCCGGATGAGGACTGCCGTATTATAGAGAGGCTGGCAAGGAATTTTAATTACCCGGAGGAAAGCTGCATTAAATATAAAAAAGATATAGACAGTATGGGGATAAAGGCATTTTTCTGTTCAGATGTATGCGCAATGTATGATAGAAAAAAATATATTGAGCAGGGAGGCTTTATCAAAAAAACAATATTTAATGAAGATATGATTATGGCATACAGGTTTCTGATGGCAGGATATGGGGTATACTATAAGGCGGATGCATGTGTTATACATTCGCATAATTATTCCAATATGCAGCAATTTCACAGAAATTTTGATTTGGGAGTATCACAGGCTGATAATCCGGAGGTATTCGCCAATATCTCGTCTGAAAGCGAGGGTGCCAGGTACATTTTTAAGATGACATCATTGCTTATCAGGAATAAAGCAGCATATTATATACCGTATTTTTATATAAACAGTGTGTTCAGGCTTGCCGGATATAAGCTCGGCAAGGCATACCGCAGACTGCCGGAAAGCTTTGTTATGGCATGCACGATGAATAAGAACTATTGGAGGCAACTGTGATTAAGGGTAATCAGAAATATTTTAATAGATTGCACGTACTGCTGGATGCACTTATCATAGCGGCATCGTATGGTCTGTCATGGGTGATAAAGTTCTATGATGACAGTGTAACCATGATGAACCATATGTATATTATAGGACTTTTATGCATTATTCCAATGTATCTTATACTCTATGCTGTATTTAATGTATATAGTCCTAAGCGTGTACAGACGATGAAAGAGGAGATAGGAAATATAGTCAAGTCAAATACCATGGGACTTGTTATATTTATTATGGCATTGTATATGTTACACCAGCCGCATTTTTCAAGGCAGATGATGTTTATATTCTATGTCATAAACAATGTTGCGGAAATCATTTTCAGGAATTGCATAAGATGGGTGCTGCGAAAGATAAGAAACAGGGGCTTCAACCAGAAGCATATCCTTCTTGTCGGCTATAGCCGTGCTGCGGAGGGCTATATAGACAGGATAAAGACCAACCCACAGTGGGGATACCATATAATGGGAATACTTGACGATAAGGTTGCAGTCGGAACGAAATACCGCGGCGAACAGGTAATAGGTAAGATAAAATTATTACAGAACCTGTTGTCGGAAAATGAGCTGGATGAGATAGCGATAACTCTAGGAATTGCAGAATATTCTAAGCTTGAGGATATCGTGGCAATATGTGAAAAATCAGGTGTGCACACCAAGTTCATTCCGGATTATAATAATTTCATTCCGACAAGACCGTATACAGAGGATTTGCTGGGACTGCCTGTGATAAATATAAGGCGTGTTCCGCTAAACGGCGGTTTTAATAAATTTGTAAAAAGAGTTTCAGATATAGTGGGTTCATTCCTGCTTATAATCCTGTTTTCACCAGTAATGCTTGCGGTGGCACTTGCAGTAAGATTTTCATCAAAAGGACCTGTTATTTATAAACAGGAGAGAGTCGGACTTCACAACAGGAATTTTGTTATGTATAAATTCCGTTCCATGAAGATAGAGAGGTGTGATGAGCTTCATTTTACAACGCAGAACGATGACAGAACCACCAGAATTGGCAGGTTTATCAGAAGATGCAGCCTTGATGAGCTTCCACAGCTGTTTAATGTGCTTAAGGGCGATATGAGTCTTGTGGGTCCAAGACCGGAAAGACCAGAGTTCGTTGAGAAGTTCAGGGAGCAGATACCAAGATATATGATAAAGCATCAGGTCCGCCCCGGAATGACCGGATGGGCTCAGATTAATGGCTACAGAGGAAACACTTCTATTCGTAAGAGGATAGAATATGATTTATATTATATAGAAAACTGGACCTTCTGGTTTGATATAGTTATTTTATTCCAGACGATTTTTAAAGGCTTCGTAAATAAGAATGCTTTTTGATGGATTTAAAATGTGGATGGGCTTGAAAGAATAGAGGCAGTATTATGGCAAAAAATAAAAAGAAAAAAATGAAGATATGGCAAAAGGCTCTGCTTTTTTTCGCAGAGCTTGTTGTATTATGTGTGGTTGTGGCTGTATGGTATATAGTTGATAAGTTTGGAAAGCTAGAGGTAAAGGAGATTGACAGAGAGGCGATAGACCTTATAATTGCCCCGGAGGTCAAGGCAAATGAGGCACTCAAAGGATACACCAACTATCTCCTGCTTGGAACGGATGCACGTGACAATTCACTCGAGGCAATGAATAAGACAGGTGAGGGCAACACGGACGCCATCATAATAGCAAGTCTTAACAATGATACCAAGGAAGTGAAGCTTGTCTCGGTATATAGAGATACATTGCTCATGGTGCCTGCATCGGGAGGCTTTAATGATACCTACAGAAAGGCAACGGAGGCTTTCTTCTATTCGGGAGTTGAGGCGACGATAAGCATGATTAATCTGAACCTGGACCTTAACATTACAGACTATGTCATGGTTAATTTCGAGGCACTTATAAGGATTGTCGATGCGGTTGGAGGAGTCGACCTTGAGATTACGGAGCAGGAGCTTTATTGGCTCAATGAATATTTGAGAGATACTGGACTTAACACAGGAAGAACCTACGAGACTGTTCCTAGTGCAGGAATGGTTCACCTTGACGGAATACAGGCGACAGCCTACTGTCGTATAAGATATGCGGACGGAACACTTGATTACGGACGTGCGGAGAGACAGCGCAAGATTATCAGTCTTATATTCGAGAAGGCAAAGAAGATGAATCTGAATCAGCTTACCAATGCGATAAACGGTGTGCTTGACAATGTAGTTACAAGTGTCCCTGTTGCAGAGATAATCGGGATGATACCTAGTGTCTTTGATTTTTCACTGGCTGACCAGACAGGCTTTCCGTTTGAAAAGTTCGGTTCCATGAAGAAGGTGCCGGAGATTAATATTGCGGATCCTGTATTTGCCATGACACTTGAATCGAATGTCAGTGAACTGCATAAATATCTGTTCGGTGTCGACGGCTATGAGCCTACATCGCGAATAAAGGATATAAGCGCTTATCTTCAGGCATTGTATGATAAGAATTATTATCCGGGAAATATATACCAGTAGAATTGGTGCTGTAAGCATGCAGCAGAATGGGGATTGATGTGAAAAAAGGAGATTTAGCAAAACATAACGCAGCAGCATATAAGGGATATGTTATAAGAATTCTGATTGTCGCTGCGATATGTATATTATCTGCATTTGCTGTGGAGCTGTTCTGTAATATTAAGCTGATGAGGCTTCCGGCAGATATAAAGGGCATACATGATACGGAGTTTACCGAGAAAGTATTTGATGTGGCTGCAATCGTGGAGGGCGACCCGGAAAACGGACTTGAGTACAGGCCGCATGAGGAATATGAAGCATATCAGGGAATGAAATGCTATTATATAGAACCGGATGGCTATGTAAATAAGCTTGTTATAGATTACAGGAACGCTTCGGCGGCATATTTTGATATTGTGGTTTTATGCGAGAACAGGTTTGGATATCTTGAGAGCTGGACAACCAAGGACAACAATCCGATATATATATCCGAATCTACAGTAAACATAGATAAGAATGCTGAGGGTATATGGATAATTCCGAAGGAAAATAATACTCCTCAATATGACAATGATGTGGAACTTTTAAATGTAGCGGTGAAAAACACACCTGTATTTAATCACTTCAGATTTATTTTTGTTTTTCTGCTTGTGCTATGTGCCGGATTATTAGTGGTATTAAGAGATATCATTTCAGCTCATTTAGAGTATGGATTTCTTATAACAGGGCTATGTGCAGGATTTATTTTCTGCCTGGCAATGCCACTGTCGCGTGTTGGATGGGATGAGGAGACACATCTTAGAAGTGTGTACTGGCTGGATATAACAGGGAGTTATGAATATAATTGCTTCCTGCATAATTATATTGATGGAGGAGCGGAGAACCTTCCGTTTGAATACAGTACATCTTATGAGGAATACCTGCACATATTTGAGAGAGTTAATGAGCTGTCGACACCGGGTGAGGCTGATCCTGCGACATCACATCACTGGGGAACAAGCGGTTTTGCAACATTCTCATATTTTTTCATGGCGATAACCTGCAATATATGTAAGTTGGCAGGACTTCCATTTGCATACACATATATTCTGCTCAGAATGACCAATATGCTGATGTATGTGATAGTGGTATTCTTCGCAGTGCGGAAGCTTCCGAAGGGAAAGCTGATTATGAGTGCAATTGCACTTATGCCTACACCTATGTATCTTGCCTGCACTATATCTTATGATACGGTTGTCACGGGATTTCTGTTTTTGGGAATGGCATACCTTTTCTATCTCATGTTTACGGATAAAAAGCTTACATGGTGGGAATATCTTGTGTTTATAGGTGGCATGGCGTATGGTTCATCCAGAAAATCCATTTATATACCGCTTATACTGCTTGGAGTATTTCTTCCTCGTCGGATTTTTAAGGATAAAAAGCAGGAGAGGATAATGAAAACGGGTGTGATTGTCATTCTTCTCTTAATATTGAGTACATTTGTACTGCCGGCGATTATAAGTCCATCCACAGAGGGAGACTTAAGAGGCGGGACAACGAGTCATGCCGGGCAGCTGGGCAGTGTATTCTCCAATCCGGTCGGCTATGCAGCACTGCTTCTTTCTACAATGTGGCAGCATTTGTGGGACTTCGGAATCGGCACGCCGACGCTTGATTTCATGGCGTACCTTGGTGCGGGAAGTCTTACCTATGTGATAGTGATATACCTTGTAACTATAACAATCACATCGGAAAATACGGTCTATGTACAGAATGACAAAAATAAATGGGTTGCCGAAAATATGCCTGTATTGCTGAAGGCATTGATATATTTCCTTGTGTTCGGAGTCATGTGCCTTATATGGACTTCAATGTATATAAGCTATACGGAGGTAGGAAAGACAGCTATGGCAGGAGTACAGGGAAGATATTATATTCCGTTATTGTTTCCGGTTCTGTTTACCCTGAGCTTTAACAGAGTCAATTCAAACTGGAATAAAGTGCGCTATAATGTTACTTGCCTGTTGATTTCGACATTCATTATCTTTTATAGTATCTGGGAGATACTTATAAGACAGTGCAGTCTTTAGAAAAGCAGGGAATAATCAAAAATTCAGTTTCTGATGGGCAGATATATTCTGCTTATCATAAAAGAATCATTTTAAGGAGATGTACTATGAAGAAAATAATAATAACCGGGTGCAATGGACAGCTTGGAAGAGCCATGAATAAGGTGTTGGACGGCAATAGCGGGTATGAGCTTGTGAACACGGATGTTGCTGAGCTTGATATAACGGATATAGACGCAGTGCTTGCTTTCGTGGAGAGGATTCAGCCTTATGCGATAGTGAACTGTGCGGCATACACAGCGGTTGATGCGTGTGAGGTTAACAGGGAGCTTGCCTATAAGATTAATGCTGTTGGTCCGAGAAACCTTGCCATTGCTGCAGAAAAATATAACGCTAAGCTTATACATGTGTCTACAGACTATGTTTTTGCCGGAAACGGAACAGCTCCGTATACAGAGTTTGATGCGGTTGGACCTAAGAGCATGTATGGTTTTACCAAGCTTGCAGGTGAGAATTTTGTAAAGGATTTTTCAAAGCATTATTTTATTGTAAGAACAGCGTGGCTCTATGGTGACGGAAAGAATTTCTTAAAGACCATGTTAAGACTTTCTGAGACACATGACGAGATAACGGTAGTCGATGACCAGATTGGTTCACCTACAAGTGCGATGGAGCTTGCAAGAGCGATAAGCTGGCTTATACCTACGGAAAATTACGGAGTATATCATGGAACCTGTGAGAATTACTGCTCATGGGCTGATTTCACAGAAGCAATATTTAAAAAGACCGGCAAAACCACGAAGGTTGTACATGTAAGCACAGCACAGTATCAGGCAGCACATCCTGAGTCTGCCGACAGACCGGCTTATTCTGTTCTGGACAATTATATGTTCCGTCTTGTGGGAGGATATACATTTGCGGATTGGGAGAGTGCACTTGATGAGTATCTTGAGGAGAATGGGCTTGCGTAGAGGATAATCAGGAATATAATCAATTGAAAGTAACAGGTTGAATTATGTAATGAGTTATGGTAACATACAATGGTTTGAATGCAGGTTGGAGCAGACTTATGTCTGCATTATAGGAAATTGACCTGTTTTAGGAGACATAATTGCAGTATATATGTGCGGAAGCACGAAGCATTTTATTAGTTGGAAGGAGATTATGCTAAAATGAGAACTTATCTTGTAACCGGAGGAGCCGGCTTTATTGGTTCAAACTACATACACTACATGTTTAAGAAATATGGCGACACTATCCGCATCATCAATGTGGATGTGCTCACTTACGCAGGAAATCTTGAGAACCTTAAGGATATTGCAGACAAGCCTAACTATACATTTGTAAGGGCTGATATCTGTGACAAGGAGGCAATCGAGAAGATTTTTGCCGAGAACGATATCGACAGAGTTGTACATTTCGCAGCCGAGAGCCATGTTGACAGAAGCATCAAGAACCCTGAGGTCTTTGTAAAGACTAACGTGCTGGGAACAGCGGTCATGTTAAATGCCGCAAAGAAGGCGTGGGAGCTTCCTGACGGTTCATACAAGGAGGGGAAGAAGTTCCTCCACGTATCCACAGATGAGGTATACGGCTCACTTCCTGATGATGACACAGCTTTCTTCTATGAGACAACACCTATCGACCCTCACAGCCCATATTCGGCGAGCAAGGCTTCATCGGACATGCTTGTGAAGGCATATATTGACACATACCATTTTCCTGCAAATATTACCAACTGCAGCAACAACTATGGTCCGTACCAGTTCCCTGAGAAGCTTATTCCGCTCATCATCAACAATGCACTTTCGGGGAAGAAGCTTCCTGTGTACGGAGATGGTAAAAATGTGAGAGACTGGCTCTATGTTGAGGATCACGCCAAGGCTATCGACATGGTTCAGGAGCAGGGTGTGCTTGGCGAGCGCTACAATATCGGCGGACACAACGAGAAGCAGAATATTGAGATTATAAAGATAATTCTTGAGACACTCAACGAGATGCTTCCTGATTCAGACCCTAGAAAGGCTCATATCAATGAGGAGCTTATAACCTACGTTGCAGACCGCAAGGGACATGACAGACGCTATGCCATCGCACCGGACAAGATTAAGGCAGCAGTCGGCTGGGTTCCGGACACAATGTTCAAGGACGGGATCAAGCTCACAATCAAGTGGTATTTCGAGCATGAGGATTGGATGAAGAACGTGACAAGCGGCGATTACCAGAAGTACTACGCTGAGATGTATAAATAATAAAAGAGAGGATTGATACCATGAAGGGAATCATACTTGCCGGAGGCTCCGGCACAAGACTTTACCCACTTACCAAGGCTATCTCCAAGCAGATTATGCCTGTATATGACAAGCCTATGATATATTATCCACTGTCGACACTTATGCTTGCAGGCATAAGGGAGGTGCTTATCATATCAACCCCAAGGGATCTGCCTGTATTTAAGGAGCTTCTTGGCGATGGAAGCCAGCTTGGAATGACATTCGAGTATGCCGTTCAGGAGAGCCCGAGAGGACTTGCAGACGCATTCATCATCGGTGAGAAGTTCATCGGAAATGACAGAGTGGCACTTGTCCTCGGAGACAATATCTTTTATGGACAGAGCTTTTCAAAGGTGCTTGAAAGAGCTGCTGCGCGTGAGAGCGGAGCGACCATATTCGGATATTATGTAAGAGATCCGAGAGAGTACGGTGTCGTTGAATTTGACGAGAACGGAAAGGCACTCTCAATTGAGGAGAAGCCTGAGAATCCTAAGTCCAACTATGCGGTTCCGGGACTTTACTTCTACGACAATGATGTTGTTGAGATTGCCAAGAATGTAAAGCCGTCTGCCAGAGGAGAGATAGAGATAACAAGCATCAACAACGAGTATTTGAACCGTGGAACCCTTCAGGTGGAGACACTTGGAAGAGGCTTTGCATGGCTTGATACCGGCAACCATGATGCACTCCTTGATGCAGCGGATTTCGTTGCAGCGTTCCAGAAGAGACAGGGACTCTATATTTCCTGTATTGAGGAGATTGCATATAAGAGAGGCTTCATAGACAGAGAGCAGCTTGTTAAGCTTGCCCAGCCGCTCCTTAAGACAGCCTATGGAAAGTATCTTATTGAGATTGCCAATGGATTGTAAAAAACATGTATAATTTGACAACGGATATCTGGAAAGGATTTTTAAGATGGGACAGATTACAGTAAATAAGTGTTACACTGAGGACGGAGTTGAGATAGAGGGACTCAAGGTTATCGAGCCTAAGGTGTTCGGTGATTCGAGAGGATATTTTTACGAGGTCTATAATTATAATGATTATGCGGCAGCAGGAATAGACATGCAGTTCGTGCAGGATAACCAGTCAGGCTCTAAGAAGGGCGTTATAAGAGGCCTTCATTTCCAGAAGCAGTTCCCACAGGATAAGCTTGTGAGGGCTTCCAAGGGAACGGTTTTCGATGTGGCCGTAGATTTAAGAGAGGGTTCTAAGACCTTCGGTAAGTGGTATGGCGTTGAGCTCTCAGACGAGAACAAGAAGCAGTTCTTCATTCCTAAGAACTTTGCGCATGGCTTTGTTGTGCTCTCAGACACAGCGGAGTTCGCATATAAGTGTACGGACTTCTATCACCCGAATGACGAGGGCGGTATTATATGGAATGACCCACAGGTAGGAGTCAAGTGGCCTATACCTGAGGGAATGGAGCTTATATTCTCCGATAAGGATACCAGGTGGGGAACACTTGCAGAGTATGTAGAGGCACGAAAAAACTGATGTGACAGAGGCAGGTTGGGACAGGGGTCAGACCCCGTGTCCCAGAACATGGGACACGGGGTCTGACCCCTGTCCCAACCTGTCCTTGTCAATGTCAAAAGGAAAGGATTCACAATGCACAATTCAATCAGAGCCAATTTTAATAAATTTAAGCCGCTGTTATTCGAGCTTATCTCCCGTGATATAAAAAATAAATACCGTCGTTCTGTGCTGGGTGTGCTTTGGACTCTTTTAAATCCACTATTTATGATGATAATTCTATCGGCAGTATTTTCACATATATTTGGATTTGCCGTTGAAAATTATCCTATATATATATTGTGTGGACAGGTACTCTACAATTTCTTTTCCGAGTCGACACAGTCTGCCATGAATTCGATAATACACAGTGCAGCGCTTATTAAGAAGGTATACGTTCCCAAATATATATTTGTGCTCTCAAGGATTTTGTCCTGCTCAATCAATATATTTGCATCCTATGCGGCACTCCTCATAGTGATGGTTGTGCTTAGGACACCGCTTCACTATACAATGTTCCTTTCGGTGATACCTATTGCGATCATGATTATGTTTTCTATGGGTATAGGGTTTATACTGGCTGCGTTGTCGGTAAAGTACAGGGATATAGTGCACTTATATTCGGTGTTCCTTACAGGCTTCATTTACCTTGCTCCGATTATGTATCCGATTGATATACTTAATAATGTGCTTAGAACTATAGTGAAAATTAACCCGGTAACCAATATACTTGAGATGTTCAGGGAATTTATGATGTACAATTCAATGCCGGACGCATACACGATTGTGATGTCAATAGTGCCGAGTGCGTTGGTGCTTGCGATAGGACTTCTTGTGTTCTATAAGAAACAGGATGAGTTTATATTATATCTTTAGTGCTTCGATACATTTTGGGAAGCTGTGTTTTTAGAATAAATTTAGGGAAGAGAAGATGGAAGATAAAAAATCATTCGATGATGTAATTATAGAAGTGAATAATGTATCGCGCTGCTTCAATCTGGCAAGGGAGAGAGTTGACAGCCTTAAGGAGTATATTGTCCGCAGGCTAAAGGGAAATCTGCATTTCGATGAATTCTGGGCGCTCAATGGCATCACGTTCAACGTAAAGCGCGGCGAGTCAATCGGACTTATCGGGCTTAACGGAAGTGGCAAGAGTACCATGCTTAAGGTAATCGCAGGTGTGCTTAAGCCGACAGGCGGAAGCGTGAGGGTATTGGGAAGCGTGGCACCGCTTATAGAGCTTGGAGCCGGCTTTGATTCGGATTTGACCGCAAGGGAAAATATATTTCTTAACGGAGCACTTCTTGGACACTCAAGAGCTGTGATGCGAGGATATTATGACGATATAGTGAATTTTGCGGAGCTGCATGATTTTATGGATGTACCGGTCAAAAATTTTTCATCCGGAATGACATCGAGACTGGCTTTTTCGATTGCGACGATAGGAAAGCCGGATATACTGATTGTAGATGAGGTTCTGGCAGTCGGAGATTCTAAGTTCCAGCAGAAATGTATAGACAGGATTCAGGAAATGATGAGTCAGGGAACAACGGTTCTTTTTGTTTCGCATAGTATAGAGCAGGTAAAGCTTGTGTGCAAGAAGGTGGTATGGCTTGAACATGGAAAGCTTAAGGCTTATGGTGATGCCTTGGAAATATGTGAACAGTACGAGAATATGTATGGTGGCAGATAAGAGCAAAGGATGGATTGGAATATGAAATATGTAAAGAGAATAGTGGAAGTGGTTATATATGTTTTGTTTGCATATTTTTATGCACTTCTTCCTGATTTTAGCATAAAAGGTGGATTCAGTGTCAGCCTGAATCCGTTTAATCCCGAGACATTTATAATGATGCTCTTTATCGGGGCGTATTTGACAGCATTCTGGATAATTATTAACAGGCTGTTTAGGAATTAGGAGGGAGAGCTTGGATAATTTTATATTTATTTATAAAAAAAGAATAGATTTGAAAAACAGTAACAGGCTTATCATCCAGACAGGTTCGTGTAAGGACTATATGAAGGATGTTAAGGCTGTTTCCTACGTTAATGGAGTAGAAACACCTGTGGATATTGTGGAAAATGTGCATACTCCGCTTCTTTTTGTGTATAAAAATGCCGAACCGGAGTTTGATGGTGAATATAATTTCTGTATTGACCTTCCGAAAGAGGTTGATAATGTCAAAGTTGTTTTCACAAAAGATACTTACCCATCCGGAAAAGTCGGAATATATATTTCAGGAAAACAGATAGAATACCTTAGGAGCATGATAGAGATTAATCTGATAGGTGTGAAGGTTGACGAAAAATCCGGCAGGATAAAGGTAACGGGATGGGCTGAGGCGGCGCATGAGCCTGTAATCTGCGCGTATTCAGGTAACAAAAAGCTTGCTGCGAGTGTGAATTTCTTTACCAGGGCAGATATGGTGAGCCGTTATTTTCCGGATGAGCTTAACAGAATGTGTGCTTTTGAGATGGATGTGGAAGATATAGGCGGCAGAACCCTCAGGCTTACAACTGAATGTGACGGAAGACATGGGAGCGTCAGTGTGCTTGTCAACCGCGGCGATGATGAGAAAAAGCAGCAGAGACTTGTCAGTGCGGGAAACAGCCGCAATGATTATATCACAAGAGCGAGGAACTATATTGCACTTTATGGAATGAAACGCTTTATGATAAAGCTATATGCCAAGTGTACAGGCAAAGCAAAAAAACAGTCACACGATTATTTTTCAAAGATTAATCCGGGACCTGAAAGACTTAAAGAACAGAGAAGCTACAAGTTCGCAGATAATCCGAAGTTTTCTATTCTGATACCTGTATACCGCCCGGATGATACGTTCTTCAGGCTTATGTTAGATTCTGTTGTGAACCAGACCTATGACAACTGGCAGATTTGTCTGGCTGATGGAGGTGGTGATGGTTTTACGGTTGAAAAAACTGTCCAGCCATATATAGACAGGTTCGGGGCGGACAGGGTAAGATATGTGAAGCTTAAGGATAATCTTGGAATCGCGGAGAACACCAATGCGGCGCTGCGGCTTGCCGACGGCGATTATATAGTGTTCGGTGACCATGACGATGAGCTTCACCCTACAGCCTTTTTTGAGTGTATGAGGGAGTTAGAGCGTTACCCGGAGGCTGATTTGATATATTCGGATGAAGATAAGATAATTGAGGATTCGGGAAGGCATACGGAGGCACATTTTAAGTCCGACCTCAACATGGAGCTTCTAAGACGCAACAATTATATATGTCATCTGTGCGTTGTCAAAAAGAGCCTTGTCGATGAGGTGGGAGAGCTAAAGACCGAATACAATGGTTCACAGGATCATGACTATGTGCTTCGCTGTGTTGAGAAGGCGAAGTGTGTGCGCCATATTCAGAGAATACTTTATCACTGGCGTATAAATGACAATTCCACTGCAAAGAGTGCGTCGACTAAGACCTACGCTAACACAGCGGGGGTTAATGCCGTGAGCGCACATCTAGAGAGAATCGGACTGGATGGCAAGGTTACGAACGGCGTGGCACCGGGCTTCTATGACATAGCTTACAAGCTTGAGGGAGAACCGTTTGTATCCGTTATAATACCTAACAAAGACCATTTAGATGACCTTACAAGATGTATTGAGTCCATGGAAAATGTAAATAACTACCATAATATTGAATATATAGTTGTTGAGAACAACAGCGTTCTTGATGAGACCTTTGCGGGTTATGAGACGATGGAAAAGAAGTATGGTGACAGATTCAGGCTTGTGAAGTGGGATGGCGGATTTAATTATTCTGCTATCAACAACTATGGAATACAGTATGCTAAGGGTGAGTATATACTTCTTCTTAACAATGATACGGAGGTCATTGAGCCGGACAGCTTAAGACGTATGCTTGCTATATGTCAGCGTTCTGAGGTGGGAATAGTCGGTGCTAAGCTCCTGTATGATGATAACACGGTTCAGCATGCAGGAATTGTTATGGGATATCAGGGGGTTGCGGGTCATGCCTTCACGGGAATAGGCGATGATGTATATGGCTATTTCGCAAGGGCAGTGCTTACACAGGAGCTTTCCGCAGTGACAGCGGCATGCCTTCTCACGAAGAGAAGTGTTTTCGAGCAGGTCGGAAAGCTTGATGAGACATTTGAGGTTGCATTCAATGACATTGATTACTGTATGAAGGTGAGGGAGGCAGGTTATCAGATTATATATGAGCCTCATGCCAAGCTTCATCACTATGAATACAAGTCAAGAGGTGCAGAGGATACGGGAAAGAAGCAGGAGCGCTTCGGAGGCGAGATTATGCATTTTATTGATAAGTGGAGAGCACAGCTCATAAAGGGAGACCCTTACTATAATCCTAATCTTGAGCTTGTGGGAGAACTGTACACCATAAAAAATATATAGGTAATTAAGGAGGGCTTGTTATGTTGCTTATAAAAAACGGCAGGGTTGTTGACCCGGTGAACGGTGTGGATAAGGTCATGGATGTTCTTGTCGATGGTGGACAGATTGTGATGACCGGGGACAAGGCTGTGGATATGTTCGATGAAGCTAAGGCATCCGCCGGCATAAGTGAGGCTGGAAATATTGTTTGCGGCAGTGATGTGAATTATGATGAGAATGCATTCAACGTGATTGACGCGGCAGGACTGGTGGTTGCGCCGGGACTTGTGGATACACATGTGCATTTCAGGGATCCGGGGCTTACCTATAAGGAGGACATATTTACCGGGGCGGCGGCGGCAGCCAAGGGCGGCTTCACAACGGTGGTATGCATGGCAAATACCAGGCCTGCGGTTGACAATGTGGATACTCTTGCCTATGTTCTTGAAAAAGGTGCACAGACAGGGATACATGTGCTGTCGGCGGCGGCAGTGACCAAGGGACTTGGCGGAACTGAGCTTGTGGATATGGAGGCACTTGCCAAGGCGGGTGCGGCAGGCTTCACAGACGATGGGATTCCGATTATGGATGAGAAGATACTTGTGCAGGCGATGGAAAAGGCGAAGGAGCTTGATCTTCCTGTGAGCCTCCACGAGGAGGACCCTGCATTTATAGCTTCGCCGGGTGTTCATCAGGGCGAGGTATCCAGGCAGCTAGGCTATGGCGGAGCGTCGCGGACTGCCGAGGATGTGATGGTCGCAAGAGACTGCGCACTTGCCCTACATACCGGCGCGGCGGTGTGCATACAGCATATCAGCTCTAAAAATGCGGTTGAGTATGTTAGGACTGCAAAGAAGCTTGGCGCGGATGTCCACGCTGAGGCTACACCACACCATTTTACATTGACAGATAAGGCTGTGCTTGAATACGGCACGCTTGCCAGAATGAATCCGCCTGTGAGGACGGAGGACGACAGACTTAAGATTATAGAGGGCATTAAGGACGGCACCATAGATATGATAGTCACAGACCATGCTCCGCACAGCACTGAGGAGAAGGCAAGACCTATGGAGAGTGCGCCAAGCGGAATAACTGGCCTTGAGACCTCCTTAGGTCTTGGAATAAAGTCACTTGTCCAGCCGGGGCACATTTCACTTATGAAGCTTATGGAGTGCATGAGCCGCAATCCTATGGAATTTTACAGAAGGAAGCCTGTTGGCATTGCACCGGGAAATCCGGCGGACATAGTGATATTCGGTGAAAATGAAAAATGGCTCGTTGACCATTTTGTCTCCAAGGCTGTGAACAGCCCGTTTTTAGGCTGGGAGCTGCCGGGGAAGGTGCATTTTACCATCTGTGATGGGAAGATTGTGTATGCGGCATGATAGGTCATGTGATAAAAATATATAGGAACAGCGGTCTGAAGCCTGCGGTCAAGGCGGCACTGCATGACCTTGGTGCGGGTGCGTCTAGGCGCAGGCAGGCACTTTTTTATGCGCGCAGCTTATTTTCCGAGGAGCAGAGGGAAAGTACGGAGCTTTCGGGATATTGCATAGTCAAGACCGGGAATGTGAAGCTTCACAGGGATATGGTGTGTGAGCTTGACAAGGTCATAGAAGAGAGGCAGCCGGCAGTTATCTATATGGATGAGCTGCGTGATGGGGAGCTATTGTATAAGCCGGACTATGCGCCGGACAATCTTATGGCGCACAATTATATCGGAAACTGCGTGGTGGTAAGACGCGACCTGATGGATGACTGCGCTGTGAAGCTGTCCGGTAAAGCCTCACTCTGGAGCTTTAATAAATATATATGCGGCGGGTGCCGTGAGGATGAGATAGCGCACGTAAGCCGTGCGCTTTTTGAGGATAAGGGTCATATAGGGGAAGATGGAGATAACATAAAGGATAGTATAGTCGATGGTTTTGAAAATGCATCAAATGGAAAATACTGTAAAAAGATTTCGGTGATTATTCCAAATTATGAGCATGCGGATGACCTGCGAAGGTGTGTTGAGTCGCTTCTCTATATAAATACCTATAAAAATATTGAGATAATAATTGTCGAGAATAACAGCACATCGGAAGAGATTTTTTCCTGCTATGATGAGCTTTTAAGGGAACATCCCGATGTGATAAGGCTTGAAAAATGGGAGGGAAGCTTCAACTATTCCGGTATAAACAATTACGGTGCTTCATGCGCTAAGGGTGAGCTTTTGCTGTTACTAAACAATGACACGAAGATTATTGAGCCGGATTCGCTGTGGGCTATGGCAGAATACGCTGTGAGAGATAACACAGGAGCGGTCGGTGCATGTCTGCTCTATGCGGATAAGACTGTGCAGCATGCGGGTGTCATAGTCGGAATAGGTCCGGACAGAACGGCGGTTCATCCTAATTCGGGGGTATGTTTTATTGAAAACGGATACCGTGACAGTATTCATCATGTGCAGAACTATTCTGCAGTGACAGGTGCGTGTCTTATGATAAAAAAAGAGCTTTTTGATAAGCTGGGCGGGCTTGATGAGGAGCTTGCAGTCGCATACAATGACGTTGATTTCTGCCTGAGACTGAGGAGAAGTGGACTGCTTAATGTGTACGTTCCGCAGGCACTTCTTTTTCACTATGAATCGAAGTCCAGAGGCTACGATGACAAGGGCGAGAGGCATGAGAGGTTCCTTCGCGAATCTCAGTTGTTCCGCGACAGATGGCAGAATATTATAGATGATGGGGACCCGTATTATAATGTAAATCTTTCCAAGGAAGTACCTTGGAAGCCGGAAATAAAATTGTGAAACGCAATGATAATAAAAATTATGACGATAATATGCCGAAAAAGACAGAATTGATTATAAAAAGCAATTAATAGAGCTTAGGAAAGGCGGTTGTACAATGGCTTCTAATATATATAAAATAAAAAAGGCGGTGGCATATATCAAGCATTACGGACCGGATAAGCTTGCCGGGAAGGCGATTGGAAAGCTTATCGACAGGGACGGCTACAGTGAACATTTTTCGGAGCTTGTGTCCGATGATGAGGAGCTGTTCTTTGAGAGAGGGCGCAATTTTAAGAGAAAGCCGTTAATCAGTGTCCTTGTCCCGGTGTATAATCCGCCGACCGCATATTTTAAGGAGATGCTCCTTTCGGTGATAAACCAGACGTATTTTAACTGGCAGCTCTGCCTTGTGGATGCGGGAACGGATAAGCAGCGCGCCGTTGTCGATGAGGTAGCGGACGGCGATGAGCGCGTGTGCTATGTGGAGATAGATAATGCCGGGATAGCGGAGAATACGAACGCGGCACTTGCGATGGCGAAGGGTGAGTATATAGCACTTCTTGACAATGATGATACCCTGTCATCGGATGCGCTGTACCGCATGGTTGAGACGATAAACCGCGAAAATGCGGACTGCCTTTATTCCGATGAGGACAAGATGGACAGCGAGGGGAAGAAGCATTTCTGCCCACATGTCAAGCCTGATTTCAACCCGCAGCTTTTAAGAAGCAACAATTATATCTGTCATCTTTTTGTAGTGAGGACGGAGCTTGCAAGGGAGGTTGGGGGATTTTCCAAGGCTTATGACGGCGCACAGGACTATGATTTTATCTTAAAGTGCACCGAAAAAGCGGAAAAGATTTCTCATGTAAACCGTGTGCTCTACCACTGGCGCACCCATGAGAGTTCGACCTCCGCCAATCCTCTGTCTAAGCTGTACGCATACGAGGCGGGCAAAAAGGCGATAGAGGCTCATCTTGAGAGGATGGGAATAGCGGGCAGGGTAAGCATGCTTGATGACATGGGCTTTTACCGGGTTGAGTATGGGGATAACAATGACGGAAATTACAGCGAAGGTGGAAGTAGTTGTGATGACGCTGTCGACAAAGGCAATAGCAGTAGTGATGGTGCTGTTGACAGAGGTAATGGCAGCAGTAGTGATGACGCTGTTGACAAAGGCAATGGCAGTGTTGACAGCAAGGACGGTGGCAATAATAAGGCTGCTTCGGTACTGGTTGTTGCCACAGGAGTCAAGGACAATGACACCGCGCAGAAGTATTTCAAGTATTTAAGAAAAAATACCGATTATGAAAATATGCAGATGTGTGCGATGGGTGAGCCTGATGCGGCAAGACTTGGGCAGTACACAAGCGATTATTTTTGTATCCTGATGTGCGGCATAAAGCCTGAAAAGCGTGACTGGCTGGAAATGCTTGTGAGGGAAGCGGATGTACTGGAAGCGGATGCAATCGCCGCAAAGCTTCTTGTAAAGCAGGCATTTCCTCTGTGTAATAAGATAAGCAGAAGCTTCATAGTGTATTCCGGCGATGACTATAAGGACAGCTTTGGAAGGGTTCACGTAAACGCCGGAAAACCGGGATGGTATAAAGGAAATTTTAACAGAAATATATTACAGCAGAATATAAAGACTCTGCCAAAGACGGCGATACTTGTGCGGCGCAGTGAGCTTATGAGACTTCTTGCCGGCGGCTGGAAGGCGGAAGAGGGAAAAATGTACCTGTATGAGCCGGGAGTTGAGCTTTATAAGTGATATTCCGTAACGGTTCGGCATTATGCCTGAATTTTAGCAATTACGGAAACATTATCGGCGTTTTTTAATAGATATTGTGCAAATGTTTATAGTAAAAAATGAGTTGCGCAATTGCCTGGTTTTGTAATATGGAATGGAGGGTGTTATGGTCAGTATAGTTATTCCGAATTATAATGGAGAGCGTTTTTTGAAGGGTTGTATGGAGGCGTTAAGGAGACAGACCTACGAGGATATGGAGGTTATTCTGGTCGATAATGCCTCAACGGACAATAGTGTGGAGCTGGCGCAAAAGCTGTATCCGGGGATAAGGGTTGTTGAGCTTGATGACAACACGGGCTTTGCATACGCTGTAAACCGTGGCATAGAGGCGGCAGAGGGCGAATATGTGCTGCTTCTCAACAATGACACCATAGTTTTTCCTAATTTTGTCAAAAACCAGTACAATATGATTAAGGGCAAGCCGGACGTGTTCTCATGCTCTGCGCTTATGATTCAGAACGCAGACCATAAGCTTGTTGATGATGCCGGAGATGAGCTTGCGGCCCTCGGATGGGGCTTCGCACCCGACAGGGACAAGCCGGTTTCTGGCTGTATGGTGCCCCATGAGATTTTTTCTTCCTGTGCGGGGGCAGCAATATACAGGAAATCAGTATTTGACAAGATTGGTCTGTTTGACGAGAGCTTCTTTGCCTATCTTGAGGATATGGATATCGGCTACAGGGCAAGGCTTGCAGGCTACAGAAACCTGTACAATCCGTATGCTAAGGTGTATCACCTTGGAAGCGCCTCAAGCGGCTCAAGGCATAATGCCTTCAAGGTGGAGCTGTCAGCACGCAACAGCATGTGGATGTTAAGGAAGAATATGCCGGTCTGGCAGCTAATACTCAACATACCGTTTATTGCGGCGGGAATTGTCATAAAGACAGTATACTTTGCGAAAAAGGGGCTTGTGACGGCGTACTTAAAAGGTATTGTAAAAGGGCTGTCCGGTAAGCTTAGGAATACTTCAAAAAATGCGGGTGAAAAACATAAAGATACAGGCTTTGCAGCGTATTTAGGACTTCAGATGTGGCTGTTCAGAGGGATGATTAAGAGGGTGAAAAAATAAATTACCGGGTTTCTTTAAATGTCATTGTAAAATCTAAGAAGCTTATGTATAATGGATATATCTAAATATCTAAGGGGGTAAAGCCATGGAGAGAACGGTAAGAGGCTGGTCAATTCTGTATATGGTGTTCGGCGTAGCAGGTGCCATTATGGGTTTGGTGCAGCTTGTAGATGAGACCGGTGGAGCGGTTGTGATGAATCAGTTTGGAGAGACATGGATAAGGTCGGGCGGTGATTTCGGGACGGTTGTATATCTGCTGGTTGTTGTTGCACTTGCGGCTGTGAGAATAGCGCTGGGTGTTATGGGGCTTAAGTTCGCCTCACTTGATAAGGTGTGGAAGCCTGTGCTGGTGCTCTCAATCGTACATATAGTCCTGTCGGTTGTTCTGCTCAATATTGGAGCGATTATAGTTGCGGCTGTGGGATTGTTCATATATGTAATGTATTATAATATGGATTACAAGGCATTCTATGGTTTGTAGGAGTTATAATTTGATAGGCGTCTGCGGATATGTTAGAATAAATACAGTCCGTGGACGCTTATTTTGCGTATCCACAGGCAATGTTTGATATTCTATAACACAGCAGGAGGAAATATGGAAGAGGAACTTGTATTAAGGATAATAAACGAAAAGCTGGAATATGAACATATAGCCCCTGAGTGGCTTTGTGATGGAATCTGTACAAGGTCGGAATATGATAAGTACTGTACAGGCGAAATGGATATAGATTATCTTACACTTGAAATGATGTTAGAGAGACTGGGGATGAACAGCTTGGATTTCATTTCATGGGTTGATTATGATGTGTATGAGTATCTGGAGTGGCGGGATAAGACCATGGAAGCCATACGCAATAAGGATACTGTGACATTGAGAAGATTATTATATTCTGATGACATGTACGGAATAGTGGATGTTAACGGTGAGATATCTGATAGAGAAGAAAACAGATGGAGCATGAATCCAAAGCTTATTATGCAGTTTGGCGTTATGGCGGTAAGCATGCTGGAATGGTTTGAGGGAAGGAAAGCAGAGGCAGGGAGATATGTTAAGCAAGCTGTTGAATATACAGGTTTAGGAAACAGCATGGAATTTGAGGATGAAGATACAAGTATGAAAATGCTGTCAGATAAAGAAATTGCCATGAATGTTTTAAGCGATTATTTTGAGGTGGAGAATAATCTTGAAAATAATGCGGCTCTTGAACGAATCGGCAGACATTTAGGGCAGATGTTAAGATATATTGATGGCAACGGAAGGGATATAAGAAGTGTAGCGCTGCTGTTTCCATATATATCATACCTGTACGTTAGAATCCAGATAATGCTGGGGAGAGCGGAACAGGGAATTGCACCATGCAAAAGGTCGATAGAATTGATGAGAACGCATAATCAGTGCCGGATGCTGGAAATGACTTTACGGCAGTATATACAACTTATGGAAAATCTGGGAATCAGCAACAGGGCACAGGATGAGGAAAGACTGCTCAAAAGCTGGCAGGAGGTTCTTGGATTTTTGAAAAGACTATCGGGAAATGTGCCGGATGAGGACTGTGGTTTTGCAGAGAGGCTTTTAAGATGTGGTGTGTGGAACGGCAGAGCCTTCGTGACGGAGGGTGATATCATAAAGCTGTACAGAGCCAGGGAGGGCATTACCCAGAAAAGATTGAGCATAGATGCCGATTATAGTATGCGGAGCATGTGGCTGATAGAAAATTCCAAAGCTAAGCCGCAGAAGAATGGATATGAAAAGATAAGAAAAAGACTTGGCATTCCGTCAGGGCATATACACAGTGATATATATTGCACCAGTTATAAAGCGTATATGTTAAAATATCAGATTGAAAGAGCAATGATGAACTGGGAGCTTGAAAAGGCGGACGGCTTGCTTGATAAGCTGGAAAAAGAACTAATTCGGGCAGGAAGCGGGGACGAGGTTAAAAACCTTATAAACAAGCAATTTATTATGGACAGCCGAAATGTAATCGCGTACATGGCAAAGAAAATTACTGCCAAGGAATATCTGGATAAATGTAAAAAATGCCTTGCACTTACGGTGGATATTGAGAACAAGAAAATTGATAAGGTGTTTTTAAGGGTCGAAGAGCTGCTGATTATTCTTCATATCGCACAAGTTTACAGGAATCTTGGCAATACAGAGAAAGCTGTGAAGTACTCAAAAATTGTAATTGACTATTGCGAGTCAAGAAATATTAAAAGTCAGGCATACATCAATAAAATGCTTATAGCATATCATAGTCTGGCTTCGGATTACAGGTCTTTGAATAAATATGATGAGTCGCTGGAGTATATTAAAAAAGGAATGTTTCTTGATATTAGTTCCGGCAAGGGCAAGCTGGCAGCAACATTTATATTTTGCTATGCATACTCACAGGCAAAGCTTAACAATAATCTGGAAGCCCTTAATGCTTATCAGATAGTAATAAATGCTTGTGAGATATTTGGAAACAGTAACCGTGATAAGGCGGTGAGAAACTATACGCGGTTAAAAAATAAAATTGAATCGGAAGACACATAATTAAAAATGTCGTTTTCTGTTTCAGATTCATCGGAAAAGGTATTTATGTATGAGCTGTTGCATAGCTGCAATAATAAAAATATTAATACAAAAATCATTAACCATTTGTGTTTTTTGTTCATTAAAATATCCTCCTTTTAGTATATCTGATTGACTATACAATGATAGCAGTTATTGCTATGAAAAAATATGATGTTTTATAAAAAATAATTTGTATAAAACATCATATTTTTTATTTTCTTTTTAAGATATAACTATCAATGCAGCAAAAACATTTACGTGTGATTCTTATAATATGAGAACCGAGAAAGGAAAAGGTGTTTTATGATTAAAAAACGATGGCGAAAAATGACAGCAGGTTTTTTAGCGGCAGTGACATTGATAAGCTCTTTCGGAACGATTGACGTGTCTGCCGCGTCATTGGACATGTCGGAACAGAGTGAGACTGATTATGATTTAATGGGGAACATATGGACGGGTTCCGGGGAGGTATGGTCCGAGCCTGAGTACGACGGATGGCAGCTTACGTGGAGTGCAGGAATTTTCTATGACCGGCTTGACAGAATAGAGAAGGATGGAATAATATACATATATAGTTATGATGATAATGGTCATAGAATTAGTAAAAGTTCGGATGGATTATTGGTAACATATGAGTACAATGCAGATGGATATTTGCTTTCTGAGAAGAAAGAAGATACTGTGATTGAATACAGTTATGTGTATAACCAAGTAACAGGGAGAATGAGGTTATATGGTTTTACATATGATGGTGTAGAATATGTATACGAGTATGAGCATGATGATGCAGGGGCGATAATAGGGATTGCTTCCGAAGGTAATGAAGTTGTTAGATACACATACAATTATGGAGTATGTGAGAATGTATTAGGAATTGATGAGAATGGAATGTGGGTTGAAAAGAGCGATGATAGTACATTCGTAGGTAATATCAATCCGTTCAGATATACACAGAAATATCTGGATGTTGAAACAGGCTGGTATTGGTCAGAAAGATATTATGCACAGGCAGACGGAAGATACATTGACGGTATAAGTGACGAGAAAGCAGAGCAGTTGTATGAGTTGCAAGGAGATTCGATTGAAATATATTGTAAGAGATACACGGTTGGTGCCGATATTACCGGAAATAATGCTGTTATGAGTTTAGCTGATAATGCGGACGCGACAGTAGATTATATAGCCAAGGTATTATATTGTGAATCCTCAGCGTATATACCAGACCAGCAGGGTGTTGCATGGTGCATTAAGTCCAGGATGGATGCCGGATATGGAGGCAGGACAACGGCAATAGGTATTGTTACATACAATAATGAATTTGCGGGTGATATGCAGCATAATGACACCAATGGGGATGGGATAGCACAGGATAAAGAAAATATACGGCAGGATTTTCATGAGCACGAAGAAAATGCAGCATGGAGGTCGGCATGCCAATTGGCTATACAATTAAATAATGGTAACAACCCAACACCATATAAGCCATCAGGCTATACGGGGCAGATGTATTTTCGCTCAATAGGTACAATGACAGACAATTTGATAGATGATTCAGGTACATTAAGATTGGGAGCTGATGGTCCGGTAATTTACAGCCTGCTGATTATTGATTTTGGAAATATTGCAAGCAGGGCAGTTTTAGAATCGTCTATAGTACAGGGATATAGCGGACAAAGAAATGTGTTTTTTAAAATCAAATAATTGTATGAAATACGATATCGTTTTAATATAATCAATTATTGGATGATTAGGAATGAATAGAAAAATTATGAAGCTTATGGCAGCTTGTATTATTACAGTGATATTTTTACGCAATGGCATGGCAGATATCTGTTATGCAATGAATAAAACAGAGATAGGCAGGGATGATGCTGGAGAGGCAAGTGTAACGGCTTCGCTGACTGCTAATGGAGTGCGAACGAGTTTGAATGCTAGTTCATCTGAAACATCGGATTTTCAGGTGCAAGGGTATGTGTATGGGGTTAATGATTATTCGGCGTATAGGCATGATGCATATCAAACATCTGCCTGCTCATTTAGTGACAAATGGAAATTTGTGGTAACTTATGCACAAGCAAAGTTTGAGGTGTCAGGATATAGTGGAGATTGTACTATAAATCTTATAGTACAAGAGTAGAATATGATGACTATTAAATAAAATTTTATGCGATGAAAGGAGAAAACCGGATTATCATTTATCCAATTTAAGTGATAATCCGGTTAATTAAAATAGTATGGGGAAAATGAAGAGAGTTGTGTTGCTTACAATGATTGTATTAATATTATCAGCCTGTTCAAAAAATGATAGCTCACCCAGTGGCACCACAGGGGACGGCACACAGAATAATTATGAGGAAACGCAGCCGGTATGGAGACTTAATGAATTTACGGCAAGCCAGGATGGTTTTTATTATAGGCTGGGAGATTTTAACTGTTCTCCTTCTGTGGAGAAAATCTATTATTTTGACAAGGAAACACATGAGCAGTATCCGGTGTGCAGTAAACCGGAATGCCAACATAATGATGAGAGCTGCACAGCAGTTCTTGGATGGACAGAATACAGGGGAGGTATATGGTACTATGCAGATAAGTTGTATCTTGTCAAGAATAGCGGCGGCTACACATGGTTATACAGAATGGAGACAGACGGAAGTAATAGAGAAAAGCTGTTTGAAATAGGAGATTGGGATTATGGTGGAGCTAACACATATTATCTTTACTTTAGGGATGACAATGTGTATATAATCTGTACCCATATTGAGAACGGACAGAATACATTTATCAGAAAGAGAAGTCTTGATGGTAAAGTTGATGAGATGGTATATGAGAATATGGATGAGGCATACATGCTTGAGGAGGAGCTGCAGTGGTATTCTTCCGGATTATATATGAAGGAATATATCTATAATACTGAGAATATGGAAGACAGTACGCAGGGCACAAGACTTGTTGCGTATGATTTTGACACTAATAAGACAGAATATATTGATTTGGGAAATTTTAGTGGTTACTGTTTCTCAAAGGATGAGAGATATTGTTATTTTTACCGTATCAATGATGGTCTGTACAGAAGGGATATGAAGGATGGCAAAGAGAAAAAGCTATATGAGAGTCCAGAAGGGTACAATCTATTTGATATGAGGTGTATTGGCAATTATATAATAATGACAGATTTATTGTCTGTAATACATTCAGATAGTGGTAAAATGCCAAGCGTATATGTAATTGACGATGATGGAAATTTGGTAAGGCAGATAAACGGCTTCTCACGTTACGATAATTTGTTCTTTGGAAATGAAGAGTATATATTTGCGCGTGGACTTGCCGGTGACAGAGGGATGATATATGCGTATATTCCGATGGCTGATATAGAGACTGTTGATGGCTGGATATTGTTTCAGATGAGTATTATGGGGCAGTAAAAAGGGAGATATTATGGATAGATATAAGACGATAATAAATAGAAAAAATATAATAATACTTGTATCTATTCTGATTGTGTGCGCAGGTATGTTCCTTTTCAGGCAGGTAGAAGACACAGGCTTTACAGGGCTTCATGATAGCAGGAAAGCTTTGGAAACATACATTGATGTATACGGCGGAACCGATTTTGCGACAGCATATAATATGGCATTGGAGGACAGGAAGAATAATTATTCGGATAAGGTTCTGCGCATGGTATGTGACAAGCTTGAATATCTCAGCGGATATGAGGCTTATGTGGACAGCATAATCTCCAATGCGGAAACGATGAGCAGGCGTAAGCTCTTTGCCACGCAGGGTGGCTACAGACTTAAGAATATTATCAGGACAATGCAGGATTACCAGAGAATCAAAGATACTGTGCTTATATTTGACAATGACAGAGGAATTGAAGCATTTTTTGAATATAAGGCATTGTTTTATTTTATAGCTGCTGCCATGCTTGCAGTGGTTATGATGATGGTAGAGTTCAATTCATCTAAAAGCCGCAATATAACGTATTATTGTCCTGATGGCAGATGTAGGTTGGGAATCAGCCATCTGGTACAGCTTTTCGTTATGCAATTGCTTGTAAGTGCAGTTATCTATGCAGTGGTATTTTTGGAAGCCTTTGCGGTGTACGGTGCATGTGATTTGAGTGCTCCCATACAGAGCACGGAGCTGTTCAAGGATTATACCTTTGCCGTGAGCCGTGGAGAATATATTCTGATTAATTATGTACAGCTATTTATTATCGTATATATGCTTTCACTGGTCTTGTGGGTATTTTTAAACAGCTGCAATGCTTCAAGCCTTGGAATTATTGCGCTGTGCATGCTTATGGGAGTGGAGGTGCTCCTGTATGTCAATATTGAACCGAAGAGCAGATGGGAATTGTTAAGAAAAATAAATGTTGTAAATTTATTATACGTTCCGGGACTTAATACAAGGTATGCCAATGCGGATATTTTCGGAGTACCATTCAGCTTCATCGGAGTTATCGTTGTGTGTTCGGCAATATTGATAACCGCCTTTTCGATAGCCGGCGTGTTGATGGAGACGTACAGAAAGCCTGTTGAAGAGTATCCTTCGGGAATAAAGGGACGGCTTGCCAAGAAGTTACATGAAATCTCCTCAAAGAGCACAGTATTCATTAAGGAGCTGTATAAGCCTCTCATAACAAGAAAAGCACTTGTAATCGGTCTGTTTTTTTATGTAACCGCAATATGCTTTATAAATGACAGTAAAGTACATATCGGAGATAATCAGCTTAGAGATGATAATATGTTTATGGAGATAGGTGAGAAGGGCGTAGCCGGCTTAAGGGAGAAATGTGAAGAGCTGGATGCACAGATAACACAGATATTGGACGATATGAGCACTGCGGATTCTAGGCTTGCCACAGGTGAGATAACAGAAGATGAGTACATGAGTATATATATCAGATATATGGAGGTTGAAAATAAAAAGACTGTAAAACTCAGACTGCAGAATAAACTCAGCTATCTCGAAGAGGTTGAAGCAGTATATGGAATACAGGCGGTGGTTATACCTGAGAACGGTTATAATAACGCTATTGGAAAAGGCAGTATTAAAAGAGAGCTTATAATAGGAATACTATTCACGGTAGCGATATGGGTAATAGTGGTTGATTATTTTGCCTATGAGAGAGCATTAAATTCCGGGGAATTGTTCTACATGATGAAAAAAGGAGGAACATGGCTGTATGCCAGGAGAATATTGGTATGCCTGACATTGACAGTCATAATGTTTCTTTTAGTGTATGGATATGATATTGCCAGAGTGCTGAGGTGGTATGAGATGCCGTTTTCCGTGGCGTCGGCAATGAATCTAAGCTTTATGGGTGATTCAGGATATACGGGAAGTATAAAAGGATATGCAGTGCTGCTGATATTTGAGAGACTGGCGGCGGGTATAGCGGTATGTCTGTGTGCTGCTGCATTTTCAATAAGATTCGGGCAAAAAGCCCAGGCAGGGGTGATACCTGCGGTTGGAACAGCGGTGATGGCAGTACTGCTTGCATTCAGTAAGGTGTGGCTTATATCCATGCTTGCCGGATTCACATTGGTGATGGTGGCAATGGCAGCGGCAGGCGGCAGAATGTGGAGCAGAAGATGGGAGTGATTACATGGAACTGGCTGTAAAGGAACTTAAAAAGTCATACGGAAAAAAAGAGGTTCTAAAGGGTGTAAATTATGTGTTCACGCCGGGAATATATGGTGTACTTGGTGTGAACGGAGCGGGAAAAAGTACTTTTATTAAGCTTATTGCCGATTATATAAAGGCGGACAGCGGAGAGATAAGCTTTGACGGTGAAAATATAACTGCGTTAAAGAGAAATTTCAGAAAGAAGCTTGGTTATATGCCACAGCAACAGGATATCTACAAGGATATGACGGCTCAGTCATTTTTGTATTATATAGCTGATTTAAAGGGTGTCAAAAGACGCGAGGCTGCGCCGCAGATTGAGGAGCTTCTGAATGCATTGAATCTTAAGCTGTACCGGTATGACAAGATGGGAAAGTTCTCAGGAGGAATGAAACAGAGAATCCTGCTTGCACAGGCACTCATCGGAAATCCGCAGGTGCTTCTTCTGGATGAACCTACGGCAGGGCTTGACCCCAAGGAGAGGATAGCGGTCAGAAATTATATTTCATCCTTATCGGACAACAGAATCATTCTTTTGACAACACATATTATCAGTGATATTGAATCAATAGCGGACGAGGTTCTGTTCCTTGAGAATGGGAGAATGGAAATAACGGGTTCACCGTTAGAGCTTATAAATATGATATCGGATAAGGTAGGGGAAATATATTTTGACGGTGACGGACTGGATGAGATAAGAAAAATATATCCTTATGGGACGATTGTCCAACGTATGAACGGAAGAGCGTACAGGATAGTGGGAGATAAGCTTCCTGATGCGGCAGTAAGGGTTGATGACAATATAACTCTTGAGGATGTATATATGTATATACAGCAGAAGAGTGTTATGTGATATATACGAAGCCCTGGGAGCCGGCAGCACCTACAGATTCTTAGTGAAAATATAATCGGATATGGTCGGCTGATTATGTCTTGATAAGCGTCCACGGATATGTTAAAATAAATGCAATCCGTGGATTTTTTATACTGATGGCGCGCTGGACGCGTCCGGTATTGTAGAAAAATGAGAACCGCGGAAATGTTTCGTATGCATCTATTGGGGGTGCAGGAAGGAGATAGCATGTCATACATGGATACCTACAGGCAGTGGTGTGAGAATCCTTACTTTGACGAGTCGGTCAGAGAGGAGCTTAAGTCCATCGCAGGTAATGAGAAGGAGATTGAGGACAGATTTTACAAGGATCTGGAGTTTGGAACCGGTGGTCTCAGAGGAGTTATCGGATACGGTACTAACAGAATGAACGTCTATACAGTAAGAAGGGCTACACAGGGACTTGCGAACTTCATTATCAAGGAGGGTGCACAGGATAAGGGTGTTGCCATTGCATTCGATTCAAGAAGAATGTCACCTGAGTTCTCAGACGAGGCTGCACTTTGCCTTGCCGCTAACGGAATCAAGGCTTACATATTCCCATCACTCCGCCCGACACCGGAGCTTTCATTTGCAGTAAGATATTTAGGATGTACGGCAGGTATCGTTGTAACAGCCAGCCACAATCCACCTGAGTATAACGGCTACAAGGTATACTGGGAGGACGGTGCACAGATTACAGCGCCTAAGGACAAGCAGATTATAACGGAAGTACTTAATGTCACAGATTTCAATACAGTTAAGACGATGGATAAGGAAGCTGCAAAGGCAGCAGGCCTTTACAATGTAATCGGCTCCGACCTTGATGATGCTTACATTGCAGAGTTAAAGAAGCAGATTGTCAACCCTGATGTAATCAAGGAGATGGGTAAGACAATGACTGTTGTCTATACACCTCTTCACGGCACAGGTAACATTCCGGCAAGAAGAGTTTTGAAGGAAATCGGTTTTGAGAATGTGTATGTTGTTCCTGAGCAGGAGCTTCCTGATGGAAACTTCCCTACAGTAAGCTACCCTAACCCTGAGGACCCGGCAGCATTCACACTTGCGCTCAAGCTTGCCAAGGAGAAGAATGCAGATGTTGTCCTTGCAACAGACCCTGATGCGGACAGGCTTGGTGTATACGCTAAGGATTCCAAGACAGGCGAGTATGTGTCATTTACAGGTAATATGTCAGGTATGCTTATAGCAGAGTATCTTCTCTCACAGAAGAAGGCTAAGGGGCTTATCCCGGCTAACGGCGCACTGGTTAAGACTATCGTTTCAACCAATATGGCTGATGCAGTTGCCAAGGAGTACAACCTCAAGCTTATAGAGGTTTTGACAGGCTTTAAGTATATCGGAGAGCAGATCAAGTTCTTCGAGCAGCAGCATACCTATGAGTATATGTTCGGCTTCGAGGAGAGCTATGGCTGTCTTGTCGGAACACATGCAAGGGATAAGGATGCCATCGTTGCTGTTATGGCTCTGTGTGAGGCAGCAGCATACTACAAGAAGCAGGGACTTACTCTCTGGGATCAGATGGTCAATATCTATGAGAAATACGGCTATTACAGAGAAGGACTTAAGTCAATCACACTCAAGGGCGTTGAGGGTGTAGCTAAGATTAAGGAGATGCTTGATAATCTTCGTGAGCACACTCCTGAGAAGTTCGGTGACTTCACTGTGCTTTCGGCGAGAGATTATGACAGGGATGTGATTGTTGACATGAAGACAGGCGAGAAGAAGCCTACAGGTCTTCCTAAGTCAAATGTTCTCTACTATGACCTCAATGACGGTGCATGGTGCTGTGCAAGACCATCGGGAACAGAGCCTAAGGTTAAGTTCTACATGGGCGTTAAGGGCACAAGCTTCGACGATGCACAGGCTAAGCTTGCTGCATTATCGGACGCTGTTATGAAGGTAGTCACAGGTGAATAGACAGATATCTGTCTGTAAAAGCTTCATTTGATTGATAATGATTTATACCTGATGTGAGGCTGGCATATTTATAATATGTCAGCCTCATATAATGCCAAGGGATATGTATAATATAACTTACAAAGGTAATTGCCAAACGCAAATCTGCCGGTAAACAGCTGTGTACTGGTAAAATTACACAGCGTACGGCTGGCATACACTGCGTTTCGCAATTACCTAATATGATTTACAAAAAGAGGTAATTAAAACCCACATGAAGGATTTAACACATGGAAAGCCGGCGAGGATAATACTGTATTTTGCACTTCCGATTCTGATTGGGAATCTTTTTAACCTTGCCTATAATCTTGCCGACACACGTATAGTTGGAACTTATCTTGGAAATGATGCGCTTGCCGCGGTCGGTTCAATAAGCACATTGAATGACCTGCTTGTAGGATTCATTGTCGGGCTTGCGAATGGCTTTGCGGTCATCATGGCACAGCATTTTGGGAGCGGGGATAAGAATAAATCGAGAAAAGTGTTTGCACTGTCAATTTTAATGGGACTTGTTGTTACTGCTATAGTTGTGGCGGGAAGTCTTATTTTTATGGATGGACTTCTGGACTGGATGAATGTGATGGACGAGCACAGGGAGGCGTCTGTTGCATATATCACGGTTATCATAGTGGGACTGTTCTTTTCGATTATATACAATGTGCTTGCCGCAAATCTAAGAGCCATAGGTGATGCGTACACGCCGCTCATTTTTCTCATAATTTCCGCTGTGCTCAACGTGGCACTGGATATATTGTGCGTGAAGTATATGGACATGGGCGTGAGGGGAGCCGCCGTGGCTACCGTTGTGTCACAGGCTGTTTCGGCTGTGCTGTGCTTTGGATATACATGGAAAAAGTATGCGTTTCTGCATTTTAATATAAAGGATTTTGTGCCTAAGAAGGAATTTTTGAAACCGATGCTTGAAGGCGGCTTGTCGATGGGGCTTATGAACTCACTTGTCTCATTCGGTACGCTGTCATTGCAGACGGCTATAAATACATTGGGAACGAACACCATAGTGGCACACGCGGCCACCAGAAAGCTCACGAACCTATATATGCTTCCGTTCAGTGTGCTTGGTACAACCATGGCTACCTACAGTGGACAGAACTATGGTGCCGGAAGGTATGACAGAATACGCGCGGGACTTAAGGTATCGTTAGGCTGCTCTTATATCTGGTGTGTTATTGTGCTGATTGCGAGCTATACGGTATGTCCGTATCTGATTGTTGCCATCACCGATACCGGTATAAGCGAGGTTATAGACACAGCCTGCCTGTATCAGCGCTTTGATACATGCTTTTATCTGCTTGTGCCTACTATAACAATACTAAGAAACAGCCTTCAGGGCATTGGTGACCATATCACACCTATTTTTTCGAGCGGGCTTGAGCTTGTTGGAAAAGTACTGATTGCCATGCTTCTGACACCGGTAATAGGATATTGGGGTATAATCGTTTCAGAGCCTATAGTATGGGCGGTTATGGTCATTCCTCTTATAGTAAGCATGGTCAAAAGGATGAAGCGGGCATTTGTAAATGAGAAAATAAGGAATGAAAAATAGTACATTATTCCGTATTGACATTTCAGTGTATACACTGCATAATGTAGCATGTACGTTATGGAGACACAATATATTGTGGTTATAAGTTTGGGAGGGTTTCAATGAAGATTATTAAGAGAAATGGCTCGGAAGAGGGCTTTGACGTCAGTAAGATAGTGGCGGCCATCACGAAGGCTAATGCTGCTGTGGATAATTCACCTCTTAGTAAGGAGCAGATATCAGATATAGCAGACTATGTTGAGTACAAGTGCAACAAGCTTAACAGGGCCGTATCGGTAGAAGAGATACAGGATATGGTGGAGAACCAGATAATGTCCACAGGAGCATTTGACGTTGCAAGAGACTATGTCCGCTATCGTTATAAGCGCTCTTTGGTGAGAAAAGCCAATACTACGGATACGAGAATCCTCTCACTGATTGAATATAATAATGAAGAGGTTAAGCAGGAGAACTCCAACAAGAATCCGGCTGTAAACAGTGTTCAGAGAGATTACATGGCAGGAGAGGTGAGCAAGGATATCACAAGAAGGCTTCTTCTTCCTACTGAGGTTGTGGAGGCGGATGAGCAGGGAATAATACATTTCCATGATTCGGACTACTATGCACAGCACATGCATAACTGTGATCTGGTCAATCTTGAGGATATGCTCCAGAATGGAACGGTTATAAGCGAGACTCTTATTGAGAAACCACATAGTTTTTCAACGGCATGTAATATTGCCACACAGATTATAGCGCAGGTGGCATCAAGCCAGTATGGAGGACAGAGCATATCACTTGCACATCTTGCCCCGTTTGTCAATATATCACGAGAGAAGATCCGTAAGGATGTGATGGAAGAGCTTGAACTGTTAGGCTGCACTCCATCCGATGAAAAGATTGCGGAAATAGTTGAGACAAGACTTAAGAAAGAGATTACCAAGGGTGTCCAGACAATCCAGTACCAGGTAATCACACTCATGACCACCAATGGACAGGCTCCGTTCCTCACGGTGTTCATGTACCTTAATGAGGCGAAGAATGAGCAGGAAAAAGCAGACCTTGCCATGATTATAGAGGAGACTCTTAAGCAGCGCCTTCAGGGTGTCAAGAATGAAGCGGGAGTGTGGGTTACGCCGGCATTTCCTAAGCTTATATATGTGCTTGAGGATGATAATATAACAGAGGATTCCAGGTATTTTTACCTCACAGAGCTTTCAGCCAGATGCTCGGCAAAGAGGCTTGTTCCTGATTACATATCAGAGAAGAAGATGAAGGAGCTTAAGGAGGGAAACTGCTTCCCTGTTATGGGCTGCAGAAGTGCTCTCAATCCATGGAAGGATGAGAATGGCAGCTATAAGTTCTACGGAAGATTTAATCAGGGGGTTGTCACAATTAACCTCGTTGATGTGGCACTTTCCTCGGGTGGAGATTATAATAAGTTCTGGGAGATATTTGACGAGAGGCTTGAGCTGTGCTATCGTGCGCTCATGTGCCGTCATAACAGACTTAAGGGTACTGTTTCCGATGTTGCGCCGATTCTCTGGCAGAACGGAGCACTTGCCCGCCTTAAGAAGGGTGAGAAGATAGATAAGCTTCTCTACGGAGGTTATTCTACAATCTCACTTGGTTATGCGGGGCTTTATGAGTGTGTGAAGTATATGACGGGACTTTCACATACGAATCCGGAGGCAACGCCATTTGCAATCTCAGTCATGAAATATATGAATGACAAATGTGCGGAGTGGACTGATAAGACCAATATAGCATTCAGCACCTACGGTTCACCTATCGAGAGCACCACCTACAAGTTTGCCAAATGCTTACAGAAAAGATTCGGCATTATACCGGGGATAACGGATAAGGGCTATATAACCAACAGCTATCATGTACATGTGACGGAGCCTATTGATGCATTCTCGAAGCTTGCATTTGAGTCCAAGTTCCAGGCACTCTCCACAGGCGGAGCAGTCAGCTATGTCGAGGTTCCGAACATGCAGCATAATATACCGGCTGTGCTTGAGGTCATCAAGTTCATATATGAGAATATCATGTATGCTGAGCTTAATACCAAGAGTGACTACTGCCAGAAGTGCGGATTCTCAGGAGAGATACAGACTGTGGTGGACGATGACAAGAAGATTGTCTGGGAGTGCCCACAGTGCGGAAACAGGGATGAGAACACACTCAATGTGGCGCGCCGTACCTGCGGATATATAGGCACACAGTTCTGGAATCAGGGAAGAACGCAGGAAATCAGGGAGAGAGTTCTCCATTTATAAAATAAAAGAGATGCGAAGCATCATTTTTATATGAGCAGGCAGCGAAGCGGATTGCGAATATCATTGACAAATAAAATGTAACTGTCCGGATTAGGGCAGAATTTTATGAAATTAAAGTTCAATCCATTACCCTTGGGTGATGGACTGAACTTTTTTTGCTATGTGTTGGTTTCAGGCGAGGCACCTGTGCTTCTGCATTTTTGGTTGTTTTTTTTAAAGATTATGGTATAATAATTAACAAAAATAATCTTATATATCAAGACGAATTTAGTAAATATGCAGAAAAAATATGGAGGATGATGAAACATAATGTGTTATTCGAAGATAGATTTTGATATGTAAGTTATAAATATAAAAAAGACAGAACCATATAAAAATTGGAGGGATTCTTGAAGTATGAAGAGCAGGACGATAAGTTTTCACATGATATTATTGTTGTTGGTTCTTGTTCCGACAATAACAGTGTCGATGAGTTTAAGCGTTGTGATGTATAATATGACATCCAGGGAACTAAGAGCTTCCATGAATAATTCAATGGTATCTTATATTACTGAAATGGGTATTGCATATGATAATACAACGGAGACAGCCAAGACGATAATGGGAACATTTGCATCCAATCCGGATGTGATAAGCTATCTGAAAAATCAGGATGATATTGAACTTGGCGAAAAAGTACAGGAGTATACTAAGAATTATTTCGGCAAGCTAGATGGATGGGAAGGCATTTATCTTGCCAGTTGGGAATCAAAGGTCTTGTCGCATCCGACAGACTCTGTAGTTGGAAGAGTTATGAGAGAAGGGGACAGACTTAAACAACTGCAGGATTCGATGCTGTCAAGTGATGGGGTATATAATGTAGGAATTATAAATTCACCTGCTTCAGGGCAGCTCATTATGTCAATGTATATGCCTGTAATGGATGGAAATGTTCCGTTAGGCTATGTAGGTGCAGGAACATATGTGCATGATAACATAAGACCATTGGATAATGCTGATAATATAGGACTGGAATCAGCATATACATATGTTGTGGATAATCATGGAACTATTCTTTATCATCCGGATAGTGGAAAAGTAGGCGGGATGTCCGAGAATGAGGCATTGCTTGAGGTACTTGCAAATCTGGGAAATGCGGATAGTAAAAAGACCGGAACAATATCATATGTTTACAATGGTGTTAAAAAACATGCAGCATACTATGTCGGCGAAGAACAGCATTATGTGGCAGTATTTACAGCTGATGATAGGGAAATATTGACTAATACGAAAAGAAATTTAAATATAATGGTTATAAGCGCTGGTGTTCTTATATTGTTTTTCTCTGCACTTGCTTTTATTATATCCAAATTGATTGTAAAACCACTTAAAAAGATGGTTAAAGTAATTGAGGCATTATCCAAGGGGAACACTGATGTTAATACAGATGTCAGGACGGTGGTAACAGAGAGCCGTAATATAAGGGATTCTGCCACGGACTTTAAGGGTGCTCTCAGGGAAGCCTTAGGAGCGGTGAAAAATGCTTCATTGGTACTTAAGGATTCTATTGATGATGTCAGGGCAAAGACAGTGGATAACACTGATAAAGTAAATCAGATTAACACTGCTATATCAGAGATATCCCAGACATCGCAGAATGTTGCACAAAATGCCCAGGATATTACAGAGCAGACGATTACGCTGAGCGATAAAATAGATATATTGTTCAAGAACGTTGCAGAACTTGATAAGAGTGCCGGTTTGATTAAAACAAATAATGAGAATGCGGCAGCACAGATGAGCATTGTAATGGCAGCAGCACAATCATCAGTGGATGCAGTAGATGGAATTGCGGAGAAGATACAGGAGACCAATCTGGCAATTGATGAGATTAGTAAATGTGTTTCTGTTATTGAAGAGATTTCAAGCCAGACTAATCTGCTTTCACTTAATGCAAGTATTGAGGCAGCGCGTGCCGGTGAGGCTGGTAAGGGCTTTGCTGTGGTCGCAGAGGAGATAAGACATCTTTCTGATTCAACTGCGGAAAGCGCACAGGAGATAAAGCAGATTATTGAAAAGGTGGTTAAACTCAGTGAAGTGACTGTTGATTATGCGAATAAGGTTGTCAGAACAACTGAGGAGGAACAGCAGAATATTTCTGATACACAACAGCAGTTTGCAATTCTGTCTGATGCAGTGACTAATAGCCTTGACAATATATATGATATCAAGAATGTGACAGACATTCTTGAAAATATAAAGTCACATCTTGTAACAGCAACAAGTAACCTTGGTGCGATAGCTGAGGAGCTTGGAGCATCCGCACAGGAGGCCAGTGCAAACTGCCATACTGTCGCTCAGACCTGCAATGATACTGAGCTGAGTACCAGAATGATGCAGAAGGCTGATAAAGATATGATGGATGATATAGAGTTTTTTAAGCTTTAAGGAATAGCAGACTAATAGAAATTCAAAAGAGTGGATGGATTGTGAAAAGATTTCTCAATTCATTCACTTTTTTATCACAAAAAGAACACAATTCGTTGTTATATTGTACTCATAAAAGAGAGGGAAATGAAGAAATAAGTAAAGAAAATAAGATTCCCTCATGATGAATATGGAGGTAAGAGCTATGGATAACAATGAATATGGATTTAACAATATGAATGGCGAAAATAATAATGCTGTGGAGAACGCTGATGTAAGCAGTGAGAATGCTGCACAGAGTGCTGTGGAGACCAGGACAGCTTCCGGCGAGCAGGTATATGGCAGCACATATAGTGAGGCACAGACAGGTGAGTCAGCACGTGAGACATACCAGACAGACTATAGCCGTAATCAGTACAGTAATCAGTCAGCCTACAGCGCCATGTATGGCATGAACAATGAAAATGTCAACAACAATGATGGCAATGACAGGAAAGAGAAAAAGACTAAGGCAAAGAAAGAGAAAAGGCCTCATGGTTTCTTCTTCAGGGCAGTAAGAGGTGTTGCATGCGCAGTTGTAATTGGTGCGGTTGCAGGTGCCTCCTGCTACGGTGCAATGTATGCCGGATATGTAAATTTCCCGACTAAGTCTAATAACGAGCTGACAGACGAACAGTTAAGCCAGATTGCAAAGGAACTCAATAAAAGTTATCTCGCATCCTTGAGCGATGGCACAGTGGCAAACGGCTCGACACTTGCGAGTGTTTCATCCGATTCCGTCAATTCAGGTGTGAATGTCATTGATGTTTCAGGCATTGTTAAGAATGTCATAAGCTCGGTTGTTGCAATCAGCGGCACACAGACCGTAACAAACAACTCCTATAATTTTGGCTTCTGGGGAGGCTTTAACAATCAGTCCTATGAGGCAGGCGTGAGCGGTTCGGGTATTATTATCGGAGCGAACGATACAGAGCTTCTTATCGTTACGAATGCACATGTAGTCGAGAATGTAAACAATCTCAAGGTTACATTCGGTGATAATACCGAGGTTGACGCCGTTGTAAAGGGAATGAAGACAGACAGTGACCTGGCAGTGGTTGCTGTTAAGCTTGACGATATAAGCGCCGACACAATGAGCGCTATTTCAATTGCTAAGCTTGGCTCATCATCGGATGTCGAGGTCGGCGAGGCTGCAATAGCCATAGGTAATGCAGCAGGTTATGGTATATCAGTCACAACAGGTATTGTAAGTGCTGTTGGCAAGAAACTTACAGTTGACAATGTTGTATATGATAATCTTATTCAGACAGATGCAGCTATCAACCCGGGTAACAGTGGAGGGGCGTTATTCAATTCTAACGGAGAGGTTATAGGTATCAATTCCGTAAAGATGTCGGATACCAAGGTAGAAGGTATGGGCTATGCCATTGCGATTGAGTCTGTCAAGGATATAATTGATGACCTTTCAACACAGACAACGAGAGTTGCACTTGACAATGACGAGAGAGGTTATATAGGTGTCTCAGGAAGCTCGGTTACATCTGAGATTTCACAGACCTACGGCTGGCCTGTAGGTGTCCTTATCAGAAGCGTGACGGAGGATTCTGCGGCAGAGAGGGCAGGACTTCAGGTAAATGATGTTATCACAAGCTTCGATGGCAAGGATGTCGATTCATGGGAGACACTTGTAAACCTTATGAGATATTATCAGGTAGGTGAGCAGGTGGAGGTTGTGTACTCACGTCTTGAGAATGGAGCGTTTACAGAATATACAACTACTTTAACCCTTACAGAGAAGCCGCAGGTAAGCAATAAGTAACAGAGAGCAGATTTATTAAAACGTAAAGCGGAGACAGGCAGGATATATCGGCAGTGTATCTAACCGTCTCCGCTTTTTCTTGCATTAATAGGGTATATTGTGTATACTGTATAAATAGTTGAAGCAACTCAGTATGCTGCTATGCGAGGAGATTTATGAACGATTTAATTTCGATTGTAGTGCCATGCTATAACGAGAGCGAGGCATTACCTAAGTTTATTGAGGTTTTGGATGGAATAATAGCTAAGATGGATTATGCAGACTTTCAGGTTGTGTTAGTTAACGATGGTTCAAGGGATAAGACACTTGAGGTGATGAAGGCTATAGCACAGACGCGTCCTTATATTAAATATGTTTCCTTTTCAAGGAACTTTGGAAAAGAGGCGGGAATGTATGCGGGACTTACATATGCGGATGGGGACTACGTGGCGATTATGGATGCAGACCTGCAGGATCCGCCGGAATTTTTGATTGATATGTACGAGGCTGTGACGAAGGAGGGCTATGACTGTGCTGCGGCAAGGCGTGTTACACGTAAAGGAGAGCCTCCTATAAGGTCTTTTTTTGCACGGATGTTTTATAAGCTCATGGGCAGAATGTCGACAACCGAGGTTGTGGATGGCGCAAGAGACTTCAGGCTGATGAACAGAAAGTTCGTTGACGCACTTCTTAACTGCAGGGAATATAATCGATTCTCAAAGGGGATGTTCGGCTGGGTAGGATTTAAGACGAAGTGGATTGCCTACGAGAATGTTGAGCGTGTGGCAGGGCAGACGAAGTGGAATTTCTGGTCATTATTCAAATACAGTATTGAGGGAATAGTTGCATTTTCGACAACACCGCTTGTATTTGCATCGTTTATTGGTCTGCTATTCTGTTTTATTGCATTTGTGGCAGTAATCTTTATTGTGGTAAGAAAATTTATTTTCGGGGATCCGGTTGCAGGATGGGCATCCATGACATGCATAATAACTTTTCTGGGCGGATTACAGCTGTTTTTCATGGGGATTTTTGGACAGTACCTTGCAAAAACCTATCTTGAAGTGAAGGACAGACCGATTTATATAGTTGCTGATACTAATATGGAGGGAAAAGAAGGAGTAAGATATGGCAGAAGATAGAAATAATATAGATAAAGATGAAACAAAGATAAATTCTGGGAGCAATCAGAGCATGGGAAACCCGAGTAATTCCAACCAAAGTAATGATGATGAATATGAAAAAATATGTTCCATCTGCCACCGCCCCGAGAGCAAGGCAGGCAAGATGATACAGATGGGCATGGGAATGTATGTATGCCCGGACTGCATGCAGCGTTCAATGGACACAATAATGAAGGGTGATTTCAACTATGACGAGATGATGAAGCTGTCAAAGGATATGCCGGGAATCCACTTCATGAATATGTCTGATTTAATGGGTGATATACCACAGAAGCAGAAGATCAAGAAAAAGAAGGAGGGTGAGAAGAAGGTTCCTCTCATCAACCTCAAGGATATTCCGGCACCTCACAAGATTAAGGAGAAGCTTGATGAGTATGTCATTGGTCAGGAGTACGCTAAGAAGGTTATCTCCGTCGCTGTTTACAACCATTACAAGAGGGTTGCGACAGACACGATGGATTCCATAGAGATAGAGAAGTCAAATATGCTTATGATTGGACCTACGGGAAGCGGTAAGACTTATCTTGTAAAGACACTTGCAAGGCTTTTAAATGTGCCTCTTGCTATAGCGGACGCGACCTCGCTCACTGAGGCAGGCTATATCGGCGATGATATAGAGAGCGTTGTATCGAAGCTTCTTGCAGCCGCAGGCAATGACGTTGAGAAGGCGGAGCAGGGAATAATATTTATAGATGAGATAGATAAGATTGCCAAGAAGAAGGAGACGCGCAGCCGTGATGTCAGTGGCGAATCCGTACAGCAGGGAATGTTAAAGCTCTTAGAGGGAGCGGATATAGAGGTGCCTGTCGGCTCTAACAGCAAGAATGCGATGGTTCCGCTTGTCACGGTGAACACGAGAAATATTCTCTTTATCTGCGGCGGAGCTTTCCCTGACCTTGAGGATATCATAAAGGAGCGTCTCAACAAGCAGGCTTCAATAGGATTTATGGCAGACTTGAAGGATAAGTACGACAATGTTGAGAATCTGGTTTCCCAGGTAACAATAGAGGATTTGAGAAAGTACGGCATGATACCGGAGTTTCTTGGACGTCTTCCGGTTGTATTCACACTGGATGCTCTTGATAAGGATATGCTTGTCAAGATTCTCAAGGAGCCTAAGAATGCCATACTCAAGCAGTATGAGAAGCTTCTTGAACTCGATGAGGTCAAGCTTGAGTTTGACGATGATGCGATAGAGGCTATAGCTGAGAAGGCTCTTGAGAAAAAGACCGGTGCCAGAGCGCTGCGCTCCATAATAGAGGAATTTATGCTTGATATAATGTATGAGATTCCTAAGGATGACAATATAGGAAAGGTGACCATAACCAGAGCCTATATTGAGAAAAAAGGCGGACCATTGATTGAGATGAGAACGGCGGGGTATCTGCCAGCGTAAAAGGAGAAAATAGAACATGGCTTTGATATAGCCATGATATGGCAGGACAGGGGGATGCCCCTGTCCTGTTTAAATATCAGGGGTTTTAATTTGAAGCGGGCTGTATGAGGTGGATTTGTCCGGGTGTAATTTCGTATGAAAATGATGTTTTTTCATAGTGCGAATATGTTATTGCAATAATATCACCTATTTTAAGCATGGGAGCATTAGAGCTGTCGTTGATATTTTTACAATTGATGGTAACAATATCGCCTATTATAAAATTTTTATCTTCTCCGGTAATTTTTACCTGGTATATTCCGTCACTGCTAATCTCAATTATTTCTGCAAGCACTCCGTAGACGGGGGTATTGCTATCAGAATCAGGGGACAAATTATGGCTGATTTTGATTGTGCCAAATATAATCGTACACAAACAGGCTGCAATAACACAATAGCGGAGCCATACCAATCGTATGGATGATGGTCTATACATGACTGCTTCACAGATGAGGTCATCGTCAATATAATTCATAGCGATAACAAGTTTTGGAATGTTCATACTTCAATCCCTTCTTTCTCAAGATATTTTTTTAATCTGTTACGTGAGTGATACAGCATATTTTTGACCTTGCTTTCGGTGAATGAGTAGCGTTTGGCTATGTCGTTTATGGAGTCGAAAAAATAATATTTGCGTATAAATACATTGCGCGAAGTTTCTTTTTCCTGCCTTAGAAAGTCACTGATAATTTTGCCAAGATTTTCATATTCGTTTTCGGGTGCAGTATGGTTGTCCGGCAGTATTTCTTCAAGTTCCGAAAATGATACAGTCAGCTTTCGGGTGCGTTTTTGGGCAAGATTAAAATCTAGTTTCTTTAAGGACAGATTTCGCACTATTTTACAGATATATGCCATAAAGTTGTCTGGTCGTGTCGGTGGAATTTTGTTCCATACACTCAAATAGGTATCGTTTACACATTCCTTAGAGTCTTCGTTGTCTGACAAAATATTGTTAGCCATATTAAGACACAGCTTTCCGTATTTTATATCTGTTTCATTGATAGCCTGCTCATTGCGTGCAAAGTATAGTTCAATAATCATTAAATCATCCATGCGTTTTTCCTCCCTTCTTTGAATTTCTGAGTGCTTTCATTTATTAAGTACGTTTTTGTGGCGGTTGGTCGTTATTTTTAATAGTATATATTTTTAATGTGAGTTAAAATTGCATTTTCAATTCATCTGATATGATTTTCTAAAATATAACAAGCTCTTTTGTCGTGTCCAAGACAGGCAAGAGAGCTTGCAGTTTATTTTTTTACCCTGTTATTGGATAATGTATTTTACACCATAAGTATTGGCAAAATCAATGCTAGAGTAATTCATGTATTTAGGTGCATCGTTATACCAACCATCAGCTACAATTAGGTAATTTGAAGAAGTTCCGGACTTTGTAGCAGTGCAATAACCAAACGCATTTACAGTATGACCTGATTTGGAACCGTCTGCTGTATAAATTCTATAAGAAAGTGTTGCAGAATAGTTGTTACTAATTGCGTCAGTAAAGAATGAAAATGTTGGATTACTATTTGTGGTTGTAGTAGTATTTGTTTTGCCCATATCATTGCAATATGATTTCATTCCTTTGGCTAGTTTATAATCGTAAGTGCTTCCACATGAAACAGAGATATTATAAAATATTTGCTTTCATTACATAAGTACGGTTTAAATGTCATTGGTCGCAAATTTATAAAAAATATTGTATCTTTTTTTAAAAACAATGTTTGATTCTGTCAAAGACCAAAAGCATAATTTTGCGGAATGCTCATAATATTTAGAAAAAGCATACAGGAAGTCTGATGGACAACTGCGGAAAATATATAACAGGCGAGGACTATATCGACCTTCTGTACAGACGCTCGGATGAGTTCAATCCGGGTGCGGAGGGGTTCAGGGATTATTGTATTACACAGATAGATGACAGATGGGGAATAATACATCTTAATAGGAATGAGACAGGGGAGGTGAACTACGGAAATTTCGGGTACACCTCTTTTCCTGTTGTGTACGGTGTACAGGATTATGGAGCCATGGGCGCGGCAGGCATAACACAGGTGAGGGAACAGCCGTTTCTTGCACTGCGTGGGGCAGGAACGCTTATAGGCATAGTCGATACTGGGATAAGGTATGAGCATGAAGTATTTGTGCGTGAGGATGGGAGCAGCATTATAGATGCGGTATGGGACCAGACAGCAGAGAAAACCGCGCAGAATGTTGATGAAATGACAGAAAATGTGTGGGATAGCGATAATATTAATGCAGGACGTGAACTCGACAACATGGTGATGTATGGGAAGGTGTACAACAATGCCATGATAAACGAGGCATTATCAGCACCGAATCCGCAGGAGATAGTTCCGGTCACAGACGAGGCGGGTGGACATGGGACGATGCTTGCGGGGCTTGCGGCAGGACAGGAGAAGCCGGAGCAGGGCTTTACAGGGGCGGCACCGGGTGCGAGGCTTGTGGTTGTGAAGCTAAGGCAGGCAAAACGGTATCTGAGGGATCTTTATCTTGTGAACGACAATGCACTGTGTTATTCGGAAATTGATATTATTCTTGGCATACGTTTTCTTCAGGAATATGCAAGAGAGGTGAGGATGCCTATATCCATAATTGTTGGACTGGGAACTAATATATCATCGCATAGGGGAAGCACAGTGCTGTCCGATTATATTGATAATATCGGCAGAAATATCGGAAGGTGTGTCACAACCTGTACCGGAAATTATGCCAACAGCAGACTTCATTTCAGAGGAAATCTGGTGCCCGATGCGGAATATATCCCTATCGAAATAAGAGTTGGCGAGGGGGAACGAGGGTTTTGCTGTGTGCTGTGGTCTGAACCGCCTGAGGTATTCGCACTCGAATTTATTTCGCCGACAGGCAGGGTTGAACAGAGGGTTCCGCCAAAAATAAATGAGCGTACTGTGCTGCGGTTTACACTTGAGGGAACTCAGATAGAAATTTTTTATGGGCTTAATCAGGCTGTGTCGGGACTTAATTTTGTAACGCTTCGTTTTATAACACCCTCCCCGGGAATCTGGACTATAAGGGCTTACGGATATACGACACTTTCCGGCGGCTTTAATATGTGGATAAATAACAGGGAATTTTTATGGGGTGATACATATTTTCTGCAGCCCGACCCCTACAATACGATAACAGACCCGGGAAATACCACAGTGCCGGTCACTGTCGGAGCATATAATTACAGGGATGGAAGCATATATATAGGCAGTGGAAGAGGTACAGTTTCGTACAGTGATGATAAACCTGATATAGTGGCGCCGGGAGTTAATGTGCTGTGTCCTTTATCCTATGGAAACAATATATATGGACAGATGACAGGGAGCAGCCTTGCCGCAGCCATTACAGGTGGAGGAGCGGCACTTATTCTCGAATATGGCATTGTGAAAGGTTTTTATCCATTTATGCGTTCATATACTGTGAAAAATTTTCTCATAAACGGTGCGGACAGAAGGGAAGAGTACAGATATCCGGACCCGCTTTTTGGATATGGGACCCTGAATGTGTATAAAGCGATTGAAAGTATACGCAAATGAATGTAATAAAGGGATGTGAGCCATGAGCAGTGACAACAATTGTAACATTGTCTATTATTTATCTTTCATTGACTTTAGTGTGCTAAATCATATAAGATATTTATATAATTGTTGCAGCATATGGCTGATCAGTGATTCTTAAACAGAAAATATACAGTTGTGTAGCTGCTGTAAAAAATAAAATAATAGGAGAATTATTATGAGCAGACTTAAGATTGCCACAGCAAATGTGGCAGGCCAGACCGTTGAGAGCCTGTATAAGGATCTTGAGCGCATGATTATTGCCAGCCCTCCGGGAATATGCCCGGTTGATCTTGCACTCAATTTTCTCAGATTGTGCCATGCGCAGACCTGCGGCAAATGCGTTCCGTGCCGTGTAGGGCTTGGACAGCTTGCCAACCTTATATCGGATGTGCTTGATGGCAGAGCGGATATGGGCACATTAGATACCATTGAGAAGCTTGCGAAGGACATCAATAACTCTGCCGACTGTGCCATAGGTTATGAGGCGGCAGGAATGGTAATGCGCGGACTTGAGGGCTTTAGGGACGATTATATTGCACATATAAAGACCGGAAAGTGTACATATCACATAACGCAGCCTGTACCATGTGTTGCACTCTGCCCGGCAGGAGTTGATATTCCGGGGTATGTTGCACTTGTGGGTGAGGGAAGATATGCGGATGCGGTAAAACTTATCAGAAAAGATAACCCGTTCCCGACCGCCTGTGCACTTATATGTGAGCACCCTTGTGAGGCGCGTTGCAGACGTAACATGATTGACAGCTCAATCAATATCCGCGGTCTTAAGAGGTTTGCGGTTGACCATGCGGGAAAGGTTCCTGTGCCGGAGTGCGGTGAGCCTACCGGTAAGAAGGTTGCTATTGTGGGCGGCGGTCCGGGAGGACTGTCTGCGGCATACTTTCTGTCACTCATGGGTCATAAATGCGTTGTGTATGAGATGAAGTCGCAGCTTGGCGGAATGCTAAGATACGGTATCCCGAATTACCGCTTTCCGAGGGAGAGACTTCAGGAGGATTTAGATGCTATTCTCTCCACAGGAGTTGAGGTAAGGTATAACACAAAAATAGGTGAGAATATCACCATAAAACAGCTTCGCGAGGAGTATGATGCGGTGTACATTGCCATAGGTGCCCATCAGGATAAAAAGGTCGGAATCGAGGGCGAGGACAGCAATGGAGTAATATCGGCTGTAGAGCTTCTAAATGATATAGGCCACGAGAGGATGCCTGATTTTACGGATAAGACCGTTGTAGTTATCGGCGGCGGAAATGTTGCCATGGACTGTGTGCGCTCATCTGTCCGTCTGGGAGCTAAGAAATCGATTATAGCATACAGAAGACGTAAGCTTGATATGACAGCACTTCCTGAGGAGGTTGACGGAGCTCTTGAGGAGGGCTGTGAGCTCTATGAGCTTCATGCGCCTGTGAGAATAGAGTCCGATGAGAATGGCAATGTAAAGGCATTGTGGGCAAAGCCTCAGATTATAGGAAAGATTGATGCGTGGGGAAGAGCGCGCCCTGTGGATTCCGTGAAGGATGAAGTCAGAATTCCATGCGATATTGTTATCGTGGCGATAGGTCAGGGTATCGAGACGAGACATTTTGAGGAGGCAGGCATTCCTGTAAAGAGAGGCAATATCAAGGCGATGGCGGACAGCGAGATTTCCGACCTTCCGGGAGTGTTCGCAGGTGGTGACTGCGTTACGGGTCCTGCGACAGTCATACGTGCGATTGCGGCAGGAAAGGTTGCGGCAGCTAATATTGATGAGTATCTTGGATATCACCACCTTATCAGCGTCGATGTGGATATTCCATCGGCAAGTCTTGATGACAAGCCGGCATGCGGCCGTGTGAACCTGTCTGAGAAGGAGGCAGGTGAGAGAAAATGCACCTTTGATCCGTTTGAATGCGGAATGAGCGAGGAGGAGGCATGTCAGGAGGCATCAAGATGCTTAAGATGTGACCACTTCGGCTACGGAAAGTTCAAAGGAGGCAGAGCTGCGATATGGTAAATCTTACAATAAACAACAGAAGGTTAAGCGTTCCGGAAGGAACTACAATTATGGCTGCGGCTGCAAGTATAGGAATAAATATCCCGCATCTTTGCTATCTCAAAGAGATTAACGAGATTGCCGCATGCCGTGTCTGTGTTGTGGAGCTTAAGGGCAAGGATAAGCTTATAACAGCATGTAATAACAATGTTGAGGAGGGCATGGAGATATACACCAACTCACCTAAGGTAAGAGAGATAAGAAAGATGAATGTACAGCTGATTCTCTCACAGCATGACGGGCACTGTGCGACCTGTGTCAGAAGCGGTAACTGTTCGCTTCAGTCCATCTCGAACAACCTTGGAATTATAGACGTGCCTTTCCGCGAGGAGCTTGAAAAGACCTCGTGGAATATGGATTTTCCGCTTATAAGGGACAATACCAAGTGTATCAAGTGCATGCGCTGTATACAGATATGTGACAAGGTTCAGAGCCTCAGTGTATGGGATGTTGTCAACACCGGAAGCAGAACTACGGTAAATGTATCAGGAAACCGCCCTATCGAGGCGGCAGACTGTGCGATATGCGGACAGTGCATTACACATTGCCCTGTAGGAGCACTGAGAGAGCGCGATGATACGGATAAGGTGTTTGCCGCACTCAACAATCCTGATGTAATCACGGTTGTACAGGTGGCACCATCGGTTCGTGCAGCATGGGGTGAGCAGCTTGGGATGACTAATGAGCAGGCAACCGAGAAGAGACTTGCCGCTACATTGAAGCACATGGGCTTCGACTATGTATTTGACACCAATTTCTCCGCCGATCTGACCATAATGGAGGAGGGAACGGAGTTTGTTGAGAAGCTCAAGAGGAGAAATCTCAACAAGTTCCCTATGTTTACGTCCTGCTGTCCGGGATGGGTGCGTTTTGTCAAGTCACAGTATCCAGAGTTTGTCGACCATCTTTCGACTGCAAAGTCACCTCAGCAGATGTTCGGCGCGGTTACTAAGAGCTATTTTGCAAAGAAAGCTGATATCGACCCTGCAAGGATATGTTCTATATCAATTATGCCTTGTGTATCTAAAAAGGAGGAGGCTGCACTTCCTCAGATGGCGGCTGCGGGATATGGTCAGGATGTCGATATTGTTATCACAACGAGAGAGCTTGTGAGAATGATTCGTGCGGAGAGCGTATATCCTATGGCACTTGACGAGGTGGAGTTTGACTCACCTCTTGGAGAGTATTCGGGAGCGGGTGTAATATTCGGAGCGACCGGAGGCGTTATGGAGGCGGCACTTCGTACCGCTTATAACCTTGTGACAGGAAAGAATCCTGACCCTGATGCCTTTAAGGTTGTCCGCGGTCTGGGGGACGGACCATGGAAGGAAGCGACCTTTGATGTTGGCGGTGTCGAAGTCAAGACAGCCACGGTGCATGGGCTTGGAAACGCGAGAAAGCTTCTCGAGGCGGTAAAGCGTGGCGATGCGGCATACGATTTTGTCGAGGTCATGGCATGTCCGGGCGGCTGCGTAGGCGGTGGCGGACAGCCAATCCACGATGGGGTGGAGATGGCGGCGGACAGGGCGAAGGAATTATATAAGCTTGACAAGAACAAGCAGATACGATTCAGCCATTGCAATCCGCAGATACACACAATATACAAGGAATTCTTTGGCAAACCATTGTCACCTGAGTCACACCACCTGCTTCACACAGACCACAAGTACAGGGTTGTCGATCAGTTAGAGTTCTAGCGGAAATTATCCCCGCTTTGTTACATCAGCATGTTTTTTTGTTATGCATGATTATGTAGCAGAGCGGGGATTTTATGTTTTATAAAAAATATTTGACAAACGTGTTCTATTGCTAAATATAAGAAAATAGGTTATAATTTCGTACAAAGTGGGTTCACATGCCTTGATAGTGGATTCAGAGTACTGCGCAGAGTGGCTGCGCTGATGTGAAAGGAATTGTGTAAATGGTTTTTTCTTCAACAGTATTTCTATTTTTATTTTTGCCGGTTGTGATTGCGGTTTATTATAATCCTTTTGTGAAAAAGAGGGGCTTTCGCAATATAGTACTTCTCTTAGCGAGCCTTTTCTTCTACGGATGGGGTGAGCCGGTGTTCGTTTTCCTGATGATTCTTTCAATTATTGTGAACTGGGCATTCGGGCTTATGGTTGATGGAATGGCAAAAAAGGGAAATAAGCTTGGGATGAAGCTTGGGATGATTCTGTCCGTAGTGTATAATCTTGGACTTATGTTCGTCTTTAAGTACCTTACATTTGTAACAAAAAATATAAGCTATCTGCTTCACAATGACAGCATTGTTGTAAATATTGCACTTCCTATCGGAATATCTTTTTTTACATTCCAGCTTATGTCCTATGTGTTTGATGTGTATTACGGCACAGCCAAGGTTCAGAAGAATCTTCTGTATGTGGGATTATATGTCTCAATGTTTCCGCAGCTCATCGCGGGTCCTATTGTAAGATATGAGACGGTTGCTGATGAGATAGTTAACAGGGTTGAGAACAGGAAGGATTTTGCCGAGGGCTTCGGAAGATTTGTTGTGGGACTTGGCAAGAAGATTCTCATTTCCAATTATGTCGGGAAAATCGCGGATATTGCATTTGCCACAGAGGGAGGTATGTCCGTTGCGATGGCATGGCTTGGCGCGATAGCTTATACCTTGCAGATTTACTTCGATTTTTCAGGATATTCGGATATGGCAATCGGGCTTGGAAGGATGTTCGGCTTCCATTTCCTTGAAAACTTCAATTTTCCGTATGTGTCCAAGTCCATAACAGAGTTCTGGAGAAGATGGCATATCACACTCAGCACCTGGTTCAGGGACTATGTCTATATACCCCTTGGCGGAAACAGGGTGAGCAAGGGAAGGCATATATGGAATATATTTGTCGTGTGGTTCCTGACCGGTGTATGGCATGGCGCCAACTGGACCTTTATATGCTGGGGACTGCTGTATTTTGTGCTTCTTATGTTCGAGAAGCTCACAGGCTTTCATAAGAAAAATGGCTGGTATATGCATATATATACCATGTTTTTCGTCATTTTAGGCTGGGTGCTTTTCAGGGCTGACAGCATAACCGCGGCAGGACAATACATCGGAAATATGTTCGGGGCAGGGGCAACAGGCTTCATTGATGCAACCTTTATCGACTGTGTGAAAAATTCAGCGGTCATATTTGCTGCTGCAGTCATTTTTTCATTTCCTGTTGTTTCTAAGGTGGGAGAATTACTTGAAAAAAAGCCTATGTTTAAAAATGTACTTGCCTCAGTGTGTATGGTTGTTGTGTTCATTGCCTCAATTCTTATATGTATAAAGGCAACATATAATCCATTCATTTATCTGAATTTCTAGCAGGGAGGGTTTATTAAGTGGTTAAAAATCAGGCAGAACCAATATCACATAACGATAAAGCCTGCGGGCAGTCCGTAAAAGGCAATGAGGTATACAGAATTACCGCCATGTGCTGTATGGGAATATTGTTTTTGATGTTTATATTTATCATTTTGAGAATTGTTATTAAGAATGTTGTATACGAAAAGATGGGAATTTACAATCCGGTGGTCGCGTTTTTTCTGGAGGGTGACAATGATGTGAGTGTGGGTGATGACGGAAGTGGTTCGATAACGATAGACTGGGCAGAAAGGTATCCTTTCGCTGAGGAGGATAAGTATGTAAATGCAGTAAAAAATAAAAGCCTCATGGAGAGGTACACCTCATTTATAAATAAGGCTGAGTCACAGGCACAGTGGTATGCCACGGACGGACTTCCGATGCAGACGAAGCTGACTGAGCTTGCAGCAGGCTATGAGAGCCTGATAGGCTGGAAGGTGCAGGAGGAGGATTATGATGCGGTAATTACGCTCAGAAATGGTTATCTGACCTGCATAAGCCCGGAGAGGGATGAGTCGGTGATATCTGAGATAACCGACAGCGTCACGGGCTTCAGGGATTTCCTTGCAGAGAGGAATATCAACCTTATGTATGTCATGGTTCCTTTTCTTATTGATACCGTGGATAAGGAGCTTCCGCTTGGAATAACGGATGCAACCAATGACAATGCGGACAGGCTTCTTGAGAGTCTCGAAAAAAACAATGTGGATTATCTTGACCTTCGCGCCTGCGAGAAGGAGGATGGCATAAGTCATTATGATATGTTCTACAAGACGGACCACCACTGGAACGCGAGGGCGGCTATATGGGGTTCCGGACGCGTGGCTGGGAAGCTGTCTGAGCTGTATGGATATGAGTATACGCCTGAACTTTTTGACATCAGTAATTATACGAGCAGGATATACGAAAAGACATTTCTTGGAAGCTACGGAAGAAGAGTTACCTTGAGCAAGGCTTCACCGGAGGATTTTGAGATTATGTATCCGGATAATGGCATGACATATCACCTTGTGATGCCGGAGAAGCAGCTTGACGTGACGGGAACCTTCGATGAGGTGTTTATCGACTATGACAAGCTAAAGATTACGGATTACTATGAGATGGATGCCTACAGTGCCTATATAACCGTGAGAAGATATGTTGCGATAATCGAGAATGAGAATGCGGCTAATCCGGACAAGAAAATACTTATTTTAAGAGATTCCTTCGGGAATAATTTTGCGCCTTATTTTGCGCAACAGTATGGTACGGTGGAGCTTATAGATGTTGCCGATTTCACCGGAAGCATTAAGAGTTATATTGAGGAATCCAAGCCGGACACTGTGCTTTTGCTGTACAATCCTACAATGATTGAGCCGATTGACTGGAGCTCATATACAAGCAGCAAGTTCGATTTCAGATAATGTGATAGAAACGAGGAATTAACATGAAGGTATTATGGCTTATAAATGCCCCGATACCTGCCCTTTGTGAGCGCGCCGGGCTCCCGGTCCAGGTCAAGGAGGGGTGGATAGAAGGACTGTACAATTCACTTATGGCTCTTGTGAGGGAGAAAAAACAGGATTTTGAGCTTGCCATGGCATTTCCGCAGTTTAGCAGGAGTGAGACAATAGAGGGTGAACTTGACGGCAATTCCTTTTACGGTTTTTATAAGGAAGAGGATAAGCCCTACAAGTATAATAAAAGGCTGGAAGAAAGACTAAAATATATAATAGAAAAGGCTGACCCTGATGTTGTCCATATAGCCGGAACAGAATATGAACATGCGGCGGCGATGGTGCGGGTGTTCAATAAGCCGGAGAAAACGGTGGTATCCATTCAGGGACTTACGAGCGTCTATGCAAGACATTATATGGCAGACCTTCCTATAAAGATAAGGTACGGCTTTACTTTCAGGGATTTGGTTAAGCTTGACAACCTCTATTTTGACAGGAAAAAATATTATAAAAGGGGTGCTATGGAGAAGGAGACGATAAGAGGTGCAGGACATATTATCGGAAGAACTGACTGGGATAATATATGCACACGCCTTATCAATCCTGAAGCACGGTACCATTATTGCAGCGAGATATTGAGGAAGTCCTTCTATGACGGAAGCCGCTGGAACATGGATGAATGTGACAGCCACACGATATTTGTATCCCAGGGATATTATCCTATTAAAGGGCTTCACTATATGCTGGAGGCACTAGGTGATATAAGAAAATTCTACCCGGATGTGAGACTCAGGGTTGCAGGTGGGGTGAGCCTTAACAATGCGGGACTAAAAAACAGGCTGAAACAGAAAAACTATCAGCGCTATTTGGTTGAGCTTATAGAGAAGTACAGCCTTGCAGGGTGTGTGGAATTTCTCCCGCCGCTTAAGGCAGATGAGATGAAGAAGATGTACCTTAAGAGTAATGTATTTGTGTCACCATCCTCCATAGAAAATTCGCCTAATTCGCTGGGTGAGGCGATGATGCTGGGGGTCCCGTGCGTTTCATCTTTAGTCGGCGGTGTGGGAAACATGCTTATAAACGGAGCAGAAGGCTTCACATATCAGCATGATGCACCTTATATGCTTGCATACTATGTCATGGAGATATTCAGACTGCAGGAGGAAAACAGACGGCAGCTGGAAGATATGACCGACATGGCACATAGTCATGCAATGAGACTCTTCGACAGTGAAAAAAACGCTGCAAATATGCTTGAAATATATTCAGGTATTGAAAGGATAAAAAGATGAAGAAAAAGAATTGGATAATAGTAATATTGCTTGAGCTTGCATTGCTTGTGGGTGCTGTATGCATGACGGCATTTCCTGTAATTAACAGGACATATACCGCTGATGAGCTTACACAGATATGCGGTGAAGTACACGATGATGGTATATATGTTGACCAGAATATTCACTGGGCGGATAACTTTGCGCTGACACCGGCGCTCAAGCTGAACTATGGCAGCTATAAGATAACTGTCAGATATAATACAGACGGATACAATAATCTTCTTATGCTGTCATATCCGAATGTGATGAACTCAATTGAACCGATGAATGGACAGCTCTACTCTAATTCGTGCAGGCTTCCGGTTGACAGAAATGAGGTATCGATGGAGGCGTATGTCAAGTCGGGAAGGGAAGATTACCTTGCCTGTGTCTATTTCATGGGAGAAGGAAGCCTCACTGTTGAGAGTATCACAGTCCGGAAAACAGCGGGAGGAGTGTTGAGAGCGGGTCTGACTGTTATTTTACTCAGTGTTATTGTAAATCTGCTGATTGTTTTCTTTGACAAACGTAAGCAGAATAAGATAAAGCAGGAAAGTATCCAGACGTTTTTTATGCTCAGCGGAATAATAATATTTACATCAATTCCACTGATGTTTGATTATATTTTGCAGGGACATGACTTGATTTTCCATCTTCTGAGGATTGAGGGAATTAAGGAGGGGTTGTGCTCAGGGGATTTCCCGATTAAGATACAGTCTAACTGGCTCAGTGGTAATGGGTATGCAACGTCTGTGTTCTATGGTGACATATTCCTCTATATACCGGCACTTCTGCGTCTGTGTGGCTTTAACATAACAGAAAGCTATAATATTTATATATTCCTCAACAATGTGGCTACATGCCTGATTTCGTATTACTGCTTCAAAATCATGTCGGGAAAGAGAAATGCAGCTGTCATAGGCTCAGCATTGTACACGGCTTCCATGTACAGGATAATAGATATATATATAAGGTCTTCGGTCGGAGAGTATTCGGCAATAACATTTCTTCCGCTTATCGCGTGCGGATTATGGAAGATATTTACCGAGGACACCGGCAGCGAAGATTATTCTAAGAACTGGATTATGCCTGTAATAGGCTACAGTGGAATAATCAACACGCATATTCTCACATGTGAGATGGCAGGTGCGTTCACAATTTTACTCTGTCTGGTTATGATAAAGAAGATATTCAATAAGAAGACATTCGCTGTTCTTGTAAAAATTGTCATATATACGGTTATTTTAAACCTTGGATTCCTTCTGCCATTTCTTCATTATATGAAGCTGGGAGGTTTTATCGTGACCAACGGCTCACGTTTTACAAGCGGAATACAGCAGTATGGAGCCTTCCTTGGACAGCTTTTTGAGCCATTTACAACTTATGCCGGACTTTCAGTCAATACCGAGATGGGAATTGCTGATGAGATGCCTTCGACAACAGGTCTGGGACTTGTAGTATGTGCTGTAGCAATCATATATGTGCTTGTATCCGGCTATGTAAAGGATAAAAAGCAGAAGCATACAGGCATGATTGCGCTTGCATTTGCGGCACTTTCACTCTGGTTTTCATCGAATCTTTTCCCATGGGATAAGCTTCAGAACATGAACTCACTGTTTGAAAAGCTTATATCCATGATTTCTCTTCCATGGAGATTCCTAAGTATAGCAACTGTGATGTTAGCCGTGTGCGGTATCATTGCGCTTATCAATATGGAAGAAAAACGTAAGGAGTATAAGTACTTTGTGGGGGCAATGATTTTTGCCTGCGTTATACAGGGCTCCGTGCTTATGAGTGATATTATGAACCACTATGAGCCGTACAGAGTGTATGGCGAACAGGAGCTTGATACCACAACAGTAATAGGAGCGGAATACCTTCCTTATGGTTCGGTTGTGGAGACATTTATGGCACAGTATGTGCAGCCCGGCGATAATATAGAGTATACACAGAACTACAGACATAATAATTATATTGAATGCAGCATAAAGAATAACGGCAGTGTGGAAAGCAATGTCAAATTCTCAATTGTATATTATGCGGGCTACACGGCAGTTGATAAGCAGACCGGGGAAAAGCTTGAGGTCTATAACGATGGAGGACGGCTTGCATTGAAGGTCAAGCCGGGATATTCCGGTGATGTTGTTGTCAGGTTCACGGGCTTTGTATTTTGGAAAATATCAGCCGTGGTGTCAATGCTTGCCTTTGTTGTACTTATTATATGTATTACCGGAAAAGAGAAGGTAGTATTAAAAGCATTAGTGAAGAAAAAAATAAAAGAGGCTGATTAGTTTATGGACACGTCACCAGGGAAACGCAAGTCTTCGGGGAAGAAAGATTTTGAGAGAAGGCTTGCAGGACTTAATTGTAAAAGAGGAAGCATTTTTGCAATATCGGTTTCGATAGTGCTTGTAATATATTATTTTCTGGCAGGAGAGGAACAGGAACTGCCATATTGGTATACTGCAATGCTTATAGTGGCATTCACGTTGCAGCTTGCCGGCGCGATATTGCTTATGTATATTTTAAGAAATGAACAAAAGGCTATGGCAGCAGCATATAGAGCGTATTTTATAATGACACTTATTGTTTTTATGCCGGTATGTATCGCTGATTATAAGGTAAGTGGCAGCATTATTGCGTATGTGCTTTTGGCAGGAGCCTCAATATTCATTCCGGTACTGTTAAGAAGCGAGCTGCATATATATACGCTGCTTATGGCAACGGCGACATTTGTATATTGTGTATTTGTCTCACAGGGAGGCATAAGAGTAGTTATAGAGGTAGCAGTGGTTGGTGGACTTGGGATTGTTGCCGGAAGATATTCGCAGGAGAGATTCAGAAGCTATATTCGTCTTGAAAATGAGAATAAGACGAGGAACATCCTGTCGAATGAGGATGCACTCACAGGGCTTACCAACAAAAGCGGACTTATAAATACCGCCGGGGTAATGTGGCAGTTCTGTATACGAAATCATTCAGTTGCGGGCGGAATATTCATAGATATTGATTTTTTTAACAATTATAATGATGCCTTTGGATATTCGCAGGGTGATGAGTGCCTTAAAGAAATTGCCGATGCGATAGCTTCCTGTGCGCGCAGGGATACGGATACGGTTGCAAGAGTTGGAGGAGAAGCTTTTTTCGTCATGGTTGAAGGTGTCGAAAAGGAAAATCTTATTGCACTCGCATTAAAAATCAGAAACGCGATTGCCGGACTTGAGCTTGAACAGGAGTTTACCGGCGTATCTAAGTATCTGACAGTGAGCATAGGCGTTGCGTATACATATCCGGAGAAGGGCTCAAGCTTTAAGAGCCTGTATGACAGTGCCTCTGATGCGATGTACACTGCAAAGGAGAATGGACGTAATTGTGTGGTATGTGATGGTACTGTATATGGAAGAATGAAAAATGGTGTTGGAACAGCTATAGGAAATTAAACAGGTGGTATTGTAATGCAGCATGAATTTTTACAGAATATTAATATTGTCTCAACAGGCTTGAGACTGCTGCTTGCACTTGTGTGCGGAGGTCTTTTGGGCTTGGAAAGAGGCAAGAAAAAGCGCCCTGCGGGCTTCAGGACACACATGCTTGTATGTGTCGGCTCAGCGCTTGCCATGATAACCAATCAGTATATGGCTGAACATTATACAGGCATAGATGCCTCGAGGATGGCTTCACAGGTCATAAGCGGTATAGGTTTTCTGGGTGCAGGAACAATCATGATTACAGGACTTCAGAAGATAAGAGGACTCACCACTGCGGCAGGACTGTGGGTTGTGGCGTGCATTGGACTTGCATTCGGAACAGGCTTTTACTCAGGAGGAATAATAGCGACTGTAATGTGCTACGTGATTAACACAGTACTGCATCGTTTTGAGACGAGAATGGAGACGAATGCGAGAGTTATAGGACTATATGTGGAGCTTGCGGACGTCTCTTATGTCGGGAAGCTTCTCGAGAAGCTGAGACAGCTTGACATAAACGTGACGGAGTTTGAGACAGGCAAGGCGCGCATGTCGGATAACCATGTGGGTGTGCTTCTCGTGGTCAAGCTTGTGCATTTTGTCCAGCACTCCGAGATTATAGAGCAGCTTGAGCTGGTTGAGGGAGTGAGCTTCGTGGAGGAGGTCAACTGAGAATCTTTAATATAGATTCAGATGTCAAAACATGCCAATTTACTCTATGAGTGTATAACGTATTATATTTATGTATATCAGCTCCATTGTCCGAAGCAAGATGTTCTTGGAACAATCTAAGCTTCTCCCCAAAGTCGTGATATGCATAAATATAATACGTTATACACGCTAAGTTTATAGAGCATGTTTTGACCCCAACATCGTTGAAATATCCGAAGTGTGAAAGAGCTTTATGTATTTTAAATTATTTGAGTGGAAATTTGTTTAATTAGGTTGATTACAATAAGTTAAAAATATATACTGTAATTATGCGATAAAGCTTATGTAGATGTGAAAACTTTTGGAGCTAGGGAGATACCATGGAAAAGAAAAAGGAATTGTACGTAAATGAACAGGTGTATGATGAGGTTATTTCCAGACAGGAACAGAACGAAGACGAGGGCTTTGGAAGCCGCATCAATGAGGCATACAGTTATTTCAATGTGGCTGAGATAAAGAAAAACCTTAAGATACAGCGAAAGATAAAAAAAGAGGGAGAGCAATTGGTGCGCGATAGACAGATAACCCTTGAAAAGGTTTCGGGCGGATTTTTGGCAGATGCCGATGGGTATGCCTGCAGGTTCTCCGGTACAGGTCGTTCGGTAAGATATGGCAGAGAGGTTTCTTTTCCCGTGAGCATTACCATAGACAGGACTTCTTTGCTGAATGTCTCATGCTCCTGTGAGGCATGCTCCGGTTATTATTTTTACTATTCAAAAAATATATGTAAGTATGTATCAGGTCTGCTTGACATAGTGGAGGATTACACCGGGAAACACGAAATCGGGGATGCCACCGATGTGTGGGCTAAACAGATTCTGAGTGAGTACAGTTCAAAGCTTGAGTCCAGGGTTATCGCGGATAACCGTGCTGCCGATGGTACGGTTATGCTTGAACCGCGAATTATCAGGAAAGATAACATGTTATCGCTATCCTTTAAAATTGGAATGAGCAGAATGTTCGTGGTTAAAGATCTTGCAAAATTTGTTGAGAATGTGAGAAACAGTGCGAGCGATACATACGGTTCTGATACGGTGATAAATCACAGGCTTGAAAATTTTACGGAATCGGGACGCAAGTGGATTAACTTTATAAATGACGCGGCTGATGAGGAGAAGAGGCTCCGCGAAAGGATAATGGATGTCACATGGGGCAGAAGCGGCAGCAAGAAGGTAGACAGCATAGAGCTATATGGCTGGAGAATGGACAGGCTTTTTGAAATCGCAGGCAGTACGCTAATCAGCTATGAGGACAAGGATGAACACAGCAAAGCGGCCATGTATCATTTTGCGGATGAGAACCCTAAGCTGACAATGAATGTTAAGCCTAAGATGTATGGAAGCACATTCGACGGAATACATGTCTCAATTATGCTTCCGTATATATGCTGTGGAACAAGGGCAACGTATTACGTTGACAGTATGTCTAAGAGCATATCGAGGATGAGTGAGGAATTTTATGACAAGCTCAAGCCATTCTTTGCTCAGGCGGATGAGGGACACTTCAGCATAAGTGTGGGAAGGAAAAGCCTGTCTGATTTTTATTACAGTGTACTTCCTGAAATCCGTGATTATATTGATGTAGTTGAGACGGATGTTGATGTGATAGACCAGTACCTTGCACCTGTTGCCAGATTTGCATTTTATCTTGATGCGCCGGATGGTGATGTGACGTGTAAGGCGGTTGTCAGGTATGGGGATAAGGAGTTTTCATGCCTTGACCAGTTACGCACGAGCAGAGTACTGCTTGATTCGTTCAGACAGGGGGCAAGAGAAAAACAGATTCTTACGGTGCTTGAGAGCCTTTTTCCTGAATGTGACCCGGATAGGGATGTTGTATTCTGCGGCGGCAACGAGGAGAAGATATTCGAGGTGGTGACACATGGAGTTGAGGAGCTTGCCACGATAGGTGATGTGTTCTGCACCAAGCGTTTTAAGAGTGTTAATGTGGTTAGACGTGCCAAGGTAAGTGTTGGTGTGAGCGTGTCGAGTGGACTCCTGGATCTTGATGTATCCACTGACGAGCTTTCACAGGACGAACTTGCGGAGCTTCTTAAACATTATAAGAGCCATCAGAGGTACTATCGCTTTAAGTCGGGTGAGTACATAGACCTCAATGAGGAATCCCTCCAGATGTTATTTGAGATGATGGAGACCATGAAGCTATCACCGAAGGATTTTGTGAAGGGGAAAATGCACCTTCCTATGTACCGTACACTGTATCTTGACAAGATGCTTGAGGAACATGAGGAGGTCTACAACACAAGGGATAAGGTATTCCGCGAGATAGTGAAGAACATGAAGACAGTTAATGACGCGGATTATAATATACCCGAGGGAATCAGTGCCACGCTCAGAAGGTACCAGAAAACAGGTTTCCGTTGGATAAGGACACTTGAGGCTAACGGCTTTGGTGGTATCCTGGCTGATGATATGGGACTTGGAAAGACCCTTCAGACCATAGCGGTGCTTATGTCTGCCAAGGAGGAGGGAAGAAGTGGAACGTCGATAGTCATTTCTCCGGCGTCCCTTGTGTTCAATTGGGGAGATGAGCTTGCAAAATTCGCTCCTTCGCTGAAGGTGGTGACTGTAACCGGTAAGCAGGAGGACAGGACACACATGATAGAGGAATATGAGGCACAGAATGTGGATGTGCTTGTAACTTCCTATGACCTATTAAAGAGGGATATCAACCTCTACGATGGAAAGGTTTTTGAATATGAGATAATAGATGAGGCACAGTACATCAAAAACCAGACCACAGCGACAGCAAAGGCTGTAAAGCTTATAAGAAGCAAGGCTAAGTTCGCACTGACAGGAACTCCTATTGAGAACAGACTTAGTGAGCTGTGGAGCATATTTGATTACCTTATGCCGGGATTTCTGTATGGTTATGATGTATTTAAGAACGAATTTGAGACACCGATTGTAAAATATCAGGATGAGGAGGCTATGGCCAGACTTCAGAAGATGGTCAGACCGTTCATACTGCGCCGCCTGAAAAAGGATGTTCTTAAGGATCTTCCGGAGAAGCTTGAGGAGAACAGGGTAGTAAAGTTCGACGAGGAGCAGCAGAAGCTCTATGATGCGCAGGTTCTCCACATGAAGAATGAGCTTGCCTCATCGGATGATAAGGATTTCAACAAAAAGAAAATAGAAATTCTTGCGGAGCTTACAAGGCTTCGTCAGGTGTGCTGTGATCCGAGACTTTGCTATGACAATTACGATGGAAGCTCTGCAAAGCTGGATTCGTGCATGGAGCTGATACAGAGCGCCATTGATGGCGGACACAGAATGCTTTTATTTTCACAGTTTACGAGTATGCTTGAACTGCTTGAAAAGCGTCTTGACGCGGAAAATATAGAGTATTATAAGATAACAGGCGAGACATCCAAGCAGAAAAGAATGGAGCTTGTCAAGCAGTTCAATGAAGGAACTGTACCTGTATTCCTTATCTCACTGAAAGCAGGCGGTGTTGGACTCAACCTTATAGGTGCGGATATGGTTATCCATTATGATCCATGGTGGAATGTTGCGGTGCAGAATCAGGCAACGGACAGAGCGCACAGAATAGGACAGACAAAGAAGGTAACAGTATATAAGATGGTTGTCAAGAACACGATTGAGGAGAAGATTCTGAAGCTTCAGGATAGCAAGCGTGATCTTGCAGACAGTATTATAAGCGGTGACAATGTCGGAATGAGCAGCATGAGCAGGGATGAGCTTATGGAGCTGCTGGGTGTGTGAAGCTGATATGTAATGCTGATATGGCACGATATAAAAAATACAGTAAAAAGCATCGATAAAAATTTATTTCTTAAAAGAGCAGCAGGTTGATTGCGACCGGCTGCTCTTTTACGTCCTGTGCAGTATATTTTCCATAAAAAAACTATTGCATTAATAGAAAATGTATGGTAGTATTTCAATACATAACAAGTAGTATTAAAAACTACATGATAAAATATATAAAACCGTAACTTGCAATAACCATATCGGATTATACCCGGTAAATGCTGAAGCGGGTAGTAACGCTTTAATATTAAGCAACGTCCGGTTGCAATACACTGAGTTTCGCAATTAACTATGAATATCAGGGGTAAGAAAGGAGAAGCTTATATGAATGGATTACTTGAAAACATTGAGGAGAGAGGACTTAAGGATCCCTGGAGTGCAATTACACATTTTATCGGCATGCTCATGGCGATGCTTGCTGCGGTGCCGCTTCTGATAAAGGCTGCCAAAGCACCGGATAGAATACATTTCGCAGCTCTTGGAATATTTGCCTTGAGCATGATACTGCTTTACGGAGCAAGCGCGACATATCATTCAATCAGGGGCTCGCAAAGAGTTCAGACTATTCTGAGAAAGATTGACCACATGATGATTTTTGTACTTATTGCAGGCTCCTACACACCGATATGCCTTGTGGTTCTGAATGGCACGACCGGCTATGTGATGCTGGCACTTGTATGGGGAATTGCAATTGCGGGAATAGTAATCAAGCTATGCTGGATTACATGTCCTAAGTGGTTTTCTTCAATATTGTATATCGCAATGGGATGGGTGTGCCTGCTTGCATTCTCTAAGATTTACAATGCACTTTCGGGACCGGCGTTCTATTGGCTTTTATCAGGTGGGCTTATATATACAATAGGCGGTGTTATATATGCGCTGAAGGCACAGGGCTTTAATGCCAGACACAGCAGCTTCGGGTCACATGAGATATTCCACCTCTTTGTAATGGGCGGAAGCATATGTCATTTTGTTTTGATGTTCCGGTATATAACTGTGTTTCCTATTTAAAAAGTGATTTTTGAATTGCATTTCACCTCGGTTGTGTTATATAATTATAAATGGCTCGGAATAAAAACGAACTTAATATGTTTATGCAGATTATATGTCAATAAAAGTGTTCCTGAATAGGGAGCACTTTTATTGTGCTTATAGTAATAAATAAAAGGACAACAGTTAAAGAGGTGGATTATGGGTAAGGCAAAGGTAAGCAGTGGTAAGGATTTAACTACAGGACCAATAGGAAGGGGGATACTGGCATTTGCGATTCCGCTTTTTCTTGGGCAGCTGTTACAGCAGCTCTATAATGTGGCGGATGCGTGGGTTGTAGGAAATTTTGCGAACAACAATGCGTTTGCTGCGGTTAGTTCAACAGGAAGCATGACTTTTCTGATTATAGGGTTTTTTAATGGTGTTGCCACCGGCGGAGGAGTTGTAATATCGAAGTACTATGGAGCGAAAAATTATGAAGCGGTTGAAAAAGCGGTTCACACGAATTTTCTTTTCGGAATTATTGCTTCTATACTTGCAACTGTGGTCGGGCTTCTGATGGCACCGTGGCTTCTCACGGTGATGAAGACACCGGATGAGGTTATGCCGGAGGCAGTTACATATCTCAGAATATATTTTGCAGGTGTCTCCACGATAATCATGTACAATATCGGAATGGCAATCATGCGTGCACTCGGAGACAGCATACATCCGCTGTATTATCTTGTGCTGTCCTCGATAGTGAATGTTATTCTTGACCTGTTGTTTGTAGCTGTTCTGGACTTCGGAGTTGCAGGCGCAGGAGTTGCAACTGTTATAGCACAGGGAATCAGCGCAGTATTATGTATAATAAGAATGTGCAGGGTCGATGGAGTAGGAAAGCTTAAGCTCAGCCTGCTTAGGTATTACCCGGAGTACATGAAAGAAGTTATAGTTCAGGGACTTCCGAACGGTGTCCAGAACTCAGTTATAAGTATAGGAAATATGGTGGTACAGACTAACATCAATTCATTTGGTTCGTATGCGATGTCGGGTGTCGGAGCATACAGTAAGATAGAGGGTTTTGCCTTCCTTCCTATAACAAGCATGTCGATTTCGCTGCCTACATTTATTGGACAGAACCTTGGAGCAAAGAAATATGATAGGGCAAAGAAAGGGGCGGCATTTGGAATAGTATCGGGAGTTGCGTTAGCAGAACTTATAGGAGTGATTGTATTTCTGTTTGCACCGCAGCTGTTAAGATTCTTTGTCGATGTGGATGAAGCGGTTATGATAGGGCGGGGACATGCGAGAAGAATCAGCCTGTTCTTCTGCCTGCTTGCGTTCTCACATTGTGCAGCCGGAGTGCTGAGAGGCTGCGGCAAGTCGATAGTGCCGATGATAACAATGTTAGCCTTCTGGTGCGGTGTACGTATTATCTATGTCACAACAACACTTCACTTCATACCGGATTTTTCTGTTATTTCATGGGCATATCCACTTACATGGTCGCTCAGTACGATTGTTTTTACGCTGTTCCTGTTAAAATCCGACTGGGTACATGCGTTTGAAAGGAAGAAAAAATGATTGCGGCAGAGGGAAAAGCGGAGGTTAATGCATTTGATTATTACAGGTTATGTCCGAAGGTATAATGTGAAAAACTTTATACTTTGTTAATTGTAAAATCAGCACAAAAATGTTATAATATAAGTATGTTTTTTAGGCAGAATATACATGATTGGAGGAACCTATATGAAAAATTTTCCACACCTGTTTGAGCCCATTCAGATAGGTAAAACGACTGTAAAGAACAGAATTTTTATGCCGCCGCTGTCCACTAATCTTGCGGATAAGGGCTATGTGACGGACGCACTTGTCGAGCATTACTCTAACAGGGCAAGGGGAGGTGTCGGGCTTATCGTGACAGAGGTTACGACGGTTGAGCCGACCTACACCTATCTTCCGGGGGATATGTCTATATACGATGACTCGTATATCCCCGGCTGGAAGAAGCTTGTGGACGCTGTGCATAAGTACGACACGAAGATACTCTCGCAGCTTTTCCACCCTGCGTATATGGCGTTTCCTGTTCCGGGGACACCACAGCTTATAGCTCCGTCGAATGTGGGACCTTATTATGCGAAGTCGGCACCGAGGGCTGTCACGGTTGAGGAGCTGCATGTGCTGGTAAGGCAGTTCGGCGAGGCGGCGCTCAGGTTTAAGAAAGCTGGCGGAGACGGAGTGGAAATCCAGTGTGCACATGCGCATGGTCTGCTGGGCGGATTTCTGACACCGCTTTATAATAAGAGAACGGATGAGTATGGTGGTGACATTAACGGAAGACTCAGGCTTACCCTGGAGGTTATAAGGGAGGTCAGAAAGCAGTGCGGGGATGATTTTATAATCGATGTCCGCATATCCGGAGATGAGTACAGTGAGGGCGGTCTCACACTGAATGACATGATATATGTGTCGAAGCAGCTTGAGAAGGAGGGCGTTGATTTCCTGCATGTATCGGGCGGTAATACTATAAAGAGAGGAAGCTCTATGCCGGCACCGGGAACATCACCTGCACCTCATGCACATGCGAGCGAGGAGATAAGAAAGCATGTACATATTCCTGTTGCCACGGTTGCCAGAATAAATGAACCGTGGGTTGCAGAGGAGCTTATCGCAGATGGTAAGGCAGATATCTGCATGATAGGCAGGGCTAATCTGTGTGACAGTGAATTTGCCAATAAGGCGCGCGAGGGAAGGACGGACGATATACGCCCATGTATCGGCTGCGGAAGATGCCTCACGGGAATAATGTTCGGCAAGCCTATAGCGTGTACGGTGAATCCGTCTGTCGAGACGAATGATATTGATGAGGCTGATGTAAAGAAGAAGGTTCTTGTCATCGGAGGAGGTCCTGCCGGAATGGAGGCAGCCTATGTAGCGAAGAAGCGTGGACACGAGGTTGTGCTCTGCGAGAAGGAGAACGAGCTTGGCGGACTGTTAAGACTTGCAGCTGTGCCTATCAGCAAGCAGGAGCTATGCAAGGTCATCAAGTTCATGGCACGGCGTCTGAATAATGAAGGAATTGATGTGAGAACGGGCTGTGAGGTGACACCTCAGATGCTTGAGGATGAGTTTAAGGACTACGAGATTATATGCTCGACAGGTGCGAAGCCTAAGGAGATAGAGGTCTTTAAGCAGTTTAAGCAGACGATGACGGCGGACGATATCCTCTCGGGAAGAAAGTTCCCGGGCAGGAAGATAGTCATTCTCGGCGGTGGTTCGGTTGGCTGTGAGACTGCAGACTACCTTGCACCGCTGGTTAATGACCTTTTTCCTGCCAACAGGGATGTGACCGTTATCGAGATGACAGGCTCGCTTATGACAGGAGATGGCGGAGCAGCCAAGAGCCGTCTTACGCAGCGTCTTATGAGCAAGGGCGTGAAGCTTCTGCTCAATGCCCAGGTTAAGAAGGTGGATGAGAGCACCATCACCTATGAGCAGGACGGCGAGGAGCACACGATAAAAGATGCCGATACGCTGGTGTTCGCTGTCGGCTACACACCGACTAAGGTGGAGTACGAGAACGCGCACTATATAGGAGACTGTGATAAGGTAGGAAATCTTAAGGACGCAATAAGCGGTGCTTATCAGCTTGCTAGGTCGTTGTAAGCAGTCATCCGGATATGTTTTCAGATGTCCGGTGTATATTATTATAGTAAAATTAAGTAATTCTGTTTATTAAAAATATATTTTTAAAGGAGAATTATGTATGGACAACAGATTATTAGAACCGATTAAGGTAGGAAAGCTCACATTTAAGAACAGAATCATGTTTCCGCCGCTCACAACGGGCTATGAGGAGAGGGATGGTTCCATCGGTGATAGAAGCTTAAGCTTTTACGAGAGGCTTGCAAAGGGCGGAACGGCATACGTTGTGATAGGGGACGTGGCTCCTGTGAGAACAGCCTCACCTACGCCGAAGCTCTATGATGACAGCCAGATACCTGTGTATAAGAAGCTTGCCGACACACTCCACGCGTATGACTGCAAGGTGGCATTACAGTTATTCCACCCTGAGTATGATGTGCCGGGTGTGGGCAGAATGATTATGCAGGCAGGAATGGCAAGACAGGCGGCAGCTAAGGCACAGGCTGATGGAAATACTGATGAGGCAGCTAAGCAGACACAGCTTGCGGAGCAGCTTACCAAGGATGCCTATGCGAAGCTTCATCATGACATGCAGCATTTTGTGAGCGAGGCAAGTGTTGAACAGCTCGGGCAGATTAAGGACAGCATTGCGGCGTGTGCTAAGAGAGCGGCGCAGGCGGGCATAGATGCGATAGAGGTACACGGAGACCGCCTTGTCGGTTCCCTATGCTCCAAGGTGTTAAATCACAGAACAGATGAGTACGGCGGAAGCTTTGAGAACAGAGTGCGCTATGCACTTGAGGTTGTTAAGGCTATCAAGGAGGCTGCACCTGAGCTTATGATTGAGTACAAGCTTCCTATTATAACCGTGAACCCTGATGGTACCCTGCGCGGAAAGGGCGGCTTAGAGGCTGACGAGGGTGTTGAGTTTGCAAAGCTTCTTGAGAAAGCGGGAGTTGACATGATACAGGTGGCGCAGGCGAACCACACAGGAAACATGGGCGATACCATACCGCCTATGGGCGATGTGCCATACAACTGGACTCTTCCTGTTGCAAGCCGTGTAAAGAAGGTTGTCTCGATACCTGTTGCCACGGTAGGACGTGTGGTATCGGTTGCTGCAGGTGAGAAGATACTTGAGGATGGAGATGCAGATATAATTGCATACGGACGTTCACTTTTGACTGACCCTGACATTGCAAATAAGGCGGCGACGGGTGAGTGTATCCGTGAATGCCTCAACTGTAACAAGGGCTGTGTAGATGCTATTCAGGGACGCAGATATATATCCTGTGTGCTCAATGCAGAGAACGGAAATGAGGCGGCAGTTTCAATTAAGCCTTCCGAGAGTGTGAAGAAGGTTGCTGTGGTAGGTGCCGGAATAGCAGGTCTTGAGGCTGCCAGAGTTGCGGCAAAGCGAGGACACAGCGTAACGGTATTTGAAAGGAGCGGCAGAATCGGCGGACAGATTAACATTGCCGCAGTGCCTCCGAGAAAGAGCGAGATTTTAAGGTCGGTTGAGTACTATAAGAATATTCTGCCTTCGCTTAACGTAGATATTAAGCTTAATACAGAGGTATCAACGGCAGAGCTTAATGGTTTTGACAAGGTTATAATTGCTGTCGGAGCCCATAACATGGATTTACCTATGCCGGTTGATTCGGACAGAGTTGTATCATCCTGGGATGTGCTTAACGGGCTTGAGGTTTCGGGAACCTGTGCAGTTCTTGGCGGTGGTCTTGTAGGTACTGAGACTGCTGAGTATCTTGCACAGAAGGGGCTTGACGTAAGCATTGTTGAGATGATGGATAAGATTGCGTCAGGTGAGTCATCAACAGTTATGCCTCTGATAACGAAGGATTTTATGGCTCATAATGTGAAGCAGTATGTAAATACAAAGGTAAATTCCATAAAGGACAATACGATAAATGCCATAAATACACAGGATGGTTCAGAGGTGATAATCAAGGCAGATACGATAGTAAATGCTCTCGGTTCCAAGAAGAATGTTTTCGATGTATCGGGTATTACTGTTCCGTATGTGCTTGCGGGTGATTGCAGCGGTGAGAGGACGGCAGATATATCGGCAGCTATACGAAGCGGATATAATGCGGGAAACGGGATTTAATATTTTCTTAGGAAAATAATTTGAAATTTTAACTAAACAAATAAAAAATAATAAAAATACAAGCGGAAGGGCTGTCCGCTTGTATTTTTTTAAGTACATGGTTCTGCGTGCTACCACTTTAATATGTTAGCAACTTGCCATAATGAAAAAAGTATGTTATCGTGTATTTGGTTTTGTACATTGACAAAACTATAACAAATGGAGACAAGGAGAAAAAGGACATGAAGAAACGGTTGTTTAGCGGTTTCCTCGCTCTTATGATGGTATTTACATTGGTAAATCCAATGTCATTTACTGCAAGAGCAGATGATAATACCGTTGAAGAGACGCAGGTACAGTCTGACGAGAGTACCGTTGAAGAGACACAGGTACAGTCCGACGAGAGTACCGTTGAAGAGACACAGGTACAGTCCGACGAGAGTACTGTTGGAGAGACACAGGTACAGTCCGACGAGAGTACTGTTGAAGAGACACAGGTACAGTCTGGCGAGAGTACTGTTGAAGAGACACAGGTACAGTCGGATGACAGTACAGTTGATGGTATATTTAAGAATGTGCAGGCTGAGGAGGTCAGCGGAACCCCGCGTCTGGATGCTATTTCCGGAAATATTGGCAATTCAGCCGAAGACAGACCTGTAAGCTACCGCGATGATGAGATGGTTACAATCATCGTTGAGCTTGAGGAGGCTCCGCTTATGGATGCTTATGCCATGAATCTGTATACAGTTAGAGACGATGAGACTGCCGGAGAGGCAGTGGCAGAGTTCCTCGCAAGCGATGCGGCAATGCAGGCAGCAGACGAGCTTCGCAGTGAACAGCAGGCACTTTTTAATGAGATACAGGCAATGCAGCCGGCAGCTATGAGCACGGAGGAGGATGAGACTTTATCTCTTGTTACACTTACGGCACAGTGGACTGTTCTTGTAAACGGTATGGCTGTAAAAGCGCCTTATGGTATGCTTGCAGGAATCAGGGAGCTTGACGGAGTAAAACGTGCATATGTTGAGCATACATATGACGAGCCGAAGGAGCCTGTGACTGAGGCAGGCGCTATCGCAGGTTACAGCTATGACATGGTTCATCTTAGCGAGGCATGGGAGGCAGGCTATACAGGCAAGGGACTTCTCGTTGCAGTTCTTGACACAGGTGTTGATATCGAGAGTGCAGCATGGTTTGATGATGAGAAGAATGAGAATGTATTCGGAATACGTCGTGTGCACGAGGCATTCCGCGACAATTCATTTAAGTCAGACGTTAAGGACAGTGAACTCCGTTATACGAAGGAGTCACTCTTAGGTTTCCTTTCAGATAAGAAGCTTAACGCTAACAGCATGAGTGCTGCCAGCAATGAGGATATGTATAAGACGCGCAAGGTTCCGTTTGCATTTGACTATGCCGGAGAGGCAGATTCCTATACAGGTGAGATTATCGGTGGAGATGTCAATGTCCGCAACACAAGCAGCGACCATGGTACCCATGTATCAGGTACAATTGCAGGCTATGCAAAGAACGATGAAGGTCAGGTGCTGTTTTCAGGAGTTGCGCCTGATGCCCAGCTTATGATGATGAAGGTGTTTTCGGATGTTGGCGGTGGCGCTACGGACAGTTCAATATTAAAGGCACTTGAAGATACAATGGTTCTGGGTGCAGATATTGTCAATCTGTCACTTGGTTCAGATAATGGTTTTTCACAGGATGATACAGTGAACAATGAGGTATATGCGCGCATGGAGCAGGCAGGAATTATTCTTATGACTTCTGCCGGAAACAGCGAGACCTCACCTTCGATGGGTAACGAGCTCGGTGGACTCAACGAGAGCAAAAATCCTGATATTTCAGTGATTTCTGCCCCTGCCGTATATCCATCCAATCTTTCTGTTGCTTCCGTAAACAGCAGTGTTGATTTACTCAGCATATTAAAGTGGGGCGATATGGAGATTGGTTATTCAGACCCTACTTCAATAGCCATGAAGAGTAAGTTCGCAGGCAAGGGCGAATTCGTTGTGTATGACGCCGGCTATGGTACATATGATGACTACCAGAAGGCAGGCTTTGATACAGGTTACAATGGAGGCAAGACAGGTATTGCGCTTGTAAAGCGTGGCGGAACAGATTACAGTGGTAATCCGCTCTCATTTGTGACAAAGATTAATAACGCAAGCAGCTTTTCAGGTGTAAATTACCGCGGAGAGTCATACGGTGTTCTCGCTGTAATCATCTATGACAGCGATTCAGAGACAAATACACTTATAAACATGAGCACGGATGGAACTTCACTCACCTCTGCATTTATCGGTGGTAAGGATGGAGCCGCTATGGTTGAGGCTCTCAAGAACGGTGAAGAGGTCAAGATTTCCGTAGAGCAGAATGACAAGGTTGTAAGCTGGAGCGATGCAGGAAACATGAGTTCCTTCACTTCATGGGGAGCAGGTGCTTCACTTGAACTCAAGCCTGAGATAACGGCACCTGGCGGAAATATCTGGTCAACTATCGTGGATCAGACCTACCAGGGCGGTGCAGGTGTATATAACGACTACACGGGTTCTTACGGAATGATGAGTGGTACATCGATGGCAGCACCTCATATGTCAGGTCTTGCAGCCATTGTGCGTCAGTATGTCGATGCCAATATGGTTTCATTAGAATCAAAGCATGACAATGCGGCAATAGCAAGCAAGCTCCTCGTGAGCACGGCTGTCCCTACGGTTGAGGACGGAGTATATGTCTCTCCGCGTCGTCAGGGTGCAGGTATTGTAAATGTTGCGGCGGCAATCACTTCTCCTGCATATATCGATGTCGAGGACAAGCTTGTAGGTAAGCTTGAGCTTGGCGACGATGTTGACTGGACCGGAAGCTATGATTTGAAATTCAATGTAGTGAATGTATCGGACAAGACACAGACTTACAGCATAAGTGCTTCGATTTTACGCCCTGACACGGCAGAGCAGGACGGCATGACCATGGTGCTTGAGCAGGATGTGCTTGTAAAGAAGGTTGACCTTGGTGAAGTTACGGTTCCTGCAAAGTCAACAGTTGAGGTATCTAAGAACGTCAGCCTTACGGCTGAGGAGATAGCGGCAATAAGAGCGCTCTTCCCTAACGGTACATTTGTAGAGGGCTTCATCTCCCTCACATCAGCAGATGAGGCGGTTCCGCAGCTCGGACTTCCTATGCTTGCATTTATAGGTGACTGGACGGCAGCTCCTATTTTTGATGAGACCAACTGGTTTGATGAACCTGAGGATGGAAACGATGTAAACAACAATCATTATGCACTTGGTGTAAATGTAATGGGCAGCACTGTTCAGAACAACGGTGAGGTTGTCAACTTTATCAATGTTGGTCAGAACCCGTTCGGAAACAGCATCACGGAGACAAGCACACAGACTGTATTCCATCAGGGTAACTTCACTATATCACCGGATGGCAATGGCTATCTTGACAGCTTTGATGATTTGGAACTCTATCAGCTTCGAGATGCTAAGCTCATCGTGAGCGAGGTACATGATAAGGAGACGGGTGAGCTTTATTATCGTGATTTCCTTTCGTACATGCCAAGAAGTGTTTACAACAGCGGTTACGGTGTGGTAATTCCATACACAATATACTATTTTACAAACGGCTGGAAGGGTACAGACTTTGATGGAAATGTACTTCCAAACGGAACACAGTGTGTATACTCAATAGTTGCATACGGCGACGGCGATTACGGCGACAAGGTATACGATGATGAGGCAGGACGCGATGTTACTGATTTTGAGTCCTTCAAGGATGGCAAGGAGCCTACCTTCAACGGACATGCTATGGACAAGACAGGTGATACGCTTACATTTGATGTATTGGTTGATACAGAGGCGCCTAAACTTGTAAATAACTGTGTAACCTTCTATGAGCAGGATGGACGCACTTACATGACAGGTACGGTTGAGGACGGAAATGGTTCTATAGCCTCGATAGAGGTTGACCCGCAGATAAGCCGTACATATACAGCCTCAAACGGTAAGGAAGTTACAGAGTACAGCATTGATATGAACAATCCTTTCCTTGAGGAGACAATCTATGATGAGGATACTCATACATTTACCTTTACGGCAGATGTTACAGAGTACAAGGGTTACTACAACTGGACAGGAAATGTATTCCTCTCATGTGGTGATTACGGTGCTAATGACCGCACCTATGCTATCCGTGTAAACGCTGAGTCAGGACTTGTGCTTTCACAGAAGTCAGCACTTTTATATCCGGGTCAGGAATTTGACCTCAGCGTAAACAACAACACAGGTTCAAACGATGCAATAACAAGAACTTCAAGCAATCCTGAGGTTGCTAAGGTTGATGAGTTTGGACATGTTACCGCTGTTTCGGCAGGTCAGGCAGTTATAACTGTTTCGAACGGAACTTCCAGTGCGGTATGTATAGTTGCCGTAAAAGAAAGACCTACACAGGTAGAGGATTTCAAACTTTCAATCGACAGCTTCTCAGGACTTAAGCCAAATGGTTCGATCACTGTCAAGGTAGAGGATATGATACCGGCGGATGTTGAGATTAATCAGATCGAATGGAAGGTATACGAGGATGATGAAGACTGGGCAGGTCTTGTAAATGTATATAAGGACAGCTCGGATGCATTCACCGGACGTATAGAACTTACCGCATCAGGCTCCTCGGATTTAATCCCTGCCGGAAGCGGATACCTTGAGGTTACAATTAACGGAGTTACCCGTAAGATGACATTTGATTGGGAAGATTTATATACTTCTTCAACACAGGATGATTTAAGTTCCGATGCATATTACAATGAGCAGACGGTATATGTAGAGACAGGTGAGACTGCAACACTTATTGCAAAGTATATGCAGAATCATTCGTTTATTCCGATTAAGCTCTGCACGGCTGAGGGATATGTAGACGGAAGCAATGATAATCCACTGACAGATGCAGCAGGTCTTGTTCTTGACGGACCGGACTTCTCCGCAACGGATGTTGATTGGAGCGGTAAGCTCGTGAACAAGGAGAATTATACTCTTCCTGAGTCAATCAGAGTATTCTTCAGATATGATTATGGGTATGAGTATGAATTGACACAGAATGCCCAGTACAGCGGCTACACCTATGATAATACAACAGGTGTAATTACCTTCCGTGCTCCTTCAGGAAGCGGTACAACGGTTGTAATCCGTGCAGACGGTGTTGCAAGCGAGGGCACTGCGGCAGGTGAGCTGTCAGGTGAGGTTTACACAAGACCTGATGGCACATACGGACCGTTTGACTGGAATTTAACAGGCGGTCAGGGAAAGCTTGAGACAGCAGAGAATGTGACTGTCAACTATTCAGTAAAGAATGTGGCATATTTTACACCGGATGCACCTGGTGTAAGCTATATCACAGCCACTAGCAAGGATGGTAAGTACCATGTTAACTTTGCTGTTGTAAGCACGGCTGTCAAGGCGGATGTGATAACGCTCAATACCAACAGCTCAGAGCTGAATATTGGAGATGAACTTGCACTTACAGCAGCTCTTTCACCTGAACCTTCAATATCAGATGATGCAGCGTTGGTATGGGTATCATACAACCCGGAGGTTGCAAGCGTTGATGCAAACGGTGTGGTAACAGCTCATTCTGCAGGCTATGCGTTTATTTCAGTATATACGGCAGTGAACAATGGTGTATCAAGTTACTGCATGGTGAAGGTTCTTCCGGGTGCAGAGCATACACACTTCTTCGGAACAGAGTGGAAGTATGACGAGAACAGCCATTGGCATGAATGTGTTGCTGAGGGCTGCGATGGCACAATTGCTGACAAGGCAGAGCATACAGCAGGTGACTGGATTGTTGACAAGGAGGCCACAACAGAGGCTGCCGGACTCAGGCATAAGGAGTGTACCGTATGCCACTATGTAATGGAGACACAGGTTATCGATAAGATTGAAAAGCCAACGGAGGAGCCGACAGAAAAGCCAACAGAGACACCATCCGAGAAGCCGACAGAGAAGCCGACAGAGACACCATCTGAGAAGCCGACAGAAAAGCCGTCAGAAGCTCCGACAGTGGAACCTACTGCTCCTTCAAAGCCTGCAGCAGGTAACATAATTAAGACGGATTCCGTTTCAACAGATAATGCGTCAAAGTACGATTTTGGTATAGCCAACGGCACATCGGATCTGATGGAGAAGGTACTCTCTGACGCACAGAAGGCACGAGTTGCCAACGGTGAGTCTGCTGAGATTTTCCTTGATGTGAAGAATATAACGGATTCAGTAAGTGAAAATGACAAGCAGTTGGTTGAATCAGTTCTTGACAAATATAAGGTTGGCGCTTATTTCGATATATCGCTGATGATGAAGGTTGGTCATGATAAAGCTTCTAAGGTTACGGAAACTTCGGGCAGCATAAGTCTGAGAATAAGAGTACCTGAGGAGCTGACAGGAAAAGCGCTCAAGGTTGTGAGAATTCATGATGGAGCAGCAACTGTTATTGACGGAACTTACGATGAGAACACTGGTTACTTCACATTTGATACAGATGCGTTCTCAACCTACGCTCTCATATATGCTGAGACAGGAATGATTATCGCGCCTAACACGGGAAGAGAGAACAATGTTTTCGCTCCTATTGCTATGGTTGGAATGATCATTGTGGCAGGCGCTGCTTTTGCGGCTGTTAAAAGACGCAGAGAGGAAAGCGCACAGAATTAATCGACACAGCTCTGGTACAGAATAAGCGGCAGAGTTAAATATACCCCCACGGTACATCTGTGGGGGTATTGCTTTGCAATATTTAAAAAGGCTGATACACCGCATATGCGGTATATCAGCCTTTTTAAGTTCCTAATGGTATATAAAATCACAATGATTGCATGTGCAGTCGTGATAGATTACTTTCCGAAGTATCTGTCAAGCATACCCTTGAGTGCGCGTCCATGTCTTGCCTCATCCTTAGCCATCTCATGGACTGTATCATGGATTGCGTCAAGATTGTTCTTCTTAGCACACTTTGCAAGGTCGAACTTGCCGTTAGTAGCACCGAACTCACAGTCAACTCTCCATGCAAGGTTAGCCTTTGTCGAAGCCTTCATGTTCGGCTCTAAGTCCTCACCTAATATCTCGGCGAACTTTGCAGCATGCTCAGCCTCCTCATAGGCTGCCTTCTCCCAGTATAAACCAATCTCAGGATATCCCTCACGGTGAGCGATACGTGCCATGCAAAGATACATACCAACCTCTGAGCACTCACCTTCGAAGTTAGCCTTGAGCTGTTCAAAGATATACTTCTTGTCCTCATCGCTGATATCAGGATTATTCTTTACTGTCTTTGCATAAATGCCATACTCATGCTCAGCAGCAAGCGAAAGATCACCTGTAACCTCCTTGAACTTGTCTGCTCCGACATGACATACAGGACACTCAGCAGGAGCTGCATCTCCCTCATAAACATAACCACATACAGTACATACGAACTTTGCCATAGTAATTCTCCTTTTCTTAAATAATATTGTTGCAGCGTGCGAGGAATATAGGTATCTCCTGCATCGCTGCTATAAATTAATTGCATACAAAATTATAGGGCGTAATTAGCATACTGATTTTATTAAAATTTATAAATTCATGAAACAGTATTTCCTAAAAGAATGAAAATAAAGCTTAAACAAAATCAGTAATGATTACTGAGTTTAATTTATCACATAAATCCGAATTTGTCAACTAAAAAATCCCTATTCATGGATATTCTATTTTCTTTTGCCAATATTCCGTATGACCGGACATATTTGTCTGTAAGGTTAATAGGACATGAATAGGGAGTGTGCTGTTAATCAGTATTTTTTTGCGTCTTTTCATTGTTAAGACAGTTGTCGCAGGTTCCGTAGAAAATAACACTGTGTCCACGGACTTTGCCGGGAATACCGGCTTTCGTATTCTTTAATAAGAAGGTAGCAGGTTCCATTTCAACATCGTACACATGATGGCATGAGTCGCACAGAAAATGATAGTGCAGCCGGGTATTGCCGTCAAAATGGTCACAGTCCTCCCCTTGAATCTTGAGTGCCTGTCCGTGTTCAACGAGCAGTGCAAGATTGCGATATACTGTGCCGAGGCTTATATTAGGATATATATCGCGGATGTACATATATACTTCCTCAGCTGTGGGATGTGAAGTTGTATGGCAGAGAAAATCAAGGATTGCCTCACGCTGTCGGCTGTAATTTAATTTTGCCATATAAATCCTCATTTCTTTTGTGGTTCTTCAGCTTCATGTATATGCATTGGTGGAACAAAATCGTCCGATTCCATAAGCTCCTCCATAGTCATAGGGCGCTTCAGGTTCATAACAGGGTCATATACCTTTCCGCAGAGCGATGTACGGATAGGAATAGGGCAGATATCATGTATGCGCTTAATTTCCTTGGCGATAAAGCCTGACATAAGGTATGCACCGAAGTCATTGGTGTTCATGCAGTCGCCGGGATAGAAGTAACGTGCCGCATCAGAGCTGCCCACACGCTTTATAAAGTCCATGCTGACCTGATGAAGGTCGATTATAGGGACATGCTTTTCGGCTGAGATTTTTTTACATGCGTCCGCATAGCTTAGCATTGTATCATCGTAGGCTGTCTTGTCGGAATTCCAGGTGTTGCCGGCAAGCGGGGTGACGATAATCGGGGTAGCACCGAAGCTTCTCACTTCATCAATGAAGGTTCTGAGATTATCGGTATATCCTGTATCGGCTGCGAGGTGTGAGAACTTAGCATCGTTGTGTCCAAACTGGAAAATGCAATAGTCACCGCGCTTGATGTTCTTCTTGATGATATTGTAGTGACCCTCAGTGCGGAAGTTCTCTGTATTGAGTCCCGGGTGGGCATGATTAGATACCGCTGCGAGATTTGAAACATAATATGTAAAGAACTGTCCCCAGCCGCAGTAGCTGCTCTCAGGGTAGTACGGGTAGCATGCAGGACAATCTGCAACAGTTGAATCACCGGTTATATATATGGTAGGTGTGTCAAATTCTTCTATTGTAAGAGTTGTGAATACAGGTCTGCTTCCGATTATCGTAATGTCAATTGTTTTGTCTGTGTACACTTCATTGTGTCCCTGTGGAATGATATCACACACATTGACATTGAATACATAGGCGCGCACCTCACGAGGACAGTAGTCTCCTTTAAGGGATTCAAGTCTTCGTCTTCCGGAAAATATGGTAATTCCCTTGATAGGTGTATCTCCGGCGGATAGAACAAGAGTTACTTTATAGTTGCCCTGATGTGGAACAACGGCCTTGAATGTTATGGGAATATATCCATCATCGACGATACCGTTTTCAAGATAGACACCGTTATCATCAGCCTGTGGGGAGATAAGCTTGGAATCGGAGTACCAGCGCTGTGGCTGGAAGCCGTCATTGATTTCATTAATTTTCAGATTGGAATCGGAACTTCTTGACTCCTCTGTCAGAAATCCATAGCCCTTTTTATATGAAAAGCTGTCCTCAGGATAAACCTGTGTTATGTGTCTTGAATCCAGGCTGTCTGCGCTTGGCATATTTCCGAAATTGTACGTCATACGATAGCCGGAACCGGTTTCAATGGCTGCATGTTCAGCATAAATGTCTGACGAAATTGCTGTGGTCATATCTATAACCCTCCGTAAAATTAAATCTAATATAGTATGTACATTATACTACAACCTGCTGCGATATTCCAGTAAGACTTATTTTTTATTACGGATTTCCATGTTTTTGTAAAGCCTTTGACAATGCGGCATGATAGTTATATATTATAAGATGTAGTGTTAAAAGCTTAATAAAACACGACAAATAAGATATATACGATAAAGCGGAGGCTGATTATGGAAAAAGATACAACGTGTGCATACTGCATGGAGGGCGAGTTAGTTGCCAGGTTCGGAATTAAGATTTGTGAGATGGACACCTGCAAGGTGTATTTATTTAAGGAGCAGAGTCATCCGGGCAGAGTGATTCTTGCACATAAGAAGCATGTGGGTGACATGACAGAGCTTACAGCGCAGGAGAGAGCGGCTTATTTTGAAGATATTGCTAAGGTATCAACAGTGCTTCAGAAGCTTTTCAATCCTCAGAAGATTAACTACGGAGCTTATGGCGATACAGGTCATCATCTTCATTTTCACCTTGTACCTAAGTATAAGGATGAGTTTGAATGGGGCGGTGTCTTCCTTATGAATCCGGATAAGAAGTATCTTACAGATGCAGAGTATGCGGATATGGCTGCTAAGATTAGGGCAGGTATAGAAGAACAGTAGGTTTTAACATGAGTGGGGAGGATTGTAATGTCAGATATCAAATCACAGGTTGAAGAATGCCTTAAGCAGGCGGAGGAGATTGAGCGCGCCGGTGTGATAAAGGACAAGCTGAATACTACGTTCCGTGAGAATTTACGATACGAATTCCTCAAGTTTTTAGTATATCTCAGCGACGGAGACGGCTATGTTGACGAGAAGGAGATAGCATTTATCAACAGTACGCTTGGATACCGCATGACTGAGGGACAGATAAAGTCTATAATGTTCTATGACAAGCTTCATGACGATTCATATACCAGGAAGGTTCCATTTGCCCTGAAGGGATTTGTGCTGTGTGATGCAGGAAGAAAGCTCAATGATGATAAGAAGCGGGCCAACAATCTGGTCAATACATTCCGCGCCCTCGGTCAGGAATTTGTCGCTTGCAATGATGTGACCAGTGAGCGCGAGGTCAATATGCTTACAGACTATCTTGCAGTGATGGAGAAGTTTCTTAAGGAATATGGTCTTTATGACAGCAAGCTGTCCGTAAAAGCCAGGAAGGCGGAAAAACGTTCAGTCGACGAGGTTCTCGAGGAATTAAACCAGCTTGTGGGACTTGACGGTGTGAAGCAGGAGGTCAATAGTCTGGTCAATCTGCTCCGTATCCAGAAGCTTCGCGAGGAAAAGGGGATGAAGCAGCCGAATGTGTCAAAGCATCTGGTATTTTCAGGAAATCCGGGAACAGGAAAGACAACGATTGCGCGTATGCTTGCTGATATTTATAATTCACTCGGAATCCTTTCGGGAGGGCAGCTTGTCGAGGTTGACCGCTCAGGGCTTGTGAGTGGGTATATCGGACAGACGGCGACGAAGGTTAACGGTGTTGTAGAGCAGGCTCTTGGAGGAATCCTCTTTATAGATGAGGCATATACGCTGACTGCGAAAAAGGGTGAGGGAGATTTCGGACAGGAGGCAGTAGATACCCTTTTAAAGGCTATGGAGGACAACAGGGATAATCTTGTTGTGATTGTAGCAGGATATCCTGACCTTATGGATGAATTCCTTAATTCCAATCCGGGACTCCGCTCAAGATTTAACAAGTTCATATTTTTTGATGACTATAAGCCGGACGAGCTGTTTCAGATACTTTTAGGAATGGCTAAGAAGCAGGATTATGTTCTGTCCGAGGCTGCCAAGGTTAAGGCTAAGGAGTATTTCGAGCAGGCATGTGCCAATAAAACGGAGAATTTTGCCAATGCCAGAGAGGTAAGAAATTATTTTGAAAAGGCGGTGTCTAAGCAGGCGACAAGGCTTGTAAAGAATATCAATTCAATTGACGAGCAGATGCTTCTTACCATCGAGGCGGATGATTTGGAGAATTTTGTGAGTGTGAGCTAGAAATTGATGAAAAAATTGTGAATTTTGTGTATTTGCTTTACTTTTATATATGAGATGTGTTATAACTAAATAGCTGTCCGAGAGTGACAGCTATTTAGTTTTTTTATTTCCTGATAAGGGGAAGAATTGGAGGAATATAGTGAAAAAGAGAGTATTGGCACTTGTACTTGCCGGAACAATGGTCTTCGGACTTACAGCATGTAATAAGGGTGGAAGCAATAACGGCGGCAATGGAACAGACACAGAGACAACAACTGTTTCAGGAGAAACTACAACAGGAGAGACTACAACAGGAGAGACTACAGAGGCACAGCCGGTTACACAGACAACACCGCTTACAGACTACAGCGGATATGTAAAGATAGGTGCATACAGGGATTTGGAGATAGAGGTTGATGCGGCGGTTGTTACTGATACGCAGATACAGAGCAGGAAGGATCAGATAGTTACCTATTATAACACCAATGTACTTGAGGGAGAGCATATCACAGAGGGCACAACAGCCGATGGTGATGTAATCAATCTTGACTACAGCGGACTTCTTGATGGTACTGCATTTGATGGCGGTACAGCTACTTCACAGAAGTATACTGTCGGTTCGGGAAAGTTTATCCCGGATCTTGATAAGCAGCTTGCAGGTCTTGAGGTTGGCAAGGAGTATGAGCTTAAGTGTACATTCCCTGAGGATTACACTGTCAATAAAGAGCTTGCAGGCAAGGAAGTAACCTTCGTAGTTACTGTCAACTGGATTGAAGGCGATAAGGATGAGCTTGAGTGGGGTGATGAGCTTGTAAATGCTTATACCGATGGAAAGTACACATCTGCGGATGAGTATGAGAAGAGCTTCACAGATGAGATGATTGCCTCTGCTCAGGAGGAGCAGCTTACCAACTATACTAACGGAGTATGGTCTAAGGTTATGGAAAACAGCACGTTCGAGTCACTTCCGGAGGAGAAGGTTACTACAATAGCAGACGATTATTATAGCTACTATGTACAGTATTTCACATATTATGCTTCACTTTACGGCATGGATATGGCATCATTCCTTTCGAGCATGTACAATATGACAGACGATGACCTCAGAACAGAGTGCCGTTCAATGGCTGAGAATGAGGTTAAGTACATTATGATGTCATGTGAGATTTTTAAGGATCTTGGTATGACATTATCAGATGAGGAATACAATACAAGGGCTCAGGAGGTTGCCGAAACGAACGGCTTCGATTCAGCGGCCGCATTTATTGAGCAGTATGGCGAAGAATACGTAAGGGAGAGCTTCATATTCGACATTATAAGTGATTATCTTAAAGAGAATAACAAGATGGTTATAGCTGAGTAAGGTATAACCTGTTAAAACAGCGTCACATTAAGCTTTTAATGTGGCGCTGTTTGTGCTATACTACGGAATAAAGAGCTATGGAATTAATTTACAAGAGGGTATTTTCGGGAGGAGAGACAGGTATGAAGGAAGCGGGAGATATTTTCAGGGAGGTGGCACAGGCTGCCGGAGATATAGTTTTCAGGTACGACTTAAAGACGAAGAAGTTTATGCAGTATTCGGATAAAAGTGAGCTGTCAAAGTACGGCTCATGGCTTCAGGATTTTGATTTTGCAATGGTTAATGCCAATATGATTTACCGGGAGGATATAGATGACTTTTTCAAGCTTACTGCGGAGATAAAAAGGGGTGCTGCGGGAACTATTGAGGGAATATTCAGAATGAGGCTGCATGTAAGCTCAGACTACCGCTGGTATAGACTGGTTGCGAGGACGAAGTGCGATAGTACGGGAGCTGTTGAGGTATTAGGGCGCGTTACCGATATACACAATTATATGATTAAGGCAGAGGAGAAGCGCCATACATACGAAATCATGGGACATAAGATAGACGTGAGGGGCTTTTCGGAGCCGGCTCATATCAAAAATGATATTGTGCGCTTTGTAAAAAAACACAGGGCAGATACCATGCTTGCGTGTATACTTGTCGATATTCCTGAATATGATAATATTGTGTGTGTGCTTAGCAGGGCTAAATCGGAGGAGCTTCTTATCAGCCTTTTAAGACGGATTAAGAGCTGCTTCCCGCATGGTACATTCGTATGTAAGGTTGGTGTACATAGATTCGCCCTGTTTTCGGGTGGATTTGCAGGAGCTAATGAGCTTTTAGAGTCTGTCACAGGAAGCATGAAAGAGATAGCTGCGCTTGGCAGGCAGTATGAGCAGCAGCTTTTGGGCCGTCCACTCGATGTATATACCGGAATAGATTTTGAAAGCAACCATGATGGCATAGAAAATGTTATATACGAGAGGGCGACAGCTGCATTGGAGAATATGCAGAGGGAAAAGACAGGAAAAATCTCATTTTATAAGAAACCGGATGAGGATGTCACCGGTTATGAGGCTGCAAGCTCGGAACAGGAGGATATGATTGCTGAGTATATCATAGAGCTTCTTGAGGATGAGGAGCCGGATGAGATACCTGATAAAGGCGAGGTTAAGGCACATGTTAAGGCATGTATACATATTCTTCTTGAAAAGGTTGCCATCAGGTATGGGTTTGACAGAGTTTCAATGAGTATATGTACCGATGGCGGATATGAAAGATATGCGCAGTGGAGCGGTGCTCAGCTTTCAGATATTCCGGAGGGCTGTCTGCTTAATATAGAGGGAAATCAGAAGATGATTGAAAGCAAGGTTAACTTCTGGGAGCCATATATTGTAAATGATGTCTACTCTTACCCGGACAGCAGTGAATACGGCAGAATGGTTGGGCTGAGCTCTGTTAGAAGCTTTGCGCAGGCAGGATTTGAATGTACTGATGGGGTTAGGGTCATAGTATCATTTGAGTTTTACCGGAAGCCGCATGTGTGGAATGCTGATGAGATAAATGCATTCAATACTGTGAAGCAGGTCGCAGATTTCTGCGCAAGATATATAGAGGAGCATTAGAACCTGATAAAAAGTCATCCGCGTATGATGTCGGCGGATGGCTTTTTTTGTCGAATAATTTATAAGCTATCTATGATAATCATCTGTTAAAATTTAGTTGTAACGGAAGCAGGACACAAGCATTGGTAGGTATTGTTGTCTGTGATTGGGAAGCAAAAAGAAAATGGAGGGTTATCAGGATGCTTTATAATTCAGAAAAAAGAGAGCACGAAAGCATAAGCGGAGCCTATGTCCAGGCAAAGATAATCCGCAAGGAGGATAAAAAAATTTATCTCAGAATCTGGAACAGTGGCACACAGCCGGCATATAATGTTAATTTTTACATACCCAAGGGACATAGAATATGTGTTTTGAGAAGCCGGCTGGAGTGCCGGATGTTAAAGCCGGGGCAGGCATTTGATGAGTATGCGGTTGCAGATGAAAAGCTGGTAAAGAGTGTGTCGATAGTCACTTATTGGGAGGATGAAGAGGGTTGTCTGTACTCCATGGAGCAGACAGAGCCCGCCCGAAATATGAATAAAAAAATATGTGTGTAATTAATGAATGATTGATTTGATATCGCACATACTATTGACGTGGCAGAAAACAGGTTATGTTGAACAAAAGCTGTCATCAATAAAATGTGGAAATGAGGTCAATTATGAGCGAAAATTACAGTGAACAGAGTAAGTCCTATAACTATGGCAAGGAGCAGAACAGGTCTGCTGACAAGAATCAGAACAAGTCTGAGAATAAGACTGAGAACAAGAAACAGAACAAGTCCGAGAACAAGAGTCAGAACAGGACTAACAGCAGAGGCGAAGACTGCTACGAATAGCAAGCTCTGGGCTTGGGACAGGGGTCAGACACCCTGTCCCAATTTTTGTCTGCACCTACAGCAACAGGAAAGCTGCGCCGGACAATATAGCGAGAAATATAAGGTTGTATATTGTAAAGACAAGAATATATTTTCCCTTGCGTGCGTTCGGTGCGGTGCAGTAACCGCGGTATGATATTATACTTGCGAGCGAGGCGATAAGGGTTCCGAGACCTCCTATATTGACACCGTACAGCAGAGCGGAATAATTGCCGGTAAATCCCGATAAGAGTATTGCTGCGGGAACATTGCTTATGACCTGGGAGAGAACGATTCCTGCGAAGGCTTCGTGCCCGGTGATAAGACGACTCATCAGAGAGGAAACAGCGGGTATTCTTTCCATATTTCCGATAAAAACGAAAAAGCATACAAAGGTCAGAAGCAGAAAATAGTCCACCTTCGCGAACAGCTTCCTGTCGCAGAGGAAGATGACCACAGCCGTTATGATAAGCATGATGGGATATTCGATTATATGTATAACACAGGCAATACATACCAGAAAAAGTATCAGATAAGCTATTAAATGGGCATGCCCGTCCAGATGGCTGTCCGGTACGGAGGTATCAGTGTCTATAGGCTTATTTTTCAGAAGCATAATTGCCGCCACGAGCAGTAGTGCGGATATAATCGTGAGCGGAAGCATGAGCAATAAAAATTCCTGTATAGGTATATGAAATCCTGAGTACAGATAAAGGTTCTGCGGATTGCCTATAGGAGTTAACATGCTTCCGAGATTGGCGGCTATTGTCTGCAATGCTATCACGGGAATGAGCAGTTCGGTCATGCCTGAGGCGGTTAAGAGCATGACAGCAAATGGTACAAAGGTTATCAATGACACATCATTTGTTATGAACATTGAGCAGAAAAAGCATAAAAATACAAGTATAAAGATAAGCTGCCGTGTGCCTCCTGCACGTCTAAGAAGCATTGACCCTAGCGCCCTAAAAAGCCCAACACTCTGCAGACCTGCAACTACAAGCATCAGACAGAACAGCAAGGATATTACCCTGTAGTCGATATAGCCGGCATAAGCTTTGTCCGGCTGCACAAAAAACATTGAAATCACAGCGAGAATGGCGGCTGCGCACAGCACGGTCTCCTTCTCTATGAATCCGGATATCTTTTTTATGATATTATTTTTTTCTGCGTTTGCCGGCATCGCTAATCCTCCTCAATAACATGGATTTCGAGATAGTCGAAGTCTATATGTTCAACAAAGCTGTCCTGTGTGAAACGAGCCTTGCTGAATTTTTTAAAGTCATTTATGTTGATATCAAGCCATGCAGGTATCTGAAGGTCGAAGGCATGACAGGCCTCATCCAGTGCGGAAAAAACCTTCTTTGTGCGGTTCATATCAGGGTTATCATTGCAGACTACCATATCACGTATAAGATGATTGTGTTTAATTTCTTTTACCCATAGTCGAAACATGTTTCCTCATTTCCGGCGGAGGATATCCACCATTTTTAATTAGTTCATGCCGGATAACGGCATCAATTTTATATTATAACCGTAAAAGTTAATTGTGCATATATATTTTTTTATTATGCAATTGAAAAAAAGCTGTGGATTTTGTAAAATATAGAAGGTGTAATGGACAAAATAGAATAAAAGCTTTATTTTGATGGGGGTCAGAATAATATGAAGAAAGTACTTAAGAAGATTTTTATTGATGGATTCACGGGGATGACGCAGGGAATGTTTGTGACTCTTATTATGGGGACTGCATTTGTCCAGATTGGAACGTGGATTGGCGGATACATCGGAGCGCAATTTATTATATTCGGCAATATTGCCAGACTGCTCACCGGAGCCGGGATAGGCGTGGGAGTGGCAGCTATGTTCGGTGCGGATTCACTTGTGACTGTTTCGGCAGCAATAACAGGAATGCTTGGAGCGTTTCACGGATTAGGGTCGGCGGCACTTGGAAATTCCGGGGAGCCGCTGGGTGCGTTTATTGCTGCCTATATAGCCATAGAAATTGGAATGCTTATATCGCAAAAAACAAGCTTCAGCCTCATATTGACGCCGTTTGCTTCAATATTGTCTGGAGCACTTGTCGGATACTTTGCTACACCATATATAACAAGGTTTATATACTGGATTGTAGGTCTTGCCAGCTATAATGTTGCTGCTTCACCGATTATAGGTGGAATAGTTGTGGCAGTTCTGTTCTCACTGTTTGCTGTAATGCCGCTTAACCTTCCGGCACTTGCCATGTCACTGGGACTTTCCGGTGTGGCAGCAGGTGCGGCGACTATCGGGGTATGCTGCAGCATGGTTGGATTTGCCGTTTCCGGATATCGTGACAATAAGCTTGGAGGTGTATTTGCACACGGCTTCGGTTCAGCAGTATTACAGTTTCCGAATGTACTTAAAAGACCGCTTATTCTTATACCCTCTATAATATCAAGTGCAATATTAGGACCGTTCGGAGCCGCACTTTTAAAGCTGTCCGATACCGCCTATGGAGCGGGAACAGGTTCGCTTGTTATGATTGGCCAGTTCGAGACATGGCGCTGCATGGTTCCGGGAACACCTGTGCCTATCGTTGTAATAGAAATCTTTCTCATGCATTTCCTGCTTCCTGGGTTACTCTGTCTGGCGGTCAGTGAAGTAATGAGAAAGCTTAATTGGATTAAAAAAGGAGATATGAGGCTTTTGCACTGAATGTATTGGGTCAAGACAGTAAAGAAGTCCGGTTACGATAATGTCCGCAAGCTCCATTACAACATTGAGCCTTGTGGTCTGCAAAAGCATCGGATCATTGGTGCCGGATAGATTCACTATCCCGGTAATATGAAGATCCCCAACATCAGGCAGCTGCTTGTTAACTCCAAGCCCGGGTTTCAGAGGACCTGTTCCGACAGTGACATAGCCGATATGGCCTTGCGTTCCTAACGAGGCGTCCACCGCAATACAGAAGGGCTTGCTGTGTCTGAAATATATCTCGGACAATATACTTTCAAGGTTGGTTGCGTGTACAGGGGATGACAGTGTTCCGTACACGGTAATACCATTTTTTTGCTGCTTTTTTCCGCTTTTTCGGAGAGCCTTGGACAGCTTATAGCCGACAATCGGTCCGAGACTGTCACCGGTAGAACGGTCTGTCCCGATACAGATAATGATGACATCGTCAAGCGGACGGTCGGTTTTTAGCAGCAGCTCGGTAAGCTGTACACCGATTTTACATGCTGCGTTAGGTTTGGAAGTGTCAAAATAATAATTTTCGGTTAATGTTTTCATACTGGAATTATATGTAGACTGGGACAACTTTATTCAATATACATTTGATAACGGAGATTTATTGCGAAAAAACACTTAAAAAGTCGCAAAAAAATAATGCACATGAGGATAGAAAATGGTAAACTGATAATGTTTACAGCCGGGATAGAGGAGTACCGCCTCTATTGGACGGATTTGGCAGACACAGATATGCGGTGCGGAAATGAGGTTAAGTGTGAAGGAACATATTGTAAAAAAGAATGATAATCACGAGCTCCCTAAGAATATACGTCAGGTTGGAGATCTGGATTTAGATAAAAGGGTGTATATTGAGGACTATGCATTTTCATTTATAAAAGAAACAGATATAGATGAGGACGATGAGGGAAAAGTCGGAATACTTTTAGGAGAGGAAAAGAACATACAGGGGGAGATATATACTTTTGTGTATGCTGCCATGGAAGTACAGAATGCGTCGGTTTATGATGGAAAGGTAAGCTTCACGCAGGAGACATGGCCGCTTGTTGAAGCTAATTGTGCTGCATATTTTCCGGGGATGAGTATGGTGGGCTGGTATCTGGTCTCCTCTGGCATAAGACCTGAGAATAATGAGGCGCTTGAAAGAGTACATTCGGATTCCATAGGACGTTATAAGGCATTTATGTATGTCAATCCTACCGAGCGGACTGAGGAAATATACAGCTGCTTTGACGGTGGACTTGAATGTCTTGATGGATATGTAGTATACTTTGACAAAAATGAGCAGATGCAAAGATATATGGCTGATGTGGACAGCCGGAGAAAGAAAACAGCGGTCGACGAGGCGGCGGTGAAGAGGTACAGGCAGATTATGAAAGAAAATAAAAATGAACCAAAGGCAAAACAGCAGTTATCGATTATGTATGCGCTAAGCGCAGTATTGGTTATATTCGTTCTTGTAGCCGGAGCGGCAAGACTTCAGTCTGAAAAGAATGCAGTTAATAATGACAATGTTATTGAAAGCGGTGGAGATTATGTGGACAATACATCAGCCGTGAATGCAACACCTTCAGCGGTTCAGGATGAGACACTCAATGTTGACTATGCGAACGGAAATGTTGACACAACGCAGGCTCCTTCGGATGATGTACAGGAGGAGATTACAAGCAGTGTTGAGGAGGACACCACTCCTGCTGAGACTGAAACCGAGACAGAACAGGTAACTGAGCCTGTGTCGGAGGAGACAACGCAGCAGGAGACAACAGCGTCACACAAGACTTATATTGTACAGGACGGTGATACACTTTATGGAATTATAAAGAGGGAATATGGAAGCGAGGATCCGCAGAAGCTTCAGGAGCTCTTTGATTTAAACGGAATCACGGACGGTGGTAATTCCATCGCACCGGGGGATGAGCTTATTCTTCCGTAAAAGAGTAAAGTTAGGAATGATTATATGTCAAAAAAGATTAAGGTTTTGATAGTGGTGGCGGCACTTATCGCAGTGTTTGCAGTGGGAGCCTATTTTGTGCGGACCTATTTTTTCAGGGAAGCTGTATATACAGGTTACACAACACTTCAGTCAACAGACAGGGCGGACAGCAGAACAGCATCGTATGTGGAGTATGGTGACGGCTTTCTGAGATATAGTAAGGATGGGATAGCGTATTATAATGCAGACAATGTTCCTCAATGGAATGCTTCTTACGAGCTTTCACAGCCTGTAGTTGACATAAGGGAGGACTATTGTGCTGTTGCCGGAATTGGCGGTTCATGGGTATATGTATTTAACAAGGCGGGTTCAGTCATGTCCGTAGACACAGTGCTGCCTATTGCGGCGATTAGCGTAGCGGCGAATGGCTGCGTTGCTGTAATGCTGGAAGACGGAAACACGCAGTATATCGATATGTATGATACTGCAGGGGATAAGGCTTATCGTATAAAAACCAATATAAGCGGAAACGGAATCCCGATGTCAATAAGCATATCAAACGATGCGGTTAAGCTTATGGTGGCATATACGGATATTGAAAACAATGATATATCGACAAGCATAGCATTCTATAATTTTGGAGAAGTCGGAAAGAATATGTCTGAGAGACTGGTTGGAGGGTTTGATCAGTATGACGGAATGCTCGTGCCAAAGGTGCAGTTTTTGACGGCGGACACAGCCATAGCCGTCGCAACAGGAAAACTCAGCATATACAGCATTACCCAGTATCCTAAGCTTATGACAGATATTGTTTTTGACAATGAACTACATGGAATATTTTATTCGTCAAAATATATAGGCTTGATATTTCCGAATCATGAATCGGGATATCCATACCGGATACTTGTATATGATTTAAAGGGAAACCTGACAGGAACTATTCCTGTTGCTACGGATTATAAAAAATACTGTTTCGTGCAGGACAATGTCCTTATGTATGATGACAATGATGTGCGCATGCAGGATTTTAGCGGAGCGGAACGCTTCTCCTACACCTTCGATACGGCGATTGACAGCCTTGTGCCTGTGTCAGGTGATGATGTGTATGTGTATATCAATTCGAGAAAGGTCCAGAAGATAAAGCTTACGGAATAATCTGAAATTAAAAAAATATAGAAAATATAAAAAAGGTATTGACATCAGCAGCATTACTTGGTATACTGTAAAAGCTGTTGATGACATGGCGACTTAGCCAAGTGGTAAGGCGTGGGACTGCAACTCCCTGATCGTTGGTTCGAGTCCGACAGTCGCCTCTTTTGTAGCAGCATGGAATCCTGAAGATTGATTATCTTCAGGATTTTTAAGTTGATAAGTTACATTATTTAAGATATATCAATTAAGGCGCGGGGTATAAGTATGGAATTCGCTTTGGGTGATATTATTACAATGAAGAAGCCACATCCATGCGGATGCAGGGACTGGGAGATTCTTCGTGTAGGAGCTGATTTTAGACTCAGGTGTGTGGGGTGCGGTCATCAGGTTATGCTGCCACGCAGACTTGTGGAAAAGAATTTCAGGGGCTTTGTGAAAAAAACACTTGCATAATCCGAATGTATATGGTAACATCTACATTTGTGATATATTATTTATTTCCTTGCTCTGTACACAGGTTACAGGGCCAGAGACCATAAGGAGGTACAAGAAAGCATGAACAAGTACGAATTAACAGTTGTTATCAGTGCTAAGTTAGAGGACGAGGCAAGACTTGCTACACTTGAGAAGGTGAAGGATATGATCGTTCGTTTTGGCGGCACTGTAACTAATGTGAACGATTGGGGAAAGAAGAAGCTTGCTTATGATATTCAGAAGATGAGCGAAGCATTCTATACTTTCGTTGAGTTTGATGCACCTGCTACTGCACCGGCAGAGCTTGAGGCACAGCTTCGTATCATGGACGGCGTTGTAAGATATCTTTGCGTTTCCGTAGAGGCATAATCTTGTGACAGATAATCCGAAAGGAGAATAGTCTATGAATAAAGTAATTTTGATGGGTAGATTGACAAGGGATCCGGATGTGCGTGTCAGCACAGGCGAGAGACAGATGTCAATTGCAAGATATACACTGGCAGTTGACCGTAGAGGCAGAAGAACCGATAACGGCGGAGAGCAGACAGCGGATTTCATATCCTGCGTTGCGTTTGACCGTGCGGCTGAATTTGCTGAGAAGTATTTCCATCAGGGAATGAGAGTACTGATTACAGGTCGTATCCAGACCGGAAGTTATACTAACAAGGACGGCCAGAAGGTATATACAACAGATGTTATTGTAGAGGATCAGGAATTTGCGGACAGTAAGGGCGCAGGTTCCGGCGATAACGGAGGCTTTGCACCGGGCAGCAGACCAATGCCTGCTGCGGCAGCACCGGCTGATGGTTTTATGAACCTTCCAATCGGTGTTGAGGATGAAGGTCTTCCATTCGGCAACTAAATTTTATAAGGAGGTCACAACAATGCCAAATACCAGAGAAAATAAGTCTTCCGACGCTCCAATGAAGAAGAAGCTTGGTCGCAGAAGAAAAAAGGTTTGCGTATTCTGCGGAGACAAGAATGGCGTTATTGATTATAAGGATGTTAATAAGTTAAAGAGATATGTATCTGAGAGAGGTAAGATTCTTCCTAGAAGAATTACAGGAAACTGTGCAAAGCATCAGAGAGCTCTTACTGTTGCAGTTAAGAGAGCACGTCATATCGCTTTAATGCCATACACATTAGATTAATTTAAGACGTATAACAGAAGGCACTTCCTGCTTGGCGGGAAGTGCCTTTTTGCGTGGTTATTATGAAGCCGGATATTTATTTAAGGCTGTTTTTATTGATATAGCCTAATACATATGATGTTGGGGTCAAAACATGTGCTATAAACTTAGCATGTATAACGTATTATATTTATGCATATCACGACTTTTGGAAGAAGCTTAGATGTTCTTAGAACTCTGTTCACACACTAGCCAGAACCGGCACGGATGCCGGTTCAGAAGCAATGCATACAAGGATGTATGCCTGCTTCGGTGGCGGACGTATAGAAAGCCTATATCAGAGTTCTTAGAACATCTTGCTTCGTACAACGGAGCTGATATGCATAAATATAATACGTTATACACTTGTAAATTAAGTTGGCATGTTTTGACCCCAACATCATACATATTTCAAATATATGTGGAGTAGACATTGTTAAGCATGCATTAAGCATATATGTTAATAAAATGGATGTTAATTGAACGGATTGTATGTGCCGTCTAAGAGACATACAGCCTCATTTCCAAGGACAGCCTTGATGAAATCACGGCTGTTTTCTAATCTGCGGTTAAATACCATTCCTCCATAGACCATCTCAGTAGAGTGCTGGTCGGAGCCTGCGGTGAGTGCGAGGCTGTGTTCCTTCGCATAAGCGAGTGCGCGGTCATTGAATTCCGGATGTCCCATACAGCGTTTGCTTGCGAGGGTTCCGCTGTGTGTGGCGTTCACTCCTTCAACTCCATCCACATAGTCGGGGAAAAGCCTTATTTCAGAGATATAGGGGGCTTCCCGGAAAGGATGAGCCTGTATGACCATGCCGCCTGCCTCATGGACAAGGGCATACTGGGTTGGAACATCGGCATCCTTTATCTCAGGGTGCGCTAAAAGCCATTCCTTATCCAGTCCATGTATAAGAAATTCTGTGCCATTGTAACCGGATTCCCAGCCGAAAAAGACCTGAAGCCCTACACGCCTGCCTTCCTCAAGTGCGTTCTCATAGCCCTTGCAGAAGCCGTTTACCCAGTCTTTCCATGGAAGAGAACGGTCGACAGCCGTGTTGCCATAGAAGAAATGGTCGGTGATTATTATTCCTGTATAGCCTGCGTCCTTGTAGGCATGCACGATGTCGACAGCCTTGGCGTGTCCGCATGCGCTTCCCTCACTGGTGTGAAGATGGGTCTCGTATATATATCTATTATTCATTTTATAGTCTCCGTTTCTTTACGTTTAATATTCATTAAGCATATTCTATAATGGATTCGGGTGTCAAAACATGCTATATAGACTTAATTGTGTATAACGTATTATATTTATGCATATCACGACTTTGGGAGAAGCTTAGAAGTTCTTAGAACATCTTGCTTCGTACAATGGAGCTGATATACATAAATATAATACGTCATACACCGATAGATTAAGTGGGCATGTTTTGACACCCGAATCTATAATAGCAAAAAAACTCCTTTTTTTCTATAGGTATTTTTCTGTGTATTGGCAGCATAATTTAAAAATTTAACTTCATGAGAATGTTTATGAGAATAACAGCAATACATTAAAGCTTTTTATGATTTTAACAATTATTCTGAGTATAATAATCTATCTTATGACAAAGGCTTCAGAGGTAAAATTATTATGAAGCAGGTGCTTTAAAACAGAGTTCTAAGAACATCTAAGCTTCTTCCAAAAGTCGTGATATGCATAAATATAATACGTTATACATGCTAAGTTTATAGCACATGTTTTGACCCCAACATCATAAAAAGTGAAAAATAATGTTTTTATTGATAAAATAGCATGATTTGGGGAGAAAGCGGCTAAAGAAAGGTTGCTTTTTATTTTTGAATAGATTAAGATAGAAGAAGTGCTGTAAGCGGAAATAATTTATTGGAGGAATATTATTTATGAATACTAATACCACATTGGTCATTATGGCTGCTGGTATGGGAAGCAGATACGGCGGAATAAAGCAGATTGAGCCGGTTGGTCCTAGCGGTGAGATTATTCTTGATTATTCTATCTACGATGCGGTTGAGGCAGGATTTGATAAGGTTGTATTTATCATAAGAAGGGATATCGAGGAGGCATTCCGCGAGGCTATAGGAGACAGAATAGAGAAGCGTGTGAAGGTTGAGTATGTGTTCCAGAATATGGAGGATTTACCGGGAGGCTACAGTGTTCCGGCGGGAAGAACGAAGCCGTGGGGAACAGGACAGGCTATTCTTGCCTGCAAGGATGTTGTAAATGAGCCTTTCGCCGTCATCAATGCAGACGACTATTACGGCAAGGAGGGACTTAAGAAGGTACATGAGTACCTCTGCAACCCTGCTAAGTCGGACAAGAAGTTCAACTTCTGTATGGCCGGCTTCGAGGTGGGAAATACACTCAGCGATAACGGAACAGTTACGAGGGGAATCTGTCAGGTCAAGGACGGAATACTCACTAAGATAGTTGAGACAAAGGAGATTGGCAGGGGAGATAACTGTGCGACAACTCCGGACGGAAATGTGCCGCTTAACCAGCCTGTTTCCATGAATATGTGGGGACTGACACCTGATATATTCCCTGAGCTTGAGAAGAGATTTGTCACATTCCTCGGTTCAATTGAGGGCAATGAGATGAAGGCTGAGTATCTTATACCGACAATCATCGGAGATATGGTTGAGGAAGGTCTTGCGGATGTCCATGTGCTTCCTACAAGTGACAAGTGGTTTGGTGTTACTTATAAGGAGGATAAGGCTCTTGTTGTAAGCTCTTTTGGGGAGCTCGTTGAGCAGGGGGTATACAAAAAGAAGCTCTGGGAGTAATATGTGAGGCGGATTTTTGTATAATATGTTAAGGGTTCTTTAGGAGGAACGGATAAGAATGATCAGACCGGGACGAAATGATTTGTGCTGGTGTGGCAGCGGTCTTAAATATAAGAGATGCCACAGTAATTTTGACGATAAGCTTGAGAGCATGAGACTTATGCATGCCGTTGTGCCGTCACATAAGCTTATAAAGACACCGGAACAGGTGGCTAAAATAAAGGAAAGTGCTAAGATAAATATAGCTGTTCTTGACTATGTGGCAGAGCATATCAAGGCCGGAATTACTACAGAGGAGATTGACAGGTGGGTGTACGATGTCACAACGAAGATGGGTGGAATACCTGCACCTCTTAACTATGAAGGCTTTCCTAAGAGCGTATGTACTTCGATAAATAATCAGGTATGCCATGGAATACCGTCCGATGATGTCATGCTCAGGGAGGGTGATATCATCAATGTGGACTGCTCCACAATACTTGACGGATATTTTTCAGACTCCTCAAGAATGTTCTGCATAGGTGAGGTGTCACCTGAGAAGAAGCGTCTTGTAGATGTGGCAAAGGAGAGCCTCAATGTAGGTCTTTCTAAGGTTAAGCCATGGGGATTCTTAGGTGATGTAGGTCAGGCAATCAATGATTTTGCCAAGGAGAACGGATATTCCGTTGTCCGTGAGATAGGCGGTCATGGTGTCGGGCTTGAGTTCCATGAGGATCCATTCGTAAGCTATGTTTCCAAGGCGGGAACGGAGATGGTCATGGCTCCGGGACTTATGTTTACCATTGAACCTATGATTAATATGGGTAAGCAGGAAATATATATTGATGAGGATAATGACTGGACTGCATATACTCAGGACAGACTACCTTCAGCACAGTGGGAGATTCAGGTGCTTGTGACAGATGATGGGTATGAGATAATATCATACTAGACCGGAAAAGAGGATTATGTTAGAAAAGGCAGCAGATTATGTCGCATTGGATTTGGAGACTACAGGTCTTAATCCGAGGGAGGACATGATTATTGAAATCGGGGCGGTAAAGTTCATTGGGGGCAGCAGGATGGAAAATTTTTCCTCCTTTGTTAATCCGGGGATACACATTCCGCCAAGAATTACGGAAATTACGGGGATAGATGACAATATGGTGTCATCTGCCCCGGTAATAGATAAGGTATTGAAGGAACTATTGGATTTTATAGGAGAGATGCCGGTATTAGGTCATAATGTGGCATTTGATTACGGCTTTGTCTGCCAGAAGGCTCTCAACCTGAAGATGAAATATCAGGCAATGTGTATTGACACTCACAAGATATCCAGAAAATTACTTTCAGGTCTGGAAAGCAGAAGCCTTGAGAATCTGTGTAATTTTTATGGGATTGTGGAGGAGCCAAGACACAGGGCGTTTTCCGATGCGGCGGCAGCGGCAAGATTGTATGACTGCATGTATGAAGAAGCGCTGAGCCGGGATAACGAAGACTATGGGGCACTTTTCCTTCCGGAAAACATAGCGTACACGGCAAAAAAGGATTCGCCCGCTACTTCAAGGCAGATTAGTTTTTTAAAAAGCCTTATAAGACAGCATGGAGTGGTGCTCGATAAAGAGCTTGAAAGCCTGACAAAGAGTCAGGCTTCAAGAGAAATTGATAAGATACTTTCAACCTATGGAAGAGACTTCTGATATTTATCCTGCAGATTATTCAGGATGGAAGCTTTCATAGGGGATGTGAGCGTCCGAGCATGTTCTATAAGTCCTGCAATATCATCATATCTTCCGGCATTGGCATATTCGTCGGCAAGAATATAAAAATTGCGGCTTATATCGGAGCCGGCTTCCAAGCCGAATTCCAAAAAAGCGATGGCTTCACTGTGGTAGCCCTCCTTGGCAAGGTTAGAGCCAAGATTGGCAATCGTGCGGTACATAGCGGTACATGCCTCATCGTATTGTGAAAGCTCAGGAAGGTTGGCTACGCCATACATAAGCTTAAGATCCGTGTTGGACATGCCGGATAGATTAAGAAGCTTGGAATCCTTGAAGGATAGGAGTTCTTTCTGGTATTCGGCGATTTCACCATGCGCATTCTGGATAAATGGCAGGGTATCATAAGGAATCTTTATATACGGCAGCTGAGAAATATCTTTGCGGCGGGTAAAGTTAGCTTCATTTTCGCGCTGCCAGAAATTATTTTCACGCCGTTTGGCTTCGCGCGCATGTTTTTTGCGTTCGTACATAAGTAAAAAGCCCATAACAATGGTGCAGAATATCAGCGAAACCGGCAGTGTATGTAAAAGGTTGTGTATCATGAGTATATGCCTCCGGTGATTATATTTTAGAGAGGTAAAAAAATGTTTAATTTTTACAGCAAAAAAAATAGAAGAATTATAACAATTGTTATAGTGGTTATATTGGTTCTTGCCATGCTGCTTCCGATGATAGCGGCATATCTGTAACAGTTATCCGCTTCTTGCGGGAAGTAGTATTCTTAGAGTAGAATACCAGTATTTACGTTGTATGTAAAGGTCAAAGTATGAAGAATAAAAAAATATCGGAGTCGGTACTTAACCGCTCTGTGTTTAAGCTGATAACCCAGAAAAACAGACAGGTTGTCACTGGTGGTGCGGTTGGACATGACTGCAGCGTTATAGATGTGGGTGATAAATATATACTTACGTCAACAGAGTGTGCACTCACAGGAGAACGGCTTGCACCATATTTTGCAGTGATACGGGCAGTTAACAATATTGCGGCGTGTGGCGGAACACCGGTAGCGGCTTCGGCGGCATTCATTTTGCCGGAGAAGTATGATGAGAAGGCACTTAAGGAGCTTACACGCATGGTAGACAAGGCCTGTGGTGAATGCGGCATACAGTTAGCGGGTGGACATACGGAGGTTAGTGGGAATGTTTCATCGGATATGGTGACAATCACGGTGACGGGTATGTGTATGAAAAATGAGCTTATGAGCCTTAGAAATGCATCATCAGGAATGGCTGTCATAGCTGCCGGCTGGATAGCCATAGAGGAGAGCGCATATCTTGTCGATGAACATAGGGATGAGCTGTTAAAAAGGCTTCCGTTGCCGTATGTATCTAAGATGGATAATATTGCCGGACATGCATGCACCATACCGGCTTCAAGAATTGCGATAGAGAATGGAGCAGCAGCAATGCATGATGTGGCACAGAAGGGCATATTTGCGGCACTGTGGGAGCTTTCTGTGGGAAGCAGGTGCGGGCTTAATATTGACCTTAGAGCGATACCTGTGAGGCAGGAGACGATTGAATTCTGTGAGATAATGGGAATCAATCCTTACGAGGCAGCGTCGGCAGGATGTATGCTTGTGATCACACCACAATCTGAAAAAATACTTGAGGCATTCAGTGCGGCAGATATTCCTGCTGCTGTAATAGGCAGTCTTACAGCGGATAATGATAAGAAAATCATAAACGGGGATGAAGTGCGTTATCTGGATAAACCTTAAAGGAGGATGGATATGGCAGATATAAATGTTGAATATATAAATGTATTCCTTAAGGCGGCAGCTCAGGTCATGAAGGATGTGTGCCAGATGAATCTAAGCATAGGACGACCTTATGTAAAACAGACAGAGTTTGAAAATGAGACGGTAGTGGTTAATATAGGAATAACAGGTCAGCTGCGTGGACTTGTACTGCTTGCAATGCCTAAGGAGGTTGCATGTGATATTGCCTCCAGAATGTGTTTTATGACGATAGAAAAGCTTGATGAAATATCACTCAGTGCCTTAAGCGAGCTGGGAAATATGATATTCGGAAATGCGGCAACCGTTTTGTCGACCAAGGGCATTATCGTCGATATAACACCGCCAAGCATCATACAGGGAAGTTTCAAGCTCTCAAGCTCCCATGCCAAAAATATATGCGTTCCGTTGAGCTATGACTCTGACAGGACGATAGAGCTTGATATTTCAATTAAGAAAGAGGATTAGTAATATGATGAATATTGTTCTTCATGAGCCGGAAATGCCCGCGAATACAGGAAATATTGGAAGAACCTGTGTCGCCACGGGAAGCAGGCTGCACCTTATCGGACCATTGGGATTTCAGATAAATGATAAAATGTTAAAGAGGGCAGGGCTTGATTATTGGCCTGACCTTGATGTGACAGTGTATGATGACTTTGACGATTTTATGGAGAAGAATCCCGGTGCAAGACTGTACATGGCGACAACCAAGGCGAAGAATGTATATACGCATGTGCATTATGATGAGAATGCATATATTATGTTCGGAAAAGAGAGTGCCGGAATTCCAGAGTCAATCCTTAAGAAGTATCCCGAGACTTCAATCCGGATTCCGATGATAGGGGATACGCGTTCTCTCAATCTGTCTAATTCTGTTGCAATCGTTCTTTACGAGGCTTTGAGACAGAATAATTTTGAGGGGATGAGACTTGAAGGAAAACCGAGGACGTTTGACTGGAATTAGCGGTGTTTAGATAGAAATTATGATTTTTTTGGGAATTGGGTAAAATATTTAAAGCCGGGGAGTGATGAATAATATGCACCTGTCTGTCTGACAGGCGCACATAATCTTAATCCTCGACTTTTGTTTTTGGGAGAGAAAAGATAAATTCGGTTCCTGTTCCCTCTGTACTTATTACATCTATTGTAGTTTTATGAGCGTTAACTATTTCTTTAACTATAGATAAACCAAGCCCCGTCCCTTTTTTATCTTTGCCTCTGGACAAATCAGATTTATAGAAGCGGTCCCATATTTTTTCTATATTATCTTTAGGAATACCAATACCGAAATCTTTTACGGATATAAAAATCTTCCCGCCTTTTTCGTAGGTTGAAATGTTGATAAAGGAATTATTGTTGCTGAATTTAATAGCATTGTCAATGAGGTTATATATTACCTGCTGTATTTTGCCGTAGTCGGCATCCACATAGGTGTTCTTGTCGGAGAAGGTGAGGTTAAACTTTATTTTTTTCTGTGCACACACACCTTCAAATGTGAGAATCGTTTTGCGGATTATCTCGTTTATGTCAAAACTGCTTATATCAAGCATCATTCCCTGACTCATATTGTTCAGCGTAAGAAGACTTATGGTAAGCTTATTAAGACGTTCTGTTTCAAAAAGCACAATGTTGAGATATTTTTCATACATCTCCGGCGAAATGGTTCCGTCCAGCATCGCCTCAAGATAGCCCTTTATCGAGGTGAGTGGGGAGCGGAAGTCATGGGAGACGTTGGCTATGAACTTATTCTGGTAGTCATTAAGCTTTTCAATTTCACCTGCCATGAAGTCAAGCGAATTGGCAAGCTGTCCAAGCTCATCCACGCGGTTAAATTCAGCGCGCTCCGACATATCGCCCTCAGCGTAGCCGTGAGTAAGCTTAGTCAGCCTCTTGATTGGAAGATATATCCTGAACAGGTACAGCAGTATAAAGACAGCCGAGTATACCAGAATTATAATCATAGTGATATAATTGTAGTTGAATATGGTGTTGCCATCGGAAGCAAGCTGCTCAATAGCCTTGTGGATAAGCACATAACCGCGAAGCGTGTACTGTGAATTGATTGGTGCTATTACTGTCAGTGTGTCATGGTCGAAGGCTCCGAAGAAATCACCTGTGAAATAATATTTATTTCCGCTTACGGAAGGGTCGAAGCCTTCTATCGTTCCTGTTCTTCCGTAGGTGTCGGCAACAATTTGCCCGTTTTTTTCTACAATCATTATCTCGCATTGCAGATAGCGGTCAATACCGGAGAGCTGTGCAGTGGCAGACTGTACGGCAGAGGCATCGCCATTGATGATGCTGCTGCCGTATGAGGAGGCAATGTAGGTCGCCTGACGGTACATGGCTGCAGACTCACTTTTTACAGTGTGGTTATATACCATTTGCGGAATACATATTGATATGGTAAGAAAGCTTACCACAGCAAAAATGAGATATTCGATTAGCAGCCTTACAAACATTTTTCTTCTCATGCTCTTTTGACCCCGAACTTGTAGCCTATGCTCCAGACCGTGCTGATACTCCAGTATTCGTTATCGTGTATTTTTTCGCGGATGCGCTTTATATGTACGTCGACCGTACGCGTATCTCCGACATATTCATAGCCCCATATATGGTCTAAGAGCTGTTCTCTCGTGAACACCTGATTAGGCGATGAGGCGAGAAAGTATAGAAGCTCAAGTTCTTTAGGCGGCATATCCACGTTCTGCCCCTTGTATATCACTGAATAGTTTGTGAGGTTGATGAGCAGGTCAGGGTATTCGACATACTCACCGAGATTTTCGGATGGCAGTGCAGCCGCAAGTGATGCCGCCTGGGTCTGTGTACGTCTTAACACCGCTTTCACTCTTGCGACAAGCTCCTTTGAGTCAAATGGTTTTATAATATAATCGTCAGCACCAAGCTCGAGTCCGAGCACCTTATCAAAGACCTCACCTTTAGCGGAAAGCATGATTATAGGCACATTGGAGGTACGCCTTATCTCACGGCATACCTGATAGCCGTCTATTCCCGGAAGCATAAGGTCAAGAAGAATAAGGTTGGGCTGGAATTGTCCGAACTGTTCAAGAGCCTTCTCGCCGTCCTCAACTATCATGGTGTCGAAGCATTCCTTCATAAGGTACAGTGATATGAGCTCTGCTATATTGTTATCATCGTCAACGATAAGTATTTTTTGTTTTGCCATGGAGGCACCTCCTGTTATGAGCTGAAGAACACCTATTTGAACTCTGCTATGGTGACACCGGCATCACCCTCGCCGAAGGTTCCAAGCCGGTATGATTTTATATATTTCTGGCGTTTTAAATGGTTCTGGACAGCATTTCTGAGAGCACCTGAACCCTTGCCGTGAACGATTCGCACAGAAGGGATATGTGACAGATATGCGTCATCCAGGTATTTGTCCAGATGTGCTATCGCCTCGTCAACGGTCATTCCTATAAGGTTGATTTCGCTTGAGAGTGAGAAGGTCTTGGAGGCCTTGAGTGCTCCTGAACCGCCCATTCCCTTTTTGGCAGAAATCTTGTTATTGTCCTCAAGAATAAGAAGATCCTTTATATTGACCTGTGAGTTTAATATTCCCATTGTTACACTCAAGTTGCCCTTGGAATCAGGCAGAGTGTGGACGGTTCCCTCAAGGTTCATGCTTAAAACCTTCACACGGTCACCTATGTGGAAATCTTTTGCGGAATAATTCTTTCCGGATGTCTTAGGGGTATTTTTAATGGCAAGCTTTCCTGATACGGAATCTAATTTCTCACGAGCAGCTTTTCTGTCTTTTTCCATCTCGGCTGCGGACACTCCCCGGCGCTCATATTTGTTGAATTTACGTATAACCTCATCGGCGTATTCCTTGGCATCCCTAAGAATATCGGCGGCTTCCTCGTTTGCACGGCGTATTATCTTATCGGAGCGCTCATCAAGACGCTCCTGCTTAGCCTCAAGTGCCTGCTTAAGGTTGGCAACCTCAGCTTTGTAGGAGGATATTTCCTCGCGCTCATGTTCGATAGTGACACGGCTTTCCTCAAGATTTGCTAAAAGGTCTTCAAATGCCTTGTCGTTGGCTCCAATCTGTGATTTCGCATTTTCGATGATATAGGAAGGGAGTCCAAGCTTGCCTGAAATGGCGAATGCATTACTCTTTCCCGGAATACCGACTAACAATCTGTAGGTAGGGGAGAGCGTATTTACATCAAATTCACAGCAGGCATTTACCACACCAGGAGTTGAGAGTGCATACACCTTAATCTCACTGTAGTGGGTTGTGGCGGCACATGTGACCTTGCGTTTGTGTAAGTCCTGTAAAATTGATATGGCAAGTGCTGCACCCTCTGTCGGGTCTGTTCCGGCGCAGAGCTCATCAAAAAGGACAAGACTTCTGTAGTCTGCCCTGCCTAAAATGTCAACGATATGTGTCATGTGTGATGAGAAGGTGGAGAGGCTCTGCTCAATGCTCTGCTCATCGCCTATGTCGGCAAATACTTCATTAAATACGGATAACTCCGAACCGTCGAATGCCGGAATGTGAAGCCCCGCCTGTCCCATGAGCGTAAAAAGTCCTATGGTTTTCAGTGTGACGGTCTTACCACCGGTATTAGGACCGGTGATGACAAGAAGGTTGAAATCCTTACCGAGATACACGTCTATAGGAACAACCTTTTTTGCTTCAATAAGAGGATGACGTCCTTTTTTAATATTGATGTAGCCGTTCTCATTCATTACAGGTTCGCTGCCATTGTACCGTTTTGAGAGATTGGCGCGCGCAAAAATAAAATCAAGCTGGGTTAAGACCTTAAGATCTGCATGCAGACTGTCAATGTACTGGGCTGCCTGTTCGCTTAAGCTGGCAAGTATTACATTGATCTCTTCAAGCTCCTTAAGCTCAAGCTCACGAAGCTCATTGTTGAGCTTTACAACCGCCATAGGCTCTATAAAGAGCGTTGAGCCTGAGGATGACTGGTCATGGATCATGCCCGGAACCTGGGAGCGGTATTCTGCCTTCACAGGGATACAGTATCGTCCGGCTCTTGTTGTTACAACAGCGTCCTGTAAGTAGGTGCGCTGACCACCTACCATGGAGTTAAGCTCTGAGTGGATCTTGTCATTGGCAATGCGGATATGCCTTCTGATATCCTTAAGCTTTGCACTGGCATCGTCCGCCATCTCTTCGTCTGAAATTATACAGCGGTTAATTTCGCGGTTGAGTGATGTGAGCGGTTCGATTGCCTCGAACATTGTATCAAGGCAGTCACGGGAGTCATCATCAGTCTCGCGTCTGCCGTATGTTTTTACACGATTGGCTGTACTTAGCATCGATGAGAGCGCAAGCAGCTCACTCATGCCGAGGCTTGCACCTATTTCAAGCCGCTTAAGGGACATGCCGACATCCTTAAGACCCGAAAAGGACACACCGCCTTTTTTAACTATTCTGAAAAGTGCATCAGAGGTTTCCCTCTGTGCTTTTCGTATCGCTTCTATATCCGTCATAGGTGTGAGCTTACGGCACAGCTCTTTTCCCATATCGGAGGCTGCCTGTTCCGACAGCATATCTATAATCTTGGTATATTCAAGAATCCTTAATGCTTTTTCATTCATAACTAATATTAACTCCCTCAATGTATGTATTACTTACATTCTAGCTTAAAATATGTAAAACTGCAAACTATTTTCGCAAAAGATACTTGACTTTGCGTTCCGCTATAAATATAATGAGTATCGAAGCTGATATCAAGCTTTTCTTAAATACATTTCATGAAATTTTTCTTTTTACCGGTAATCAGGTAGTTACCCATTTGTATGATTGTGAGAGGAGGTATACATGATTTTTTCGGCACCTGAAGGTGTGCTGTCAGGTAACAGAGTTGGAGCTTCCACGGCGGGTCTTACAGAGAGTGAGATTGTGAAGATGGTTGTGGATCACGTTACCTCAGGTTTTAATGTTGCAAGATTTAATATGTGTGAAAGGGGTGAGATAAGCAGGGAGACCTTTGCGGAGGAGGTTAAGCAGTATATAAAGAATACCTATAAGGTCACACCGATGCAGCTTGAACATATATATGAGCAGTTTTCAAGGTTTGTGTGGAGCTACTATATCATAGACGGACTTATCGCAGATCCGGACATATCGGACATAAGGATAATCGACGCAGGGCATGTATATGTGAAGCGGCGCGGGGTGAGGGTGCTTTCGGGAGTGAAGTTCGACAGCAGTGAGGATTATGAGCGCTTCATAGAGAGAGTTGCCCTGAAAAATAAGGTGAACATGGGAAATAATAATGCGATAAGCATATTTACCGATAAGAGCCAGAAGGACTGGATACTGAGGTTCAATCTTTCAACAAGGTTCGTGCTGTCGGGGGCGGCTCCCATGCTTCATATAAGAAAGCATGCCAGGAGAAAGAAGCTTTTCCCACGGCTGGTTGAGGAGGGAATGCTGCCGGCAGAGCTTGCCGTAATGCTCACCGAAAAGATTGCGGCAGGGGAATCATTCCTGCTGTGCGGTGCAGGTTCGGCGGGCAAGACAACACTAATGAATGCCATGCTTGAGGCTATACCGGAGCGGTATTCGATCTTCTGCGTGCAGGAGGCGGAGGAGCTGTTTTCGATGAGACCGCGAGAGTTCTTTTCTTATCATATCGTGGAAAACAGAGGAGATGGAAAGATAAATTACTCACTTGAGGATATTGCAAGAAACGGTCTTCTTGTAGATTCTGATGTCTATATGATAGGCGAGATAAAGGGCGGGGAGGCGAAGGACTTTCTCTATGCAGTCCATACGGGCGCAATATGCTATGCCTCCATCCATGCCAATTCACCAAAGGATGCTTATTTCAGGCTTGTGGACTATGTCAAACGAAGCAGCTCCCACTCATCGGAGGAGATTCTGTTCATGCTGCGCTCCCTCAAAAACTGTATTTTTCTGAAAAAATATAAAATTGATACAATTACGGGGATGGAGTGGTCTGATGAGAAAAAGGAGATGGAATTTACTACAATATATGCGAGGGAGGGATAGTCTACGGATGCTTCAAAGGTGATTTGGTATTGCTTTTCGGGCGCTCATATTCTGCTTTTTGCAGTGCTTTTGCTGTTATCGTACCGGGCTATGCTGTATGTGCAAAAAACTAATTCCATAAAGCTTACGGTAAACGAGCTGTATGACAGGGTAAACAGCCTGTCCGGGTGCCGCGTGGAGGTTGGAAGGAAGCTTGCGGCACTATACGGGAATATGGGCAGGAGAGGACCGATTGCCCATATTTCGGATAATATTGAGTACAGTGGTGTGGGCAGTATTCTGCCAGGACTTACACCTGAGCTGTATATGCTTATCATGCTGACGTTATCCGTAGCTGCATACGTGCTGACAGGTTTTATATCGGGAAATATATATTACGGCATTCCGGCAGCGGCGGTTCCATGGGTTGCTGGTGAGATATTCTTCTCACTGCTTCGCAATTACCGCTATCGCAGGGAGGAAGAGCAGCTTTTGACTCTGGTAAATTCTATTGAGAGCTGTGCGGCGGAGTCGGATGATATCATATACATACTTGAAAAGGCTGCTGCAATGACAGCAGGGCCAATTCATGATGAGCTGTGGCATACCGTCACAATGGTAAAGAGCGGGCTGCAGGGAGCCGTGGCACTTGGACAGCTTGAAAGCAGGATTGAGCATGCATTTTTTAAGACACTGATACGTAATCTGGAAATTTCATCGAGAAATAATGCAAATTATCGCGAAATAACCATGCAGTGCAGAAGTCTTTTAACAGAGCAGCTGGATAATACAAAAAAATTGGAGGAAATATACCGTGAGGCGCGGATAAGGCTTATCGTGATTTTCCTATGTGCCATAGTGTGTCTTGAGATAATGGCGCGGACTATGTCAGGGATGAGCCTTAAAGGTATGCTGCTTATGTTTTCAAGAAGTGCAATCGGGTGCTGCCTCATAGCCATGATGCTGGGAACACTGTTTATGACAGCATATTTTATACTGGCAAAAGGGGGAGGCAGAAGGAGCAGATGACTTTTTTGATTGGGAATACAGCATATATCCGGACTGTACTCATGGCAGTGGCGCTGGGGTTATTTTTTCTATTGATGTACAAGTTCGCGGCGCATGCGATTGTAGATAGGTATGTCATGGCAGGGCGCAGACTGTATGACAGGTTGTCATCGGCGATGATAAATGCAGATAAAGACAGCCCTTTTTCATACGAATATATACAGCGGCGGCTTGACGCATGGGGAGTTACATATTATTCGCGAGGAAAAATCACTCCGCTTGTATACCTTAGCGGGAAGATGTTCTGTGTGATTGCGGGGTTCGCCGCAGGTGTGATGTTCGGTATTGTAGCTGCATTTGTTTTTGCTGTGCCGGCATTTTTCTATCCGGATATACATGCGCGGATAAGAAATCACAGGGACAATGAGAAAATGCTGCCGAGCATAATGGATGTATATGATGTCGTTTATTTACAGACGGATGCCGGGGAATACATAACAAGAACCCTGATTGACGCCTACAGGGTGGCGGCTCATCCAAGGCTCAAGGCAGCGCTCATAACGCTCACAGGGGATATCATGTCATCTAATGACCTGCTTGTGTCCATAGAGGTGTTTGGCGGAAAATTCGATAACGAAAATATAGATAATCTGGTTGCAACGATAAAACAGCTTATCAAAAATGATGCCTCAACGGCAATGCTCGATGATATAAGAAGGTATCTGCAGACACTGATGGAGAGCAGCAACAGATATGAGCAGGAGAGAACGAGGAGAATGGGCGATGTATGTCTGTTTGCAATATTTATATGTATGATGGGAGTGCTTGTATACGCGAGTGCGAAGGGGTTATTAGAGTCGGTAAGAATGTTTAAAATATGAATATTTATAAATGGAGGAGAATGAAAATATGAATAATTATTTTGCAGGAAATGCTGTATGTGTAAAGCTTATGGATAAGCTGGGGTGCTGTGTGCAAAAGGTGAAGAAGGCATGCCACATGAAAAAAGAGGGAAGCGCCGTTATCGGAGAGGTGCTTGTCATGATTGTTGTGGTTGCTATGGCTGCTTTGTTCAAGTCGGGAGGACTCAGGTTTATTCAGGAGATATGGACAACCATGACAACCACGGCATCCACGATGTTTTCATAAAATTTATGAAAAGTGCATGGAAAAAAAAGAAAAGCGGCGTAGGGAATATGCTCTCATGCATGTTGGGAATGTTGTTTCTGGTTATGGTGATGTATTTAGGGCTTGATATGTATGCGAGAGTGAATATGGCAATAAATAAATCGAGAATTGAGAGAAAATACATTCTATATATGGAGACATACGGGTACTTGACACCTGAAAAATGTGACAGGCTTACAAAGGAGCTTTCCGACATGGGTGTTTCAAATATTTCCTATGCGGGTACAACTATGAGTATGGCCGGCTACGGGCAGGAGATTGTCCTGTCCGTGACAGGCATATTGAGGATGAATTCGATTGCAGAGGTAGGACGGAATTTTGTATTTGTAAGAGGAGGAGAAGAGAATTTTAGAATATATCAGAAGTCCACGGCAAAAAATATACAGGACTGAGGAAGCTTCGGCAGCACTTATGCCTTTAGCAATGGTGATTGTTGTGTTCATGTGCTGGTTTCTAAGCTATTCATTCAGAAGGGAAAGTCTGGAGTACAATTACGAACAGATTGACAGCAATCTTACGTACTCTTTGCTGGCAGCAGCGATAATAAACCTCAATGAGTATGCAGTATCAGGAAATCTTGTCATTTCGGATGGAGCGGAGCCGGAGGTATGGGACAGTGCATTTATAAATTCTTATATTCGTTTTATGGACTGCCTGAGATGCAACCTCGGGCTTGATGAAAATATGTGCATAACCAAGGGGCAGGGGATGGAAAACAAGGTAGATATAATTTCTTACAGGGTATATAACTATCTGTCCGGTGAAGGCGGGTGGCATGTGACCGAATGCGGGATAAAAAACGGACAGCCATATACACTTAGATATCCGGATAATGTCGCTGTGTATGTGGTAGCTAACGATGGAATGATAAAGATTGAGCAGACATCGATATATGCACAGATTTCGTTCGGGCTTGATAAGCTGGGGGAATACTGCATGACGCGGCTGGTGGCGGTGACGGATTGAATATCAAAAAAGATAAGGAGATAAATCGGCATAAATGATGGGTAAAAGGGTGAAAAATGTGAGAATACCGCGGGAACAGCGGATAAAGGAAAGCAGGATGAGAACGCCGGATGTTAAGGTTCTGGTCTACAGTTTCGTTGTGACGCTCACATTGTATGCACTGCTGTTGTTTATTGAGAGGACGGTTCTTAGTTCCGATGATTATACAACAGTCTATGTGGCACAGACTGATATTGGCAGGAATACAGTGATTACGGCTGATAACTCAGGTATTTTGTTTGCGGCTAAGGAGAGAAAAAGTGACTGGCTTCCGGATAACTGTATAACTGATATTTCTCAGCTTGTCGGAATGATGACGGTACAGGATATTGTAAAGAACGAGGTGATGACAGACAGGGCGGTTTCCGCACAGGACAGGAGAGCGGCAGGTATTGAGTCACCTATAGAGGTTGCCATGAATGCCAATAATCTTTCACAGGTTGTCGGAGGCATACTCAGGGAAGGCGACAGAATAAATATATGGTCGGTTACTGAGACAAATAATAATGGTGTCGGCAAGGTGACGGCAGAGAAAATCTGTGACTATGCATATGTGACAAGAGTGTTTACGGCTGCAGGAGTGCAGGTAAACGCAGCCTCCGGGAATGACAGCGCCGCGATGGTGATTAATATTATTATTCCGGAAGAAAAAGAGCAGGAATTTAATATTGCACTGGAGAAGGGAACACTCAGGGTAGGAAGATGTATGTATGAGCGTGAAAAAAATAAATATACAGAGGAGTAGCCTATGTCTTTAAAAGATGTTTTAAAGAGCTGGCTTGTGCGGCTGAGCGGATTGGATTTGACAGCATATATATGTATTGTCATCGCGGTAATTGGAGGTTTTGTGTGCGGCTGGAATAATATTATTCTGTGGTATATGCTGGTATTTCACTGTTATACGGATATAAAGTCAATGGAAGTGTATGTGCTGCCGGTAAGAATTGCTATTATTGCAGAGACAGTTCTTTTATTTGTGAAGCATGGCTTTTTATATATGGATTACAGAGAATTGTTCCTGTGTCTGGCTGCTGTTATTGTGCTCAGAATTATGAGAGCGTATGCACAGGGAGATATGGAATTATTCATAATGCTTATAATTGCAGCGGCATGTGGGGAAGGCAGCATTATCAGCTATTCATGCAAACTGGTTTATGGCTCTCTTGTAACTTTCTGTGTATCTTTCGGAGTGTATATGGCTGTATATAATCTAAAGGAAAAGCTGATGGGAAGACAGCTGAAAAAAATAAAGAAGGCACCGATGGTGCCCTCAATCGCATTGTCATTTTTTATCTGTTGTATAACATGATTCGGGTGTCAGAACATGCCGGTCTGATTTATGAGTGTATAACGTATTATATTTATACATGTCAGCTCCGTTGTCCGAAGCAGGATGTTCTAAGAGCTCTGATAAAGGTTTTCTGCGTTCGCCACTGAAGAAAAGTATACATCCTTGTATGCTTTTCTTCTAAAGCAGCCTCCAGTGTGGAGGGTTAATTCTTTTAACAAGTATGTCATAAAAAATTCATATTTTTATTATATAATAAAAAATAACAGTTGTTCGGAGCGTACCAACCATTTATGTGAATCCGCAAGGTGCTTAACAGCTGCGAATAATGTAAAAAGGTATTGCAGGACATATAAAAGATAATCCGGAGGCTTAGAATCGCAATGGATAATAATCACAATATGCCGGGACAGCAAAATGATAAGCAGGAAGAACAGGAATACAGTCTGTATACAGAGAAAATAGTAAGAAAGCCCGGAAGTAGAATTAAAAGAGCAGTGAAGCATATGGCAAAGGTTGTTGGCTCGGCTGTGCTTTTTGGAGTTGTTGCGGGTCTGGTGCTGTCGGTAGTCTATCCTACTGCCAAAAAGTTCGTAGGGGATGCAGAACCCACAACGAGGCAGGGAACGGTAATACCAACGGACAGTCAGACGGAGGAGCCCGCAGATGATTCATGGGCATATTCTGACACCGAAACAGGGGAACCTGAGAGCAGTGCCGCTGTACAGAATGAGAGCAATTACAACACAGGCGAGAGTGGCAGTGAAGGTATATCCGGGGAAAATGGAGGTAATGCCACAGAGAATACAGCGGAAAATGCAGATAATCATGTGATTGACCGGGAAGAGCTTGAGTCATTGGTCGATGATAGGATAGATCATGCATTTACCATGTATAAACCGGGAATGTCCGAATTGGATTCGTTATATAGCGGCTTGAGGACAGTTATAAATGATGTAAATAAGTCAATAGTGTCGGTAGAGGTTTCGTATGACGGGGTTAACTGGGATTATATCTCAGACACCGGGATAATGGGCTTCATTGCAGCGGATGACGATGAATACTTTTATATTTTGACAATCAAGGAATTCGTGGAAGAAAAATATCTTTCAGTTATATTTAATGATGGAACAGTTGCGCAGGGAACATATATTACAGGCGATATGACAACCAATCAGGCTATAGTAGCTGTAGACAAGAGTGTATTTGGCGGTAAGGTGCCTGAGAATGTTAAGACGGCGGTACTTGGCAATTCCTATGTGGTGCAGCAGGGTGACAAGGTTATGGCAATAGGTAATATATACGGGCAGAGCGATATGGTGGTGTACACAACAGCTACATCCGTCAAAAAGAGTGTGGTTGACACTGATTGCAGCTATCGGGTGATAAGCACGGATATTTTATCGGGAGATGCTGACAGTGGAATTATAGTTAACACAAAGGGAGAGATTGTGGGTATAATTCCATACCATAATGAAGCAATTTCCGGGGAAATTATCAATTCTTATGGTATTTCTGAGTTAAAACGCTTGATTGAAAGGCTGATTAATGGTAAAGTAACGCCGTATATGGGTGTCATCCCACAGACCGTGACTTCAGTCATGAAGGATGTATATGGTATGCCGGATGGAGTATATGTTAACCTTGTTGAGAGAGACTCGCCTGCTTTTTACGCAGGTATTCAGAGTGGTGATATCATAACTTATATCGGAAAAGAGAGTGTTATGACTTCAAGGGCGCTTCAGAATATTCTGTTTATGACAGATGCGGGTACGGAGGTAACTGTATATATAAGCAGACCGGGTAAGGATGGCTACCGTAATATTGAAATAACGCTGGTATTGGGTTCGGAGTAACCCATATCTGAAGAATTTATAATTGATGCGATTGTGTCCATGAGAATGTAAGCGTGAAAGAGGTATCATAATAAATAGAAGAGGATAAATTTACAGTTCGGATTTATCATGGATTTTTGTGACAGGTCGCTTAGAAATGAGGATTATATGAGATATATTGACAGCCTTCACGAAGGCGAAAGAGTTACAAGCATATATATGTGTAAGCAGAAGAATGCCGCCACAACCAAGAACGGAAAGCCTTATGAGAATGTTCTTTTGCAGGACAGAACAGGAACCCTTGACGCTAAGATATGGGAGCCTAATTCCATGGGAATAGAGGAGTTCGAGGCACTTGATTTTGTCGAGGTTCAGGGAGAAATTACTGTTTTCAACGGTGCGATGCAGATGAGCATTAAGCGTGTGCGCAAGTGTGCCGAGGGTGAGTTCGACATGAAGGATTTTCTCCCTGTCAGCTCGCGGGATATAGAGGAAATGTATGCAGAGCTTATGACACTCAAGAACAAGGTTGGAAATACATATCTTCGCAGACTGTTAGACAGCTTTTTTGTGGATGACACGGAGCTTATAAAGAATTTCAAGTTACATTCGGCAGCAAAGTCGGTTCACCATGGATTCGTAGGAGGTCTGTTAGAGCATACACTTGGCGTTACTAATTTATGTGACTGTTTTGCAGACAGGTATCCTATGCTTAACCGCGATTTGCTGATAACAGGAGCTATGCTTCACGATATAGGTAAGCTCAAGGAGCTTTCGGATTTCCCTTCTAATGATTATACCGATGACGGACAACTCTTAGGTCATATTATAATAGGTGTTGAGATGATAGGAAAGAGTGCTGATAAGATAGAAGGCTTTCCTGCGAAGCTTGAGGCAGAGCTTAAGCACCTGATTGTGTCACATCACGGAGAATATGAATACGGCTCACCGAAGAAGCCTGCTATTATGGAAGCATTTGCACTGAATTTTGCGGACAATATGGATGCAAAGATGGAGACACTTAAGGAATTGCTATCAACACCGCAGGCACAGACCGGCGAGTGGTTGGGCTTCCAGAAGATGCTTGATACAAATGTGAGAAAGACGCTGGTATGATTAGCAGGAGTATAGCAGGCAGCCGCTAAGAATTTGCCGGAGAAGCCGGAAAAGAAAGAGGTATGATTTTATGCCAGTGCTGATTCTGTGATTGAAATGATGTTGGGGTCAAAACATGCCAACTTAATTTACGAGTGTATAACGTATTATATTTATGCATATCAGCTCCGTTGTACGAAGCAAGATGTTCTAAGAACATCTAAGCTTCTTCCAAAAGTCGTGATATGCATAAATATAACACGTTATACATGCTAAGTTTATAGCACATGTTTTGACCCCAACATCATACTTATCGTATTAACCATCAAAAGGGGCATATATCAATGAATACATTCCATCTTCAGGCAACCATCAAGAAAATAAACCGCCGCAAGCTTATCATGCCGGGTTTTTTCATTATTTTCAGCATTTTTATCCTGTATGCCACAGGGTTATATCATCTGTTTTCTGTCCCGGTTGTCGAAAATCCGGTGCAGGCAGCTGCCGCATACCATAACCGTACCCCTTACGTCAAGACAAATCTTTCCAACCTGCACTATACAGGTGTGAACCGTATGCATGGTTCAAAAATAAAGGCATGCTACTACTACTGTCTGTATGACAACAACTGCTACTACGTCCTCATATCTGCATCAGCACTGGGTTTAAACGAATTTACTTCAATACCACCGGCACAGCTTACACAGTTTAAGTGTAGTGCCAAGCTCGACTCTAATATATCGGAAATAGATACGCTGAACAATCTTGTAAGTTATAATCTCAACTGGACAAGTCAGGCTCTCAATATGATGAGCAGCAAGGTACTGATAAACCAATACAGAATGTCACAGGGCAGGGAATATATTCTACTCACACTTATTGCACTTACAACATTGCTCGCAATCATACATGAGATAATAATTATTGTCGCACTTATAAATCCCCTTTATTCGCGCACTGTTCTTCGTCTTTCCCGATACGGCAGCAAAGTGGAGCTGTATCAGACAGCCTGTGATGAATTTGAATCCTCCCACGCCTATGCCCCGGGAATCACTCTCACGGACAACTTCTTTATCGCTTATGACAGGCACAATATACATATTGTCCCACTGGATGTAATTGTATGGGCATATAAATTCGGTACTCTTCACACAAGACTGCTTCATCACGATATAAGCTATTCACTCAGTGTTGTCGCAAATGATAAAAAGCACTACATTGTACATCATAAGACAAAGGATTCTGTTGAACTGGTTCTGAATGCACTTCAGACACGTTTTCCGGAAATACTCATCGGTTACAGTGCCGGAAAATTTCAGTCTTGACGTTGACCTGCTTATGTTATAAAATAATTTTACTATGGTTGTTTTACTGCAACCGGCAGAAGAATATAATATTTTAAAAGGAAGTATAATCATGTCATTACTTGAAACATGGAGAAATCTTGCATACGAGCAGGAGATGGACGACCAGAAATACCAGATGTTCTGGGCAACATATTTTAACTTTGAGAAAGGTGTTTATGAGCAGATTCTTGCAGCCAAGGAGCCTGTAAGCGGCACAGTTAAGGAGCTTGCTGAGCGCTTCGGTCTTGAACTTCTTACCATGGTAGGTGTTCTCGATGGAATCAATGACAGCTTAAAGACACCTAACCCTATCGAGACTATGGACGAGAACACAGTTGTTTCCATGGATTTCGACAAGGAATTACTCTACAAGAACATGGTAGCTGCCAAGGCAGAGTGGTTATATACACTCCCACAGTGGGATGCTCTTCTTGACGCTGACACACGTAAGGCTCTCTACAAGGAGCAGAAGCTTTCCACAACTGTTGTCAACACACAGCCTAAGGTCGGACGTAATGATCCATGTCCTTGCGGCTCAGGAAAGAAATATAAAAAATGCTGTGGAGCGAATGCATAAATCTTTTTCTTATGGTAATACTTTTATTATCACAAAAGAAGATTTACCGATTTTCTGTTTAAATGACAGAAAATTATCCTCCCCTTTTTATGGCACATGCCGCATGATGCGCGTGTGCCTTTTTTGAAAGGAGAATATATGAAAAAAAGAGTATTGGCGATAGCCGCCATCGTAATATTAGCCGGACTGTATGTAGCATGCCTTGTGCTCGCACTTATACATAGTGATGCAGCTTTCAAGCTGTTACAGCTCACTCTTGTGATGACAGTGCTTGTTCCCGTGACAGCATATGTCGCGATGATGTTCTACAAATTAAGCCACAGGGATGACGAAAACTAATTGGGACAGGGGTCTGACACCGGCGTCCCAATTTGGGGACACCGGTGTCAGACCCATGTCCCAGCGAGTGCTCCCATGGCGCGCAAACAAAATGAGCATGAAGTCCTAGACTTCATGCTCAAATATCATAAGCTCTGCGTTATTCTTTTCCGAGATAACTATTCTTTTTAATATCCTGTAGCCCGCATTCTTAGAGTACTTCACAGCCATCTGAGGGTTCCTTGAATACATTATGATTCTTCCCTCCATAGTCAGATGCCTGTTAGCACATGTAAAGAATCTTCTATAGATATTATCTAATTCTAGTGTTACCTTGTCATTCACCGCAAACGGCATGTCCGTAAATATCTCATCAAAGAGATACTCATGTTCAAAGGTGAAGAAATCTCTGTTGATGTAGTGGACTATCTGCCCCGCCGCCTCCGTGTTCAACCTCGCACCGGCAACAGCCTCCGCACTTATATCAAGTCCGTAGGATGTATTGGCTTTAACAGCCTTCTGCCTCTCAATAAGCATTGTTCCCACACCGCAGAACGGGTCAAGCACCTGTGCATCGGAAACCATATACTCTTTGGCAAGCTCCACAAGAAGTGCCGCATTCACAGGCTTGATTGATGCCGCGATATGCTTTCTGAAATATGAGAACCTCTCATCCTCAATGGTATAGAGCTTCAAAAGTATATTGAGCTTATGCTCCTTATTCTCAATAAGTCTCAGTTCAATCTCATAGTCCGATGCAGAATTGATGAGCGTTCTCTTACTCTGCCGCTCAAGCTCACCTGAAAATCTGCGGACGAATTTTCCCCTCTTCTCCATATCAAGTGCGCTCTTAAGCTCCACACGGAAATAAAACGGCTGTCCGTTCTCCCCTCCGTGAAGCCTGTACAGAAGCTTCATAAGTCCCGACCCGGCAAGCATAGCCGCTGCCTTCTCCGGCTCAAACTCACATGTCCGGCAGCCCGGTATCACGAAAAGTACATCGCTGTAGGTTCTTATATCCCTCAAAAATGTAAGATTGTCGGTGGAGAAACGCACACCGCCCTTGAACGGAAGCACCTTCACGCCACGCTCCTCAAGCTGCAGCCTTGTGGTGTCCATGTTAAGGCGGTTGGTGATAAGGATTCCCTCTGTGTCGGCTTCAAGTCTCTTAAAGCCTGTAAATTCATGTCTGCTTATACCCTCACATGAAACAATAAGCTCTGTAAGTGCTTTCAGTTCCTCATCGACATGCTTTCTGTTCTCAGGCGTAATCTCCGTATCAGAAAGCTCCTTCACACGCCCCTTAAAGAACGGAAGATACTCCTCAATATCATACCCCTTAAGTGCCTCTAAGTACGCCGAACGCACAAAAAGCTGGCTTTCTTTCCTGTAACCGTTAACAAGTGGCTGAACAAAATCAGACATATCCAGCTCTCCCATAAGGAGAGCTGCATTCTTTCTTACCTTAGGGTCATCGCTGTCAAGGAAGCCCGTCATAGTTCCAAGGTCATCCTCGACAAGCTCAAACAAATCATTCATTACGGCGTCATCCTTGACTGCACTGCGGAGTGCACTAAGATTCTGCCTTGTATCTATGCCTCTTACGGCATTCTCATAAAGTTCTCTGACCATAATTATAATCTGCTGGTTCTCTTGATGATATCATGTCTCTTAGGTCCGTTGGATACAAGAGTGATAGGTGCCTGAATCTCCTGCTCGATGGCATCGATATAGTCCTTACATGCCTGTGGAAGCTCTTCATAGTTCTTAATTCCTCTTATATCACACTTCCAGCCCGGCATCTTCTTAAGAACAGGCTTAGCCTTCTCAAGCTTATATGTTGTAGGGAAGTCCTTAATAACCTCACCATCTATCTCATAGCCAACACACATAGGAATCTCATCAAGATATCCGAGAACATCAAGCACTGTGAGTGCAACCTCTGTTGTTCCCTGCATACGCACACCGTAACGTGTAGCTACAGCATCGAACCATCCCATACGTCTTGGGCGGCCTGTTGTTGCGCCGAACTCTCCGCCGTCACCGCCGCGTCTTCTGAGCTCATCTGCCTCATCACCGAATATCTCACTCACGAATGCACCTGCACCAACCGCTGATGAGTAGGCCTTGACTACTGTTACAACATCCTTAATCTCCGCAGCCGGTATACCTGCTCCGATAGCGCCGTATGCGGCAAGTGTTGAAGAAGATGTTACCATCGGATAAATTCCGTGATCCGGATCCTTGAGTGCTCCAAGCTGACCCTCAAGAAGAATATTCTTTCCTTCCTTAATAGCGTTGTGTAAGTAGAGTGATACATCTGCAACATAAGGCTCTACCATATCTCTGTATGAAAGCATAAGCTTGAATACTTCATCAGCATCAAGAAGCGGCTTATGATAGAGGTGCTCAAGCAGAATATTCTTGTATGCAACAACTCTCTCAACCTTCTCCTTAAGAGAAGCCTCGTCAAAGAGCTCACTCACCTGAAAACCAATCTTTGCATATTTATCTGAATAGAAAGGAGCAATACCCGACTTTGTCGAGCCAAATGACTTTCCTGCAAGTCTCGCTTCCTCGTATGTATCGAAATCAACATGATACGGCATGAGAATCTGCGCCCTGTCCGATACAAGAATCTTCGGTGCCGGCACACCTCTGTCCTCCAGGCTCTTAATCTCATTGAATAGATAAGGAATGTTGAGTGCAACTCCGTTACCTATAACACTTGTTGTATGATTATAGAATACACCCGATGGAAGAAGATGAAGTGCGAACTTGCCATAGTCATTGATAATAGTATGGCCTGCATTGCTTCCTCCCTGAAAACGAACAATAATATCCGACTCCTCAGCAAGCATATCTGTAATCTTACCCTTGCCTTCGTCTCCCCAGTTTGCTCCGACAATAGCCTTAACCATGGTTATTCCTCCTAAATAGTCAATAATAATGTATGAATCTTATCATACTTTTAATTTGATAATACGGGCTCAAGCCCATACTGTTGTAGTATACTATAAAAACTCATTTATGTAAATGCAATAAACGAAAAATACAAAATATATTATAAGGAAAAATTTTTCCGATTCCACTTCGTTTTTTACTGCAACACCTGTTTTATCCTGTATAATCTGTAAACAGCCGGTTAAAGCTCTGCCCTGTCAATTCCTTGAAAGCACAGATTCAAGAACATCGAAGAAATTTTCAAAGGTCTTTCTGCAGCACATCGGATTCTCAATCACAATTCCGTCCGCTGCAAGTCCTGTTACCGCAAATGCCATAGCCATCCTATGATCATCAAAGGTCTTAATGTGTGCCGGCTGCGGTATACCATGACAGATATAGATACCCTCTTTTCCATCCTCAATAAATGTTCCGCACTCAATATTCATGGCACGAAGATTGGTAAGTATCGCTTCTATTCTGTCTGATTCCTGAAGCCTTATGTGGCCAACATTATGTATCCTTGTTGTTCCCTGTGCAAACGGAGCGATTGCAGCAAGCGTCATACTCTGGTCGGAGAAATCATTCATATCAACGTCCACCGGCTTCAATATTCCACCATACGGTGCATCCACCTGTATGCCCTCCCCGGTCTGCTTCACTGTACATCCCATTTTTTTCAGTACATCCAGAAATTTCATGTCACCCTGCATCATTCCGTATCTGCTCTCCCTCACGGTGACACTTCCGCCGGTAACAGCCGCCGCCGCCCAGAAATAACATGCCGCCGAGATATCCGGCTCAATATAATATTTCCCTGGATTATACCTCTGTCCTGCCCCTACATGATAATCATGTCCATCATATTCTACATTGCACCCAAAAGCTTTCATCATTGCAGCGGTTATCCTTATATATGCCCCATCTGTCTTTTCGCTGGTTATCTTAATGTCAAGCCCCTCAGGAATAAGCACTCCCGCCATCATGAGCGCACTCAGAAACTGGGTACTGCGGCTTATATCTATATGGACAACCGCGGGCTTATCTCCCGCATTGCCGGTTCCTGTATCCACAAGAGCGGTATTCTGTGCATTATCCGGACTGCAGTTCTTATCCGGCACACCATGACAGCCGCGTCCTCTCACCTTCACTGGCAGATGTCCCCTCTCACCGAGATATTCAAATTCGGCTCCCAACTCTGTCAATGCTTCAAAAAGCGAATCCATTGGCCTTGCCTGCATCTGCGGTGTGGCATCTATTGTATATCCGCCGTCTGAGAGTGCAAGCATTGCCGTGAGGAAACGTGCCGCAGTACCGGCGCTCCCCACGTCTATCGTGCCTGTCCTGTTAGGTATTTTTCCACTAAGCCCATCTATCTCCACCCTTTTATCCACTTCATCGACAGCAACATTGTACCCTAATGCTTCAAGGCTCCCTATGAAATGTCTCGAATCATCCGAAAATAATGCCCCATCAAGGACCGTGTGTCCGCAGGCCATCGCTGCCATAAACAGTGCCCTGTTGGTCACGCTCTTAGAACCCGGAACCGTAACACATGCCCTTATAGGATGAACTGCCCTCCTTACCTTATATACACTACCTGTTTCACCTGCACCCATGATATTCCTCGCTTCTTATTTTTGTTTTTATAATTTTGGGGAGGGGGACAAAACATGCACAATTAATCTATGAGTGTATAACGTATTATATTAATGCATATCAGCTCCATTGTCCGAAGCAAGATGTTCTAAGAACATCTAAGCTTCTCCCCAAAGTCGTGATATGCATAAATATAATACGTTATACACAGCCAGGTATACACAACATATTTTGTCACCCGAATACTTATACACAATTTTATCACCCCACAACTTCATTGGCAAGTTGCTCTTGCTTATATCCGGCAAGTATATTATCATGTTCTCCTAGACAATAACACATAAGGTTATGCAGTATTTATATTAATTTTCAGGAAAGGATACATTGAGCTATGAATGAAAAAGCACCACAGCGCAAAAGCAAAAGAAATAATAACCATACAGCCACATACCTTTTATGTGCGCTAACCATATCGATTGTCATAGTTATTGTACTGCTCACATCCGTGCTGTCAAAAAAATCCGGAAAAGAGAACGAAACACCTGAGCACACGGTTGATACAGCTTCAACCGATACCTTCACTGAGGAGGCAGCATATCCGACTATCAGTGAAATCACTTTGTTTGACAGAAACTACGCACAGGATATCACTGAATTCAGTTTATCCTCCGATGAACTCACCGGTCTTGAGCATGATGAAATATATTCTGACATCTGCAAGGCACTTAAGTTTTTCAACTCTCTTAAGAGCGTTGACCTGACAGCCGCCGGCCTTGAACTTGATGAGATGACAGCATTAAAGGACATTTACCCGGACATAGATTTCATTTGGACAGTAAAGTTATGCGGAAAGGAAGTTTCCTCCGAGGAGACTGAGCTTGACATAAGCGGAATAGAGATTACCGACATCGAAGATTTTAAAAAGCACATTAAGGTGCTTGACAATCTTAACTATATTGATATGTGTGACTGTGGACTTACGAATGAACAGATGGAACAGCTTAAAAACGATTTTCCTTCCATCAAGTTCGTCTGGAAGGTTACCCTCGGCTTGTGGACAATAAGAACCGATACCGTAGCCTTCTCAACCCTCAAGGATGGAACAATAACCTATCGTCTCACCAACGAGGACTGCAAGGTATTAAAATACTGCACTGACACTTGATTTAGGGCACAACAAGGTCACAGATTTATCTTTCCTCGAATACATGCCTGAGCTTAAGATACTGATTCTTGTAGACAACTGGCTCACCGACACGCAGTCACCTTATCTGTATGACCTGTCGATGCTTAAATACTGTCCTAAGCTCATGTACCTTGAATTTTTTGTGGGGGATGTGAGTGATATAAGCGTGTTTGACTATCTTCCGAACCTTGTGGACCTCAACATCAGCTATAACCCGATAAGCGATGTATCACATCTTCTGAACTTTACAAAGCTTGAGCGTCTGTATATAGAACACACCAGCCTGACCGAACAGGATTACGAGCTTCTTAAGGAAACCTATCCTGATGCCTACATCGTATATTACGGTGAAGGCTCTGTCGACCAAGGCTGGCGTGAACATGAGAGGTATTTTGCAATGATTGATATGTTCCACAATAATTATGTGAATGACCTTTTTAAGAACTAGCCCTTAACAGCACCAAGTGCAATGCCCTGTACGATATATTTTGAAAGAAAAATATACACTACAATTACAGGGAAAATAGAAAATGCAATCGTGACATACACCTGCCCCATATCGAACTTGAGCCAATCCGCACTTCTTAGCTGTGCGATAAGTATCGGAAGTGTCTTGACACTGTCCTTCTTAAGCACAAGTGCCGGAACGAAGTAATTATTCCAGCTTGATACAAATGTAAATATTGCCTGTACGGCAATCGCCGGCTTCATTATTGGAAGCACGATATTGTTGAAGGTGTGGAACTCACCGGAGCCATCTATTCTGGCAGCCTCTATTATTGCGAGCGGTAATGTACTTTCCATGTACTGCTTCATATAATAGAAGGTTACCGGTGCGGCGATTGTCGGCACAATCAGCGGAATAAAGGTGTCCATAAGATGCATATTGTCCATGAGCCTGATAAATCCAAGAGCTGTTACCTGGCTTGGAATCATCATAACTGCAAGTATGAACGCAAATATAAATTTTTTAAGTTTAAAATCATATACGTGAATCGCATAGGCGGTCATCGCTGAGAAATATGTACACAGAACAGCGCTGAGTGTTGAAATGATAATACTGTTAATCATTCCCGATATAATCGGCTGTGTTCCATGAATGACATGATTCCAGTTTACAAGAAGATTTTTTCCCGGAACAATCGAAAAACCCTTCTGTATCTCTGCATGTGTCTTTGTGGCATTTACAAAGAGTACATAAAACCAGAACAGACACAGTATTGATATCAGCGTAAGAACCACGTATGCCACCGCTCTTCTTATGTGAACTGAGTCTTTATTATTATTATTATTGCTCTTACCCATAATCATACCTCCCCTTCTAATCCTTCTTGCGATACATTACAGAATATATTATGAGACTCAGTATAGCTGTTATAATAAACAGGAATACAGAAAGTGCTCCGCCAAGTCCATAATTCTTACTGTACAGGTGCTGATTAAGATACATAATAAGCGTCTTTGTTGATTCAGCAGGTGCGCCGGAACCATTAGTAAGAATCTGAGGCACATCGAACATCTGAATACCACCGATCATAGAGGTAATAATTACATATATAAGGATAGGCTTAAGAAGAGGAAGCGTTATCCTGTAGAATCTCTGCCATGAACTTGCGCCATCTACCTCCGCCGCCTCAAACAGCGAGGTGTCAATGCCCATAATTCCTGCCATGAGAATAATAGTCGTATTTCCGAACCACATGAGGAAGTTCATAAAACCAACCAGGCCTCTTGTAGCCCATACATTAGAGAAAAATCTCACCGGATTTTCCTGAGTGGCAATTCCCATCTTGATAAGAATTGCATTGATTGGTCCGACATCTGAGAACAATGCAAAAAACAACATTGAGAACGCAGAGGCCATAATCAGGTTAGGAAGATATATAACTGTCTTAAAGAATCTGCTTCCCTTCAGCTTCAATCTCACATCGGAAAACCACTGCCCCAGAAGAAGTGATACTATTATCTGCGGTATGAAACCGATAACCCACATGATAAGCGTGTTTGCCGTATACTTCAAAAGGCTAACATCCGAAAAAATCGTTTTATAGTTCTCAAGTCCAACCCATGTCGGTCCTACCTGCATGAGTCCTACCCTGTAGTTCTCAAAAAAGCTGTTATAAATCGTACTGACTAATGGAATCAACTGAAAAATCACATACACAATCACAAAAGGGATGAGGAAGATATATCCCCATTTATTGTACCTTACTATCTTGCTCTTTCCTTCGGTTTTTTTCATACAATCATCACTCCTCACCTGCAAAACAATTCCACCCTATTTTTAGTCAAAACATGCCTGCCCCATATAGAGCAGGCATGTTATACTTACATTTTAAATTTTAAGGTTAATTATTCAGCCTTAAGGTTAGGATACTTAACAACAATGTTCTTCTTGAAGGTTGCAAGTGCCTCGTCAAGTGTTGCATTGCCTGTGAAGTAATCCTTCATAGCCTTCTGGAACTCCTCGTTACAGCCCTGATCATAGGATGAAAGGTTGCTGAGGTCAATCTTGTCTGCACCTGCACAGAACATTGCAAGTGGATTCTGTCCGCCAAGAACCTTACTCTGATAAGATGTATCTGCCGCCATAGTCTCCATTGCCGGCTTGTTGTTAACGAAGTCATTGTCCTTCTTAACAATCTCTGTCATGACATCCTTGTTAGTTGTGAGCTGTCTCATGATGTCTGCTACAAGTGCCGGGTTATCTGTTCCCTGTGCTGCACAGATCCATGTACCACCCCAGAAGAAGCCCTGAGGACCTTCGGTTGCTGCCCAGCCGCCGTTAGCTGCGATACTGGCTGCATCAGATACATTCATGGAGAAGTCGACGAACCATGCCGGTCCAAAGTAGCAGAATACCTTTCCTTCCGGATAGAAGCCCTTGCTCCAGTTGTCATCCCAGAGTGATGACTGATTGTTGTAGCCATTATCCGTGAATGTCTTAGTCTGGGAAACCCAGTTCATAATGTTATCATCAATTACAACCTTGCCGTCAACTACCCATGGGCTTGATACATTGTTGGAGAAAACTCTGAATGTATCATCAAAGCCTGATACCATGAAATATCCGCTGTCCTTCATAGTCTTAGCTGTCTTCTCAAAGGTTGACCAATCAGATACACTCTTCTGAACCTCTGCCGGATCATCTGTTCCTAAAACTTCCTTGGCAATATCTCTGTTGTAAATAAGTACACCAGGGCAGCCCTGCCATGAAAGACCCTTTAAAACACCCTTGGAATCTGTCACGATATCCTGTGTATACTTATACTGGTCAGCTATTTCGCTGTCTGTTATACCTAAATCCTTGATTGGCATTGTATAGTCTGTATCTACATACTTAAGTGCGTAATCTGCCTCTACAAGGAATATATCAATTTTATCATCAGCTGCTGCATCCTTCTGCTTAAGAAGTGCTTCATCAAGATTGTTCTGGTATGCATTGTTCTCATTAGGTGTTGTATGCCATTTAACTGTAACATCACCAATCTTACCTGTGGAATCATCGGTCTTTACATATCCAGGATAGTGATCTGTAACCCTGCTCTTAAACTCTTCATTCCATACATAAATGTTAAGTACAGAGCCTTCCTTTCCATCAGTATTTCCCGATGCTGCATTGTTGCTCTTAGAGCATCCTGCAAGAGCTGTTGTTGCCATCAAACCTACTAACATTGTCGCCGCAAACTTTTTGAATTTTCTCATATTCTTCCTCCATTTCTCCGGCTTAAACACTGCCTGCCACCCCGGCAAATGCGTAGAAAATATATTTCTACTGAACAATAGTTGCATTAAGGTTACTTACTGACCCTCCCGTCAGAACCTTTCCCTCAATCACATAGCTTTTCTTAAGTGTGGTTTTCGGTTTTCTGATTAAATCGATTAAGCATGAGGCAGCTTCCCTGCCCATCCCATCCCCGGCCTGCTGCAGTGTCGTAATCTGCGGCTCGTATATGACAGAATATCTTATTCCGTCGTATCCGGTGACTGATATATCACCGGGTATGCTAAGACCGTGGCTCTTGATGATGTTCGCACCGCTTATCGCTGTGATGTCATCCGGATACATGATACAGGTAGGCCGCTCTTTCAGTTGAAGCAGCTTCCTTGTACATTTAACTGCACCTGCTGTGTCATGGTATCTGCATTCGCACACATACTCCTTACAGACATCAAGTCCAAGCTGCTCCATTGTTCTGTAAAAGCTCGTCACTCTGTCTCTCGTAACCGAGCTGTCATCTCCGTGAATGAATGCAATCCTCCTGTGTCCCATTGAGTACAGATATTCTACAAGATCCTTCATACCCTTTACATTGTCCGACATCACCGATATAGTATCATTGAAGATATGGTCTATAGTCACTATCGGTATTCCGCTGTTGACAAGCTCGATAACCTGAGGATCACTATAATCTATACAGGCTATTATCACTCCGTCAAACTGTCGTATCCGACAGAACTCACTATATGTAATCTTCCTTCCGCCAATCCTATTCGTTATAAACGTAATACTGTATCCCAGGATCTCTGCCTGAGACCTGATTCCCTCAAGAACCCTCGCAAAATACTCATGTGTAAGACCCGTGTTAGCCGCATCTACAAACAGAATGCCTATGTTATAGGTTCTGTTCGTCTTAAGTGCAACCGCAGCCATGTTAGGTATGTATCCAAGCTCAGCAGCCTTAGCCTTAATCATGGTCTTAGTCTCTTCACTTATATCGCTATAACCATTGAGCGCCTTACTCACTGTTGCAACAGATACATTACATGCATTCGCTATGTCCTTTACGGATATCATTCCGTCACCGCCTTCCCGAATTGGTATGTAGGATTGCATTGGCAATCTCATCGGTGCCCGCATCACTTAATCGTTTTCGCATGTTTATAGTACATCATTTTGAATATAAAATCAATAGTTTTTTGAAAATTTTTAGTAAATTTGTATATTTTCTTTCTCTTTTATTTCACTCAATGCTTAAATCATTAAGTTTAGAGTTATTTTTGCGTATTTTTTGTGCATTTTCACTAATACGTTTTAGCAGAATTACATAGGATTTTACATTATTCTTTCATTAAATCTCCTATATAGATATAAAAAAATGCCGCACCACATTACATAGTACGGCATTTGTCCCAAAATTATTCCCAATATTTTATTTCATTGCAATCTCAATACTTAGTATCAATATTATACGTTAATCTGCGCTGTCATGCCAAGCTCATCCTTGCTGGCTTCAAGTACAGGATTTATAACTTCATTTAAGAATTCATCAACCTGCTCCTTGGCACGTCCTGTATACTTAGACGGATCCATGGACTTCTTGAGGTCATCAAGAGAAAGATTAAACGCAGGGTCTGCGGCGATAAGCTCAAGAAGATTATTGTCAAGACCTCTCTCCTTGACATTGCGTCCTGCTTCCATAGAAAGTGTTCTTATCTTCTCATGAAGCTCCTGACGGTCGCCGCCTGCCTTTACGGCATCCATCATAATGTTTTCTGTAGCCATGAAAGGAAGCTCTGCCATGATATGCTTCTCAATAACCTTCTCATACACTACAAGTCCGTCAACAACATTCATGTATAAGTCTAAGATACCATCCACAGCAAGGAATGCTTCCGGCACGGACATTCTCTTGTTGGCAGAATCGTCAAGTGTTCTCTCAAACCACTGCGTAGCGGATGTGATCGCAGGATTCATCGCATCAGCCATAACGAAGTTGGCAAGGGAGGCTATTCTCTCACTTCTCATAGGATTTCTCTTGTATGCCATAGCAGATGAACCTATCTGGTTCTTCTCAAACGGCTCCTCAATCTCCTTTAAGTGCTGTAAAAGCCTTATATCATTGGAGAACTTATGTGCACTGGCTGCAATACCTGCAAGAACATTGACAACTCTTGTGTCAACCTTACGCGAATAAGTCTGTCCCGATACAGGATATACATCCTCGAAGCCCATCTTATTTGCAATCATCTTATCAAGCCTGCGGATTCTGTCATGATCCCCATCAAAAAGTTCAAGGAAGCTTGCCTGTGTACCTGTTGTACCCTTAGAACCTAAAAGTCTCATAGAGCCGATGAGATAGTCAAGGTCATCAAGGTCAAGCTTCAGTTCCATAAGCCATAGAGTAGCTCTCTTACCCACCGTAGTAGGCTGTGCAGGCTGGAAATGTGTAAATGCAAGTGTAGGAAGTGCCTTGTACTTATCTGCGAACCTTGCAAGCTCTGCCATAACATTCACAAGCTTCTTTCTCACAAGCTTAAGTGCCTCTGTCATAACAATAAGGTCTGTATTGTCTCCGACGTAGCAGCTTGTAGCTCCAAGGTGGATGATTCCCTTAGCCTTAGGGCACTGGACACCGTACGCATACACATGCGACATGACATCATGTCTTACAAGCTTCTCCCGCTCCTTTGCAACCTCGTAGTTGATGTCATCCTGATGAGCCTTAAGCTCCTCTATCTGCTCATCGGTAATATCAAGACCAAGCTCCTTCTCTGTCTCTGCAAGTGCAATCCAGAGCTTTCTCCATGTACGGAACTTCTTGTCCGGTGAAAAAATATACTGCATCTCCTTGCTCGCGTATCTCTCAGCGAGCGGGGTCTGATAACGGTCTGTGCTCATTCGTGTATTCTCCTATCTGATTTAATCATTATATTACAATTGTCTATTATTTCTGCGTAAAAAACTATTCGTGTTCACCGCGGATATCCTTATCCGGTGGTGCTATAGGATAGTTTCCGGTAAAGCATGCGTCACAGAAGTCACATCTCTCCTCAACCATGTGCTTTAAGTCATTCACATCTATATAGCCAAGTGAATCGGCTCCTATGTACTCACATATCTGGTCAACAGTGTGTGTGCTCGCTATAAGCTGGTCGCTTGACGGAATATCCGTTCCGAAGTAGCATGGGTACAAAAATGGTGGTGAAGATATTCTTACATGCACTTCCTTTGCTCCCGCATCCTTTAACATCTTGACAATTCTCGCACTGGTGGTTCCTCTTACTATTGAATCATCTATCATAATAACGCGTTTATCCTTAACCGCCTCCGTAAGCACATTAAGCTTAATCTTTACACTGCTCTCACGCTGTGCCTGCTTAGGCTTGATGAAGGTACGTCCCACATAGCTGTTCTTGATGAATGCCATTCCGTAAGGGATTCCGGACTCCAGCGCGTAGCCCATGGCTGCAACATTTCCCGATTCAGGTACACCTACAACGAGATCCGCATCAACCGGATGGGATTTTGCGAGAAGTCTTCCCGCCATAATTCTTGACATATACACACTTATGCCATCAATATGACTGTCCGGCCTTGCAAAATATATGTACTCAAAAATACATTTCTTATGTACAGGCTGACACATGGAGGTGTCGGACTCAATGCGTCCGTCCGCTGTGACTGTCACTATCTCGCCAGGAAGTACATCCCTCACAAATTCCGCTCCTACCGCATCAAGTGCACATGTCTCAGATGACATCACATAAGTATTATCTCTTTTTCCGATGCACAAAGGCTTAAAACCAAAAGGATCTCTTGCACCAATCATCTTTCGTGGACTCAGGACAATAAGTGAGTAAGCTCCCACAATCTTCTTCATTGCACTTGCAACTGCCTTCTCAACACTCGATGTGTTGAGTCGTTCCCTGGCTATATGATAAGCTATAACCTCCGAATCGATTGTAGTCTGGAAAATAGCTCCGGTATATGAAAGCTCCTCCCTCAAATCAACAGCATTGATAAGATTACCATTATGAGCCATTGCAAGTGTACCCTTGACATAGTTAAGAACAAGTGGCTGGGCATTCTCCCTTGTCGAGCTTCCCGCTGTTGAATAGCGCACATGTCCGACTCCGATATTGCCCTTGAGCTTTTCCAAATCCTCAGGTGTGAACACCTCATTCACAAGCCCCATATCCTTGTGTGAGAGTACCTTTCCCTTCGGTCCGTTGGTATCACTTACAGCAATACCGCAGCTCTCCTGTCCTCTATGCTGAAGTGCAAACAATCCATAGTATATGGTTGAGGCTACATCCCCGCCATCTAAATCATATACGCCGAAAACTCCACACTCCTCGTGAACCCCATCCTCATCATAGTAGCTGTCCGATATATTATTCATTTTCTGTCCCATATTAGCTCCGCATTATTAAGTTTGACTTAGGTTTCAATAGACTACAGTGTAAATTCCCTGCCTGTAAGAAGAAGATATGCTTCCTTATACTTATCAACCGTCTTTGTGACAACCTCCTCAGGGAGAAGATAATCGCTGTCCGGGTTAGCCTTTAACCAGTCTCTTACATACTGCTTGTCAAATGATGGCTGTCCCTTGCCTGCCTCATAGCCCTCAAGCGGCCAGAAACGAGAGCTGTCCGGTGTAAGCATCTCATCACCGATTACAACCTCACCATTCTCATCAAGACCGAACTCGAACTTGGTATCAGCAATGATAATGCCCTTGCTGAGTGCGTACTCTGCGCACTTCTTGTAGAGTGCGATTGTGCAGTCCTTAATCTTTGCAGCATACTCAAGACCCTTTCCCGGGAACTTCTTCTCAAGTACTTCTATACTTCTTTCATATGAGATATTCTCATCATGGTCACCTATCTCTGCCTTGGTGCTAGGTGTGTAGATTGGCTCAGGGAGCTTCTGTGATTCCTTGAGTCCCTCAGGAAGCTTAATTCCACATACAGTTCCGTTCTTCTTATAGCTCTCCCAGCCGCTTCCCGTAATATATCCACGCACAATACACTCTATAGGGAGCATTGTGAGCTTCTTACACATCATAGCCCTCTTATAAAAACGCTCATCATGGAAAAACTCAGGCATGTCATTATTGTCAACTGTAATCATATGATTAGGTACAACATCTTTCGTGTAATCAAACCAAAACTTCGACATCTGTGTCAGAATGGCACCCTTAGCTGTAATCTTGTTCTTTAAAATGTGGTCAAAAGCTGAAATTCTGTCTGTTGCCGCAATGACAAGGTTCTCGCCGATATCATATACCTCTCTGACTTTTCCTTCGTATAATAACTTGAATTCTTCCATCTTTATCCTCTTTTCCGCCCTCTCCGGGCAATATGTGTGGACAGGTGTTATTTTCACGTTCCTGCCTGATATACGTTTTTAGTATAAAGCATAGGCATACAGAAATCAACTTAGATTTTGCTTCATTTTTTCACAATATGATGTTGAGGTCAAAACATGCTAATTTAATGTACGAGTGTATAACGATATGTTTATTGCCTTGTCTGATATTCGGCTCTCTCACTTTCCGGGGTGAGGTTGCTTACCGCATATAAAAAGTTCATTCCTGCATTCTCAGCCACCTTCCCGTCAGAACCATACTCATTTCCCACCATAAGACATTTCTCCGGTGTAATGTCAGCCTCAGGATACTTTGCAAACAGATAAGCTGCAAATTCCGCATCCGGTTTCTTAAAGCCTGCATCCGATGATATAGCTATTCCGTCAAAATACCTTACAAGACCAAGATGCTCAAGCTCCGGCATAGTGAAAATTGCCTGTGCGTTGGACAGAAGCCATACCTTCACTCCCTGCCTGTTAAGCTCCCCAAGCATATCATACACGCCATCATACACCTTAAAGTACGCTCTCGACTCTGCCCTGAAAATATAGCCGAACGCATCTGAGAATTCTCTGGTAACCCTGCTGTTTTTTAATGTACACAGCTCATAAAATACATCGGAAATATTAATTTCAATCTTATTGTCCGGGTATCTGTTCTGAAGAAGGCTGCTATATTTTCTGCATAGACGCATGTACTCTCTCTTCAATTCCTTGTGCTCATAATGAACTCCATGTCGTCTCAGAAACTTGGCAAGCTTCTTCCAGAAGTTCTTCTCCTCCTCGTCCGTATGTATATCTACCAAGGTTCCGTACAAATCAAACACAGCATGCTTAGCGCCGGTTCGCTCCACTTCATTTATGACGGAATCCCTGATATCCGCAATGTTGCATATTGTCATGTTGACCTCCATATTCTTATGATTTATCTATTTTTCTGTCTAGGTGCGTTTTTCTTTTATAATAAGATTCGGGTGTCAAAACATGCTGTATATACTTAGCCGTGTATAACGTATTATGTTTATGCATATCACGACTTTGGGAGAAGCTTAGATGTTCTTAGAACATCTTGCTTCGTACAATGGAGCTGATATGCATAAACACAATACGTTATACACTCGTAAATTAAATTGGCATGTTTTGACACCTGAATCATAATAAATATAAAAGCAAGCCCTTAAGCCTGCTTTTATATGGGGTACAATATTCAAACTATGAAAGCTTCCAGATGTCCCTGTTATACTCCTCAATGGTTCTGTCTGATGAGAAGAAGCCTGCATTTGCTATATTGTGGAGCATCTTCTTAGCCCAGCTCATTCTGTCCTCATAATCAGCGAACGCCTTATCCTTAACCTTGATGTACTCCTCAAGGTCTAAGAGTGTCATGAACCAGTCCTTGTTGAGAAGCTCATTGTAAAGGCGCTCGAGGTTCTCCTCATTGCCGATTGCAAGAAGCTCATCACTCACGATGAAATCAACCGCATCCTTTATAACATCACTCTTCTCATAGTAGTCCATCGATACATAGTCTGCCTTTGCATAGTGCTCGATAACCACATCCGCTGTCTTTCCGAAGATATATTCATTCTCCTTGCCTGCGAACTGGCTTATCTCAACATTTGCACCATCTAAGGTTCCAAGTGTAACCGCACCGTTTAACATGAACTTCATGTTACCTGTACCTGAAGCCTCCTTAGAAGCAAGTGAAATCTGCTCGGAAATATCACATGCAGGTATAAGCTTCTCTGCCTTGGTTACATTGTAATTCTTTACCATGACAACCTTAAGATAAGGACTTACCTCAGGGTCATTATTGACAAGCTCCTGCATGCAGAGGATAAGATGAATTATATCCTTTGCGATAACATAAGCAGGTGCAGCCTTGGCTCCGAAGATAACCGTGATTGGTCTTGCCGGCTTCTTGCCGTCCTTGATTTCAAGGTACTTGTGAATCACATAGAGTACGTTCATCTGCTGTCTCTTGTACTCATGAAGTCTCTTAATCTGAATATCGAAGATTGAGTTCTCGTCAAGCTCAATTCCCTGTGTCTCGGACAGATAATTGGAGAGTTCAATCTTGGCATCCTTCTTAATCTCTAAGAGCTCATTTAATACCTTCTCATCATCGACGAACTTCTCAAGCTTTTTAAGCTCAGTTGCATCCGTCTTGTAGCCGTCACCGATAAGGCTTGTGATAAAATCGGCAAGCGGAGCGTTGCAGTGTAAAAGCCATCTTCTGAAGGTGATACCATTGGTCTTATTGTTGAACTTCTCAGGATAAATCTTGTAGAAGTTATTTAGCTCAGAATCCTTCAAAATCTCGGTGTGGAGATATGCAACACCGTTTACGCTGTAGCCATAGTGTATATCCATGTGTGCCATATGCACTCTGTCATCCTCGTCGATAATGTACACGCTCTCATCGTCGAACTTAGCGCGCACTCTCTTGTCTAACTCCTTAATGATAGGCATGAGCTGCGGAACAGCCTTCTTAAGATAAGCGATAGGCCACTTCTCAAGAGCTTCAGCTAAGATTGTGTGGTTAGTGTATGCACAGGTGTTAGTAACCTCCTTGATTGCCGCATCCATGGACATTCCCTCCGCTGTGAGCAGTCTTATAAGCTCAGGAATAACCATTGAAGGATGTGTATCGTTAATCTGGATTGCAACATACTCGTGAAGGTCGGTAAGCTTGCAGCCTCTTTCCTTTGCTTCCTTTAAAATAAGCTGTGCGGCGTTGCTTACCATGAAGTACTGCTGATATACGCGCAGAAGTCTTCCTGCCTCGTCCGAATCATCCGGGTAGAGGAAAAGTGTAAGATTCTTCTTAATCTCATCCTTATCAAAATCAATTCCCTCTTTTACAATGCTCTCATCGATTGTCTCGATGTCAAAAAGATGAAGCTTGTTGGTGCGGTTATTGTAGCCTGTTACAAGAATGTCATACATTCTCGATGTAACTTCCATGCCGCCGAACTTAACCTTATAAGAAACATCTGTCCTGTTGAGCCAGCTCTTCTTGTCAATCCAAGGATTCTTTGTCTCATACTGTAAATTATCCTTGAATTCCTGCTTAAAAAGTCCAAAATGATAGTTAAGACCAACTCCGTCTCCGTTAAGACCAAGGCTTGCAATGGAATCAAGAAAACATGCCGCAAGTCTTCCAAGTCCTCCGTTTCCAAGTGATGGCTCCGGCTCAATCTCCTCTATCTCAGCAAGGCTTCTTCCAGCAGCATTTAACTCTGCCTTAACCTCGTCATATAATCCGAGATTAATAAGGTTGTTCGATAAAAGCTTACCGATGAGGAACTCTGCCGAGATATAGTAGAGCTTTCTCTTACCCTCGTTGCTCTCCTTCTGCGCCGCAAGCTCGTTAACGCTTGTGAGGAGTGCGTCATAAATCTCTCTGTCCGTGCACTCTGCGATTGACTTTCCGTACTGCTTTAATACTGCTTCCTTAACCATAATTACCTGACCTTTCCGGGCTGCTGCCCCAAAAATTGTGCTACTGATAAACCACTCACCTATTGTTGGTGAAAATGTCATCAATAATCAGCGTTATTATATTGTCATGTCTAAAAATGTTCTGTCGCTTCCTGTCCTTTGGCTGATATCCTGATACCTAAGCTTTATAATGTAACCCATACCATATCTCAATCAGCTTATGCTTGCATTATAATCTTATTTGCACATATAAATCTTGCATTATTATGGCATAAAGTGGTACAATTCTATCATTCAATACAATATCCCGGCATTTAACATGCCATTCCACCCAGACATTGGCTTGCACTAAGCAATACAGGCGGCAAAATATGTCTGATATAAAATTGCATGATGTTGAGGTCAAAAGGTATATTGACCTCTCATAGAACAGGAGGCTCCCACATGCACGGCGGAAATTACGAAAATTACCATGAAAACAAATCCCACACAAGCGCGGGCTTCCCGTACAACACCTATCTCTGCACGATTCCGCAGGATTTTGAGAGTGTCGCCCTGCACTGGCACGACGACGCAGAAATTATATATATTAAAAAGGGACGCGGAATAGTGAGCGTTGACCTGGAGGATATCAGAGTCGAAGCCGGCGACATCGTGTTCATCCTCCCCGGCAGGCTCCACTCAATAAGGAGCTACCCGAATGTGCGAATGGAATATGAGAACATTATCTTTGACATGGGCTTTCTCTCATCGAAGCTTCCCGAGAGAATGTACAGCGAATATTTTACACCCATGCTTGAGGGCGAGCTCGAATTTCCGATTTTAATATCTCCCGATACGTGCAGAAAATACGCGGATGCCGCCCACTTTATCGACATGGCGGACGACTGCTGCCGTGACAGGGCGCAGGCCTACGAGATTGCGGTTAAAGGCTACCTTTTCTGTTTTTTTTCCGCACTCTTTTCCGACTGCAAGGCTTCCGCTGTCTCGAAGTCCAATGACAATGTGGAGAAGCTGAAAAATGTGCTCCGACACGTCGAAAAGAACTATGCGGACGTGATTACAATAGATGAAATGGCATCCCTGTGCTGTTTTTCGTCATCACATTTTATGCGTTTCTTCAAACAGACCATGGGGATGCCATTCACAGCTTACTTAAACGATTACCGTCTGACACTTGCGGCAAAAGCTCTCCTTGAAAGCCACAAGGCGATACTCGATATTGCCACAGAGTGCGGATTTGAAAATCTGTCCTATTTTAACAGGATATTTAAGAAAAAATACGGCATTACACCGAGGGAATACAGGCAGAGGCAGCCTTAGATATCGGCTCCGAACAACAGCTGCCATATTTTAAATGTCCACAATTTTGCCATCTGCAATGGTTATCTTTCTGGTTGCCTTACAAATTTTTCTCAAGCCAGTGTGCCGCATAGGAGCAGGTAGCAATTACCTTACCACCGGACTTTTGTATCTGTTCTACCGCCATTTTGACAAGCTGCCCTGCTATTCCCTGTCCTCTGAGTGAATCATCCACAAAGGTGTGGTCTATGCCGTAGGTATCTCCGTCATTTGGAAATGTAATCTCTGCGATGACTTTTCCAGTGTCATCCTTGGCGTATATTCTGTTGCTCTCAATAATGTAGTTCATGGTGCCTCCTTAGTTTCTAATTAATTATCAATAATCGTAAATGCATAATCACTTTTAAAGCTTCCGGCTATCCCCCCGGTCGCATACACGCTGCCGTCATCCGTCATGAACACAAGGTCAAATGCCGGGATTTCATATCCACCAAATGACGCCCCGGAGCCATACTTTTTCCACAGTTCAATGCTCTTATCAAGTCCAAGCACATAGCAGGCTGTGGACAGACCATCCGCCAGCGTTCCGCTCTCGCTTATAACTGTAACCGATATAAGTCCGCTGTCAGCAGGATAACCTGTAGATGTATCTATTATGTGGTGGTACACATTTCCATCCTCGATAAAGTACCTCTCATAACCGCCAGAGGTTACGATAGCCTTGTCATGCACCTTCAACGCCCCAATGTATGCCGGAATCGTGTTTTTCTGAGCGTCCACATCATTATTGCTTCTATCACTGTTATCGCTGACAGAATACAGACCCGATGTGAGCGGATTTTCAATCGCTATATTCCAGTCAGTTCTGTCCATTTTTTTATGATAGCAATAGACATTGCCACCCAGTGAAAAATAAGCCGACTTTATACCATACTCATCAAATATCTGCACAAGTCTGTCCGTTGCATACCCTTTGGCTAGTCCTCCAAAATCAATCCCTTGACCTTCGGAAAGCTTCAGCATTCCCGGCTTTTGCTGTTTATGTTCATCAGCGACATCTGATATATCTGAAAAATCTGAAGTATCAGAGGATTCATAGTCCACAAGACTGCTGTCGCATAGTCTGAGTGTATCGGCAAGTGCAGAGCTTTCAGGTACGGCATACTCACCTGTGGTGAAGCCCCACAGTTTCATAACAGGGTACACAGTCATATCGTAGGCACCATTCGTAAGCTTGTTTAACATAAGTGCGTAAGCTACAAGTCCGTCCGTATCGCTGCTTAATTCTCCGCCACCATTCCCGTTGATTGTGCTTACCTCACTGTTATCATTTCCTGTGGACAAGAGCTCATCAAGCCTGTCTATCTCGCTTTGCACCGCATCCGCCGCTTCCTTGGCATTTTTACCATAGCAGGTAATCTGCATAACCGTATCCATGGCATAGAAACTGACTGATGCTTCTCTATTATCGGCACAGCCCTGACACAGCATAAGCATAGAGCATAAAATACATAGACACAAGACTTTTATTATCTTATTCAGTTTTACTTTTGTTCGTATTTCTGACATACTGCTCCCTATTTTTCAAGCATATTTTCTATAGTTTCATTCTTCACATCATTGCCTTCTGCCACGCATCATTATGGCTATCTGTTCTTTTTTCAGCTCATTTATAAGCTCATCGACACTCCATTTCATATTGTGGACTGTCACTATCGCCTTGAGATGCGTCGGTTCAATTCCACGCTTCTTGTACTCTGCCAGAAACCTGTCCATCGCATCACTCAATATATCAGAAAATATGATGCAGTCCGGCAGAGACTTATTGCTGCTGTTAAGCTTGTCTGAAAGCTGCGTTTTGTCTGCATTATACTCGGACTTTCCGTGTCCGGGCTTGCTTATTCTGGCAAGCTCACCGACAGTGTGCTCTGCATCCGCCTCATCAAAGAACTTTATCTGATGATTGAGGCTGTGGCACAGGCTTACTATCTGCTGTCTTTTGGTCTTGTCGTTGATGTGAAGTAAAATCATATTCTGCTGCCTTTCATTAGAAAAATTTCGTAAAATAATATTAGTGGGTGTAATCATAAATTACAATTTAACTTTTTGACAAAACTCTTTCAATCATATCAACTTTTTCTTTCCGTCCCATCAATTTGTAATATTCACACCACAATAATGGTGATTGAAGTGGAATTTTCGTATTCCCCAAAGTAAACCATTCTACTATTTGATCTTTATCCAAAGAACAATCGTAAATTTTCCCATCATTCAAAATAGAAAAACCAGCCATGACATCCACATCTACAGAATTTATGACAAACTCCATAAACACTTTGGTTTTATATTTAGGATTTGGATTAGGAGGTTGAAATTCTCCCATTTCAGATAAAATCTTTCGCACTGATTCAGCATCATCATTAGATATCATTAAATCAATATCATTAAACGTTGATGTGATTCCTTTAAAATAGAGCAACATTGATGCACCTAAAGCCCACGTAATATAAGCAGTATTGAATCGTTGTGCAATTTCTTTCAGTAATTTAATCTTTTTATTCAGCTCGTTCATAGCATATCTCTATCAAATTTCCTTTTGTCATACCGAATATTATAATAGAATTTTCGTTTCTTTCAACTGATTTCTATTTAAACCCACTGTACTTTATCAATAGGAACTGTCAATTTCTATCCATCCATATCCAATATAACACTTATGGGCAGAGAAAATCACTCTGAATTTCTATTTTTGTGAATTTTCTCTGCCCATGTGCTTATACACGCCTGTCTTGGACTGATTTTTTGCCATATTATATTGTTTTTCTCTGCCCAACAAGTGCTATGCTGCTGCCTTTGGACTGACATACATTCTAACATCAGTCAAGTTCTCTGCCCCTGAGAGAATTTTTCAGCCTTTTAGGACGCACCGTCCCAAATGGTTACCTTGCAGACAACCACAGCACCAAAAGTCCTACCGGCAAAGCAAGCACCGCCTGGCTGAACATTCCTATCACTGCATATTTAATATGATGCCAATAATCATGGTAAGCATCCACCAAATCCTCAGTTCCCGGAATTATCATCTTCCTACTATGACAAAACCACAGACAATCCACTACCAATGCGTCAAACCACATCTCAGCTACCCACATAATATATCCGTGAAACCATCCTTCAAAGAACGTGCGTGCACCGCCGATATAGTACGCCAATGCCGTCTGTAAGAATATGTATCCGATAAAAAATCCCAGTTTTCCTATCGTTGCTTTCTTCGTAAGTTTCCCGGGGCTTTCCTGAATCAATCCAAGCTCTCTGCATCGATCCTGTATCACCTTGGGATATTCCTGAATCATGCCAAGCTTCCCCTTCTTTGCCATATTGATACCGCAAATTGTGAAAATGACAATATTAAAAATAACTATTTCTAATAAGTAATTCATTCTGACTCCTTATTTGCATTCTCTTCTAATTCCAGCATGTACTTATCAAAGTCAGACATATCTTAAGCCAGACCTGCAATAATAAGCAGGATAGAAAACAGCATATACCCAACGCCAAGTGTCCCAATAATCTTAATGCCACATTTTTTCATGAGCAGTAAAATAAGTGCCGCAACAACAGGATTTAAAAGTATACACAACTTTGGAACTGCAAGTGCCCCTGTCACAATTGCAGCAGCAACAATGATTGTTGAACCAAGCCATAGTGACAAGGCACCAACAATCATCGGACCCTTAAAAACCGGATCAATGGACTTCATAACCGCTAAACTCTCGTCATCTGACAGCTTCTTGTGCAGTTTCTGATAAATAAGCGGCTTCATACAATAAATGATATGACAAGAAAATCCGACATAACATCCAAGAAATGTGTTAATTCTTAATGCAAGCGCCAATGTTACATTCTCCTTTGCAATCAGGTCTGCAAGCAGCCACATCACAATATATGCAGCCGGCTGTCCGATAAAAGAAAGCCATGACGATACGATAAATCTTTTTGAATTGACATCAGCCCACCAGTAACTAATCCCTCCTGTTCCCGCAATCAACTGATCCTTATCCGGCTTTCCCGGTTTCACAAGTGATACATCTGCCAAAGCTGCCACAAAGTTACCTATTATTCCAATTATGCCAACTGCAACATATATATTCATCTTATACCTCATTTCTGAGCAACTTGTTGCGAAATTGCGATGAGAAATACGCGTAGGCGTTTTCTCATCTGCAATCAAAGCTATTTGTTTTTGCTCAGAAACAATATAGCCAAAGCCATGCAAGCATGGCTTGTGAAAAATAAGCTATCAAGCTTATTTTTCACACTATTCTCCTACTGCCACCGTTTAGTTAGTTATAACTTACTTGTATTATAGTACACCACCGACTCTAATGCAACTGTAATAATGGAACTCCCTTTTCATAACTATTGATGCTCCACCATAGCCTTTTCCCTGATTGTCTGAAAATTGCTTTTTATTTCCATTCACTTCTCGAATTTTTCTGCTTGTTTGCCCATTAATTAGCAATTTTATTTCATTGTCTTATGTCTAAAATAATACTATATCTTTTTTCCATATACTCCACCTCAAATCTATATTTTTTCTATAGTTTCCGTTTCACCTCTGCCCATCCACATACTATGATGTTGGGGTCAAAAGGTATTTTGCCCCTCAATAATACCGGATTGCTTCGTGCTTTGCACTCTCGCAATCCTCAAAAACATTCATAATTCGCTCATTTTTCTACAAAAATGACAACTTATTCATGTTTTTAGCGGGTCCCAAGGTCAAAAATCCTCTTGCAAGCAAGCTTGCATCCGATTTCTGACCTTTTGACTCTGATATCATACTATATAACATTTATGGGCAGAGAAATCTCACTAAAATTCTATTTTTTGTGAATTTTCTCTGCCCATATCATATTAACTGCTCATTTTAGACTGATTTTTTGCCGTCTTATCTTGTTTTTCTCTACCTAAAACACACTATACTGCTATACATGGACTGATATATCTTATAACATCAATAAAATTCTCTGCCTAAAAAGTTAATTTCACGACCTTTAGGACAGATATTTACCATATATCCGCAAATTAAAGAATAAGTGTGCCATAAGGGACAGTAAAAGAAGCCAAAAACACCGTACCCAATGGTCTACCCAAGCACCAGTGCCGCTGCACCATATATTCCACCATCATTTCCCAGCTCAGCCATGATGAACTTCACATTGCCGCAAGGTCTGAACACAACCTTCTTAAACTTCTCCTCTATGAAATCAAGAAGGAACGCTCCCGCCTTGCTCACGCCGCCGCCGATTACGACAGCTTCCATGTTGACCGTGCATGCTACGTTGGCGATTGCTCTCGCAAGTGCGTCACCCATGATGTCCATAACGGAGAGTGCAAGCGCATCGCCCGTCTTTGCAAGGTCAATCACGTCCTTCGCGGTGATATCAACCATATCGCGAAGAGGTGTAGGAATGTCCGTATTCTTCATAGCCTTCTTCGCCTCGCGGACAATTCCCGTGGCACTTGCCACAAGCTCAAGACAGTCATTCTTGCCGCAGTTGCAGACCTCAGTATTTCCCGGTGCCACCGGCATGTGTCCAATCTCACCGGCGCCGCCGGTCGCACCTGCAACAATCTTTCCGTCAAGGACAACACCGCCGCCTACGCCTGTGCCAAGTGTGACCATAAGCATATCTGAATAGCCTCTTCCGCCACCCTTGAAATATTCGCCGAGCGCAGCGACGTTAGCGTCATTTCCTGCCTTACAAGGAATACCGTGGAAGCTGTCTGAAAATGCTCTTTCAATATTAAACACTCCCCAGCCAAGATTTACACAGCCGTTCACGGTGCCGTCCTTCATGACAGGTCCCGGAACTCCAACGCCTACACCCTTCACATCAGCGGTCTTGCAGCCTGCAGCCTCAAGATGCTTGTCCATGGATGTGCAGATATCAAACACGATATTAGCCCCTGCGCTCTCCTTTCTTGTAGGAATCTCCCACTTCTCAAGCAGTTCTCCTGCCTCGTTAAACATTCCAAGCTTAACTGTTGTACCTCCGATGTCAACTCCAAAACAAATCATACCTGAATATCCTCCTATATTTTAATTTTTTATTTCTAAAATAAACTATGCAGCCTTTATGACTTCATAGATTTCTGCATAAATAAGCAATCAACCTTTTTCTCACGTTAATCTCCATTCCGAAGCGTAGCGTAGGAATCGTGCATCAGAAAGTCTCATATACGATTTCTGATGTCGCATCAAGACTTCTTTGTGACGCTTACTTCTTCTTGTCGTTGAAGTAAATGATAAATGCACCCATAACACATACAGCAACGAGTACACCAAACTCAGTCCAACCACCTAATAATTCAAGTCCTATGACCGTACCTAAATAACCTGCAATCAATGTAAAAATCGCTGCCAAAATTGCTTTACCCATAAAATCACACTCCTTCGTCAAAACTAGGTTGTTAAAGTCTTTCTATCTTCCATCTTCTTACCCTTTGGACAAGAAGCATCCCTCGCTCTAAAGAGCTCGGTCAATTCAGATTGAATTTTCACATGTTTTAAGAAATTTAATTTGACATTTATAAAATCATATCTTATTATAGTACAAAAGAAATGGGTTTTGTGCCAAGTAAAGCCTTATGGCTCCAACGGGGTGCTCGTTTCTTTTTTTATATCAATAATATCATATAAATACATTTTTCCATCGTTTGCATGCCTTATTATCAGCGAAGTATGAAATACGTTATATCTTTCTATAACTCCGTTATCACCATATACCGGTAGCGCAAAATAAGAATTATATCTATACCAGCCATTTCTTGCATTCCAGGCATGTTTATCTTCATTGTTATCTCTAAAATATCTTCCTGTTGATATTTCTATCATTTCAGGAAGTCCCTGTGCTGCATTTGCTTTCGCCTTGGCTGCTGCTCCGTTCAACCTTTTTGTATATTCACTTGGCAAGTCAGACCCAATATATATAATATCTCCCGTAGAAGCTACCTTATAGAAATCACCAACATATTCTTTCAAATAAGCCCTTACTTCTTTCCAATTAATTGTTCTTTTTCCTTTAAATCGGATATCGTTGATTACCACAATATTATTTCCATCAATATCCTGAATGACCGAAACATTACGCTGCCATGACTGATTGCTGTCATTGATTTGTTTACAGACTTCAAAAACCTCAAGATAGCTGATTATTCTTCGCCTGCTCTCTGTATCTGACTGTCGAAACAATTCAATCATATGTTTTTCATCTGTTACATAATCCATGGATACTGTATGTTCCGTACCCTCTTCATCACAAAGCAACTCCACAAGTGACATATCCAGTGCCTTGCATATAGAACATAGTTTATCCGCTTGTGGATTAATCTGTTTCTTTCGCCAATCACTGATTGTGCTAGTTGCAATCCCAGTCCTTCTTGACAATTCCGTCTGACTTATATTCAGCTCATCAAGTCGTGCAAAAATTTTTTCATATATCTTCATGATGCAGCGCCCTTTCCCTTGTCAGCTGCTTCCGACTTTTCGGATATTATATCATAATCAATTACAAATATCAATATATATATCTACATTCCATCATATAAAGCTGCATTCATTCTTTTGTTCTTTCTTCATTCATATTTTTTTCTTAGTGAGACAATCTAAGTTATCTGCCTGTTATTTTTTACAATAATTAATGAACACATCTTTAATGTAAGACTGATATGCTGCATCTTCTTTTCCGATTCTATAAAAGTATGAATATATGAGTACCATGTAATATTTTACATAATCCCAGTTACAATTTCCAACAGACAGATAACCATCCCGAAAAAGCAAGATTTCCTTATCTGTATTCATAAACTTCTGACCAGGTCGAAGAATCAATGCCCAAGCTATATCAAATTCTTTATTTCCCCAACCGGATAATTCAAAATCCAATATGGCAGATATATGTTTTTCCTGCCAAAGAATATTAGCATAGTGAAAATCTCCATGACAGAAACATTTATTTATTATCTGCGGTTGATTTGAAATTAAATATTCATAAACAAATTCAATATTTAGTTCTGAAAAGTACTGTTTTTCCGGTATATGAAAAAATCTGCGGTCTTTTACTTCAGGAAATGTTCCTCCTGTTTCGTGCAACTTAGCAAGTGTCTGTCCATATTCGTATAAATAATCTAAAGAAACATAATTGAAATTATCTCCCACAATAGTAGACAGTCTATCTCCTTGCTTTGCAAGGGAAACACAAAAATGTTTCTTTTCCTCATCGTAATCAATAATAGATGGAGCAAGTTTGCAATTAATAGCACTTATGGTGTTAATTTCGTTTTCTATGTCTGCTCCTAACTGCCTTGCTACTTTTATATATGCTTCAACCTCTTGTTGATTATATATACCCTTTACTTGAAAAACATCATTGCCAGCGTGAGGATATCCAATTACCTCTAATAAAGAAAAGTTCTTATATGGCAAAGAATAAGGGTCTTCTGTATCTCTCCATTTTTCAGGATGCTTCATATTCATTACCTCGTCAAATTCTGATTGAACAAAATCGCTGCGCGATGGTCTGCCAAGGCTGTGGCGCAGCTTTCTTTTTCTCGATAATAAAATAGGCAATGGCAATTCTTACCAGCATTTGATATTGTAAAGTTACCA